>Ga0310037_10001092_pt1 | contig 15328 bp, 19 predicted proteins | sample Sb_taG_11_FD_200239 | JGI IMG/M metagenome (GOLD analysis project Ga0310037, IMG submission 200239) | Peat soil microbial communities from Weissenstadt, Germany - Sb_50d_3_AS metaG (v2) (version 2) | ecosystem: Environmental > Terrestrial > Soil > Wetlands > Peat | place: Germany: Weissenstadt...
AAGAGCGTCGGGCCAAGCGCGCGGATTTGATGTTGCTGAGCGCCACAGCGAATCCAAACAACTGAGCGTCGTCGCCATTGCCATGCGGAGGATTCGCCCTCGGACCTTCGGTTTTCAAGTCGAGGTGTTGCTGGTTGTGCTTGCCGGTCTCCTCGCCTCGTGCGGCAGCTCCGCGCCGCCACCGCCATCGGCCAGCCAGGGTCTCGTACAGGATCGGCTCGTTCCGAACGTGCCGCTGGTCAATATGAACGGACAGGTCACGAGCCTCGCCGCGTTCCGAGGCAAGGACGTTGTTATGGCGCCATTCCTCACGCTGTGCCAGGACGAATGCCCTCTCGTCGCCGGCGCGTTTCTCATCATGGAGCAGGACGTGCGAGCGGCCGGGCTTGGCAAGCGGATCGTTTTCCTCACAGTGTCGGTCGACCCATGGCGCGACACCCCGGCCCGCTTGAGGGCGTACGCAAAGGAGTTCGGAGCCAACTGGCCGATGCTCACCGGCTCCTTGCCCACGTTGAAGCGGTTCTGGTCGTTCTTCGGGGTCTACTTTCAGAAGGTGCCCGAGGAGCCACCACCCAACCTCGATTGGTGGACCGGACAACCGCTCACGATGGATGTTGATCACACCGATGGGTTTATCTTGCTCGACGCCCAGGGCCATGAGCGTTTCATCGATGCCAACGCTCCGAACCTGCACGGCAAGCTGCGCGCCGACCTGAAGAAGCTCTTGAACGCGGAAGGACTGAAGAACCTTTCAAATCCGAAGGGCATCACCTGGACCCTCCAAGACGCCTTGGCCGCGTTGAGCTGGCTGGTCGGGCGGAACATACCCTCACCCTGACCCCTCTGAGCGAACTCGGAGTGAGGGGCACTCGGCATTTTCCGGGTGCGTAACGGCGAGGCTTAGGGGAATCGGGACCCGAGTTCTCGATTGTCGCCAGCACTTCGTGCTGGTTTCTCGGGTCGGCCCCCTGGTTCGTTTAACCACCTGGCCGGTCACACAGCGACAGTGCCACCTGTTTGTGGGGCTCTCGAGCGATTAGACCAGATTCATGTTCGTAGCGGTGGCACCGTCGCGGCGACACCAAAGTGTTCACGGGTTCCTCTTGACTGAATTGCGATCGAGCGCCTTGAGCACCCCGAGAAGGATGCCTACTTGTGGGTGCGAAAGGGTCTCTGCGAAGCGAACAAGAGCAGATACGGGGTCGTGGTCAGCGGCCAGGGCCTCATGCATGAGGATGGCGGTGTGGGCACCCCGGGTTCCAAAGGTAGTGAATCGGATGGTACGCCCCTCCATCCTGCGGCGTACCAGGCCCTTGTGGACCAACCGATCAAGGACGGTGGTAACCGTCGTGTAGGCGTAGTTGGATAGGGCATCGGCCACGTCGCGGCCCGTCAACTCACGGGCCGGCTCTTGCCAAAGGACATCCATCACCCGTCGTTCGAGCGCGCTGATCTTCGGCGTACCGCAGCCGCAGTTCTCACAGAGGCACGGGTCGCACGCGCACAGCGGGTTGTCGCATGTCGTTACTGCGCTCATTGTGAAACCTCTCAATTCTGTGATGCGTGGATAATGAGTCCGCGTGGACCGAGCGAGGCTGATTCAGAGCATCAGGACCAGCATGTAGCCCATGGTTACACACATTGCGATGTGAGCAGTCCCTTCGAGTCGGGGTGCAATCCATGGGGGTCCCTCTTGGGTAACGCGGAGATCGCTGGCGGCCACATTCCCCGCGGTTGTCCTGGGGAGGCCACTCATCGAGGCAAAGGCCGGGGCCGCATGATCGCGAGTGGCGTTAGCGAGAGACAGGTGCCCGATCCTGTCGACCTCCCAGATCCCCGAGACGAAAAGTGCAGCGATGAACAGCAGCGGCAGGAGCACGAAGTTGGCCGTCGCACCTGTAGCTGCCCCCATGGCCATACTGCCCCCCGATGCCACTGCGGCTGGGGCGGCGGCGAGGTACATGTAGAGCATGGCCAGCGACATCACCAGATGGATCAGACGGCGAGAGAGCCGGTGGTGTACATGTTGGTGATACCCGATGCTGGGATTCGGACCTCTGAGGAACTGGTAGCACCGCCAGATGAACCATGTCGCGAGCAACGAGAAGACCACTTCCCACACCCCGGTTGGGAAGGGATTGAGATCCGACACGAGCATGCCGGCCATGGCAGTACCCATTAGGACGTGGGCCACGTCCACATCTCGGTGAATCGGGCGTGACCAGATCCGGGCTGCCACCAGGCGACCGGCGCTGTAGAGGGCGGCTGCCGCCATCACGGCTGCGAAGATGTCGTTCAACCATTGGGGGTTGGACACGTCAGGCTCCTTCGAGGCCCAGCGGCATCTCCGCGGTGGCAGGTTCGAGGCGAGGGCGCAACCTCCAGTAGGAGACGGCCAGGAGTATCAGGAGGGGACCGGAGTTCACGTCGGTGGCTCCATTGGTGAAGAGAGCCCCGAAGTTCTCACCCACGACCCAGAACGTCAGACCTATGACCGCTGCCATGGCGACCGTCGCGTTGGCCGGGGCCCTTGGAAGATAGGTACCAATGGCCACGATGCCCAGTAGCACTGACAACGTCACCATCACAGCCAAGCCGTTGTGGTCGACCAAGCTGGCCGCATGTCTATCGATCCATATCACCCAGCCCGGCTCGCCAGCAGCTTCGGCACTGATCAGGTGGTGGAGACCATCTGATGATCGGTTGGCACCGATCAGGGCGAAGTACGAAAGGGATCCCCACAGCACGAACCAAAGGGCGTTGGCGACTGGCGCACCCACCGCTCGAGCAGCGATATAAGGGACATGCGCGCCGCCGCGGTCAGTCGGCCAAAGAAGCACAGCCAAAAGTGCGTAGATCATTACCGCGCCGGGTGCCCCATTCAGGGGGTTGGCCGTGCCGTTGAGGACGCCGCCGAGTCCCTCGCCGATCCACCATACGCCGACGGCCCATGCGACCGAAGCGCCCAGTCCGATCTTCACAGTCGGTCCCCAAGCGATGGCGACGGCGATGGTGATCTGTGCCAGAGCGAAGCAAGCGTCGGTGAACACGGCGTGGTGTCCGATAGTGGTTGCAGACCAGGCGATCGGTCGAGCGACGACCGAAGGATTACCGAGGGACATGCCTGAGATCATCTGCAGGCCGAAGCTCTTGGTAAAAAAGAACGATTGAAGCTGCAAGACACCGTCTAGGAGCCAAAGGGTCGCCAAAGCCAGCTGCAAAGTTCTCCGACCATCTGGTCTCGCCCATGCCTGACGCTTCGTCGCGTCCGAAGTTGAACTCAGACCTGGGAGCGTTCCCAAAGCTCCGCTCAGTGTCTGGCTGGTCACGCAACTCCCTCGCTTACCTGATGAGCACCCCAGACGTCCGAGCCCGCTCAGCAGCATCGTGTATGTCGCCTACATGATGTAGTAGCGAAACTATGCCCGTGGCGCGCACGAAGGTCAATCGGGGGGTGCCGAGCCTTGGCTCGCCAGCAGAACCGGTCGCGCACGCCGAGGGCTAGGCAAAACGACACGTATGTGTTTCACTGGACCGGACGGATCAACCCAAGGTCAGGGAGCTCCCTGATTCAGCGTGGCGTAGAGCCGGTCGAGGCGGGTCCGGAAGTCGGGGTTTAAACGTTGTCCGCTCAGGACCACCGACGAATTGCGGCCCATTGCGACAAATTATTTGCGCCAACTTTCGCTACCCGAGGATTACTTGCCGGCAGATCCGGGACGCGCGGATCGATCCCGATGGCGTGCTTGCCAAAGTTCGCATTCCGGGTTCTTCAGCAAGTGAATACGGATCACCTACCCGGCGGTATGGGATGGCCTATAGGCAGTCGGACACTCCGCCGGTCTTAGCCTCGGGGTGCGAAGAACTCAAGTGCGATGTTGTCGGGATCTCGAAACGACAATGCCGAGTAGTAAGGCGTGTCCACGATGCCACCGTTAGGGATGCCGAGTTCGTTCAGACGGATTTCCCATGCCTTTAACTCATCGCGGTTGGCACAGCCGAAAGCTAGATGATCGAGCCCCGGCCGCCGCTCGTTGAACGGCTCAGTGCTGTCCAAGTCAGGGAACTGTGTTACGCCAACGATCGTGCCGCCTGTGAGCCAAGCGACGCGCTGGAACGGACCTGTGTCCTCGTCAAGGATTGGGTCCGAGCCGAACAGATCCTTGTACCAAGGCACACTCCGTTCAAGGCTCGTAACCGTTAGCGCCACGTGAGTAATCGCAGGGAACTCAGGCATCTCTTTTCTACCCTTCGCACCTCGTGGACGCAGCGAAGGCTACCTCTTTGGCTGGCAAATCTCGGGAAGTAAAAGCTATCTGGCAGCACCAGTCGCCGCGCTAACTGAGGCCACAGTCCCGGCGTTCGGGGGCAGGGGCTTAGCTATCCTCCGGGTCGAATCGCCCTATTCGCGCCTCGCTCCATCGTTTCGACGCACTCGATCTCGCCCAGAGCCTCAGGGTCCACGATGACTTCTCTCTCGTGGTGACGACCTGACAGAGTGGGATTCTGATCAACCTCACAGAGGATGGCGCCCCGGTCCACCACTGTTCGGTAGACGTAGCTCTTGGATACTCGGTCTTCCCCCGAAGGAGCATCGGGATCATGCAGCCAACCCCACGCAAAGTCATGGGCCGTCAGTTGGTCCGTCGTCCAAGCCATGCCGCGCTTGTGTGCCGGCACGGTGCCACGAAACAGCTCAATCGGCTCGTGTCCCTGAGAGAATTTGAAACCATCACAGGACTGACGGAAAATGCGAACCCAGAAGTCCGATCCGTAGGTCAGTTCCGGGTACGCGTTGCAGGTCTGCATGCCGCCATGACGTCTTCGCCACGAAGAGTGGTGGGATCCTTTCCCTCGAAGGAGGCCGCTACCCTACGCTGGAGCTCGGCGAGATCACCGCTTTCTGATTCCGTGTGCACAACCGAAGATGATGTCACTACGGACCGAGACCACCGAGAACCGACGTGAAGCTGGGCGTTTGTGGAAAGCAGTCCGCACGTTATTTCGCAAACGTCTTTAAGTAATAAAGCGGTGGATGGCCTCGTTGGCGTGGTCCTGAAACGACGGGTTGGCCAGGTCGGGGAGGAAGTCTGCTTGGTTGAACAAGGGACCTTTAAGTGTGTTGGCCGCGCTGGCGTAGAACACGCCGCTCGACAGGGTCGGGTCGGTGACGCCGTCGACCAGTCGCTTCGCGCCCACGTCAAGTTTGTGGGCGAGACCCAGGGTGGGCATGACGTATTTGGCCGCTATACGCATCGGCAATGGGAGGTCACTGGCTGCTTGGGTGCCAGTGGTGTTGCCGGGGCTCACGGTGATGAAGCGGCGGTCGGGGTGTTGGCGGGCCAGGTAGGCCATCCACAGGGCCCCGATGTATTTGACCTGCCCGAAAGCTAGGTTGAAGTCAGCTTTTTTGCCGGCGAAATAGCTGCCGTCGATGACAGTGGCGAGCTCGTCGGCGGAGTGTGAGACGAACGTTGGCCCCTTCATCCGCAACTTCGGGACCCCCCTGACTGCTTCACTTCCGGCCAATACCGCAACCTCGCCAAGCCGATCTTCTTTCAGGAGCCCTTCGAGGAGGACGACGTGGCCAAGGACGTTCGTCGCGAACACGGTGGTGACCCCGTCAGCGGTCAAGTCCATCGTCTTCGGGCCAATGACGCCGGCGTTCATGACCAGCGCGTCGAGGGATCCGTCGATGGCCGCAACGCCGGCGCGGACCGAACCCAGATCGGTGACGTCCATGAGAACGACATCAAAGATGCGCCGGCCGGTCACGGCTTCGAGATCGGCCCTTGCCGCTGTCGCCCGCTCTCGGTTCCGGCACGCCAGGTAGATCCGCGCCATCTCGGGGCGTAACGCCAGTTGCCGGGCCACATCCTTGCCGATCCCGGCGTTGGCGCCCGTGATGAGCACCGTCTTTCCTGGGAGTGCGCTCATTGGGATCCCTTCTCAGCTTCCGTGGGCGAAGGGAGGCCGTCGAGCAAGCTGAAACGGGCATCCATCGCGACGCCTCGGACATCGAGCAGCTGCTGATATTCAGGCGAGTTGTACCACTTGATGGCCGTCTCATGGTCGGGAAACCGCATGAGTGCCCCTGAAGTGAGCGAGCCATCGCCGTGCAGGATCTCCCAGTTGCTGTTGGCGAGAACCTCGCCTCCGTACTCTTTGGCCGTCCGCCCGGCGTTGGGGCCGTATTTCTCACGATAAACATCCGGGTCCTTGACCGTGAATTCGACAATTACATATGCGCTCATATGGATACTCCTCAGTTGTTAGTTGTGATCTGCGTTCTCGGTCTTCACTCTCAAACGTCACCGTCGACAGGCGTCTACGTCGCTACTCGGCCCCCGTCGACCGCAAGAGTGACGCCGTGGACGAAGCTGGCATCATCACTGGCGAGGAAGACGATCGCCGCAGCAAGTTCCTCGGGCTCAGCTACGCGACCTGCTGGTGCAAGTGCTGCGAGCTGACTCACCATCTCCTCGGGAACTGCTTCCATCATCCGGGTGCGTGTCGGGCCGGGGGCGACGGCGTTGACCCGAACACCGCTAGCGCCGTATTCGGCGGCCCAGGCCTTCGTCAATAGTTCGAGAGCCGCTCGGCTGGCGCCGTACAGAGCCATGCCGGCCTGTCCGAAGCTCGCGACCATCGTGGAGACGTTGACGATCGAACCCCATCCGCGTTCGGCCATGGCTGGCGCCAGTGACGCGACGAGGAAGAACGGAACCTTGACGTTCAGTGCGAAGGACTCGTCGAACTCTGCTTCGGTGGCTGCGTTGCTTGGTCCGAGCAAGGCGACGCCAGCGTTGTTGATGAGGATGTCGACGTGACCGTCGCCTGCCTCAGTGGCCCACCCGACCAGGTCCTGGGCCGAGTCGAGGTCACCCAACGTGGTGAGCCGGAACGTTGCCATGCCTCCGGTGCCTTCGATCTCGGCGACCACGTCCTTGGCTCGTTGTTCGTTGCGTCCCACTACCAGTACGTGAGCGCCGCGGGCGGCCAAGGCGATGGCCGTGGCCCTGCCGATCCCGCTCGTCGAGCCCGTTACCAGAGCTGTCTTGCCCCTTAGGTCGGTCACGCGATGTCTAGTCCTCGCCTGTTAAACTGGGTTGTGCAACTCACTATGTCCTGGCCGGACTGGGTTGTCAAACTCAGAATCCTGGTAACCTTGGTGCATGGTCAACGAGACGAGTGACCGGCCGAGGCTCACTCCCAAGGGAGCGCGCACCCGGGCACGAATAGTGGAAGAGGCCGCCGCCCTGATCCACGAGCGCGGGGTGGCGGGCACCACCTTGGAGGACGTCAAGGTGGCGGCGGAAGTCAGCGGCTCTCAGATGTACCACTACTTCCCCGACAAGGAGAAGCTCGTGCAGGCGGTCATCGACTATCAAGCCGACGCCATCGTCAATCGCCAGCGGCACGCGCTCGGCAGCGCGAACGGAGTCGAAGCCTGGCGGAACATGGTGATCACCGCAGCGAGGCGCACCAAAGCAAAGGGGGGCTGCGCACTTGGCTCGCTCGTTGGTCAACTCGCCGAGAGTGACCCCGAAGCCCGGGCGCTCATCGCGGCAGGGTTCGATGAGTGGGCAGCCGCCATCGGCGAAGGACTCAGATCCCTTCATGCCGACGGCAAACTCCGGTCCGACATCGATCCGGACGACCTCGCCGTTACTCTGCTCGCCGCGCTCGAAGGAGGGCTTCTACTCGGTCAGGTACTTCGGAGTCCCCGCCCGATCGAAACTGCGGTCAATACCTTTCTCGCCCTTGCCATCGGCACATGAGCCCAAGCCGGGTTCGTTCACAGCCATCGCCGAAGTCGGCTCAAGGCTCTTGGATGACGCACGTGCATCCACAGGATGCGCTTGCGGACCCGCTGCCGTTCGGGAAGCAGGACGCCTGGTCGCTCCCCGTGGGTTACTCAGGTCTGGCTTTCCGCGAGCTCATTCAGCCGACCCTGACTGCTCGTGCCTCTTGGACATGGACCGGCTTCGTCAAGATGGACGGACTTCGATGACAGCTCCTCGCGTGGGGGAGACGTTCCACCTCGACCTCGACGGGACGGCAATTGCCGGCCGCTACATCGAAGTAGAGCCCCCGAACCGCCTGCTGCTTAGATGGGACCGGCAAGGAACCGACACAGCGTCGCCGACACCTATATTCATTGAGATCACGCTCACCCCGACGGGTGACCGCACAAATGTAAGGGTGCAATTCTCCGGCTTAAGTGCGGGGGATGCCGCTTTCTATCCGCAGCTCTGGGCGCGTCACCTTGACCGGATCGCAACTTCCTTGGCTGGCGCCGAACCCGCGCATAAACGGCGATCTGGGAATGGGGCGTGGCGGAGCGGGTGACGAGCGGGCTTCGATGCACTCGGATCGACCTGCAGCCGCTAGGACGGCAGATGCTTATGGTCGCCGACCGCATCGCCACGCTGTGATCCGTCAGCGGTTCACTGAAGACTGCCCGGGAGTATCCCTATGGTGCCGTACCGGGCGTAGCAACTCTCGCGAGCGTCGGCAGTCGCCGCTGGGACCATCTGGAGTGCGTAATCGCTCCACCATAGCGACGAGACATTGCTCACCACCGACACCAGCTCACGCAGAATCGGCAGGCCCTGGCGTCAGCCCCCCAACGCCGATCAGTTGAAACCCTCCGGTTGCGACACGCTCCAACTGGACATATGGTGGCCGGGCTGGCGGCGCCTTCATGCGCTGCATGGTCTTGAAGACCGTCGACTCCGTGTATGACGTCCCGGTGGTTAACATCTGCTCGTAGACCTCCCGCACGGTAAACACCTGTTTCCCATCGAGAATGGCGAGCCCGCTCAGGGCCGCTACGACCTCATCAGGGCAGGAACGAGCAGCAGGTCTCCGGCCGCCAAGTCGAAACCGCTGGCCAGCGAAACTAGAACGGCGGTTCGTATCCGGAGGCACCATCTCCACTGACCCCTGCTGGGAGAGAGTGTGAAGTTCCTGAGCGACACGCTGGCTCCGGTACGTGGGCCACAGCGCATCCCACCCACGGAGTTCGACCCGGGCGTTCCAGGACGTGTCGAGGCCCCGGCGTCGTGCAGCATCGCCGACTAGCCTCGTGCCTTAATCACGCGGGGAGGATCCCTTGAAGGCGGTCTTCATCGACGACTACGGCGAGGTCGACAACCTCAGATTCGGGGATGCCCCGAAGCCAGAGCTAGGGCCCAAGGAGGTCCTGGTCAAGGTGGAATACGCGGGCCTGCGTTGGGGCGATGTCATGCAGCGCCACGGCTTGCCGAGCCGGGCTCGACCCACGCCCTTCATCGGCGGTCAGGAAGCGACCGGCGTGATCGAGGCGATCGGCCCCGAGGTCAGGCATTGGCAGCCGGGTATGCGCGTCATGGCCACGCCGAACGGCGGCACGTTCGCCGAATACGTCGCCGTGCATCCCGGCCGACTGCAGCTCGTACCCGACCAGGTGCCTCTTGAGGTGATGCTGGCCTATCCCGTGAACATGCGGACCGCCTACTACATGGTCTATGTCTGGGCCAAGGTGCAGGAAGGCGATCGGGTGCTGCTGCATGCCGCGGCCGGAGGAGTCGGCCTGCTGACCCTGCAGATCCTCAAGCGCCGGTTCACGGACGTGCCGGTTGTCGCCATTGCCAGCACCGATGAGAAGCTTCGGCTGCTCGAGGCCGAAGGGGCCGACCACGTCATCAACCGCAAGACCCAGGACTATGTCGAGGAAGTGCTCAAGATCTGGGGGCCCAAGGCCTCGGGCTTCGCCACCGGCGGCGAGCAGGCCGGTGGCGTCGATGTGGCCTTCAACGGCGTCTCGGGCGACACCCTCGGCAAGGACTGGCAGGTCATCCGCAAGCGCGGTCGCTGGGTGATATACGGCTATTCGGCCGGCCGTGGGCAGCTCGACACTTCGAAGTTCGGCTACGACGGAATCACCGTCATGCCCTTCTCCTCGATCGCATGGACGGGCACGCCCGAGCACGCGGCCGCCTCCGCCTTCACCGAGGACTGGCTCAAGACCGAGCGGCTCATCGAGCCGGAGATCCACCCGCTGGAAGACATGTGCGAGGTTCAACGCGTCTTCGAGCAGGGCGGAACGACCGGTAAGGTCGTCTTCAGAGTCTAGGGGCCCGCCGATGAAGCTCGTCGACCTCACCCGCCCTCTCGATCCCCGCGATCTCCAGAAGTTCCCCGTGAACCGGCGGCAAGGGGTGGCGACGATGGTTCCCGAGATCGAGTACCAACGCCCCGCCTTTGAAGGCGCCGAAGCTGTGTGCGCCGCCTTCGCGTGCCAGAAGGACGATCTGCCCGATGGCGAGGGTTGGGGCGCTGAGCGGCTGCACATCAACACCCACCTCGGCACCCATGTGGACGCTCCTCTCCACTACGGCTCGCAATGCGAGGGCAAGCCCGCTCGCACCATCACCGACATCGCTCTTGAAGAGCTATACGTCGACGGTCTGGTCCTCGACCTCCGAGGCTTGGTGCGGCCGGCGGAAGGCATCGAGGTCGCAGCCCTACAGACCGCCATCACCAAGAACGGTGCACCGATCACGTCGGGTTGCGCCTTGATGCTGCGGACCGGCCAAGAGGCCTACGACTTCGGCGACCCCGAGTTTTTCCAGTACCCCGGCATGACCCGCGACGGCACACTCTTCCTGGCGGAGACAGGCGCGAAAGTCCTCTGCACTGACGCTTTGGGCTGGGATCGGCCCTTCCATGTCATCCGACGGAGCTTCCGGGAGACCGGCGACCGTTCCACGATCTGGGACGGCCACTTCGCGGGGCGAGAGAAAGAGGTCTTCATCGTCCAGCAGATTTACAACCTTGCCGCCGTACCCGAGAGCGGGTTCAAGGTCGGTTTCTTCCCCTTGCCGCTTGCTCGCTGTAGCGCGTCGCCGGCGCGGGTCGTGGCTTTCGTCCCCTAACCAACGGGCACTCATGGGCGCCGTTCGGGGGTCCCGTTGATGAACCCCCGCCACGCGAATAGGCCGCGATGGGAATCCCATCGCGCAGAAGGCGCCCGAGCGTCGATATGCGTGGTTGCCAGGAGCGGCCCTCGTTTGACGTTGCGGGTGTCGATGGATCTCTAGAACCTATCCACCGTCAGAGCGCTTTCTCTCACTCACGCTGGCGTAGAGCCTCTCGATCCGGGTCCAAAGGTCGGGGTTTAAACGTTGTCCGCTCAGGACCACTGACCTGACAAGAGAGCGATGACTCTCAAACCGTGTCCGAGAGGCTGTCTGAACTCCGTGCCCACCCATTAGCGCGTCCCGCCTCACTATTCCCGTTTCGAGGGTCGGCGCAGCCTGCTCCACGCAGACAAGCAGCTGGTCCTTTGGGGATCTTCAGCCGGCGTTCGCCTCCTGCGAGACTTGACACGAGCGCCCCGCAAGGGCGGCCGTGTCGAAGAGGCCCCGGCCGGACTGCAACTTGCCGCCGGCTGTGACTTGCCAATCGCTCATGACCACAGCGTCCTCCCGCCGGAGTCGAGAGGTCGACTTCGTAAAGCGACCTGACGGCGCCGCCATCCGCCCACTGGCGGAGGAGCCGATGCTTTCGAACGATGTAGCACGCGATCAGCGACTGAGGGCTACTGCCAGGTAGGCGAGGCTGATCGCGAGAGCGACGACCGCGGGCGCCGCGTGCTTGAGACCGTCTCCTGCCCGCCGGTGGGTGGCCAGGGCGCCGACGAGCAGCAGCGCCATTCCTGACGCGGCGGCGAGGCCTAACGCAGCCCAGAAGAGCCCGATGAGAACACCGGTGGCGGCAGCAAGCTCGGCGAAGCCGACGAGCCGGTAGCGGGCCCACGGGATGCCGAAGTGGCTGGCCGACGCCACCATCTTCGGGTGGCTCTTCAATTTCGCCGTGGCGGGGACGAGGCAGGCGACTCCCAGCAGAACTGAGAGGGCGATGAACACGGGAGCGCTCCTTTCAAAGTTTCGAGGCCGACCCTTGACGGGCCGGCTACCGAACATCATAATCAGACTTGTGATAAGTTATCAAGAGTGGAATAGAACATCGACTGACCACAGCCATCACCCCCTCACGAAAGGAACCGCCGTCATGCTCAAATCACTCAGCACCTCCCTCATCCTTCGGGGCCTGCTCGCCCTCGTCGTCGGAGGCCTCGCCCTGGCCTGGCCGGGGGTCACCGTGCTCGCCCTCGTGGTGATGTTCGGCGTCTTTGCCTTCATGTCGGCGGGCATGCAGGCGCTCCAGGCGTCCACCAGCCGCTCGGCCGGGGCGGTCGTCGGTCACCTGCTCCTCGGACTGGTCGACCTCGCCGCGGGCGTGCTCGCCCTGGCCTGGCCGGGGGTCACTGCCCTCGTCCTCGTGTTGGTCGTGGCTAGCTGGGCCATCGTCACCGGCGCGCTTGAGATCACCGCCGCCTTCCGCAGTGGCGAAGAGGCGGGGACCCGAGCCATGTTCATGGTGGGCGGCTTAGTGTCGGCGGCGTTCGGCGTGGTGCTGTTCGCCCGGCCCGGCACGGGCGCCATCTCGCTCGCCCTCGTCTTCGGCCTGTTCAACCTGATCTCGGGCAGCTCGATGTTGGTGCGCGGTGTCGAGCTGCGCTGGACCCACGCAGGGCTGCACACCCTGTTCTCGCCAACCAAGACGAAGGCCGTCGCCTGACGGTGGGCATCACTCGACCAGGAACACGCCGGGCGCCAGTCAGACGCCCGGCGATGGGCCAGGTCGTCAGGAAGTGCCCTCCTGTAATCTTGGATCAGTAGTGATCAACTCGAACAGAAGAAAGGAGAAGTCGGTGAACGCGGCGTTGGCGAATGGATCAGCCCCGGCCAACCGGCTCGATCGTCGGAAGGCCCGCACAAGGCAGGCGCTCATCGCCGCCGCCGTCCACCTGATCGCCGAGGGACGTGGGGATCGAGCGAGCATCCAGGAGATCACCGAAGCCGCCGACATCGGCTTCGGGTCGTTCTACAACCACTTCGCCAGCAAGGAGGAACTGTTCCAGACCGCGTCGGAAGAGGTGCTCGAGAGCTGGGCGCAGATGCTCGACGCCGCCTGCGCCGGTGTCGAGGATCCCGCCGAGGTGTTCGCCCTCTCCCTCCGGATCTCCGGCCGTCTCGCCTGGACGCACCCCGACATCGCCGGCTTCATCACCGGCACCGGTCTGGAACTTCTCGACGCGCCACGAGGGCTGGCACCGCGCGCGCTTCGTGACATCCGTGCTGGCCAGGTCGCCGGCCGATTTACCATCGCCGACGCCGAGATCGCGCTCGGTGCTGTAGCTGGCGGACTGCTCAGTCTGCTGCGACTCCACGAGCGCCATCCCGAACGAGTGGAGGAAAGCGCCGTGGAGGACCTCGCCGAGGCCTGCCTGCGCCTGCTCGGGCTCCGCGCCAGCGAAGCTCGGCGCATCGCTCGACGTCCGCTGCCGAACTCGGAGAGCTGGGCCCGGCTCGGCGGCCCGCCGCCATGACCCGATCGGAGCAGCGTGCGGCCGGTCGGGCGTTGCGGGCTCGCGTCCCGCGGCGCAGTCATGGGGAGTGGCGCCTACCCGCCGACCGCCCGGAACCTGTCGAGATGCTGCTCCGCACGAACGAGGGCCGCTTGCCTGAGCTGGCCCCAGTCCGCCACGGCCGGATGATGGAATCGCCGTTCGCGTACTACCGCGGCGCCCCAGCCATGATGGCCGCGGATCTCAGCCACACTCCGGCCACCGGGGTGACGCTGCAGATCTGTGGCGATGCCCATCTGCTCAACTTCGGCAGCTTCGCCACGCCCGAGCGTAACTTGGTCTTCGACGTCAACGATTTCGACGAGACCCAGCCGGGGCCGTGGGAATGGGACCTGAAACGCCTCGCGGCCAGCCTGGTCATCGCGGCTCGGACTGCCGGTCTGACCGATGCAGACGGCGAGACGGCGGTGCTCAGCTGCTCGGCTGCGTATCGCTCGGAGATGGCGGCGATGTCAGAGCTGTCCGCCTTCGAGGTGTGGCACGCCCGGCTCGACGCCGCCGCACTGCTGGCCGCCGCGCCCGACCGGCGAAGTCGAAGGGTCGTCGAGCGGGGCGTCTCCAAGGCTAGGCAGCGGACCAGCCTTCAGGCGCTTGCTAAATTGACCACCGTCAGAGACGGCCGCCGGGTGATCCTCGACGACCCTCCCTTGGTAAGTCGTCTCACCGACGAGCAGGTCCAACAGGCCCGCCGCTCCGTCGGGGCGTATCTGGCAAGCCTCGACGCGGACCGGCGTGTGCTCCTCGACCGCTACGAGTTGGTCGACGCGGCATTGAAGGTGGTGGGAGTGGGCAGCGTGGGAACCCGATGCTTCATCGTGTTGCTGGCCGGGAAGGTCGACCTGGATCCGCTGTTCCTCCAGATCAAAGAGGCGCGGGCTTCGGTCCTCGCCCCCTATGTGGGCCCGTCCCGCTACGGGAACCACGGTCGGCGAGTGGTCGTGGGTCAGCGCATCATGCAGGCGGCCAGTGACACGTTCCTGGGCTGGGCCCGCATCGACGGGTTCGATTTCTACGTCCGCCAACTCCGGGACATGAAGCTTTCCGTGGGGTTGGAGTCGGTGCGGCCGACGGATCTGGCCGTCTACGGCCGGTTGTGCGGTGCGACCCTGGCTCGGAGCCACGCCCGCGCCGGAGAGTCCGCCGTCTTGGCCGGCTACCTCGGCAGCAGCGCCGTGTTCGACGAGGCGTTAGCAGCTTTCGGCGCCGGGTACGCGGATCAGAACGAGAGGGATTACGAGGCGTTTCTGGGCGCGATCCGCGCCGGCCGGCTCGAAACCCTCGCTGGTTCGCCCTGAACTCCGGGATGGTCGCGGTCCACAGCAACCGGGAGCCCAGCCCATTGGCGAGGTGGCGACGGACGTTGTCGAGAACGATCCGTCGAACGGCTCCGGACGACCCGGCAAGACAAGCACCGCGGTCAGCGTCCTCAAGAAGCCCGTAACCCTTGTGGCGGTAGGCGTCCTGGCGGCGGGGGATTGGCGTGGGCGTCGCCATCGGCGTAAGTGGCGGGGGAGGCGGCGAACACCCTCCGGCGTCGGCCTCTGGCACCGGTTCGGCACCCGTGTCGCCTGCACCTATCGGTCCTACACCGGCAATGACCGAGCAACAAGCCGCTCAGACCTACGTGTCGGACGTCGCTCGCGTGAATGACGCACGAGCCGTCTTCCACGCACTAGCCGAGAAGTGGGACAGTTCTGCGACCAACGCCCAAGCGCAAGCCGCCGCCGCCCCCCTTGTCAATGCCCTCGACGCGGTGCAACCCAAGGCGCAGTCCCTTGCCGCCGACTACCCTGCCGCGGCGACCCAGATCGGGGCCGTCGTAAGCGCCGTCATGGCGCTCAACAACGA
>Ga0310037_10001096_pt1 | contig 15290 bp, 17 predicted proteins | sample Sb_taG_11_FD_200239 | JGI IMG/M metagenome (GOLD analysis project Ga0310037, IMG submission 200239) | Peat soil microbial communities from Weissenstadt, Germany - Sb_50d_3_AS metaG (v2) (version 2) | ecosystem: Environmental > Terrestrial > Soil > Wetlands > Peat | place: Germany: Weissenstadt...
AGCTGCTCGGGCGTCGTGCCGTAGAGGGCCATATGCCGGGTCGCGGCGAGCGCGTACGCGCCCATGGGCATCCGGATCCCCGCCGGCACCTCCCACTCGGCCTGTGGGTTCGGGCCGCCCATCATCGGCGGCCGCCGGCCCGGGCCGCCGGTCCCGCCGCGGGCCCGGTCGCCGCGGGGGGTCGACGCGTACACGCTCAGGACCACGTCGGCCATCCCGGCCGCGATCGCGGCGGCGGCGTGCTCGACGTGCACCTCGAAGCTCGACCCGCCCGTGGCGGTCGAGTCGGTGAAACGCGGGTGGACGCCCAGGTACTCGGCGAGCCCCATCGACGAGCCGGTGTGGCACACCCCGTCGACATCCGCGATCGTGAGGCCGGCGTCCTGGAGCGCCTGGTCGATCATCGCCGCCTCGAGCGCGCGCCCACTCAGCTCCAACTGGCCGGTGGGGGAGGCGTCGTCGGCCACGCCGACGATGGCCGCGGCGCCGCGGGCGCTCGTCACGTCCCTCCCCGTTGCATCGTTGCGATCACTTGGCCGGTGCCCCCCAACGTCTCCGCCTCCTCGTCGCCGCGGGCCTGTCACTGTACCGTGACACCCTGGCTGTCTACAAGGTCGCGGCACGGGTAGCGTTGGCGCGATGACCCAGGCCGAGCCGGCCGTCCTCTCGCTCGTGCACGAGCAGCGCCAGCTCGCCCGTGACCGCATCGAGCGGGCCGCCGCGCGGGTGCTGGCCGACAAGGGACTCGGGGCAACCGTCGAGGAGGTGGCGGCCGAGGCGAGCGTGAGCATTCGCACCGTGTTCCGGCACTACGGCACTCGGGACCACATGATCGCGACCGCGCTCCGGGCTCAGCTGCAGCACTACCCCGACACCCTCCCGGTGCCCGAGCCCGGCGCCACCCTCGAGTCGTGGTTGCCCGAGTTGCTGCGGGGCGTCCATCGGGTGAACGCCTTGCTCGGCCGCGCCTACTGGGAGATGGCGGCCCTCGGCGACACCCTGACCGGTGAGCTCGGGGACGTGGCCGCCGCCCGCCTCGCCGGCCGGACCCGTTTCGTCAACACCGTCGCCCGGGGGGCCTGGCGGCTCAACGGCAACCGGTCCCGGCCCCCGTCTTGGCTGGTCGACCTCTTCGCCATCCACGTGAGCTCGTTCACGACTCGCGAACTCGTCTCGGATTTCGGCCGATCGATCGACGACGTGGCGCTCATGTCCTCACGGGTGCTCATCAGCGCGGTGCGTTGGGCTTCCTCGGACCCCGCGGCCCGGCGGGGCGCCCGGGTCGCCGAGTCCCAGGCCAAGAAGGCGCAGCCACCCCAGTAGTCGACCCGTGTCGCCGGAGGACGGCGCAGGGGTGCCCCGTCGGATCGCAGCGCTACGATCGGTCGGTGACCATGATGGCGATGCTCCGTGCGCGCCTCCGAGGCGCGGTTCTGGGGGTGGCACCGGCTCGATAGGGCGTGGGCCGCCCGCATCGTGGCGGCGGCCGACGTCACCGACGGCGAGCTCGTGCTCGACATCGGCGCCGGCGAGGGCGTGCTCTCCGAGGCGCTGGTCCGGGCGGGTGCAAGGGTGATCGCCTTCGAGCTCCATCCCGGCCGGGTGCAGCTGCTCCGGCGGCGCTTCGACCGGGACTCTGTCCGGGTCGTCCACGCCGATGCGGCGGACCTGCGTCTGCCCCGGCGGCCCTTCCGGGTCGTCGCCAATCCTCCTTTCGCCGTCTCGACGGCGATTCTCCGGCGGCTGGTCGCCCCCGGGAGCCGGCTTGTGGCGGCCGATCTGGTGCTTCCCCGTCACACCGCTCGGCGATGGTGTGAGGGTGCGGTGCGCGGCACGCTCAGCTGGAGCGATCGGTTCGAGGCCTCTCTCGGGCTGCGCGTCCCGGCCGGCTCGTTCCGGCCCGGCCTCGCCCGGGACGCCGTCGTCCTCCGACTGCGTCGCCGCACCGCCCCAGAGAGGGGCGCCCGCGTCGAGCGTCCAGCGGGGCGGCGGGGTCCACCGTCGCGCTGAGGGCCGCTGTCAAGCTCGGCTCCCGTGAGCGCACGCTCGTGGGGGTCCGATCCCGCGCAGCTCTCCCACTTCGATTCGGGTCGCCACTGGGCGATCGGCCCTCCGCCCGCTCGTTGGAGCGAGCAGGAACTCCTGTGCTTCGACCTCGAGACGACCGGGGTCGACCGCTTTTCCGACCTGCCGGTGTCGATGGCCTTCGTGCGGTTCCGCGACGGACTCCCCGTGGAGCGGATCGTCCGCATCGTCGACCCGGGCCGGTCGGTGCCGATCGAGGCGACCGAGGTGCACGGCATCAGCACCGTCCGGGTCCGGCGCGAGGGGATCGTCCTCGCGGCGGCGGCGGAGCTTCTGGTGGGGATCCTGGTCGCGGCGAGCCGCCGGGGGATCCCTGTCGTCGGGGTCAAGCTCGACTACGACCTCACGATCGTCGACCTCCTCAGCCGAGCGTTCGACGGGAGAGGGCTGGTCGAGCGGGGCTGGACCGGGCCCGTCCTCGACGCGTTGGTGCTCGACCGCCAGCTCGACCCCGGCCGCGAAGGCCGACGGACGTTGGTCGACCTCTGCGAGTGCTACGGGGTGACGATCGACCGCGCCCACTCGGCGGACTGCGACGCCGAGGCCGCGGGCGGGGTGCTGCTCCAGATGGCGCGGCGCTACCCGGAGCTCGCCGACTCCACGTTGCCCGCGCTGCACCTGGCGCAGGAGGGGTTCCACCGGGCGTGGGCTGCGTCCTATGACGAATGGCGCCGGGCCCGGGGCCTCGAGCCGCTCGATCCGAGCGAGGGGAGCTGGCCGGTCGCCGCGCCGCCGGCCGCCGAGGAGGGCGCGGCGTAGGCGAGTGGTGGGACCATGGGTCCATGCGCGCCTGGCAGGTCGCCCGTCCGGCGCCCATCGACGAGCATCCCCTCGAGCTCGTTGACCTCCCCGTGCCCGAGCCCGGCCCAGGTCAAGTTCGGATCCGGGTGCACGCGTGCGGCGTCTGTCGCACCGACCTCCACGTTGCCGAGGGCGATCTCGACGTGCACCGTGAAAGGGTCGTCCCCGGTCACGAGGTCGTCGGCGTCGTCGAGCGCCTTGGACCCGGTGCGACCCGCTTCGCCCCGGGCGACCGGGTGGGGGTCGCGTGGTTGGCCGGGACCTGCGGTGCCTGTCGGTTCTGCCGACGGGGTGCCGAGAACCTCTGTCCCGCGGCCGTGTTCACCGGGTGGGACCGCGACGGCGGGTACGCCGAGGCGACCGTGGCCGACGAGCGCTACCTCTACCGGTTGCCCGAGGAGCTCTCCGACCACCAGGCGGCGCCGTTGTTGTGCGCCGGCATCATCGGCTACCGCGCGCTGCGGGCCACCCGCCTTCCGCCCGGTGGGCGGCTCGGCATCTACGGCTTCGGCGGCTCCGCACACCTCACCGCCCAGATCGCGCTGGCCGAGGGGGCAGAGGTCTACGTGGCCACGCGCTCCGCGGCGGCGAGGACGCTCGCGACCCGTCTCGGGGCGAGTTGGGTCGGGGGTGCCACGGAACCGCCGCCGGATCCGCTCGATGCGGCGGTGTTGTTCGCCCCGGCCGGTGAGCTGGTCCCCGCGGCGCTGGCCGCCCTCGACCGCGGTGGGACCCTGGCGATCGCCGGCATCCACCTGAGCGACATCCCGCCGCTGCGCTATGCGACCCATTTGTTCGAAGAGCGCACCCTCCGGAGCGTGACCGCCAACACGCGGGCCGACGGCGAGGAGCTCCTGCGACTCGCCCCGCGGTTGGGGGTGACCGCCACGACCACCCCGTACCCGTTCGCGGAGGCCGACGCCGCACTGCGCGACCTCGCTGGCGACCGGCTGGTGGGGGCGGCGGTCCTTCAGGTGGACGAGTCGGAGTAAACGCGCGTCGCGATCGGCTCCGAGCGCCTTGGGGGTGATCGGGCCGATCCGGAGGCACGGCATGTTGGTTCCACCCGAGCCTGGGAAGGACTGCCCATGCCCAGAAGCCGCAAGCCGCTCGTGTTGGCCCGCCCTGACCTCCGTGGTTGCGTGACCTTCATCGACCAGACGAATCGCTCACGACGCCGTCGCCTACGAGATGGCGAGGGTCCCCTACGCCGTGTCGGCGATCATGGCCCTCGCCTTCGTCGTGGCCCTGATCGGGCATCGACGTGGGATCCACTCCTCAGTCGACGCGGAGGAGGCCTGCCAGATCGGGTCCGACCAGAAGTCGCTCGAGGGGTGCACTAGGCGCTTCTTGGGTCTGGCACGCAGGGGTAGTGTGAACCCTTCGGGCCGTTAGCGCAGCTGGTAGCGCACTTGCATGACGCGCAAGGGGTCAGAGGTTCGAGTCCTCTACGGCCCACACTCTGACCAGGTCGAATAGGTCTCATTGCTTGCGCTATGGAGACCATTCGAACACCTGGGAGGCCAAGTAGGAGCCATTCGCTTCGATTCACGCAGAACACCTGCCATCAAGGTGACTGAGATCCGGCGTTAGGGGAAGCAAAGACGCGATCGCGTCGAGGATTATGGGGCCGCGCGTTCGGTGCGCTGGCCCGTCACCCATGAACACGCGGAGCGCTCTGGCGTGATTGAACCACTCGACACAACTGAGATTGTTTCGTCGAGAACAGTTATTCGGTTACCGAACTCGATGCCTTAGCCTGACATCTCTGACTCGATGAATCGACCAAGGACAGTCTGAAGGACCTCGAAGTCTAAGTCGAGCTGGCGCCGGGAGCGGTTACGGAACCGCCCGCCGACCTCGCTGACAGCAAAGCCGAGGATGGCTGTGCTGATCAGACGCTCAACAAGTGCGATCCGGTCAGTGGGCACTCCGGCATCCTCCAAGGCCACGTACACCCCTTGCCGAGTGCGCCGGGCTTGAGCCGTGGCGGCAGGACGTTGTAGGAGCAGAGGGAAGACACTCGGATGGCGTCGGGCAGATTCCCGAATGTTCCCGGAGAGTGTCGCTAGGCGTTCGGGCCACGGAAGTTCCGACGGCGGAGGCGGGAACTCCGTTAGCAGCAACTCCACCACCCCGTCGAGCAGGTCGGCCTTGTTGGCCACGTGTCGGTACAGGGCCATTGGTGTGACTCCCAGACGCTCGGCCAGGGCGCTCATGGTCAGTGCGTCGAGGCCTTCTTCGTCGGCGAGCGCCAGGGCGCCGGCGAGGACCTGGTCGCGATCGATCCGCGCTGGCCGTCCCATAGGACTTAGTATATTATATATACATATGCCGCTCCGGCGATCGGTCACAAGCTCTCGAAGCTATGCACATGCCAGTCGCACCGCCGCGCTGATGGCGGTCCAGCGTGGCCTCGAGTCATCCCGTCGCCCTCGGAAGCGGCTATTCGAAGATCCGTATGCGCGGCTTTTCGTGTCTCCCTCCTGGCGTGCAGCCCTGGCCGCCTGCCGGGTTGGGCCCGTTCGCCGGGTGGTCGAGGCGGCGTATGACCGCATCGCTGGACCCGGCCCCCGTGCCTCGGCCATCGCCCGGACGAGGCTGATCGACGATCTCATCGAGGAGCTAACGCCATCCATCGACCAAGTCGTGATCCTCGGTGCCGGCTACGACACTCGGCCGTACCGGCTCAGGTGCTTCGTGGCTGGCCGTGTCTTCGAGGTCGATCATCCCGACACCCAGGACTCCAAGAGGACAGTCATGCAGCGAGTGGCAGGAGAATGGTCTCGCTCGGTTGCTTTTGTACCAGTCGACTTCGAGAACGAAGATCTTTCCCGGGCACTGCTCAGTTCAGGGTTCCGGGCTGAGAAGTCGAGCCTCTTTCTCTGGGAGGGGGTCACGCAGTACCTCTCGGAACAGGCTGTAGACGCGACTCTGGCTGCGATTCGGCGGATCAGCCATGCCAAGGACTGTCTGATCTTCACCTATATCGATTGTGCCGTCCTCACGGACGGACCAGCCGCCTTTCCTGAGGCGAAAAGGTGGCTTCGAGGAGTGCAGAAGCGGGGCGAGCCGTGGATCTTTGGCCTCTGTCCGGAGGAGGTTCAGGATTTTCTAAACGATCGCGGGTTCGACTTGATGCGTGACGTGTCGACGAAGGAAGCCGGCGACCGATACTTTGCCCCGCTACATCGAGTGGACCGGGGATCTAGGCTCTACCATGTCGTACTCGGCACGCGGAACGAAGGTAACACTCTGTCTGCTTCGTCGGCACGGCAGTGACCGAGGAGAGGGGAAATGGCTACTGAGGTCCGGGTCGGATCGCTCTCCGACTTCCCCGATGGCGGACTGACCGGGGTCGAGGCCGACGGGCACCGGCTGATCGTCGCGCGCAAGGCCAACGAGGTCCACGTTGCCCGCAACCGATGCCCGCATCTGGGTTTCTCGCTCACCCGCGGTCCCGGTGGGTTGAGGTACGAGGATGGCGTAGTGCAGTGCCCATGGCACAACTCACGGTTCAACATCGGTACCGGGGAAAACCTCGAATGGGTCACCGGCTTCGCAGGACGGCGGATGCCGAACTGGTCGCGGTCGGTGATCGGGCTGGGCCGCAGGCGACGCGGCCTGGACACGCTGTCAGCGACCGTCCGCGACGGCGACGTCTACGTCACCGTTGACTAGGCCGCTGAGACGTTCCGAGTCGGCGGTTGGACTGGCCATAACGATCTGTCTCGCGCTCCAAGCCAACGGAGGGTCGGAGCTGCGGTGGAGTCGAACTCCCATTCGATGGCGAAGCCGCGGCCGCATTCATCGGAGGCCCTCCAATTTGTCAACGGATTTGTCAACGCAACTTCGTAAGACCACCCTCTCGGGACCGAACTAGACCACAGCCGGGGGAGTCACCCGCCCCTCCCGACATGCTCAGACTCCTTTGAACCACACCAGCCTCGTCGACAGCACGAAAATGACGCGCAAGGGGTCAGAGGTTCGAGTCCTCTACGGCCCACTCTACGGCCCACTCAGCTTGTCCGGGAGAGAGAGGGGGGGCCCAGGAACGGGCCGAAAGCGGGGACGACGAGGCGGGGCGGCGACGCCCGGGGCCAGCCAGCCAGCGAGGGGCGGCGGGGGCGGGCCGATCATCTGTGCGATGTGTCTTGGTCGACAGCCAAAGTTGACAAGATCTTCTGCTGGGCTGGAGTGATCGGCGGCGTGGCGAGTGTGGTGCTCGTGGACGTGCTACTCGTGGCCGGAATGTTGGTGTTGAGGGCCACCAACTCCAAGGTCTTGCCCCGCTGCCAATAGATTGCATAGGTCGAGCCACCGCCACTCCGCTCGATCGCCGAAGAACCCAGTCGCTTCGGTGGGGTGGCTGAGGTTCCCGAGATCCCTGACCGGAGGCCGTTCAGAAGCGCAGCCGCCGCCTTGCTGGTGGTGCAGGCCACCGCCTCCGAAAGCACACCCATCTGGCCCGAAGCGCTCTCAAACGCCTCCTGTGCACCATTTGGACAGGACTTCTCGCCGGTCTTGGAGGTGGTGGACACCTTTTCCGACGCGGTGGTGAAACCGGCCTTCTTCGCGTCGGAAGCAGTCAGAAGGTCCTTTGCGAGGGACTTGGGCGATGTGACCGTGCTGGCCCCGGCCGGCACTTCCACCGCGGTTACGAACAGCACGACTGCCATGACGAGAGCGGTAAAGACATTTGCGGAGATCGCCAGGGCAGGCTGCGAATCGGATCGGGATATCACTCTGACAGGTTGGCATCGATTTGTGAACCGGTGGACATCGTCGGCGCCCTCTGTGGGGGGTCAAGCCGCGAGTGGGGGAACAACCGGGGGAGCAACGCAGCGAGAAATGCGCCAGCGGCGTCAGGTGCACCTTCGAGTCGACTTCGCCGTTGACCTGCCCAAAGGAGGGACAACAGGGGCAGTCAGGGATAGTCAGGTCGACCCTCCGCGTCGATGACGCGTAAGGGGTCAGAGGTTCGAGTCCCTCTACGGCCCACACTCTGACCAGGTCTTGGGATAGGAGATCGCAAATCGTCGCCTGGGTCACCGCCGACTCAGGCGCCCAGAACGCCCTTTTGTTACCGCCCTGGAGAAGCTCCCCACAGGGTTCTGGGGGAGATGACAAGGCTCGTTCCGAAGAGAGGAAGACTTCTGTTCGGGACCGAATCAGCCTTTTGAGCCGTGCCTTCGATTGGAATAGCACCCTCGTCGACGGCATCAATTGTGCCCGAGCCTGATCTGATCTCGGGGTCCTCAACCACAAACCTCGTGAAGATCCCCTGAGACAACTTCGTCGGTCACCCTTTGCTCACCCGCGATCTGACACCGTCGGACCCCGTCGCGATCTCGCTCACTTCGAGTGGCACCTCGTGTCTCACGATGATGTGCACGTCGATCCCGGCGGCGATGGCCATGCGTTGGACTCTCTGGGCAATCGATCCACCGCGTAGCATTTTCCACCATCGGCTGTGCTGACGGGAGCCGAGCACGACCTGGGTAATGCGCGTATCGCGCGCGAATTGGATGATCATCTGAGCAATGTCATCGCCTCGTAACTCAACCCAGCGCGCTCCAACCTCAGTAGCCACAAGACGTAGATCGTCGAGAGAGTCATTGTCGGAGCGGGTCGCGTCATCGCCGATCACGACATGGACAACATGGAGCTCGCCCTGGAGTCTGGCGGCGATACGCGCGGCGCGACGTAACACAGCTTCGGTACCAGGCGCGCCGGTTACGGCCACCATGATGCGCTCGGTTGGCTCCCAGGCCACTCCGCTCTGCTGACGGCTGAGGAATTCGAGCAGCTCGTCTTCCGGCTCGTCGGCAAGGAATCGGAAAGCGAGTTCACGAAGCGCAATGAGGTTGTCAGATCGGAAGAAGTGGTTCAGAGCCTGTGGAACCATCTGAGGTGAGTAGATCTTTCCGTCGAGCAGTCGTCGGCGAAGCTGCTCGGGAGAGGAATCGACCAGCTCTATCTGGTCGGCTCTGCGCACCACCGAATCCGGCACGCGTTCGTGCACCGGCGCTCCCGTCAACTGTTCAACTGCATCCGCAATGCTCGCAAGGTGCTGGATGTTGACTGTCGTGAGGACATTGATCCCCGCCTCAAGAAGCTCGACTACCTCCTGCCACCGCTTCTTGTACTTCCCCGTGCCGGGCACGATCGTGTGCGCGAGTTCATCGACGAGGGCAAGTCCTGGCTTTCGCAAGAGGACTGCGTCCAGATTCATTTCCTGAATGCGCGTACCTCGATAGACAACCTCGCGATACGGGACGACTTCAAGCCCATCGAGCAGTGCTTCCGTGGGTGGCCGGCCGTGACACTCGGCGTAGCCGACCACGACGTCGATTCCGTCTTCAAGCCGACGGTGGCCCTCGCTTAACATCGCGAAGGTCTTCCCGACCCCGGGTGCAGCGCCGAGGTAGACGCGGAAACGACCTGCGGTCTCCATGACCTCGGTGACGTTCGATTCCGTCGAAGCGGCCCCGCTTACCCCTTCATCGATTCCGAGCGATGTTGGTGTGGGTACCTGTTCGTGCATCGTGGATTCCACGTTCACACGAGTGCGGCCGTCAAGGTCGGGCGGCAATGGCATTGGGGCGGCTTTCCGTGCCCTCTCGGGCACTTGTACGGCGCGCCCGTGTCAACGGATTTGTCAACGTAAGTCAACGCGACCACCAATCTCAGGACCCAACTAGACCACATGTGGGGGAGTGGGCACCCCTCCTGACCTCGCCAGACTCTCCAAATCTCTTCGGACTCCACGACAGCCACGAAAGTGACGCGCAAGGCGATTAGAGGTTCAGGTCCTCTACGGCCCACCCTTCTGAAACCGACTTGGGCACCATGACGGTCGCCGATCCTGGCGCCATCACAGTGCCTTCCTCTGTCTCAGTCCATACCTCGAGGTCAACGACTGTCTCCCTGCCTTGGTCGCGAAGTGCCACAATCCTTCCGCGTGTGATCGTCGTGAGTCCACGGAGGTTTGGCGCGCGGAACTGACAAGCGACTTCCAGGATCTGCCCATCGTCTCCAATCCATTGGCGCAACGCCGCGTGGAGGTAGGCGAACTGGAGGTTCCCCATGCCAAATGCGCCCGGATTGCCAGCACGCCTTCCGGCGTCATCGTCCATGTGAATCGGAACGAACTCGTCGTTCACCGCAGCAAACCGATTCCACGCATGGAAGCCGGACATGCGTTCAAACGTCGGTATGTCTTGGCCTACCTCGATCTGCACTAGTAGCGAATCCCTATGGCTCGTATGACCTTCACCGTCTGATCGTTCTGATTCGTCCAAGTCGCTTCGGTACGAGTGATGAGCATCAGACCGAGACGGCTCTGCCTTTCTTGATAGTCGAGAAGTGTGGTCTCGCTCGATGTGATCACGTCGCCAGGCTTCATCCGCACTCCGTAAGAGACTTCGATACCACCGTTGAGGATGAAGGTGGTGTCGGGGCTTCGGACTCCAAAGGCTGATTCGGGTCCGGAGTCGCGAATCGGACCCTCCCACGTGGGTGCCATCACAGGTCCTTCGGCAGTGAACCAGGCAAAGGGGTTGAACTCTTCGGGCGTAACAACCCCCCCGTGCGAGGTCGTCGCGGCATATTCCTCGTCCCAGAACAACCGAGGTGGGACTTCCGGGTAGTAAATGGCGATGGCCCACTTGCGGATGTCCGAAAGCGAGATCGGGACGGACCTTCGTCGGGACCCAAAGGTCCGACCCACCAGCGCACGCATCTCGTCGCTGATCCAGCTTTTGGGCACATCTCGACGCTATTGCATTGCGCAGTGATGTGATCTGGGCAATGGTCCTCGCGGATCGAGATAGGCGAAGTCGGCCGGCCTGCGGGAGCGATTCATCGACCGTCCTAGGTTGCCGCCGGCCTAGATCGCCGACTTGCCGCCTATTGCCACCCGCCTATACCGAGTTACGGGTCTCTGCTGACCGCCGGGCCCAAGGCTCACGGTACCCAGATCAGGGCCGACTGGTCTCAGCGTGTCGGGTGGAGCTGGGGGTGATGTCGCCCAGGATCCGCCGGGGCGACATTCCTGGTCAAGGAAGAGCGGGCGTTGAGTGAGGTCGATCCAGCGGATCGAGGACGTCGTAGAACGCCCGTGACACTTTGATTCGGTATGGCCGCACTGAGCCGATCTTCAGTTCAAGAACCTTCCCCGCCAGCGGATCGACGACACCGACCGCGAAGCGACAAACGAACCCGCCTCCGGTGCCGGCCGCGTCGATGAAACCACCATAGGGAAGGGAGAAGTGCCTGTTCGAGTCCCGACCGGTCGCTGTATAGATTTCGACTCGCACCGACCGTTTCATCTCCCGAAATGCCCCCGACCCCACGCAGCCGGTGAACTGAGCTGGGTTGGGACTCGTCGCGTGCCAACTTCCTTTGATGATGAACGACCCCTCGATGAGGCGGGGTGGTTTCACCGGGATCGGTGGTCGGGGAGTCGTGTCCTGGCAAGGAAGGCTCTGTGGAAGGAAGGACACTCCCTCGGTCAACGCACCGGCCTGGTACTCGAACCGTGCGATCCCGCGGCTCGAGACGCTCCATTGCAGAGAGTTCCCGGTCTCGGCCGTCCAAGCGCTGTCTGGCGACAGAGCGCACACCGTCTGGGTTGCCGACGTGCCGTTCGACAGACGGAGCTCAGAGCCCATGCTTCCCTGGGTCCCGGTGAAGAAGGTCGCCGCGGTGCCACCGCCTTCCCCGACCAGGACTGCCTCCGGCGCCGCGAAGTAGAGAGAATCATCGGGATTCCACACGATGTTGAACCGTTTGAAGGGGTAGAAGTTCGGGGGTCCCAGCTTGTTCGCCCCCGGACACCCGTTCCCACTGAGGATGCACTTGGGGTAGTGGGGCTTCCCGAGCTTCGTGGTCGTGGTCACCTTCGGAGTCTTCGACGGTCGAGGGGGGGGCCTTTCGGTCCAGGTGAAGAACGGAGACGGTCCGAGCAGCGAGTCGTAGAACCGGATCTTGTCGGTCGAGACCACCGATCTGAGGGTGATGGTGGTCGGAAACGTCAACACCACCGATCCGACCGGTCCTTGGCAGCCGGCGTAACCCGTGGACCCCGCGCACAGCCAGGTTGCCCCTGGCTTGAGGACCCCTAAACCCCGGAGCACCGCTACTCGAGGATGCGCGACCCATCGACCGACCGCGTTTTTTTCGAACATCACCATGTTCTGCACCCAGAACGGCGCCAAGACGCCAAGTGAAGGGCCAGTTTGAAAGAGCGATCGATCTTCTGTCGGAGTGCTTTGCACCACGAAGAAGTTCTGCTGGAGGCTGAAGCACCCCGATGCGCCCATCAGAGCCAGGGTGCAGACGGACCCCGACACCTCTGGAGCCGATTCCCAGGTGAGCGTGTTGGTGACCTGGGAGATCGGGGAAGGGGTCACCGGGCGAGACGGCAAGGAATCTGGCCCGATCAGATTCGATGAGTTTCTCGCGGCGACCCGGAACCGATAGGTGGCGTTGTCGTCCAGGTAGTTCACGGTGGTATGAGTGGTCGAGGAAGGCACCGAAAAGTGCCCCTCTGCGTTGTTCCGTAAGACCCAGACGATGTAGCTCTTCAGGGGCGCACTACCCGTGGTCTTCGGCGCGATCCAGCTCACCGTGGCCTGGCCGTCCGTTGCTCTCGCGATCACATGGGACGGCGCACTTGGCGCTCTCAGACGCGATGCGGCTGTGGCGGTCGAACCACTGACAGTGAGCGAGCAGGTCACGACAAAGGCGGGAATCAGAAGGACCGTTGCTCGCCTCCTTGATCCCCATGTTGCCCGCGAAATCGCATTTCCGTAGACGCCATTGGAAACCAAAGCTGCCCTCGGTGCCCGAAACGAATGAGGCAGCAAGTTCACTCGGTCCCAACCTACAAACACACCTTCGGGACCCTTGGTAGAGCGCGTTTGTCGGGTTCCAAACGACGTTGAATTGCTCATGTTGACAGGTGACCGGGCACCCATTTCCGGCCCAGGGTACAGGTGGGGACAGCTGCTCTTCGGATCACAGTGTTCGGGGTCGTCGCCGCAGAGCCCGTCTTTGAGCGAGAACGTGGTTCCGACGGCACGAGGATCGGGGAGACCCCGGGAGGGAGTTCTCAGAAGCGAACCCCTGTCCTGGCCACGACCGATCCGACCGCAACGGTCTTGCGATCACCCCCTGACTATGCCAGCGGTCAGCCGTCCTTCAAAGATCACGTCTTGAAGGACTCGATACCGGAGATCTCGAGCTCACGACTAGCCTCTGAAAGCGGCCGGGTCCGTTGCAGCACCCGTCACCACCAGGTGCACGGGCCCGTCGAGCGGCGGACCCGGGGTGGAGATCAATGACGCGGCTCACGAACGCCGCAGCCACCTCCACCTGGGCGTCCAAGCAGGTCTTTATACCCTGGCCCCAAGGGGGCAATTCCGGCAAGCTCGATTGAAAACGGCCCGGGACGCGTGCCTGGTCAGGAGCTCATTCGATGTTGAACGTCCAACCCATCCCCACTGCATCCGAGCGCATCAACGAGATCCGGGGGCTCACCGCCGAGATCGTTAACAAGGAGATCCTGCCGAACGAGAACCTGCTCTGGGCGGTTCGGAACAACGCGAGCGCCACGGAGAGCGACATTGCGGCGAGCCGGGCGGCGCGTGAGCACATCGAGACCAAGGTCCGCCAGGCCGGACTGTGGGCTCCCCATCTGCCAGAGGAATACGGCGGCGCCGGCCTCGATTTCCTCGAGCTCGCCTACATGAACGAGGTGCTCGCCTACGCGGTTGGCGGGGCGGCCCTCTTCGGCGTGGTGGCCCCGAACTCGGGAAACCAAACCCTGCTCGTGCGGTATGGGACCGACGAACAGAAGCAAAAGTGGCTCATTCCCCTCATCGAAGGGAAGCTCCAGTCGGGCTTCTCGATGACCGAGCCCGACGCAGCGGGTTCCGATCCGCGCTCCCTCCGCACGACCGCACGCCGAGACGGGGAGGAGTGGGTGATCAACGGGCACAAGTGGTTCACCTCAAACGGCAAGCGGGCCGACTTCTTCATTGTCATGTGCCGCACCGAGGATCCCGATGGTGACGGAAGGGGCAACGGGGCGATGACTCAGATCATCGTGCCGCGCGACACGCCTGGGGTCGATGTGCTCCGCGGCATCAACGTCTGGGGTGTGGAGAGCGACCACTGCGAGATCGTCTACGAGGACGTTCGGGTCCCCCTCGAGAACCAGCTTGGCGCAAGGGGCAGTGGACACCAGGCGGCCCAGGACCGCCTCGGGGCCGGTCGCGTCTACCACTGCATGAACTCGGTCGGCCAGATGTGGCGCGCGTTCGACCTCATGGTCCAGCGGGCCCGCGAGCGCGAGGTTCACGGCGGATTGCTCAGGACCAAGCAGTTCATCCAGGGCTTCATCGCTGACTCTTACATGGACATCCAAGCTTCTCGGCTTATGACCATCCACTGTGCGGAGCGGTTAGCCAACGATGAAGACGCCCGCACCGACATCTCGGCCATCAAGGTCTTTGTGCCGAACGCGTATATGCGGGTCGTCGACCGAGCAATCCAGGTCTGGGGCGCGGCCGGCGTGTCCGGAGACCTGCCGTTGTTCGCGATGTTCCAGGGAGCACGGACCCTGCGACTGGCCGACGGACCTGACGAGGTCCACCGGATCCTGATCGCGAAGAACGTCCTGACCCAGTTCGACCACGGGGTCGGCTGGGACTTCGGAAACTGAGTCGCCAGGGGATCGTGCAAGTACAGCGTGACGACCGCGGGTGCGGTGGTCATCGGCCACTTTGGGGTGCCGACGAGGTATCGGTGCCGGGCCCCCTGCGTCACCGTGCAAGGGTCCGACCGTGTCGCCAGCACGAGTCGCTACAGAGGCATGCCGACCAGTCGGCGCGGGGCGCCGGCGGCGGCCGCGTCGGCCGCCAGCCACGTGCGATAGCCGCCGTCGAGGTTTCGTGCCTCAAAGCCGAGCTCATGGGCGAGCGCCGTCGCGGTGTGGCCCCGGTGGCCCACCTCGCAGTAGATGACTAGGCGTCCGGGTCCCGTCCGAATCTTCTCCCGCAGTACATCGACCGGGACGTTGCGCGCCCCCGGGATCGCGCCGTTGGCGTACTCCTTTTCCGTCCTCACATCGAGCAGCGTCCACCCTGCGGAGATCAGTGGGTCCAGCTCGTCGTAGGAGACAAGTTCACAGGCCCCTGACCGGACGTTTTCGGCCATGTAGCCGAGCATGTTGACCGGGTCCTTGGCCGACGAGAAGGGCGGTGCGTAGGCGAGTTCAAGATCAGCCAGCCGCTCGGCCGACACGCCACCCTCGATGGCGGTGGCGAGCACGTCGATCCGCTTGTCGACACCGGCCCGCCCCACCGCCTGCGCGCCGAGGATGGCCCCGTCGTCGG
>Ga0310037_10001099_pt1 | contig 15267 bp, 17 predicted proteins | sample Sb_taG_11_FD_200239 | JGI IMG/M metagenome (GOLD analysis project Ga0310037, IMG submission 200239) | Peat soil microbial communities from Weissenstadt, Germany - Sb_50d_3_AS metaG (v2) (version 2) | ecosystem: Environmental > Terrestrial > Soil > Wetlands > Peat | place: Germany: Weissenstadt...
CCCCCAGCACGCCGCCAGGTCGTCGGGGCATTGTTCCACCTGGCCGACCGCGAGCCCTACCGCCGGCTGAACGACGCCGTCTGCGTGTGCGCCGGCGAGGTCCGCACGCCCCGCGATCCAGCCCAGCCCGGACCCGATCTGGTCATCGATGTCGCCGAGCTGATCTGGGAGCCCATCGCCAGCTGACACCCCGGCAGGCCGCCCCGCCTGCCGATGCCCGGCGCAACGGCCGGCCACGTCACCGCTGCCAGGCCCAGGCCGGCCATCCTGGAGGCCATCGCCGAAAGCCGGGACAGCCCTGCGTATCATGCATCGTGAGCAGGTTGATGTTCAAGATAGCGTCGTGCCGCTATCCCTATAGGTTCGTATGGGGCGGCGAGCGGCTCTGCCCGGGCGGGATGCGTGTGCCAGGGCCGCGGTCTTCAGGCGCTGGGCTGCCGGCGCAGCGGCAGGGGCCATGGCGACGCGGGCCGGCGCAATAGCCCACCAGCCGGGGGGAACCTGATGACCGAAGTGATTGACCGGCTGGTCGCGGCCGTGAACGCCCATGATCTCGATGCGGCGGCCGGTTTCTTCCACCAGGACTACCGCAGCGAGCAACCGGCGCACCCGGGCAGGGCCTTCGCCGGGCGGGCCCAGATGCGCGCCAACTGGGAGGCCATGTTCGCGGGGATCCCCGACTTTCACGCCGAAATCTGCCGGTCGGTCCAGGACGGTGACACGACCTGGACCGAATGGCGCTGGTCGGGCACCCGCAGCGACGGACAGGCCTTCGAGGTGCGCGGGGTGACGCTATTCGAGATCGCTGACGGTCAGATTGCCGCTGGACGGCTGTACCTGGAAGACGTCGAGCGGGACGTTGCCGGTATCGAGCAGGCCGTGCAGGCCCTCTCCGGCCGCCGGCCCCGACCCAGGCAGTAGCAGGACAGCCCAGCGCTCCCCGGCCAACCACCGATCGAGTGGCGGAACGCGAGCTCGTCCGCCCTCACATGAGTGCCGCAGTGACGCGCATCAAGCCGGGAAGGATCCAGCCAGCGGTGGCCGGGCTGTTCGTTCGCAGCACCGACGGGCACCTCGCCCGGCGGTGCCCTCCAGACCAGTCACGCCGTGCCGAGTCGACGGTCGGTCGGCATCGCGGCCACGCCGACAAAGGCATCACGCTGAGTGATGGCGAAGGTCACGGAGAACGCACCCGGAGCCGTTCTGCGCGGGTCGGATGGCTGGAATTGGCCTGAGGTCCGGCATCCGTATGGAACAGTCTGTCGCGCTCGCCAACAGGCAGCGCGAATCCCGGGATTAGCTCTGCACGGCGACTGTGACGACCTGCTCACGTTCACCGCCGCGCCGATATCGCGCCAGCTGACGCAGCCTTACAGTAGGTCCATGACGGACGAGGCGCCGCCGCCGCAGCGCGGTGCTGAGCTGGCCTCTCAGGCTGGCCTGCGGGCGTCACACGTGGATCGGGACCGGGTCGTCGAGCTGCTGCGGGTGGCGGCGGGTGATGGCCGGCTGACCGCGGAAGAACTCGACGAGCGGCTGGAGGCAGCCTTGACGGCACGCACCTACGGCGAGCTTGCGGCGCTGACCACGGACCTGCCGGCCAGACCAGATTGCGCCCCGGGCGCACCGGTCCCCGAGCCGGAGGACCTGGCCCGCATCGACTGCCATGGCAGCAGCGTGACGCGTGATGGCCGCTGGCTCGTGCCGCAGCGGATGCAGGTGCGGGTCACCGGCGGCAGCGTGACGCTGGACTTCACCGAGGCGGTGATCGTGCAGCCGTCGCTGCTGATCGACGCTGATGTGAGCGCAAGCCGGCTGACGCTGGTGACAAAGCCTGGCGTTGTGGTCGACACCGATGAGATAGCAACCGACGGCAGCTACCTGAAGGTCCGGCCGCATCGGGGTCCCGAAGTGCCCGTCATCCTGCGGATCCAGCTGTCCGGCAAGGTCAGCGGCGGCCACATCACGGCACGCCCGCCACGCCGGACCTTCTGGCCGTGGCCGCGGCGCCATCCCCAGCCCCACGGGCCTGCCTGACTCTGACCTGACGGCAATGACCGATTCGGGCCCGCTGTCCGGGCAACGAGCAGTCTCCTTCAAGGCCGCGAATGGTGGTCGCTCGCCAACCAGTCACGAAGCGTCGCCGAACCGCAGTGCCAACAGGCGCAAGTAGCCGCCTGATATGGCGTCAGATCCGTCGGCCGACACGATCATCCGTGCCACACCCGAACGGTCATTATGTGACCCGCCCGGGAGTGAGGTTGATCGAGGATCACCCCCACATAATGGCGCGGTGACGATTGCTGCGCGTTGCCGGTGAGCGTAAGTGGCGGGCTTCGACTGCGCACGCCCGGGACCGCCGCTCCCGGCGCAGCGTGAGCGCGGCTGCTGGCACGGACGCGTGGTTGCGTTTGCGGGAGCCCGCGGCCTGGTATCTCCCTGACTCAGGCGCCGGGGTTCAGCCGGACGATCTCGGCGTTCAGCGCGGTGGCGAACACGGTCCAGCCGGCGTAGGGCACCAGCAGGACCGCCGCCGTGCGGTCAGCCCGCCACGTCTGGCGGATCAGCAGCACGTTGGCGATGTTGAGGCAGGCGATCTCGGCCAGCGCGGCGCGAGGCCGGCGGGCGCGGAAGAACAATGGCGTCCATGCAGCGTTGAGCGCCAGGTCAAGGATCAGGCCGCCGGCAAGCTGGCTGCGATCGCGGCTCTGGGCGCGTGTGAGCGCCCTGGCGGCTGCGTAGGCGATGGTCACATACAGCGGCGTCCAGACCAGCGCGTAGGCCGGAGGCGGAGGCTGCCACCGGGGCTTGCGCAGACTGCGGTACCAGGCGGACCCGGGGTCGGCCGCGACACCGCCGATCGCCGCGGTGGCCGCTACGGCGCCGACGGTGACGATCGTCGTCTTCATGGCCGTGGTGTGCCCCGGTCCTGCCCGGCGAAACCGGGCCGCGTGATCACAACGCAGCCATGATGACCCTGACGAGGATGCCTCATGCACCGATGCCGGGTGATCCGGAGCTGGCCGCTGACAGGCGTGGACGAGGCGGGCGGCGAGTTCGGGAACTACCTTGGTCAGAGCCGGTTCAGCGCCGTGCGCAGGCCGGCTTCGGCTTCGTTGCCGAGGCGTTCGAACGCGGGCTTGAGCAGCGGGGCGACGATGCGGGATGGGCCTTTGAAGGTGAACTCGGCGGCGTAGGTTACCTCGGTTCCGGACGCCACGGGCCGGAAGGTCAGGGTGTCTACGGCGATGACGGTCTTGTTCTCCCCGCGGAGCCGGATGCGCTCACCGGGGATGAACTCACGCACGATGTAGGTCAGCTGGGTCGTCCGGCCGAGAAATGTCGAGGTGTTGAGGTAGGTGGTGCCGACTCCGCCGTTGCCGTGCCGGCGCACAGTGGTCACCGTGCCGGGGTCCCAGTCAGTGGTCGTGGTGAAGTCGGAGAGGTAGCTGAACACTGCGTCCAGGGGTTTTTCGGCGACGACGGTCTTGAGCAGTTTCATGGTGTCCTTTGCTTGGGTTGGTCTCGGCCGGGGTGTTCGGCCGGACGGGTGTCAGGCAGCGAGGTGCTTTTCCACAGGGCCGTCCAGGCGCGGGCGGGGACGAGGCGCGCGGTCTTCATCAGCAGGGCCATCGGGGCGGGGAAGGCGATCTCGGTGCGCTCACGCTCCAGTCCGTCGCAGATGGATCGTGCCGCCTGGCCGGCATCGATGATGAAGGGCATGGGGAAGGGGTTGCCGGCCGTGAGGTCGGTGCGGACGAAGCCTGGGCAGATTGTGGTCACGTGCACCCCGGTCCGGGCGATGTGGACGCGCAGGGACTCGAGCAAGTTGATCTGTGCCGCCTTGGTTGCGCCGTAGGCCTCGGCGCCGGCCAGCCCGCGGTAGCCGGCTACGGAGGCGATGCCGGCGATGACGCCGTGGTGCCGCTGCAGCATGCCGGGCAGCACGGCCGCGATGGCGTTGCTCATGCCGGTGAGGTTGACCCGGAGGTGCTGGTCGAAGACGCCGGTGTCCCAGTCCGCCGGGTCCATCTGCTTCCAGTAGCCGGCCGACAGCACCGCGAGGTCGATCGGGCCCAGCTCCTGCCGGACTCGTGCCGCGGCGGCCGCGATGGCGGCGACGTCGGTGACGTCGGCGGGCAGGACGAGCATGTCCCCGCCGGCCACGTCGTGGAGCTGCTCTGTGCGGCGGGCAGAGATCGCGACGGTCGCGCCGCGGCGTACGAGTTCGCGTGCCACGGCGGCGCCGATTCCGCTGGATCCGCCGACGACCCAGGCGACCTTGCCGTTGAGCTTCACGCCGGCTCCCGGGTCATCTGGAGCTGGCTCACGCCGAGGTAGCCGCTGCGGAAGCCGGCCTCGCTGTAGGCGAGGTAGAACTCCCACATGCGGCGGAAGGTCTCGTCGAAGCCCTGGGCGTGGATGCGGGGCCACTGGTGAAGGAAGCGTTCCCGCCACAGGCGCAGGGTCCGGGCGTAGTGCGCCCGGAGCTCACGTCGTTGCGTCACGCGCAGCGTGGTGTGGGCCCCGAGGGTGTCGTCGACTGCTTGCAGGGAGGGGATGATGCCGCCGGGGAAGATGTACTTCTGGATCCAGCTGAAGCTGCGCCGGGTGGCGAGGAAACGCTTGTGGTCCATGGTGATGGCCTGGATGGCGGCCGTGCCGCCGGGAGCGAGGAGCCGGTCCAGGGCCGTGAAGTAGGCGGGCCAGTAGGCCTCCCCGACGGCCTCGATCATCTCGACGCTGACGATGGCGTCGTACTCGCCGCCGACCTCGCGGTAGTCCTGCACCCGCACCTCGACGAGCCCGGACAGGCCGGCGGCTTCCACCCGGTCACGGGCCAGCCGCATCTGCTCGCGGGACAGGGTGATCGTCGTGACGCGGGCACCGCGCTGCGCGGCGCGGAGGGCAAGCGACCCCCACCCCGATCCGATCTCCAGCAGCCGGGTGCCGGCCTGGACGCCCGCGAGGTCGAGAATCCCGTCGATCTTGCGCAGCTGTGCCTCCTCGAGCCGGGTTGCGGTCTCCGCGGGCTCGCTGTCGCCGAACCACGCCGAGGAGTAGGTCATCGTCGGGTCCAGGAAGGCGGCGAAGAGGTCGTTGCTGAGGTCGTAGTGAGCCGCGATGTTGGTTCGCGAGCCAGCAAGGGTGTTCTCGTGGTCATGGGGGACGCGCTTGTCGGCGAAGACACGCAGCCGCTGCAGGGCCGGAGGAATCAGGGTGGTCAGCTGCGAGGCGAAGGGTGTCAGCAGGTCGGCCAGGTCGGTGCCGGGCCCGGCCCGCCAGTCCCCGGCCATGTAGGCCTCCCCGAACCCGATCTTGGCGTCGCGGCCCAGCCGGGCGAAGAAGGCCGCGGGGCGAACGACCTCGAATTCGGGCGATGCCGGCGGTCCTGCTCCGAGCACCCGGCCGTCGGGGTAGGTGACGCGGACAGGGACGCGCCGTACGGCATAGTCGAAGACCACCCGCGCGATGCCGGATCTGAGCGGCGCCGGTGGGGTGGCGGCGGCGGGCCACCTGATGGCGGCGGAGACGGTCATGGTCAGACCCCTTCCTGCCGGGTGTGGTGCGGGTGAGTGCGGACGGGCAGGCCGCGAAGCCATAGCCAGATGCCGTGCACCCGGATCAGGGCCGAGACCCGCTGGGTCATGAGGGGCTGGCGGATGACCCGGCGGGCCAGGTTCCGGCTGGTGGCGGGTTCGGGCCGGCCCCGGAAGGCCGCCGAGAACGCGACGGTGCCCTCGCGCCGCAGCGTCACGGTCGTGGCGACCAGGTCCGGTCTCAGGGTGAACCGCAGTTCGTAGGTGCCGCTGACGTCGAAGAACGGGGAGACATGGAAGGCCTTGCCGGTCACGGCGATCCCCGCCTCGTCTGGCCGCAGGAGGTAGGCGTGCCGCTCGCCGTAGGTGTTGTGGACCTCCGCGACGACACATACGAGCCGCCCGCTGCTGTCGTAGCACCAGAAGACCGAGAGCGGGTCGAACACGTGGCCCAGGACCCGGGCGCTGGCCAGCATGAGCACCCGTCCCCGGTCACCGAGGCCGATGCCGTTGAGCGCCAGGTAGTTCTCGATGTTGCCCTTGACCGGCAGGCCGGGGTCGCCGAGGTGGTCAGCGCTGCTGAAGCGCGCGAACGCCCTGAGGTGCCAGGGCTGGCGGGGGAGCGAGTCCAGGTCGACCAGCCACTGGTAGACCCGGTGCCGGAAGGCATGCCGGACCGGCCCGGGGCGCCGGTGCGTGACCTGGCCGGCGACCAGGGCGGGCAGCGGGGGCAGCTGCGGGCGGGCGGGCGCGGATGCCGGCGTGAGGAGCGAGATCGTGCTCACCAGGTCACTCCGAAGTGCCGGGCGGCCTCGACGCCGGAGCGGCAGCCGTCCTCGTGGAATCCCCACCCGTGGTAGGCGCCGGCGTACACGGTGCGGTCGGTGGCGAGGTCACCGAGCTGCGATTGCGCCCGGACCGCCTCGGGCGTGTAGATCGGGTGCTCGTAATGCACGACCGCGGCAACGGAGCCCGGGTCGAGACGCTCGCGGTCGTTGAGCGTGACGAGGAAGGTCTCAGGCGATTGGTGCCCCTGGAGCCGGTTCATCCAGTAGCTCACCACAACGGGCTGATCGGGCCGGTGGCAGGACGTCATCCGGTAGTTCCAGCTGGCCCGGGCCTGCGCGGCGTCCGGCAGGACCGAGCTGTCGGTGTGCAGCACGGTGAGGTTGCGCGAGTAGCCGAACTGCTTGAGGGTGGTGACCTCCGCGTCGCTGGGGTCAGTGAGCAGGCCGAGGGCCTGGTCGGCGTGGGTCGCGATGACGACGCGGTCCGCGCGGGTGACCCGCCCGGTGACGTCCCGGATCTGGACGCCGTCCTCGCCGCGGGTCACGTCCGTGACAGGGTGGGACGCACGGACGTCCGGCAGGAGCCCGGCGAGCCGTTCGACGTAGGTCCGCGACCCGCCGGCGACGGTGTACCACTGGGGTGACCCGCCGGCCCGGAGCATGCCGTGCTGGTCGAGGAACCGGAACAGGTACCGCGCCGGGTAGGCCAGCGTCGTCTCCCGCCCGGCGGACCACACGCACGAGACGACCGGGATGGCGTAGTGGGCGATGAAGTAGCCGCTGAACCCCTCCCGCTCCAGGAACTCGCCGTAGGTCGTGAGGTCCTCGTCGTCGGTGGCGAACAGGAAGGCCAAGGCATGCCGGCGGAACCGCGTGACCTGCCACAGCATCCAGAGAAACCGCGGGTCGATGAGGCGGCGCGGCTGGGCGAACACGCCACGCAGCCCGCGGCCGCCGGCATACTCCAGCCCGCACCCCTCGCAGCGGACGCTCATGCTCATCTCGGCGGGACGCACCTGCACGTCCAGCTCGCCGAAGAGCTTGCGCAACCAGGGGTAGGTCACGTCGTTGCAGACGATGAACCCGCTGTCGACAGCGTGCCGCCGGCCATCGGAATCGGTGACGTCGTGGGTGTGCGCGTGGCCGCCGAGCCGCTCCTCGGCCTCGAAGAGGATGACGTCGTGGGTGCGGGAGAGCAGGTAGGCCGCGGTGAGCCCGGAGACCCCGGCGCCGATCACGGCAACAGACGGCCGCGGTCCGTCCGCGGCTGTGCCGTGCTCCTGGGGAGCTGAGCCGGTGGCGGTTGCCGGGCCGTCGGCGTGGGAGCCCATGATGTTCAACTTTCGTCTAGGGTTTGTCTAGGTAGGACGATAGCCATCGCGCCCGACCTTGTCAAATGTCTGTCCAAGTACTGTATAGTTTCGGCATGGACACTCCCGACAGCCCGCCGGTGCTGCGCATCGGCGAGCTCAGCCGGCGCCTCGGCGTGAGCGACCACGTGCTGCGGGCATGGGAGAGCCGCTACGGCCTCCTGCAGCCGGTGCGCTCAGCGGGCGGCTTCCGGCTGTACTCCGAGGCGGACGAGTCGCGGGTCCGCCGGATGCAGGCCCACCTCGCGCACGGGCTGTCGGCCGCCGAGGCGGCGCGAGCGGTGCTCGGGGAGGACAGCGGGGCCGACCACGGCCGGGCCGCGCCGACGGCGGGTGCGCTGCCCGATGACCTCCGGCAGGCCCTGGACGCCTTCGACGAGCCAGCCGCACAGGCAGTCCTTGACCGGCTCGTGTCCGACCTCTCCCTCACGACAGTGCTTCGCGACGTGGTACTGCCGTATCTGACCGAACTCGGGGAGCGCTGGGAGAGCGGAACGGCCAGCGTCGCCCAGGAGCACTTCGCCAGCAACGTCATCCGCGGGCGGCTCGCCGGGCTGGCCCGCGGCTGGGGGAACGGGCACGGCCCCCGCGCCGTCCTGGCCTGCCCACCCGGGGAGCTTCACGACCTGGCGCTGATGATCTTCGGCATCGTGCTCAACCGCAACGGGTGGAGGATCGACTACCTCGGGATGAACACCCCGGTCGAGGAGCTGACCCGGACGGTCGACGCCAGGCGCCCGGACCTCGTCGTCCTGGCCGCGACCCTGCCGGAGAACCTCGAGCCCCACGCTACCCAGCTCACCGCGCTCGCCCGGCGCGCTCCGCTCGCCCTGGCAGGAGCCGGCGCCACGCCACAGATCGCCAGCGCCGTGGGGGCCCGGCTGCTCACCAGCGATCCAGTCACCGAGGCCGAGAATATTCAGTGGCCGCAGTGAACGCGCTCGGGGGCGGCGCCTTAGGCTTCGTAGACACCAGGCCGTGCCCGGTACTGGCCGAAACCTGCCACGACGTGGCCGCGACAACGCGCCATCCCAGCTGCTACCACGGCGCCAGTAGACCATCCACGGTGACGTGCGCGACCCGGCCACCTTCAGCACGGCTCTCGCCGGCCGCAAGGCGGGCTTCAGCGCGACGATGCCGGCGCCGCCGAGGCGTTAGGCGAGGCGGCGGCGCGGGCCAGCCTGACTCGCATCATCTACCTTGGACAGCTCGCATGGACGGCGCCGACGCCCTGCCGGCACCCCTGCGCAGCCGCCGGAGGGCGAGAAGCTGCTCGGGTACGGCAGGGTTCCCGTGACTGCCCTGCGCGCCGGGAATCATCGTCGGGCACGGCGGCAATCTCGTCGGAGCTGGGCGAGACAGCTCGTTGAGCACCTGCCCGTGATGGTCACATCGAAGTCGGTCAGCACCGCACCCAGCACCTCATACGGCTGCTGCTCGGTCATCCCTGCCCCCGCGGAGAGATGACCGAGCAGCAGCCACGCTGTCGCGCCCTGCCTGCGCCAGCTTCGGGTGAGTCCGTGGCGGTCGCCGCGGCCAGGTGGTCCCAGAGCTTGCGGGCGGTGCTGGGGTCTGTCTCGCGCGTCCACGGCAGCGGGTATTCGGGCCGGGCGCGCCGGTCGTGCCAGAACCGGCCGCTGCCCAGGCTCACCTGCGGCGCGGTGGCCAGCCAGACGATCGTGTCGGCGCCCTGCTCGGGGGAGAGCAGGATCGGCCGCATGACCTGGCGGAAGCCCGGGAGCGCGGCGGCGACCCCGGGGGTGTCCACCCAGCCGGGGTGCATGGCGTGGAAGGCGACGCCGGTTCCGGCGAGCCGCCGCGCCCATTCCCGGCTCAGCGCCACCTGGGCCCGCTTGGCCCGCGCGTAGGCGGTGACGCCCCGGTAGCGCGAGGCGGGCAGCTGCAGGGTGGCGGGGTCGAGGCGCTGGGTGTACATCCCACCCGAGGAGACAGTGATCACCCGGGACGGGGCGGCGGCGAGCAGCGCGGGCATCAGCATGCGGGTCAGCAGGAACGGCGCGACCACCTGCCCCACGATCGTCAGCTCGGTCCCGGCTGTGTCCGTGCGGAACTCGGGGTGGACGGCGCCAGCGTTATGGATGAGCACGTCGAGCCGGTCATGGGTGGCGCAGAAGTCGCGGGCGAAGGCGCGGACCGCATCGAGGTCCTCCAGATCGGCCAGGCCGTAGCTGATGCTGGTGCTGCCGGACGCCGCGGCGATGCCGCGCCGGGCCCGCTCCGCCCGGCCGCGATCCCGGGCCAGGAAGTGGACCGCCGCGCCCCGCCGGGCCAGCGCGACGGCGGCCGCGTACCCGATCCCGGAGGTCGCGCCGGTGATAAGGATGGTCCTCCCGTCGAGGCCGGGGTGGTCATCGGCGGTGTACTCGGGCAGCAGCCGGGACCGGACGGCCAGGCCGATCCGGGAAAAACCCGGGACGACGCAGGCCTCCAGGGCGGCGTCCACTGCAGGCCCGAAGCTGGTCATGGCGCGGCTCCCGGCCGCAGGACGGGATCGAGCACCTGCAGCGGGCCTCGCAGCCGCACCTCGGCCTTATAGCTGACCATGGAGCGATCCTCGGCGCCCGTCACCACGATCCGGTCCGTGGACCGCAGCACGCCGCTGGTGGCGGCCAGCAGCACCTCATGGCCCGGCACGCGCCTGATGACCTCATAGGTCAGGGACATGCGCAGCCCCAGGAACGGCACGACGAGCCGGAAGCGGCTGCCAGCGCCGGCCGGGCCGGGATCCAGCTGCTCCCCGGCGAGCACTCCGGGGTCCCATTCCGCCGCATTGCTGAAGGTCGCCAGGTACCCGAACGTCTCGGTGGCCGAGCGCCGCGACTCCACGGCCGCGTGGTAACGGGCCATCCCTGAACTCCTCTTCTTACTCCTGGTCAACGCGCTCCTGACCTCCGCGCGCTTCGATCGGGGGAAGCGGTGAGGGTCACGGTTTCCTCCCGGGCTTGGCAGGAGTGTGCGACCGTGCTGGTGGACGGCGGGCGGGCGCTGTGTGAGCGCCGGTGGCGATCCGCTGCGCCGGCCCGCCGCCATCCGGATGGGCCTAGAACCGCAGGAGCGTGCTTGCGGTGCCCAGCTTGAGTCCGGCGGAGAACAGCTGGGTTCCCAGCGCGGCGTTGAGGGCCTTGGCTGCGGCCGCGGTGAGCGTGAGGCCGATCCCGCTGGCGGTGACGATGTGCTTGCCTGCCGCGAGCCTGGCGTGCGACAGGTCAAGGCCGAACAGCGGCACGCGTGCCTGGGGGTTGCCGTTCACGATCCCGGTCAGGTCAGCGTGGGTCAGGTCGATGGTGAACGAGCTGACCTCGATCTTCTTGCCGTTCTTCACGTTGAGGAACAAGATCCCGCCGCTGTGATCGATCGTGCCGCCGAGCGGGCTGAGGGTTACCCGGCCCTCCGTCACCGGGAACGTGAACAGCACTGCCGGGCCGCTGGCGGGAGACTGCACCGACTGGCTGCCTGGCCAGGTCGCGAGCGGCACGAGGCCATTGGCCAGCAGCGCCGCCGCGATGCCGGGTGCGGTGGTGACCGCGGTGGCTCCGCTCCTTAGGTGCACAGCCGCAGCGGCCTGAACCCTCGCGGGCTGAGACGTCGCCGCTGACGCCGCCGTCGCGGAGCCTGCCAGCAGGCCCGTGATGGCCATGGCTGCCGCCAGGTACTTAAACCTTCGCATGTCTTCCTCCTCCGGCCCCGCTGGTACGCGGCCTCGTCTAGGTTTCGTCAAGGGTTCGTTCAGAGGTAAGCTAAGCCCGTCTCGGATGGATTGTCAAATTACTGTCGAAGGAATGTATAGTGTTCTCATGGAGTTTCCCGGGGATCGCCCGCTGCTGCGCATCGGTGAGCTGAGCCGGCGCCTGGGGGTCAGCGACCATGTGCTGCGGGCTTGGGAGAATCGCTACGGCCTGCTGCAGCCGGTGCGCTCGCCAGGCGGCTTCCGGCTGAACTCCGAGGCGGACGAGCGGCGGATCCGCCAGATGCAGGCTTATCTCGCCGATGGGCTGTCCGCGGCCGAGGCGGCACGCGCCACGCTCGGCGGCGATGCGATTACCTCCCTTGGCTATCTCACCGGGCCGCGCCTCACCAAGTCCGCAGGGAGTGAGCCCTCCGCCAGGCTCCGGCAGGCACTGGACGCTTTCGATGTGCCGGCCGCGCAGGCCGTGCTGGACCGGCTCCTGGCCGATCTGTCCGTGCCGCCCGTCCTGCGGGATGTCGTGCTGCGCTACCTCGCTGACCTCGGCGAGCGCTGGCAAGGCGGGACGGCCAGCGTGGCCCTGGAGCATTTCGCCAGCAACCTCATCCGCGGCCGGCTCGCGGGGCTGGCCCGCGGCTCGGGCAGCGGGCACGGGCCGCAGGCCCTGCTCGCCCGCCCCCCGGGGAGCTGCACGATATGGCGCTCATGGTTTTCGGAATCGCGCTCCACCGCAACGGCTGGCGGATCGGCTATCTCGGGGCGAGCACGCCGGCCGAGGAGCTGGAGCGGGCCGCCGGCAGCGCCTCGCGTCCTAACCTGGCCGTCCTCGCCGCCACCGTCCCGAAGACCCTCGAGCCGCTCCGCCCGCAGCTCGGCTCACTCGCCCGGCGCCCCGCTCGCCCTCGCCGGAGCCGGCGCCACGGCGCAGATCGCAACTGCGGCGGGGGCCCAGCTGATGACCGGCGACCCGGTGACCGAGGCCGGGCAGGCCGGGTGGCCGCGGTGAAAATCCTCGTGGCCGGCGCGTCCGGTTTCGTCGGCCGCCGGCTGTGCCCGGCCCTGGCCAAGGCCGGCCACGACGTTGTCGCCATGACCCGCAACCCCGCCGGTTACGCCGGGGCGGGCAGGCCTGTCTACGGCGACGTTCACGACCCCGCCACCCTGGGCACCGCGATGGCCGGCTGCCAGGCGGCCTACTACCTCGTGCACTCGCTCGCCGACGCGGAGTTCGAACGCAAAGACGCCGCCGCCGCGGCGGCATTCGGGCAGGCGGGGGCGCGGGCCGGGCTGCAGCGGATCATCTACCTCGGCGGGCTCGGCGACGACAAGGACGCGCTGTCGGCGCACCTGCGCAGCCGCCGTGAGGTCGAGAAACTGCTCGGATCGGCCGGGGTCCCGGTGACCGTCATCCGGGCCGGGATCATCGTCGGGCACGGCGGCATTTCCTGGGAGCTGACCCGCCAGCTCGTCGAGCACCTGCCCGCCATGATCACGCCCAGATGGGTCACCACCCGCACCCAGCCGATCGCCATCGACGACGTCGTGCGCTACCTGCTCGGAGTGCTGACCCTGCCCGAGGCGGCGGGCCGGGTCTTCGAGGCCGGGGGACCCGAGGTGCTGCAGTACGCCACCATGCTGCGCCGCGTCGCCGCCATCCAGGGCCGCCCGCTCCCGATCCTGCCGGTGCCGCTGCTCACCCCCCGGCTGTCCTCCCTGTGGCTGACCCTGGTCACCGACATCGACACAGCCACCGGCCGGGCGCTCATCGACTCGATGACCAACGAGGTCGTCGTCCGGGACCCGTCGATCCGCGACCTCATCCCTTTCGACCCCGTGCCCTATGACCACGCCGTGCGCAAGGCGCTTGCCGAGCGCGCCCGGGCGAAACGTGCCGGCCGATGACCGCCGACCGTTGGAGCCGGTGGCGGGAACGCACCACGTCCGCACGACAGGACTCCCCGCTCCCCGGCCATTTCCCCGCGGCCCGCGCAGAACCGGCGACGGTCCGCGCCCGGCGCCGGCGCGTTGCCGCCGCCACCGGCATCGGCGGCGCGGGCCTGCTGGGGATATCGCTATCCACCAAAGCCGGCTCCCCCCAGTTCTACCTCCTGACGATGGGCCTGGCCGGCACCTGGGCCGCCGGCGCCCTCAGCTCCGGGCCCCTCCCGCTGGACACGCCACCAGGCCAGGACAGCGACCGGCGCCACCCCGTGGTCATGCCCGTGCTCACCGGCGCCGGCGCCTTCGGGCTCTTCTACGGCGCCGCCCGGCTCGCCCGGCACATCCCCCCGCTCAACCGGGCCATCGGCAGCGTCCTGCACTACGCAGACGATGGCTCAACGCCCCTCGTGCTGCTCACCGCGTGCGCCAACGCGGTGGCCGAGGAACTGTTCTTCCGCGGCGCACTCTGGTCCCTCGCGCAGGACTCACACCCCCTCGCCAAGACCACCCTCGCCTACGCCGCCACCACCGCCGCGACCCGCAACCCCGCGCTCGTGCTCGCAGGAACCGCGACCAGCGTGCTCTTCGGCCTCCAGCGCCGCACCTCCGGCGGCATCCTGGCCCCCGCGCTCACCCACCTCACATGGTCGCTCCTCATGCTGCGCTACCTCCCGCCCCTGTTCCCGGCGCCCCGGCCGGCCGAGATCACCCGGGACTGACCGCGCAGGCGGCGTGGCAGATGGCGGCAGTGCACCAGCCCCACACAGAACCAGAAGATCTGCGCGCGGCAGCCCATGGATCCTGCTCAGCTTTCATCCGCTCCGATTCGGCGTTATACGGGTGATCGAAGATCACCCAAGCCCTCCGGGCGTATAACGCAAGATATACGGGTGATCATCGCTATATTTTTCGATCCGATATGCGGAGATGATCACCCGTATATCAGTCGTTCGGATCGTTCAGATCAGAGTCAGGATCGCCACTAACGCAGCGCGATGAAGTTTCCTGTCACCCCTCCCAGGCCCACTTTCACCCGTGGCGCTAAGGTCATCCGTCTTGGCGGAAGCGCTGCGGGTGCAACTGTCCGACCTGCTACACGGCAGCTAGCATCCGCGGGTCCACGACGACCTCCGGCGGGCCCTCCCCTTTGCGCTCCAGCAGTGCCAGCACCGCGCCAGGCGCGGCCACCGTCCGGTAAATGGCCGTCGGCGCATGCCAGGAATGCCGCCGACGGAACTGATCAGGACGTCCGAGGTCCGTGGTCCAGGACATGCCTGCCCAGCGCTCCGCAGTCGCCCCCCGGAACACGGCCATGCTGCTATCCGGCCGCGACAGTCCATAGGGGATGCTGAGGAATCCGCCCGCGCGGAACAGCCGGACCCACTTGCCGGCGTCGATGACGCGCTCGGGCCAGTCCACGTACAGCCAGGTATCGGGGATAAGCGCGCGAAGGTCGCGGTCGGAGATCTGCCCGCCTGCCCAGGCGTCATACAAGACCTGCGGGCCGTTCGGCCGGTCCTGGACGATCTCGGCGAGCAGGCGCATGCCCGCCTGTGATACCTCACTCACCAGGCCAGCGTATTCATAGATACCCGTGTACGGCTGGCTGGAGTCAGTGTCATGATCGCAAGGTTCGAGGCGTCCGCGGACCGCCGATCGGTGGATGGGTTTCCTGGTTGCCTTCGCGGGACGGTACGCTCACCGGCGGCGAATGCGGTTGCCGGTCTTGCCTACCGGCTGTACCGTGTCGAGGGCCCAGAACCCTGGTAACCATGTCCCCTTTTAATCCGCGGCGGTCCGATTTCATGGCTAATGCGTGCGCCTTCTGCGGTGACAACAGCAGGCGCCTGACAGATGAACATGTCTTCGGTAATTGGGTCAGCAGGCTCTTTGAGAGCCAGGCTCCGCCGGAAGGCTTCAGC
>Ga0310037_10001100_pt1 | contig 15266 bp, 12 predicted proteins | sample Sb_taG_11_FD_200239 | JGI IMG/M metagenome (GOLD analysis project Ga0310037, IMG submission 200239) | Peat soil microbial communities from Weissenstadt, Germany - Sb_50d_3_AS metaG (v2) (version 2) | ecosystem: Environmental > Terrestrial > Soil > Wetlands > Peat | place: Germany: Weissenstadt...
CCGCCGATCACCCTGTCGTCTTGTTGGCGACCGCGCTTACGACAGCGATCCGCTCGACGCGCGACTCTGGAAGGAGCGGATCGCTCTGATCGCGCCCCACCGCAGCGCTCGCAAGCGTCCTAAGACCCAAGACGGCCGGGCGCTGCGCCGGTACCGAAGACGTTGGAAAATTGAGCGCCTGTTCGCGTGGCTCCAGAACTTCCGCCGCATCCACACCCGGTACGAACGGCACGTCGAGAACTTTCTCGGCTTCGTGCTGCTCGGCTGTGCCCGCATCCTGTTGCGGCACTTATGAGACTGCCTCGAATCATCTCCACCTGACCGGGGCGTAGCCTCACTAATCTCGGAACACGATGTTGGCGCCCTCGGTCAGGATAGCCCGACGACGAGGGCCTTACAGTCGTCTTCTCTGCCATTGGACTCGATAAGAGCCAGAGTCGACTCGACTGGCCACCCAAAAAATGATCGCGCGGTTCCAGAACCTCGTCCACGCAAAAATCTCAAGAATGCCTCTCGGCTCATCGGCGGAATGCCGCCGGAGATTGCGAGGGACGCCTGCTCGAGCGCGCAGGCGTCGAGTCCCTGGACGGAGAATGATGGTATCACCTCGGCATTGAGGGCCTCGATGATGAGGTGGCAACGCTCCTCGTCGGTCATTTTCGCCCTGATGAGCGGAGTACGCCCCGTAAAGCCTCACGCAGCAGCGGTGGAGGGATTCGCCGCACCCTGGGGCACGTCGCCGGTAAATCTTGCTCGCAGACCTCCCGGCGGATATAAGACGGCAAGCTACCAGGACACACGGAAGAGTGGAATGTGAAACAGGCGGAGAATCTGCCCATGGATTCGAGCGGAAAGGATGGCGTGAACTCTGCGGTGGGCGCGGTGCGGGGAGACGGAGCGAAAGGTCCGGCGACCTGCGGCGCCCAGTCAGGCTGCCGGTGAGTCGCAGGACACGCCGCCGGAGTCAAGGGCCGGGTTTGTGGGGCTCGAGGCTCGTTCCGAGGCGCGCCCGCGGATGCGTTCGTTCATGTGGATGGGCCCGGCCATCCATCCGGTTCGAGCGCCATCCAGGTCTCCTGCGGTTCCGACCAACGATCCGGATGCCGAGATTCAACTCGTCGCACCAAACGCCTGGCTGTCCCCGTCGATCACACACCCGCGAGCCGAGCAGTTCGCCGTGCGGGCGGGCCTCGCGAGCGGCAGCCAGGCACGCGCGAAATCGCCCGCGCCGTGGACCTCGTATGGAGGCAAGAACGGATTTCATGAAGATGGCCCGACGAGATGTGCAGAGAACGCGAGGGATCGAATGCGAAGATCCGGCTGAAGCTTCTGTACCCCGGTGCAAGGTACGCTGCTCTGGTTGGCGTACGGAGGCGCTGGTGGCCGCAGGCGCTACGGGTGGAGTGGGCGTGCTTCAATGGGTGTGTTTATGGGCACGACTGTGGTGATGGAAGAGCGGAGGGAGGCGCTCCAGGACCGTTTGGGCGTGGCGCTCGTCGCGGGCGCGTACGCGGCCGTGAATGCGTTTCTTGCGTGGCGGCTCCCTCTCTGGACGGACGAGATTTACACGCTTCACACGACTGCGGAAGGCCCGGTCGAGGCGGCGAGGAGGGCTCTCTCCTTCGAACTCCAACCCCCTGTCTACTTCGTGTTGGAAGCAGTCTGGCGCGCATTCTGGTCGGGACCGCTTGAGGCGCGTGTGCCATCGATTTTGTTCGGGGTCACGACCGTGGTGGTGGGAGCCGCGCTCGCCCATCGGCTGATGCCGGGGATCCGCACCCCATGGGCTGCTCTCCTCATCGCCACGAACCCGTTCGTGATTTGGGCCGGTAGCGAGGCACGCGTTTACGCACTCGTCATGCTCCTCGGAGCGGCGATTTGTCTGGTTTTCGTGCGCGTGCATCTGGAGGGTTGGAACAGAGAGCGGCCACTTCTCGTCGTGCTGGCCATCCTGGCGCTTTACACACAATACTACCTCGGCTTCCTCCTTGCAGCGGCCGGCGCGTCGCTGCTCTTGCTACGCAGGTACAGGGAGGCTGGGTGGTACGCGCTGGAAATGGGTGTGGTCCTTCTTCTATTTCTGCCTCAGATCGGGATTACGCTGCAGCAGGCGAGCGCCCATTCGAGCGTGCTCACCGCGCAACCAATCTCGATCAAATCGCTTCTCTTCGAGGCTGAGACCTGCATCGCAGAGCTCTCACTGCCGGTCGAATGGTTCTGGGGAAAGGACGATGCCTGGGTAAGGATGCTGCGGTGGGGAATCCGACTTGCGGTCGGGGCGGGCCTCGTAGGCGGCTTCTGGCGACGACGAAAGCGTCAGGATCACCTACCAGCGTTCGCACTGCTCGCGATTCTAACGGTAGTGCCGTACCTGACCGGCTCGGTGCTGACCCGGATCGTGGGTGAGCCCTGGTACTTCCGTCACTGGGCAGGCTTTGCGATACCGGCCGTACTCCTGCCGCTCGCGCTTGCAGGTGCGATCGGTTCACGGGCCGTCACCGCTGGAGCGCTCGTCGTGCTCCTCGGTGGCAACGTGGTCGCGTCGGCCATGGAGCTTGGGGACCTCGCAAAGACGGAAGACAACCGGAGGGTCGGCCAGGCGCTCGAGAATTTAGAAAGGGACAACGAGCCCATCCTGGTCGCCCCGGCTGACCGTGTGTGGTCGCTCGGCTTCTACTACCGCGGTCGCAACCGGCTCGTCCCGGTGCCCCGGGACCCCTCCTTCGAGACCTACCGGCGCGAGGACATCTTTCCGAAGACTCCCGCTGCGTTTCGGGAGGCTCTGCACCGTGCCGGTGATCCGAAAGCGGTGTGGGTCCTCACTGGGGACATTGAGTTGAGGCGCATGGCGGAGGAGTCCCTGGCAGAGCAGTGGCAAGAGGACCTCCACCTCCAGTTCGCCGGTGAGACTTCGCTCACGCACTTCGTTCAGACAGTTCCTTTGCCCTAGATCATCTCGCCGACCTTGAAGTTCCGGTTCGGTCAAATCGCTCACGCAGCGACCAGTGCGCCTCCACGGATGTGATCGAGGGTGGGGTTCAGCGGGGGTCAGGCCACGGCGAGCGAGCTCCCCAAAAGTGCAAACCGATCAAGGGTAAAGCCCAAGGAAGGAGGCGGCTGCGCGCCCGGCTCATGAGGTCCCCGCGAAAAGCACGACCTGACCCATTTCGGGGTTTTCCCATGGTCGCGCACGAACACCTGCCGCGCCACGCACGGTACCGTGGGTACCCTCACCCACCTCGCCAGGGCGCCCGCTCAGTTCGACCGCTTCGCAGTACCATCAAGCCGGCGCAGATAGCGACCGAAGGGCAAGGAGCACTGCGGTTTCTTGCCGAAGAAGCGTCGACGCGGCGCAGGAGCCAGTACGAGCACCAAACGGCCGCCGTTCTCGCCGGAAGGCGAAGGATCGTCCGCCTTGAGTGGCACAGGTTCGATCCTCTCGGCTCCGGACGCGACCCACGCCCCAGACGCTAGGGATCCGGCCGACGAGGGCGCCGAAGCACGGTCCTCAATCCAGATCAAGGCGCTTCGCGGCTCCGCCTGGACCATCGCCACATTCGGCGCCGGCCAGGTCCTTCGCCTCGGCAGCAACTTGGTCCTCACCCGATTGCTCTACCCCGAGGCGTTCGGGCTGATGGCCCTGGTGCAGGTGTTCCTCTATGGGCTGCAGATGGTCTCTGATGTGGGTGTCGCGACGAGCGTGATTCAGCACCGGCGAGGAGATGAATCTCGTTTCCTCAACACTGCCTGGACACTCCAGATCATCCGCGGCGGGGCTCTCACACTCCTCGCCGCCCTGATTGGGCAGCCAGCGGCGTGGTTTTATCACGAGCCGTCGCTCGGCCTTTTGCTTCCGGCTGTGAGCCTCACCGCTGCGATCGCCGGCCTCCAATCGACCGCTGTGCTGAGCCTGCGCCGGCATATGCAGCTAGCTCGGATCAGTCTCCTCGACTTGGGCGTCCAAATCGTCGGGATTGTCACAAATGTTGTGCTCGCCTACGAGCTGCGGAGCGTCTGGGCCCTCGCGATCGGGGGAGTGGTGGCCGAGCTCCTTCGCACAGCGGTGAGCCACCGGCTCGTTCCCCGATACCGCAACCGGCTCGAGTGGGATCCTGAAGCGGCGCGAGCGATCTATGACTTCGGCAAGTGGATCCTCCTGAGCAGCGCCTGTTTTTTCATCGCGGGGCAGGCGGATCGGCTGTACCTGGGAAAGCTCGGCGGCGTTCAGATTCTCGGCGTGTTCGGCATCGCGGCGCTGTTCAGCGAGTCACTGCTCTCGCTTGTTACGAACCTGACCCAGGGCGTCCTATATCCTGCGTTGAGCAAGGTGGCACGGGAGCAGCCCGCCCGTATCTGCGAGGCCTACTACCGGGCGCGGCGATTCCTCGACTTACTCGCACTTCCGCTCTGCGGTGCGCTCTGCGCAGCGGGCAGCTCTTTGATCAGCCTGCTCTATGACACGCGGTACCAGGAGGCGGGCTGGATGCTTCAGCTGCTCGCGATCCGGGTTGCGATGGGTGCAGTCCTCACGCCCTGCGAGACCTGCCTCTTCGCCATCGGGCAGACCCGTTACAGCTTCCAACGCAGCCTCGCGCGGGCGGTCTGGGTTGTGGGGGGAATCCCCATTGGATGGTGGTTCTTCGGCCTTCATGGTCTGGTGACAACGAGCGCACTTTCGGAGTTCCCGGTGTTGTTGGTCCTCTGGCCCGCGTTTCGCCGGCACGGACTGCTGCGGCCACTCCGAGAAGCGCAATCCCTCCTACTCTTTGGCGCCGGCTTCCTTCTCGGTAGTGCCCTCAAGACTGCGCCGCACTGGATCCATCGGTGAGCGATCGTCCTCCCATCCGGCGCGTGGCGCTCTTTAGCCCAAGCTGGCCGCTTGGCGCGCTTCCCAACGGCGTGGTCAGTTTCGTGCACAACATCCGGGAGGGGTTCGAGGCGTTGGGAGTCGAGACGGACATCATCGCCTCCCAGGTGTCCGGGGAGCCCGGTCCGCGGGTGGTGGACCTCCGGCGTCTCCCGCCGAAACCCGCCGTCGCGCGAGCCATGGAGCGGATCCTCGAGCTCGGATTCCCTGATGTCATCCGCCGGCGAAGATTCGCGTCACTGATCGCGCACGCCGTGGAGGGGCTCGAGGAAAAGGGGCCTGTCGACGTGCTGGAGATCGAGGAGTCATGGGGGCTGGCCGAGGTCGTGCGACGTCGCTCCCGCGTCTTTACGGTGGTGCGCCTACACGGCCCTTGGTTCTTGAACGGCCGGGCGCTCGGGGTACCAGAGGACCGTTCTTTCCGCAGGCGCAACGCGTGGGAGAGGCACGCGATCGCAGCGGCAGATGCAGTGTCGGCCCCCTCGCGCGCTGTCTTGGAGCAGGTGCGCGGGGTCTTCGGTCTCGCCCTCCCGCGGGCGGAGGTGATCCCAAACCCCGCCCCGACGGTGCCAGTTGCCGAGCGCTGGCGGCCCGAGGCGTGTGAGCCCGACCACATCCTCTTCGTGGGACGCTTCGATCGACACAAGGGAGGCGATCTCATGCTCGACGCATTCCGCGACGTGCTGCGCGAGCGTCCCACTGCACGCCTCACATTCGTCGGTCCCGATCACGGCCTGGTCGACGACCGGGGACAGCGATGGGGTCTGCCGGACTACGTTGCCGCCCACTTCCCACGACCTGCTGACCAGGCAAAGATTCATCTTCACGGGCGAGCGCAGCCCAGTGAGATCGAGGCGCTGCGGCGCCGCGCTGCGGTTACAGCAGTTGCTTCTCGGTACGAGATCTTCGGCTACACCGCCCTTGAGGCCCTCGCTTTCGGGTCGCCGCTGGTGGCGCCCGAGGTGGGGGGACTTCGCGAAGTCGTGCGGCAAGGGGTCACGGGCATTCTCTTTCGGTCAGGTGATGCCAGTAGCCTTGCTACGGTCTTGATTGACCTCCTATGCGATCCGGCGCGCGCCGCTCGGCTCGGTGCCGAGGCCGCGCGCGATGCGGAGGAGCGCTTCGGAACGCGCGCGATCGCCGCTGCTACGCTTGCCTTCTATGAGCGCGAGCGGCGCGTACGTTGCTGACGGTCGGCGGTCACATTTCGAAGTCGGGCCGGCACTTGTGCTGACCCGTTTCGATGTCATTCCTCCTCCGCACCTTCCTAGTGTACCGTCAGGCGTGTAACGACGGCACGGACGCGACGCGATTCACCGCAATCGAGTATCCAGTCATCCCGCGTGGCCGCTGTGCGGCACCCCGCGATACGCCTGAGACTGGCGGAGATTCGGACGAGCTCCCCGCAGCCAAACCGCCTCGAGCGGACGTCAGCTCGCCATCAGAGCGACGGCGGAGCCTCGCCCCTTCCGCAACCCCGCTCAGAGCACCGGCTAGAAAGAGCGCCGGCGGCCCGCCGCCGCTGACGTTTGGAATGGAGTCGAGCGCCGTAATCACCACTATCAACGCGAGTCCGGCGGTCAGCATTCGGTCCGTCCAATCGGGGAGGCGGCGGAGGCGCATGGCAGCGAGTAGCACGGGCAGCGTCAGGAGACCGAACAATCCGACGAATCCGATGACGCCGTAAGTACCCAGCACGATGGCCCAGAGGCCGTCCGTCGGGGGGCTAAAGTTAAAGTTAGTCGTCTCATCGTAGACGCGGTTACGGCCCCAGTAGCCCCAGCCGAACCAGATCCGCTGCCGGGCCCGCTCAAGCAGCAGCTCCTCGGTCACGAGCCGGACGCGTAGTGAGCCGGCGCGATCGGTGGAGACGACACTGGCCATGTTGAGCAACGTCTCAGCGGGCACCAAGTCCTCTGCTCGCAAGATCGGATAGGCCAGCACCAGCACAGCAACGACGGCGGCGAATCGCATCTGACGCTTCGGACTCGCGAATAGAACCAGGAGCGTCCCCGTGATGCCGTAGAGGATGGGCCCCATGCTCTTCCCCAGGAGCAGAAGCCCCCACGTGATGGCCACGACCATGCGTGGCGGAAGCCCGAACATCCGCCGACGGAGGCGATACAGTACCACCGAGGCCATAACGCTTAGTGACATCAAGTACGCGAGTCCAAGGCCATGGCCCACGAATACGCCTGGGCGATAGCCCCCGCCGCGCATCTGCTGCACAAATTCGTGGGGGTGATAGCCGTACACCATCCGATGCAGCTGCGGGCTCATGACGATTTCGAAGAGCATCGGCAATGCGTACACCAAAGCGACCCCCACCCAGAAGAGGAATAGGGGTATGAGGTCCCTTGGCCGAGAGAAGAGGCGTCGGCCAAGAATGAAGGGAACCCCGAGGGCGATGAGCTGGGTGGTGCTCATGTCGATTGCGTCCTGCACTCCCAGGCCTGGGAGGTGATGCTCCCCGAAAAAAAGGGGATCGCTGTTGGTGAGCGCCGTGGGGATCGGCCCCAATAGGAGGGGGAGGAGAAATACCTCGCAGCCCGTACCGAGTGCTTTGCCAGAGAGCATTCTTGGAGCGAACAGGAGACAGCCCACGAGGGCACTTAGCGTTGCTATCTGGCCGCGAGCGAGGAAAACCAGAGGCAACTTGAATCCTAGGCCCACAGGGAGCACGAATCCCGCCCCGAGGATCGTAAAGATCGCCCCCTCGCGTGCACCTCGTCGCGAAAAGACAAATAGTGAAAGCGGAAGCCAGAGGATCAGTGCGAGATAGGCGACCGGAGTTACATGGTCCACTATGAGGGTCTGGCCTCCAATGCCTCATTCGAATTGAATGCCAACCGACGGCCTCCCGCGCTCCTCGCGGTCGGGCCGCCGAGAGCCATTCAGAACCGGTCCCTCGCCAGGCTACAGGCTAAGGCTAGAACCCATCTCACAAATGCCCAAGCGGGTTGAGTGCTGCGCTGGGCTTGCCCTGCAATGTGGAGGATCGGAGAAAACGGACGAGCCGCTCCACAACGGTCACGAAAAGACCCGGTGCAGGTGCTGCACCCTGCTGCGGATGGAATCATTCGCGCTCGCAGGTCCACAGGTACCACCGCTCCACGCGATCGGCTGCGATGCCTGACCGAACGGCTCCCTGGGCGCTCCGATCTCCCGCAGCTGGACCTGCCTGGGTCGACCCATGAAGGCCTTCCGATCCTTGGCGCATTTGGCGCGCCAGCGGGCACCCGTCCCCCTTCGGGCCGTCAGAGCGTGCGCGGCGTTCGGCCACGTGGCGTCCCCCGTCGAGACCACGTCGACCCGCACCAGGGATTGTGGTCCGCGCCCGGCAACCGGCTGGCGATCGCGACCCTGGCGGCCCGCGGCACCGGCTTCCCGACGAGCAGCGCCACACCTCTCCCCTTAAAGCGGCACTCCAGAAGGATAGGCGTCTGCCTCACTGTTACTATGCCGGCGGTGCCCGTATTTTTGCGAAGTTTTGCGGTGTCGCGAGCCTGTGGGGGCAATATCTGGAGTGCCGACCAGCGCTGCTGCCCCTCATTCGCGACCACCGCTTCGCGGGGCCACCTGCAACCGCGGGCCGCAGAACGTTCGCGGACACGCGAGTCCGGCATCCGACCGAGTCGGAGATGCGTAGGCGGAAAGCTGCCGTGCGACCCCGTCGAGCCTCGCCGATGACGATCCGGTGGCCGATACTCTTGACGGCTCTGGCGCTGCTGGCCGCGGTAGCGTTCGGGTGGGCGGCCGCACGCCGCGCGTTGGCCACCTACGTAGAGCTCCAAGCCTTGCGACTCGATCCCACCGGTGCGCGTGGTTTCGAGGATGCGAACCGACGCCTCGGCCCGCCCGTGCCGGGGACTGCCCGGGTCGTCCTGTTCGGAGACTCCCGGGTGTCGGGCTGGCATGAGCTGCCACCGCTGCCAGCCGCAGAGATTGTGAACCGCGGCCGACCCAGCGACACGACCGCGCAGGGCTTGCTCCGCCTCGGCCGCGACGTAGTCGCTCTCGAGCCCGGAATCGTGGTGATCCAGTTCGGAATCAATGATCTGAAAAACATCGGCCTGTTCCCGGAGCGAGCACCCGAGATCGTGCAAGCGTGTACGAGTAACCTCGAAGAGATAGTCGGACGCCTTCGCGCCGCCGGAGTCGAAGTAGTGCTTCTGACCATCTTCCCGGTGGGCCCGGTGCCCTGGATCCGCCGCCCTTTCTGGTCAGAGCGCATTCCCGAGGCGATCGCCGCGGTGAACCAACGGCTTCTTGCCTTGGCCGGACATGGAGTGACGGTTCTCGACTGCGGCGCTGTGCTCGCGGACGATTTGCGGCTCCGGCCACGATTTGCCGACGGAACTCTACACCTGAGCCCCGCAGGCTATGTGGCGCTCGGAAGCTGCGTCGCGCCAACCCTACGCAAGCTGGTCTCGGATCGTCTGGCGGCTCAATAGACCGTGCTCTTCAACTCCATCGAATTCTGGATCTTCTTTCCCGTCGTCTTCACCCTGTATTGGTCGTTGAGGGGTCGCCTCGAGCTACAGAACGGGCTGCTGCTGTTTGCAAGCCTCTTCTTCTACGGCTGGTGGGATGTCCGATTTCTCTTTCTCTTCCTCTTGACCACGACCGTCGACTTCTATTGTGCACTCATGGTTGGATCAGGTGCCGTCGCCGCCCGACAGCGCGCCATCGTGTCTCTCATACTCGTCGGCTCCGCCTTTGCCTGCGTGACCGTCCGGTGGGATGCTGTGAGCTGGACCCAGAGCGGCCTGCGCATCTCGCTTCTGGTGGACTGGCCCCACCTGCTGCCGGCCTCATTGGCCGGCTGGGCAGTATTCCTCACCACCACAGTGGTGGTCGTCGCCGTCAACCTGTTGCACCGGCGATTCACGAGGATCGGTGAGGTGGAGCGACGGAGACGGTTCCTGGTCGCCAGTATCGTCTCCAATCTCGGTGTCCTGGGCTTCTTCAAATACTACGATTTCTTCGCTGACAGCTTCTTGGTTCTGGTTCATGGGCTGTTCGGTTCCGCGCCTCACCCCTGGATGCTGCACCTCGCGCTGCCGGTCGGAATTTCGTTCTACACCTTTCAGTCCATGGCCTACACGATCGAGGTCTACCGGAGCCGTGTCACGCCCATGACGCGGTACTTCCCCCTGGGATCGTATCTATCGTTCTTTCCGCTCTTGGTGGCGGGACCGATCGAACGGCCATTCCATCTGCTCCCGCAGTTTCTATCGACACGCACGTTGACGGGAACCCGGATTCGCGACGGTGTGTGGCTCTTCTTCTGGGGACTCTTCAAGAAGATGGTGGTGGCCGACAACATGGCCAAGATCGTGCATACCGTCTTCGCGCCTTATGATGGCGCGGGAACCTCAGCGCTGGTGCCCCACGACGGGCTGCGCCTGCTCGTCGGGCTCTACGCATTCGCCTTTCAGATCTATGGCGACTTCTCGGGCTACAGCGATATCGCGCGCGGCTCGGCCAAGCTGTTGGGTTTCGATGTGATGTTGAACTTCAACCTGCCGTATTTCGCAATCAGCCCGTCCGATTTCTGGCGACGGTGGCACATCAGTCTCTCCACATGGCTTCGCGATTATCTCTACATTTCTCTGGGTGGAAATCGCCACGGAGACCTTTTCACCTATCGCAATCTCTTTCTGACGATGCTGCTGGGGGGACTTTGGCATGGTGCCGCCTGGACGTTCGTTCTGTGGGGGGCTTACCACGGGCTGCTCCTGATAGGTTACCGGCTGATTGCGCCCGAGCTGGGCGAACGCCCGAGGAGGGCATCGACGACCAGGATCGATCCTGAGGGAGCCCCAACCTGGTGGCGACTCAGAGGACTCCGTGGACTGCTCTCGCGAGGGTCGGTCGCCGGCGGCCAGGTCGATTTGAGGACGAGAACATTGCGTTTGGCCCGAACGCTCGGCCTGTTCGGGCTCGGCGTCGTAATGTTTCATCTCACTTGCCTCGGTTGGCTGCTCTTCCGCGCACAGAACCTGACCACCGTCAGGATCTTTCTTGAGGGAATCTTGCGGCACCCCGGCGGTTCTGCGGCGGCCGGGGAACTCTTCTGCAACCTCATCTTCTACGGCTGGTTCCTGGCGCTCTTCGAGGTGCTTCAGCGCTTCTCGGAGACACTCAACCCGATGCCATTCCTCCCGCGTCTGGTGCGTGTCACGATCTGGGTGTTTCTCGTGATGTCGCTCCTGACCCAGTCGGCAGGACACAAGCAGGAGTTCATCTATTTTGCCTTCTGAGACAATGCGAGAGACGGGGATTGCCTCGAGTGGCGTTGGCGGACTTCCCGGGCGGGAGGGGTGGCGCGCGGGGTTGAGTCGGATCCTGGGACACGCCTTGGTATTCGTTTACGTCCTGGTTGCAGCGGAGGCGTATCTGCGTCTTTTTGCGCCGCAGCCAATTCTCCCGCGCCACGTGATCGACTCGGGCTTCGGCATCCGTACGAATAGTCCTTCCGATCACTACTGGCAGCGAACCCCCGACGTGCAGGTAGAGATTCGAACCAACTCCAAAGGTATCCGTGCCGACCGCGAGATCCCGTACCACAAGCCCGAGGGTGTGAAGCGCATCGTCTTGCTCGGAGACTCGTTCGGCATGGGATACGAGGTGGAGCTGAAGGACACGTTCCTCCAGCGCTTGGAGGACGCGCTGAGAGTGGCGGGAGAGCCGGTCGAGACGATCAACCTCTCGGTTTCCGGCCACGGGAACGCGGAGGAGCTCCTGATGCTTCGCCACGAGGGGCTGCGGTACGAGCCAGATCTGGTCTTGGTCGCGTGGCACATCAGCGATCTAGACGACAACACGCGGTCCAATCTGTTCGCCCTGCGGGACGACAGGCTGGTCCAGGTGAACGAGGTGTATTTGCCAGGCGTGAAGACCCGAGTGTGGCTCGAGCGATTCGCCGCGTACCGCTGGGCGGAGGCGAACAGCCATCTCTACACGTTCGTTCGCGAGGATGTGGCCGGGAACGTCAAGACCTTCCTGACATGGCTTCGGCGCAGCAAGGGACCCACGCGGGCGCCGCCGGGCGAGGCCGCCGCGGCTCCCGCCGAAGATGAACAGGTCTCGTACTCAGACCGGCTAACACTGGCGCTACTCCGTGAGATGAAGCGCGAGTCCGAACAGGCGGGAGCACGCTTCCTAATCGTGGAGCTTCCGACCCGCATCTCACGAACCGAGTTTGCCTCCTCCCTTCCGCATCTGGGTCCAAGGGACGGCGGCCTGGACGTGGTCTCGGTGAAACCGGCCTTCGACCGCCACCGCGGCGAGCTGCTCTATTGGGAGCGCGGGCACTTCCACTTTACGCCGCTCGGCTGTCGGCTCGTGGGGGACGAGGTGGCTGAGCAGATCCTTCGGGAAGGTCTGCTTCGCAGCATCTCCGAGAAACCCGCAAAGGTGGACATCAGGCGGCCTGAGTCGTGAAGAGGAGAGCTGGCACCTTCGGCGCCTCGTCGGTGCGCCACGCGCGATACGAACTCGGCCCGCCTGCAGTCGCGACCTCGCGCGCCACCGTCGAATGCGAGTGGCTCAATCGAGCAGCGATGGTACGCCGCGACCACGAATCGGACTATGACCGTTCGCCCCGGGTGTTGCGTTCACTGCTTGAAACCGCTCAGGCAGCTTCACCCCCCGCGGTTCGAGCCACCTTTGAAGCCAGCGCCGATGTTGGGGAGCGATGCCCTCTCGTCGCGTAGCAGATCTCCCCGCGGATAGTCCACTGATCACTCGGGGAGGGCAGAGAAGACTGCGTCGAATGCGGAGATGAGGCGGGCCACATTCAGCGGAGTCGAGAACTCCTGCTCGACCCAGGACCGGCCAGCGGCACGAAGACGATGCCGGAGCTCGCGGTCCAACAATAGCCTGCCGAGCGCTCCGGCCAGCGCACTCGAATCGCCGGGGGGGACCAGTAGGCCTGTCTCGTTGGGACGTACGAGCTCGCGAATCGTCGGCAGGTCTCCGCTGACGACACAAACTCCACGCGCCATTGCTTCCATCAGCGCAACTGGGATCCCGTCGCGGTCCCCGAGCGGATCGATCTGACAGGGAAGTACAAAGACGTCTGCATCTTCGACCGTCTTTAGTACCTCGGCATGATGCAGCGCCCCAGCGAGAGTGACATGACGTGCGAGGTTCAACCTTGAGATATGGGCCTCGAGTACTGCTCGCTCGACGCCCTCCCCCACGATCTCGACGTGAATGTCCGGGTGATTTCGTCGTAGGTCCGCGATCGCTTCCAACAGGATGTCGAATCCCTTCTTTGCGACGAGGCGTCCCACCGACACAATCCGCGGCGACCTTCGCTCCCCTCGCTTAGGCTCTTGACAGCGCGGGACATCCACGCCTGCGCGAACCACGGGAAGACGGTCATTGGGAATATCTGCGATGGCACGATAGAAGGAGCGATGCCAATGACTGATGCAAGCGACGAATCGCGCGCGGTTGATTTTCTCGGCGAGAAGGGTTCGGTTCGCGAAGAGGTCGTTGGCATGGCCTGTAAAGCTGAAGCCGATGCCAAGCTCATGAGCCGCATACATCGCAATTGTGGTAGGGACATGCGCCATGTGAGCATGTAGGTGCCCGATAGAGGCCGGCCGCAGTCTCTTCGCGAGCGCGAGAGCCGCCACGCTTTGCCAGAGGATCCGAATGCGCCGGCTCGGTGGAAGGTCCCGGGCCATGGCGGTATCACGCAGACTCAAGGCCAGTGTCCCTGCGCTCCGCATCGGGTGTCGCACGAGTTCGGTGAGTGCATCGATCAGCATCCGACGCAGACCTGCCCCGTATACCGGCACGGCCTCGTCTCCGAGCGCCTGGAGGCTGGCCTCTCCAAGGCCGCGTTCTGGATCGTGCACCGAGACGGGGAGCACTGCCCGCCCGCGCTCGCGTAGGGCCAAGAACTCGCGGTAAACGAAGGTCTCGGAGCGCGAGGGCAGCGAGCCCGCAACGTAGGCGACGACCCTCGGCGCGGGATGCACCTTAGACAGATGGTTCATCCTGGCAATCGTAGGGAATCATTTGTCTCCGACTCCTCTTCCCGAAGTACGGGGGTGGGGCAGGCTCTGCGCCCCACCTCTCCAGCGAACGAGCCGATTAGAGATTGACGAGATAAGGGAGTCCCCTCGGGAATGGGCGACTCCCGCGTCTTGGCTGCGTTCGTTCGCTGGAGAAGAGCTGAGGCCGAAGCGGGGCAGGCAATCCCTTGAAAATGCTAATTCTGCACGGGCCGAGTGGGGACCCGCTGATCCCGCGGCGGGTGCAAGGGAGATGGGATTCCATGGATGACCGCGAGGAGTTCGAGGAGGTCCACCAGGGCCCCATCGAAGAGATCTTTCACGATCCTCGCGGATTGCTCCGCCGTCGCGCGCGGCCGATGGTCCTCGTCGCCGTCCGCGGCTTGGTCGTTACAGCGGACCTGACCGCGGTCAAGCCGACGCAGTTCGTCGACCAGGCGATCCTCCCAACGGTGGGCAACCCTAAGCCGAAGCAGGTGCCGCCATTGGAGAGGGCGACGGGTTGGACGCCAGGCTCTCTGGACGCTGAACTGCGGAAGTCGAGCACTCCGAGAGGCGCCCCGTGAGGGTCTCGGAGATCCGGGTGGGAGGGCTCGGCTTAGCGAACCTGGACCGACATCAGATTGTCGAATACGTGTTCCAGAGCCTGGACGGGGGCAAGGGTGGGTGGGTCATCACGCTCAACACCGACCTCCTGCTCCAATGCACGCGCGACCCTGAGCTCAGGGCGCAGTACGAGCGGGCTGAACTGCGCGTAGCGGACGGGCTCCCATTGATGTGGGCAGCGTGGCTCCAGGGAACGCCCCTACCAGATCGTGTCGCGGGTTCCGATCTCGTGTGGCTCCTCGCGGAAGCTGCGGCCAGAACCGGGCGCTCCCTCTACCTGCTCGGCGGCGATTCGGGGGTTGCTGACGGCGCTGCAGCGCGACTCCGCGCTGAACTGCCGAATCTTCGAATCGTTGGATATTCGTCTCCCCGTATCTCGGGGCGTCCAACCGCGCAGGAGGTCGATCACGTGCGCGAGACGCTTCTTGCTGCGAGACCAGACCTTGTCTACGTCGCACTCGGGGCGCCCAAGCAGGAATGGCTGATCGCGTCGCTGCGCGACGAGTTCGCCGGTACCTGGATGATCGGTGTCGGGATCAGTCTCTCGTTCGTGGCCGGATTCGTGGATCGCGCTCCCCTCTGGATGCAGCGGGCTGGGTTGGAGTGGCTGCACCGATTGTTCCAAGAGCCGAAGCGGCTCGGCCGGCGCTATCTCGTCCACGACCTCCCATTCGTTTTGAAGCTGCTAATGGACGCTCTAACGCACCGTTACTTAAACGCGGGGCGATCGACGCCGGAACGCGTACCCATGGACCTCG
>Ga0310037_10001118_pt1 | contig 15145 bp, 15 predicted proteins | sample Sb_taG_11_FD_200239 | JGI IMG/M metagenome (GOLD analysis project Ga0310037, IMG submission 200239) | Peat soil microbial communities from Weissenstadt, Germany - Sb_50d_3_AS metaG (v2) (version 2) | ecosystem: Environmental > Terrestrial > Soil > Wetlands > Peat | place: Germany: Weissenstadt...
GGTGGCGGCACCAGTTGTGTCACGAAGTCGAGGCTCGTACGTGTGGGCAGGCCTTCAACGGGTGCCGACCGCCGGTTGGGCACCGATCAGTAGGTGCCAGAGAGGTCCAAGATGGCGAAGCGCACCGGAGGCGACAGCGGCCGTCGCTCGGCTTCAAGCTGGTATCTCAATCGAGCGTTGGCAGCTCCTCTCCTGGACGCCGCCTGGGTGTACCAGAACAACATGACGGCAGCCGACGCTCTGCACGTCGCTCTGGCTGAGCACATTCGTGCTGAGTTCCTCACCGATAACTACAACTTGGTCGAGACGCCGACCTTCCAGCGCAATGTTCGGAGTGCTTCGACTCGCCGCACGACCTTGACTCCGACACGTCGGGGTCTCCTATCTGCCCGGGACGCGGGCGCGCTCCGGTGGCTCGTCGATTCTGAGGGCGATCGCCGTGCCACTCTCGTGCCACTCTGGGCGGTAATCGGTGGTCGCGAGCGGTATCCAGCGGTATCTGGGCGAACGACTAGAAACCATGTCTGATCAGGGGGAAGGGCTGTTTTCGCTGGGAGCGGGCGACGGGAATCGAACCCGCATGACCAGCTTGGAAGGCTGGGACTCTGCCATTGAGCTACGCCCGCACGGTCCCGATGATCTTCGGGCCCGTGCCGATTGTAGGCGCCGGTCACGGACTGAGTTGAACACGCCTCGTCATTCCAGCGTGGGGGTACGGCACGTATCGGCGAAAGCACTACCGTCGTCGGAGTGACGTCGCTCTACGACCGAGTTGGCGGAGACCAGTTCTTCTACGACCTGATCGATCGCTTCTATCTGGCGGTATCGGGTGACCCCGTGCTGCGGCCGCTCTATCCCGACGATCTCACGGAGCCAAAGAAGCACCTCGCTCTCTTCCTCATCCAGTACTGGGGCGGGCCCGGCACCTACAGCGAAACTCGGGGCCATCCTCGGTTGAGGATGCGTCACGCTCCCTTCGTGATCGGGCCCCTCGAGCGCGACGCCTGGCTTCGCCACATGGCGGCCGCCGTTGCCGCGGCTGGTCTCGCCGCGGACGACGAGTCCGAACTGCTGGCCTACTTCGAGATGGCCGCGAGCTCCCTCGTGAACGCCCGTTGAGGCATCTGGCCTTCAGTCCTTGAACTCCGGCGGGCGCTTCTCGCGCCTGGCTCGCACCGCCTCCTCGAAGTTCTGTGTGGTGATGCGCACGAAGAGCTGGGCGGTGCCCTCGGCGTCCATGTGGGTCTCGAGGCTCGAGGCGTCGAGGCTGCCCCAGAGGGAGCGCTTCGTCAGCTCCACGCCAGGCCGGGAGAAGCTCATGATGCGCTGGGCGATCCCGTAGCACGTCTCGAGCAGGTCGTCCTCGGGGACCGCCGTGGCCACGAGGCCGATCCGCTCGGCCTCGTCGGCGTGGACGTCGCGGCCGGTGAGCATGATCTCGGCCGCCCGAGACGAGCCGATGGCCCGGGGAAGGAGGTAGCTGATGCCGAGCTCGCTCGCCGTCAGCCCGTTGTTGATGCCGGCGGCCCGGAAGTAGGCGGTGTGGGCGGCCACCCGGATGTCGGTGGCCAGGGCCAGGCAGAAGCCGCCGCCGATGGCCGCCCCGTTCACGGCGGCGATGACCGGCTGGTGCAGGCGGCGCAGGGTCCGGATGACCTCGTCGAGGAGCTCCATCGACCGGAGGGCGATGGTCGTGAGGGTAAGGCCGTCGACGCCGGGGATGGCCCCCGAGTCCTCCATGTCGGCCCCCGAGCAGAAGCCGTGGCCCGCCCCGGTGAGGACCACGACCCGGGTCTCGTTGTCCCGTCCCACCTCCTTCAGCGTCTCCTGCAGGGGGACCATGACGTCGAAGGCCATGGCGTTCATCCGCTCGGGGCGATTGAGGGTGACCAGGGTGACCCCGGGCCGAGGCTTGTCGATGACGACGAAATTCACGTTTTCAGGCTCCGTGTGGGATCGCTATAATTGACGTTGACGTGAAGGTTGAAGATTCCGGCAGGGCCCGCCGGAAGGGGCAGAGGATGGCACAGGACCGCCGATGACGACGACCGTGCGCCAGCAGCTCGACGGGTCCGTGACGAGGGTGGCGAGCTCCGACCGCTACAAGTGGGTCGCCCTCTCCTGCACGACCCTCGGCGTCCTCATGGCCACGATCGACGGCTCGATCGTGCTCATCGCCCTCCCCGACATCTTCCGGGGCATCAAGCTCGACCCCCTCACCCCGGGCAACAGCTTCTACCTCCTCTGGATGATCCTCGGCTTCCTCGTGGTGACGAGCGTGCTCGTGGTGAGCCTCGGGCGGCTGGGCGACATCTACGGCCGGGTCCGCACGTACAACTTCGGCTTCGCCGTCTTCACGTTCTTCTCGCTCCTGTTGAGCATCACGTGGATGACCGGACCGGCCGCCGGCACCTGGCTCGTCGTCATGCGGCTCTTCCAAGGCGTCGGCGCAGCGATGCTCTTCGCCAACTCGCCGGCCATCCTCACCGACGCCTTCCCGGTGAACCAGCGGGGCCTGGCCATGGGCATCAACCAGGCGGCGGCCCTCGGGGGTTCGTTCATCGGGCTCGTCCTCGGCGGCGTGCTCGCCCCCATCAACTGGCGCCTCGTCTTCCTCGTCTCGGTGCCGATCGGCCTCTTCGCCACCGTCTGGGGCTACCTCAAGCTGGAGGAGCTGGGGGAGCGCCACAAGGCCAAGATCGACTGGGCGGGCAACGTCACCTTCGCGGTCGGGCTCATCCTCGTCATGATCGGCATCACGTACGGCATCGAGCCGCACGGCGGTCACACGATGGGCTGGTCGAGCCCCTACGTGATCAGCGAGCTGGTCGCCGGTGTGGCCCTCCTCGCCGCTTTCCTCGTCATCGAGACCAAGGTCGCCGAGCCGATGTTCAAACCGGCGCTCTTCAAGATCCGGGCCTTCATCGCCGGGGTCTTCGCCAGCTTCCTCGGCGCCCTCGGCCGGGGCGGCCTCATGTTCATGCTGATCATCTGGCTGCAGGGCATCTGGCTGCCCCTCCACGGCTACTCGTTCAGCCAGACCCCTCTCTACGCGGGGCTCTACATCCTCCCGCTCACCGCGGGCTTCTTCATCGCCGGGCCGGTCTGCGGCGTGCTCTCGGACCGGTTCGGGTCGCGGGGGTTCGCCACGGGCGGGATGCTCGGGACGGCGCTCTGCTTCTTCCTGCTCGAGCTCCTGCCGGTCGACTTCAGCTACCCGTGGTTCGCGGCCATCCTCTTGCTCGCCGGCCTCTGCAGCGGCTGCTTCGTCGCCCCCAACCGGGCGGCCGTCATGAACAGCCTCCCGGCGGCCGACCGGGGGGCGGGCGCCGGCATGAACACCACGTTCCAGAACTCGGCCCAGGTGCTCTCGATCGGGATCTTCTTCTCCCTGATTATCGTGGGCCTCTCGGGCACCCTCCCCGAGAGCTTGTTCCACGGCCTGACCGCCCAAGGCGTGCCTTCCGCGGTGGCCAACCGGGTCGCCCACCTGCCGCCGGTCTCGACCCTCTTCGCCGCCTTCCTCGGCTACAACCCGGTGCAGCACCTCGTGGGGACGGGTGTGCTCCACCAGGTGAGCGCGGCCCAGCGGGCGACGCTCGTCGGGCACGGCTTCTTCCCCTCCCTCATCTCGACCCCGTTCCGCTCCGGTCTGCACGCGGCCTTCGACTTCTCGGTGGCCGCCTGCCTGATCGCCGCGGCGGCCTCGTGGACCCGGGGGTCCCGCTACATCCACATCGAGGGGCTCGACACCGAGACCGAGGTCGTGGTGCGCCAGGCGCATCCCGATTCGACGACCAACGGCGACGGCAAGGCCAGCGAGCTGGCGCCGGCCCTCGCCGAGGAGGCCCAAGGACCATGAGCCAGACGACCGACGCCGGTGGCGGGACGGTGGCCGACCAGCCGACCCTGCGCATCGGGGAGGTGGCCAAGCGCACCGACGTCACCACCCGGACCCTCCGCTACTGGGAGGAGCTCGGCATCTTCAGCCCGAGCAGCCACCGGGAGAGCGGCGAGCGCCTCTATACCGAGAGCGACGTGGAGCTCGTCACCCGGATCCGCGAGCTCCAGGTGCTCCTCGGGTTCTCGCTCTCTGAGGTGCGGGCGGTGCTCGAGACCGACGCCGTCCTCGACCGGGTGCGCGCCGAGTACCGGGCGGCTGACACGAGGGTCGACCGCCGGCGCAAGCTGCTCCAGGAGGCCATCGGGGCCAACGACCGTCTGCTCACCAGGCTGGACGACACCCTGACGAGGGTGCACGAGTTCCGCGACGACCGGGCGGCCAAGGCCAAGCGCCTCCGGGCGGCCCTCCGGAACCTCGACGCCGCGCCGGCCGCCGCGGGGCGGGCGGACTAGCCGGGCGGCGGCTCAGCCCGGTTGGCGGAGGCTGGTCGCCTCGAACTGGCGGAGTGCGTCGTCGAGGCTCACCACCATGACCGGGGCGATCGAATGGTGGCCGTCGCTCCCGAGGCGGACGGCCGTGCCGACGGCGATGAACTGCATGACCCGGACACCCGTGCGCCCAACGTTGCCGAGCGGTCCCTCCCGCAGCTTCACCTCGACCACCCCGTCGGCCCGGGCCTGGAGGGCGGCCGACTGCATCCGCTCCATAGCCCGCTCCCGGGCCAGGTAGAGCGACTGGGTCAGGTTCGGGAGCTCCACGTACTGGGTCTTCTGGGCCGCCCACTGGCCGGCCGAGCGGCGCGGGGCGACGACAAAACTCGCGCCGGCCACGAGCGAGAGCGGCTCCCAGCCGGCCCGGGTGAGGAGGACGAAGTCCCGGGCCGAGAGGTCCGAGACGAAGGCGGCGTTCTGCCGGGCCTTGCGGTCGGTCGGCTTCTCGTCGATGCGGCGCACCGCGGTGCCGGCCAGGGCCACGTCGACGTGGCGGGAGTGGACGGCGAACTCCACCGAGACGCCGACGACCCCCGTCCCGCCGGCTCGGGCGCACTCGTCCCGGAGCTCGGCCGTCGCCGTCTCCATGGCCCCGGCGAAGGCCGTCGAGGCCTCGGTCAGCTCGCCGGCCTGCCACTGCCAGAACCCGTAGGGGATCGACCACCACGAAACACCGAACACGACATCGACCGGCTCCCACCCCATGCCGTGGAGGAGGAGGGTCTCGTCGATCGTGAGGTCCGAGGTCACGCCGCGCGATTTCGCGGGGGCGTCGCCCGAAAGGGCGGCCATGCCGGCCAGGAGCTCGTCGGCGCTCATGTCAGGCGCACCACGGGGGTCGGCGGTGGCAGCGGGTCGAAGTCCTTGAACCGGCGGACCCTCGTGCCCTTCAGTACGCACTGGAGGGAAAGGTCGGCCTCGCCGATCTCGCGTTCGGACACCTGGAGCGAGACCCCGTGGAGGGTGTCACCGCCGAGCTCGGCCCGGGCGTGCTCCCGGGCCAGCTCCCGGACGGCCCGCTGGGCCCGGTCCACCTGGTCGATCGAGGTCACCCCGGCGACGCCCCCGCTCCAGCTCGCTGCGCTCCCCACCATCTGGTAGGCGGTCATGCAGTAGCCCCACATCTGCACGGCACTGCAGACGGCCACGACCGAGACGGGCATGAACCCCGCTTCGAGCAGCTTCACGAGGCGTTGCCCGGCGAGGAAGGTCGTGAAGGGGCGGGGCGGGGGCTTGGCCCCCGGCACGACGACCGCCGTGCCCCGGATGCTGAACTCCTCGGCCCCGGTCCCGGCGAGCGGGGTCATGTCGTCGACGAGGCCGATCACACCATGGGCCCCGAGGCCGACGGCCTCCTCCAGCATGCGCCCGAAGGCCAGGCCGTAGCCCTGGCGCCAGGCCTGCTCCACCCAGACCTGCTCGAAGTTGTAGCCGAACATGCGGTGCTCGCCGCCCACGAAGCCGTGAGGGCAGCGCCACTGCTCCATGTAGTCGCCGGTGTCACCGAGGTTCGGGTAGCCCGTGAAGGTGCGGTAGCCGACGGGGCGACCGGCGTAGCCGCTCACGTAGCGCCAGGTGACGACGGCGTAGCCCTGGACGAAGCCGACCGGCTCGATGCCGAGCGCCACGCAGCTGGCGAAGTCGGCCACCGAGAGGCTCGAGGACCACGGGCCGTGGCCGAGGCGGCGCTGGGCCGCCTCAGGGAGCCCCGCGCTCCCTCCGTCGGTCGGGGCGACGTCGGCCGCCATCAGCCGTCGAGGGAGATGATGGCGTTCGGCTGGGGGATCTTGTGGTCGGCCGTCTTGGCCACCGCCGTGCCGAGCGAGAGGAACTCGATCGTGTGGGCCCCCCACATGTGGGACTTCTCCTCCAGGCGCACGCCCACGATGCCGGTCGCCTCGAGCTCGGTCGCCTCGTCCTGCATCCTCGTCATGGCGAGCTCCCGGGCCTCGTAGAGGGCCTGCGTGAAGTTGGGGAGCTCGACGTTCTGGCCGACGGCACGCAGTGTCTGGCCGATCGAGCGGTGCGCGATGTGGTAGACGCAGGTGCCCATCACGAGGCCGAGCGGGACGTGGCCGGTCTGCATGAGCGTCCAGAAGTCCTGCCCGGAGAGGTCGGAGGTGAAGGGCTTGCCGGCCTTGTTGCGGTAGCTCTGTCCGTTCTCGGCCTTGACCGCCGTGCCGAGGGCGATGAACTCGGCGGTGTCCGAGCCCCACTCGTAGTAGTTGACGTCGAGGCGGACGCCCACGACGCCGTCGGCTCCGAGCTCGAGGGCCTCCTCCTCCATGCGGTTCATGGCCAGCTCCCGGGCGTTGTACATGGCCTCCGTGAGCTTCGTGAGCTCCTGGGACTGGGACCAGCGCCGGGTCTGGATGCCGAGGTGGTAGATCGAGGACCCCATCACGAAGCCGAGTGGATGGAAGCCGACCTCCTTCACGAGCAGGAACTCGTTGACCGAGAGGTCCGAGGTGAACAGGCCGTGCTCCAGCTCGGCCAGACGGTGGGCGGCGTCGGGCGGTAGCCCCGACGGGTCGACCCCACGGCCCCGCCGTCCGCTGACCTCGGGCGGTGGCTCGGCGGGTACTGGCTCGTTGCCCGGTTCCTGGCTGGTCACGTCTCTCCTCCGATCACCATCGACTCCAGGGCCTGGCGGGTGGCGTCGCTCGTCCGGGCCTCGTCCCGGAGGGCCGTGAGCAGCTGGCGCAGCCATTCGTCCATCGTCACCTTGGCGGAGCGGATCCGGATACCCCCGCTGCTGTGGGCCACCGAGCACACGAGCGACCCGGCTTCGTCCTTGGCCTCCAGCTGGTCCTCGCCCAGCGTGATGACGAAACGGTCGATCTCGTCGGACTTGCGGAAGCGGCCGCCCTTGCGCTCCACCACGAGACGGGGGCCGAGGGCGTCGGCCAGCTTCGTGACGAGGGCTTTCAGGAGGATCCGGACGTCGCCCGTGTCGGCGTGGAGCGACGACGCCAGGAGATCGAGGTCGAGAGGGTCGGCACCGCCCGGGTCGCTCATCTGGGCCAGGCTAGGGCGACCGCGTGAGTCGCGCCCCGTCGCCGGTCAGCTTGACGCGGTGGCCTGGTGCTCGGGCGGGCCCTGGCGGGCCAGCCAACGGAGGCGGGCGCCCCGGGCGTCCCAGTTGTAGACGACGGCCGTGCCGGCCACGAGGTCGTGGAGGGCCCGCCGCTGACGCTGGACGAGCGCGGCCAAGCAGACGGGGATGATGAAGACCAGGCTGACCCACAACGCGAGAGTGCGCACGACCGAGGTCCGCACGCCGATCTCCGCACCCTGTTTGGACACGACCCGCAGCCCGAAGATGGCCATGCCGAGGGTCCGGCCGCTCAGGGACCACTGGAGGGTGAAGTAGAGGAGCTCCCAGACGGCGAGGAGGATGAGCCAACCAACGTTGTTCGTGTCGGGCTTGAACTTGTTGCCCGACACCAGCTCGTAGAAGAGGCCGAAGGCGGCCACCCCGGCCGCGTAGAGGCCCCAGGAGATCCCGAGGTCGGCGCCGAGGGCCACCAGGCGGCTGATCCCGCCGGCGTATTGACCCTGGCGGGTCATGTCCATGACCGTGGTCGACGCCGGTCGCGGACTCACGGGAGACCCCCGTTTGCCGGAGCGACGGGTGCTGGCGGGCCAGGGGCGGTGGTGGCCGGCGTGGCGGGGGGCGGGCCGTCGGTCGTCAGGGCCCCGGAGGAGCCGTCGGCCACCTGGAGCTGGATCACGGCGTCGGGCGGCCGTGCCGGCGGCGGGGTCTCCGCTGGCGGGACAAGGAGGGGCGGCCCGGCCCGCAGGCTGGCCGCGGGCCGGCGGAGGACCACGTTGACCATCTTGTTCACGAGGTCGTCGCCGCCGACCGTGATGCTACGGATGGCGTCGAGGACCTCGCCCACCACGCTCGAGGCGGAGTGGGCGATGAGCGAGCCGAGCTCGGTCTTCTGGAGGAGCTCGTCCAGGTCGACCTGGGAGACGATGGCGTTCAGGTCGACGTTCTTCAGCAGCTCGTTCAGGTCGACCTTGCTGAGCACCTCGTTCAAGTCGACCTGGTCGATCACCTTGGCGAAGTCGACCTGCTGGATCACCGCGTTGAAGTCGACCCGCTGGATGATGGCGTTGACGTCGATGGCGTCGAGGACGGTGTTCACCACCTGCTCCACCACCCGCTGGGGCAGGTGGTCGATCGTGCGGACGATGCGGGGCGGGGTCATAGGGTCACGCCGTCTCGCCGCCCGGGCCGGTCCGTCCCGCCCCCGACGGCCGGCACCGGCCGCTCTCGTCGCACGGCGGTCATCATCGCACCTTGGCGGGGTCGGGCGGCGATTCGGCGTCACGCAACGGTCACGGGTCCCAGCCGGTACGGTCGGGGCGGTGGCGCGACAGGGTGCGCCAGCGAAGGAGGCCCGGAGCCATGGAGATGGACAAGTACGAGCACGGCGTCCCGTCCTGGGTAGACGTGGGGACCGACCTCGAAAAGGACAAGCCCTTCTACCGGGAGCTCTTCGGCTGGGACATCCAGGAGGGCCCCGCCGAGGCCGGCGGCTACAGCCTCTGCTACCTGAAGGGCCGCACGGTCTGCGGGATGGGCCCCCAGATGAACTCGGGCCCGCCGGCCTGGCTGACCTACGTCAACGTGGACGACGCCGACACCATCCCCGACAAGGTCACCGGGAACGGCGGCGCGGTCATCGTCGGCCCGATGGACGTCATGACGGCCGGCCGCATGGGGATCTTCGCCGACCCGCAGGGGGCGGTCTTCGGGATCTGGCAGGCCGGCGACCACAAGGGGGCCGGCCTCGTGAACGAGCCGGGCACCTGGGGCTGGAGCGAGCTCGTGACGACTGACGTCGACGCGGCCAAGGCCTTCTACGGCGCGGTGTTCGGCTGGGGAGCCGAGACGCACGGCGAGGGCCAGGGCGCCTACACCGAGTGGCAGGTCTCGGGCCGCTCGATGGGCGGGGCCATGCTCAAGCCGCCAATGATGCCGGCCGAGGTGCCGCCGCACTGGGCCGTCTACTTCTTGGTCACCGACGCCGACGGCGAGGTGGCCCGCATCCAGGAGCTGGGAGGCAGCCTGCTCGCCGGCCCGATGGACATCGAGCCCGGTCGCTTCGCCGCGGTCATGGACCCGGCGGGCGCCGCCTTCAACATCCTCGCCCTGAAGGAGTCCTGATCGGGCGGTGGCGGGGGATGGCCCCCCGCCACCGCGAGGTGACGCTCGCCCCGAGGCCGCCGAGTGCCGAGGCCTCAAGCTGGCCTCGGAGGCCGACGATGCCGAAGCCGACGCCCGGCCCGAGCTCCCCGTGGTGGGAGGCCGCCAGAGGGCGGTCGGGTCGCGTCCCTTCGGCCGCGGACCGGCGCAGTCCCTGCGCCGTGCCGGTCCGCCGGCTCTCCTTGTTGCCCGTCGCTCGTGGTGAGCGTGTCGCTCCGACGGGCCACCCGGCTCCGCCCCGGCGACGCCATCCGGTGCGGGTGAGCGGCAACCGCCCGGCCTAGGGGCTCGGCCGCCGACGCCGGGTGAAGAAGACGTAGCCGCCCACGCCGAGGCCGACGGCTGCGGCGACGAGCGCGACGGTCGCCCAGAGCGGCCAGCCCCCGCCGCTCGGCGGCGGGGGAGCGGCCGAGGTGGTGGTGGTCGGCGGCTCGGTCGTCGTGGTGGTCGGCGCGGTCGCGGACGTGGTCGTCGTGGGTGTGGCCGCCGCCCCGGCGAAGGCATGGACGGTGGTCGCCGCCGTGGCGAAGAGCATGTCGGCCCCGACCGACGGCGTCGGGAAGTGGTTGGCCGCCGGCCCCACGACCAGCTGCTGCTCGAGCGCCCCGTTGGCCGGGTTGAGCCCGAAGAGGGTGCCCCCCGAACCGAGCGTCCAGACGAGACCCGAGGCGATGATCGGCGGGTCGCCGCCGTGCGGGCTCTTCCAGAGCACGTGGAGGGCGGGCGGGCTGGCCGTGACCGAGAGGGCGAGGAGCCCCGTCCGGCACGGGAGGAAGACGGTCGTGCCCGACACCGCGTCGCCCCCGTCCACGTCGTCGCCGCAGATCGAGGGGAGCTCGGCCCGCTGCCCGCCGATCCCACCGAGGTCGCTCGCCTGCAGGAGATAGGCCGTCTGCGTCTTGCCCGCCTGGACGACGAGGCCGTCGGCCAGGAGAGCGGGGGCCGAGGAGCCGAGGTCCCCGTCGCTGGAGTTCTGCGCGTACCAGTTGGACGGGGCGAAGTATTGGAGGCGGTGAAGGGAGCTCGAGAGCTGGACCACCGAGTCGCTGCCGTCGTAGGGGTCCGAGGCGGAGGTGGCCGAGCCGTTGCCCGCGGCCACCCAGATGTCCCCCGAGCCGTCGATCTCCGGGGCCGCCCCGCCGAGCCAGACGGCGCCCTGCTTCTCGCCGCCCCCCGAGTCGAACTGGTAGTCGATCGGGCTCCCGCCGGCCTCGTTCACCGAGACCAACCAGCCGTGGTAGTCACCGCAGTCGCCGTAGTTGCCCCCGAAGCCGAAGACCACCCGGTCCCCGTCGAGGGCGAGGCCCGTCCGCTGGAGGAGGGCGGCCGGCGTGGACCCGGCCGGGTCGACCTTCACGGTCAGCTCGACTGCCCCGCTCGAGAGGTTGAGCCCGACGAGCTCGTGCTCGGGTGCGCCGCTCACGAGCTCGTCGGCGACGACGAAGACCTCGCCCCGGCCGGGGTCGACCACCGGGGTGCCGGTGATGCCGACGCTCGGACTGATGTTGCCGCACGGCAGATCGGTCGACGGCACGGGCGGCCCCAGGTGGCGCGACCAGAGGATGTTGCCGCCGGCCGAGGAGAGGGCGTAGACGGTGTCGTTCTCGGTGGCCACCACGACGAGACCGGCGGCCACCACCGGCTCGCCGAAGAGCTGGCCGTCGAGCGTGGGCGAGGTCCAGGCGGCGTGGGCCCCGGTGAAGTCGGCGCCCGAGGTGTCGAGGCCCGTCCCCGCCGGCTGGTTGTGGTACACGGTCCACTCGGTCGGGGCCGTGGCCCCGGCCGGCCGGCCGGCGAGGGCGGCCACGCCCGGCAGGGCCACGAGGGCGAGCAGGGCGAGGCCGCTCCGCCCGAGGGCCCTCACGGGCCCGGGGTCCCGAGCACGGCCCGCTCGCCGGCCGGCGGCCAGGTGTAGACGAGCGGACCGGGTCGACGGTCGTCGACGGCCAACGTGGCGGCCATCGAGGTGCCGCCACGGTCGCCCGGGTTCGTGTCACCGGTCGGGTCGATCGCCGCGCCCATCACGAGATCGGGCCCGCTGCCGAAGTCGTCGAGGATGCCCTTCCTGTGGCCCCAGCATCCCGAGGCGCCGGCCCGCTCGCACTCGAGGTTCCCGCTGTCCAGGCCGTCGTCGTACATCCACCCGTAGACGGCGTCGAGCCCGTTGGAGGACCCGCCCGCCCATTCGCCGTCGACGAGGGTGTAGTTCGACCCGGGGTCCGGCGGGTCGTTGGCCTTGGCCGCCCCGGCCGCGGCGTTGGCGTCGAGGGCCGCCGTCAGCCCGACGAACGGCGGGAGGCCGCGGTCGACGCGCTCCAGGTTGACGGCCACGAAGATCTGGTCGGGCACGCTGAGCGAGGCGTAGCCGGGCGGGAGCACCATCGGTCGGACGCCCTCCAAGGCCCGGGCGTGGTTGACCGCGGCGAGCACCCCGTCGAGGCAGGCGGGGGAGTCGTCCACGCCTCCAGGCTGGCAGAGCCGGGTGTAGTCGGGGTCGGGTGCCACGTTGTGGCGCGGGTCGGCGATCCCCGTCGGCGACTCGTCGGCCGGCAGGGACCGCAGCGGCCGGAGCAAACCGTGGCCTTCGGCGGCCACCGCCTCGCGCCAGGTGTAGAGGTAGGTGCCGGTGTGCGACGTGGCGGCGAAGACCGCGGCGAGCGAGGCCCCACCCTTGTCACCCGGCGAGGTGTCGCCGGTCGGGTCGAGGCCCGCCCCCATGACGAGGGACCCCGTCCCGAAGCGATCGAGCACGGTGTGACGGTCGTACCAGCAGCCCGGCCCGCCGATGCTCGAGCAGTCGGGCAGCCCGCTCCCGGGGCCGTCGGCGTAGAGCCACTGGAAGTCGGCGTCGAGCCCGTTGGCGATCCCACCGATCCAGTCAGTGCTCACCGTGCGGTAGCCCTCCTCCGCCGGCGGGGCCGGTGGGGCCTCGGCCCGGCGGGCACCTGTGGCGGCCGTGCTGTCGAGGGACACGCTGAGCCCGACGAACGGCGCGAGGCCCCGGTCGAGCCGTTCGGTGTCGACGGCCACGAAGAGCTGCTCGGGGACGGTCAGCCGGACGAACGACGACGGGAGGACCATCGGCCCCAACCCTTCCTTGGCCCGGGCGGCGTCGATGGCGGCGAGCGCCATCTGGAGGCAGGGCGGCGTGTCGTCGAGCCCGGCCGGGGCGCACTCGTTCAGGTAGTTGGGGACGGGGTTGACCGAAGCCACGGGGTCGGCGACGCCCGACGTCGAGGTGCTCGCCGCCCCGGCGCAGGCCGTGGCCAACAGGGCGAGGTTGGCGGCCGCGAGGCCGACGAGGAGGTGGCGGCGGCCTCGGCGGTGGTGCCCGGGGCCTCGGGCCCGGCGGACCTGGGGCTTTCCCATCGGCGAGACGCTACGCGGGCCGCAGGCCGGGCTCCCGGCGGCACCGGCTCAACCGAACAGGGACGGCTGGGGCCGGGGGGCGGCGAGCTCGTGGTAGCCGGGGAGGAGGTGGGCCGGGGTGTCCAGGTAGACCTTGGCCTCGGGCGGCTGGGTGAACTTGCCGTGGCTCCAGCGGATCTCGACGTGGCCGTCGACCGTGCCCTCTGCTCCGGCCAGCCGGTCGAGGTAGCGGGCCGTCCAGTTCACCTGGGGCTGGCCGGCTTCAGCCGGGGTCACCTCGAGGGCGCGCAGTGTGAAGCGGCGTCGCCAGTCCCACGGCGTGTCGATGCGCAGCGCCAGGCGGTGCTCGCCGCTCGTGCCGAGGAGGAAGTACGGCGCGTTGCCGATGCGGAGGAGCCGCCAGAGGACACGCTCCCGGTCGGCCTCGGCCAGGCGCTCGCGCCACCGGGCGGCCGACCGCTCGCTCACCGCCCGGCACAGGTCGCGGTAGGCGGCCTCGGCCGACGGCGGGTAGCGCCGGCCCGGCAGGGCCTGCCGGAGGGCCCGGCGGTCCTCGTTGTCCATCTCGACCGCCCGGGTCGGCAGCCCGCTCAGCCCCGAGGCCACCCGGCAGGCGGCGTAGAGGGCCTGGTACTCGGCCGGCGCGCTCGCCTCGTACCAGTCCCGTCGTTCCCAGTCGCCGGCCGTGGCCAGAAGCCCCTCGAAGAGCCGGGCCGGCGAGGGGTTGGAGATGTTGTGGGAGAGGTACTTGCAGCTCACGAGGTAGACGTGGTCGATGCGCAGGTCGATCGGCGCCACCTCGTCGCCCGGTGGGCGCCGGCCCCCCGTCCACTCGACCAGCTGCGGGAAGCGGCGCCGCAGGCCCTCGTCGGCCTCGAGGAAGGTCCGACCGTTCTCGAAGGCCACGGCGAACGCCGCGGCGAAGCGCCCGTCGCGCCGGAGGGCGTCGAGCCGCCCCCACGTGGCCTCGTCGAGGGCGAGGGCGCTGGGCCGGGCGGCGAGGGCCTCCTTCGGGCCGGCGTAGGGGAACGTGCCGAGCGCCGTGGCCAGCTCGGTCACCATCGTGAGGTCGTTCGGCATCGGGGAGGGATCGGCGGGGTGGCCGCCCGCAGCGTAGGCGGGGGGCCGACACCGTCGTCGAAAGCGGCATCGGGGTAGACCGTTCCTTTGTGGCCATGAGCGGAGCTTGCTGACCGTGCCCGTCGTGATCGGGACCTCCGGCTGGCAGTACGCGCCGTGGCGCCGCCGCTTCTACCCCGAGGGCCTGCGGGCCGCCGACTGGCTGCCCTACTACGCCGAGCGCTTCGCCACCGTCGAGCTCAACAACGCCTTCTACCGCCTGCCCGAGGCGGCGAGCTTCGCCGCCTGGGCGGCCAAGACCCCGGCCGACTTCGTCCTCTCCGTCAAAGCCAGCCGCTACCTCACCCACGTGAAGCGTCTCCGCGACCCGGCCGAGCCGGTGCACCGGCTCATGGAGCGGGCCCGGGCGGCCGGCAAGAAGCTCGGTCCGGTCCTCCTCCAGCTCCCCGAGAACTTCAAGGTGGACCTGGGCGCCCTGGAGGCGGTGCTCGCCCAGTTCCCGAAGCACACGCCCGTGGCCTTCGAGCCGCGCCACGAGTCGTGGTACACCGAGGCCACCGTGGAGGTGCTGCACCGGGCGGGCGCGGCCCTCTGCCTGCACGACTGGCACGGTCGCAAGGTCGGCCGGGACTGGCGGAGCACCCACTGGGGCTACGTGCGCCTCCACGGCGGGGCTGCCGCCCCGCCCCCTTCCTACGGGCGGCGGGCCCTCACCACCTGGGCCGAGCGCCTGGCCGAGCTCTACCCGGCCGAGGCCGAGGTCTTCGTCTACTTCAACAACGACAGCCTGGGCTGTGCCCTCCGCGACGCCCGGCGGTTCGCCGTCGCTGTGGCGCGGGTCGGGCTCGAGCCGACGCGGGTGCCGAGCGCCCGCGACGTGCGGGCCTGCGGCGTGGAGGGCTGAGTCAGCGCGTTGCTCAGGCGGCGTGACCGGACGTCCAGGCGAGGAGCTCGTCGGCCGGCCACGTGGTGACGATCCGCGCTGACGGGACCTCGCCGGCGACGGCGATCTCGCAGCCGTGCCCGAGCCACTCGAGCTGGCCCGGGGCGTGGGCGTCGCTGTTGATCGAGAGCAGGCAGCCG
>Ga0310037_10001119_pt1 | contig 15141 bp, 14 predicted proteins | sample Sb_taG_11_FD_200239 | JGI IMG/M metagenome (GOLD analysis project Ga0310037, IMG submission 200239) | Peat soil microbial communities from Weissenstadt, Germany - Sb_50d_3_AS metaG (v2) (version 2) | ecosystem: Environmental > Terrestrial > Soil > Wetlands > Peat | place: Germany: Weissenstadt...
GACGCGCGCCGGTTCCGGCTGGCCAATGAGGCCCTGGCCGGGCGGGAGAAGCGCGGCCCGCGGGGGGAGCCGCGCACGCGGGCCATGTTGAAGGGCGCCATCAAGTGCCCGGACTGCGAGGGCTCGTCGATGAACAAGCTCACCTGCCGGGCGTCGAGCAAGCACGGCAGCGGGACCTACACCTACTACCGGTGCACCGGCACCGGGAGCCGCCGCAAGGGGTGCGGCAACATGGTGCGGATGGAGGTAGTGGACGCGGCCGTCAACGAGATCATGGCCACCACGTTCCGCGTCCCGGTGAAGAGGCTCATCTTGGTCGAGGGCACCGACTACCAGGACCAGCTGGATGAGATCAGCTACCGGATCAGGGCACTGGACCCGGACCTCATGTCTGATGAGCAGTTCGATGAGCAGGTGCGCAGGCTGCGCGCCGAACGGGACCGGCTCAAGGCCCTGCCCGCCGAGCCCGACCGGTGGGACGAGCAGCTCACCGGGGAGCTGTATTCAGACATCTACCAGGCGCTCCTCGCCTCCGAGCGCGGCGCGTGGCTGACCTCGCACGGGTTCGTGATCCACGCGACGAAGAAACAGGTCAGCGTGATCCAGGGAGACGTGCGCGGGACAGCCCACCTCGGGTAAGCAACGCGCGAGGACCACCACCGGTGCGCCCGGCCGGCCGGAGATCCGCACCCGGTTCCTCCTTCGCAGGCGCACAATGCCAGGCAGGACCCGGTACCGCCGGGCAAGGCGCGATCGCGTAGCGCGCCGCCCTCCGCGCGGCCGGCGATCAGCTCGCGGGTTGCCTGCCTACACTGACGGGCATGGCATGCCGCATCAGTGAGCTGGTCATCGACGCCGCCGATCCCGGCCGGCTCGCCGCGTTCTGGAACCAGGTCCTCGGCTATGTCGAACTCGGACGGGAAGACGACGGGAGCATCCAGATCGGGCCACCGGACGCCGACTTCGGCGGCATGCACCCGACCCTCGTCCTCAGCCCTAGTACCGACCCGCGGGCCGGGAAGCTCCGGCTGCACATCGACGTCAACGCCACCGACCGCGACCAGGACGCCGAGCTGGAGCGGCTGCTCGCTCTCGGCGCCAGACCCGCCGACGTCGGCCAGGACGGCACCGAGAGCTGGCACGTTCTGGCCGACCCGGAAGGCAACGAATTCTGCCTCCTGCACAGCCGGCTCCAGCCCCTCTGACCACACACATCCCGGGGGCAGTCCCGGGCCGTCCTGACAACGGCCAGCGGGGAGCACTCAAGTAGCCGCCGACAGGTACGTCCGGGGCCCGCCAAGCTCCGCGGCGGCGGCCCCGATCCGGGGATTTCTGCGCTTAGCTCGCCCGCACCGGCCCGGCACCTCCGGCGTACGTGTTCCGGGCGGCGCCTGTTGTCAGCTGCCGCCTGATGGATGCCCTCATTTGCGGACAGGGTCGTCGCCCGCAGCACGCAGGAAGCCCGTGGATTCTGCCCAGCCGAGGACAGGCTGACGGGAAAGCCCGTCACGGAGAGCAACCCGACCCTCATGCACCCGCACATCGCCGCTGTCCGGGATGACCGGGCCTGCCTGGCGGCGTAGCCCGCGTAGCGTCAAGATCAGGATGATCAGCGCGATTACACGCTCCCTCATGCCGATGAGTGAGCATGCTCTGGATTGTCGTCCGCGGTCCTGTCGCTCTGGGCGCGTCTGCGGTTAGCGTGTCTGAGTAGCGACGCGGTTCGGGAGGGGTCGTCATGTTGATCAATCGCACGACCGGATCGGCCAGCGTGGTCCCGGAACTCGTCTACGTTGATGTGGAGCAGGCCGTCGACTGGCTGTGTGCGGCCTTCGGCTGCACCGAATTGTGGCGTGCCGGTGGGCACCGGGCCCGGATCGCGTTCGGCAACGGGGTGCTCATCGTCGCGGACGCCGATCCTGACTACGGGCGGGCCGCACCGAAGCGCGACGAGCCGCACTGCCACCTCTGTCCTGGTCAAAGTCGACGACGTCGACGCTCACTATGACCGCGCGCGGCAGCACGGAGCGCGAATTCTTGGTCCGCCGAGGGACTACCCCTATGGGGAGCGCCAGTACTCGGCGGAGGATCTGGAACGGCACCGCTGGACCTTCACGCAGGCCATCGCCGATCTGGCTCCCGAGGAGTGGGCGGAACGTCGGCGTCAGCGCTGACCGACGGAGGCACAGATCATCTGTCGGAGCCACTCTGAGCCGCTAGCCATATCGGCGATAGGCATGCAGACTGCACGCTGATGCCGCAGACAGGGTCGAGCGTTGCCGGCCCAGCAGAACCCTCGCCGTCGGCGCTCGGTAGCCTCGAACTCGGCGAGCTGAGGTCGCAGCCAACAGGTGAACTCCGTCACGGACAGTAATCTCTGTCGTTGCGGACACGCACGCGGAGCCGCCGTTCTGGTCGGGTTGTTGGGTATCCGCGTAGCACCCACGCCAGGTACAGAACGGGATGTTCTGCCCGGGCCAGCGGCGGTTTCAGTGGTCGGCGCGGGTAGGCAGGTAGACCAGCCGGTGGTCGGGGGTGAACAGTCGCCGGATCAGGCCGAGGGCGATCACAGCCGTGGTGGTGGCGGTGGCGGCCAGGACGAGGAACATGACGACGGCCTGGACCAGCACGGCCTGCAGCGGGGCGGTCCCGGCCAGGATGAGGCGGGTCATGGCGCCGGGCAGGAACACCAGGCCGGTGGCCCTGGTGGTCTCGATCTGCGGGGTCAGCGCCGCCCGCAGCGCCGCGCGCACGTAGGGGACAGCGGCCTGCCGGGAGGGCTGGGCTAGCGCCAGGCGGGCTTCGCTGCTCATTGCGAGACCGGATCGGCGGCGCTGGCCGCGGGGATGGTCGTGATGAAAGCGGTGATGAGCCGGGCGAGTGAGGCTGGCTGCTGCAACGGCATCAGGTGGCTGCAGCCCGGCAGCATCTGGGTGCGGGCTTGGGGGAGCATCGCCGACAGCCGCTGCACGGTCTCTGCCATCAGCGGCGTGAGCCGGGGACTGTCACCGCCGAGCACGACGAGCGCGGGCTGGGTGACGCGGGCCGCCTGAGCGGGGCCGAAGATCCATTCCTGGACGGCGAGCACCTCGTCGGCGAAGAAGAACGATGCTTCCGCCCGGGCAGCCTCCAGGCCGCCGGGTCCGAGCGGGCCGGCCAGCACGGCCGGGTAGCCGGGCCCGCCGATCCCGCGCATGAACCGGTCGAACGCGCCGCCGGGATCGCCCGCGAAGAACGTCTCCATGGCCGGGCCGATGGTGGCCGCGGCGAACTGCTCGCTGGCCGGGCCGTGCAGGTCTCCGCCGGGGGCGGGTTCCAGCAGGGTCAGGCTGGCGACCAGGCCGGGCCGGTCCTGGGCCAGCTGCAGCCCGATCAGGCAGCTGGAGGAATGCCCGACCCAGTGCGCCGCCCCGATGCCGAGCTCATCCAGCAGCACGGCGGCGTGCCGGGCGTGATCGGCCAGGCTCACGTGCCCGGCCGGGGGGGTGGTGTCCCGGTAGCCGGAGCGGCGGACCCGGACCACCCGGAACCGGTCCCGCGGCAGCTGGAGGCTGAGCGGCCGGAACCAGTCGCTGAACACCCCCGCGTGCACGAGCAGGATCGCCTCGCCGCGGCCGCTGTCGTAGTACCCGACATCGCCGCCCTCACCTACCGGCAGCCGCCGGTATTCACCCTCGCCGGTATGGCTGATGGTCGTGGCATGTTCTGGCACTGGATCCTCCTTCAGGTTGGGATCAGATAACGGCGCATTGTGGCGGCGCCGGTGGTGCGATCGTGCGCCCGGGCCGGTGGCGCCGCCGGCGGTGCCGGGATCTGCGGCACGCCGGGGGCTGGTGTAGCCGCAGGTGGCTGGTCAGTCTGGCAGGCCCTCGATGATGCCGTAGGGGTAGGTGACTGGGCGGATGATGCCCGGGCGCAGCCCGGCTGCTCGCAGGAGCCTGCGGTACTCGGTGTTGGTCCGCTCCCGCCCGCCGGGGGAGAGCACGAGCATGTTGATGTCGCTCAGCAGGACAGGGAGCGCTTCGGCCGGGTTTTCGGGGATCAGGCGTTCGATGATTAGTACCCGGCCGTGCTTGGTCATGGCGGTGCGGCAGCTGGCCAGGATCTCGGCCGCCTTGGTGTCGTCCCAGTCATGCAGCACGTTCGCGAGCACGTAGCAGTCCGCGTCGGCCGGAACGGCGTGGAAGAAATCGCCCGCGACCACCGTGCAGCGGTCCGTGACGCCCGCCGCGTCCAGCACGGCCCTCGCGCCAGCGGCCACGGCCGGCACCTCGAACAGCGTCCCGTGCAGGTGCCCGTGGCCGCGCAGGATGGCGGCAAGCAAGTTCCCGCGGCCGCCGCCGACGTCGACGACGGTGCGGATGTCGGAGAAGTCGTAGCCCGCCGCCACGGACGGCGCGAACGCCGCGGTCCGCTCGAGCATCGCGGCGTCGAAGACGGAGGCGTCCTCGGGATGCCCGGCCAGGTACTCGAACAGGGGCATCCCGTAGGCGGCGTCGAATCCGGGCTGGCCGGTCCTGACCGCGTGCAGGATGTTCTCGAATGGCTGGCAGCCTCCAAAAGTCCCGTGTATCAGGGCCCAGGACCGCATCGAGGCGGGAGCGCCGGACCGCAGCCGGTCGCCGAGCATGGTCAGGCCGAACGACCCTGGTGGCGCCTCGCTGACTACGCCGAGGGCGGCTAGCAGGCGCAGGACGCGGTACAGCGAGGCTTCGTGCGCGCCGGTGTCCCCGGCCAGCTCCGCGCAGCTCACCGGCCCGTCGACCAGACGGTCGGGAATGCCGAGCTCGGTCACGGCATAGATCGCGCGCGATACGTGCATTCCCCAGATCATCCGCAGGACGGCCGCGGCGGCGGCGCGCTCCTCCTCGGTCGGCTCCGCGCCGCCTGGGCCGGCACTGGTGCGGTCATGCGGAACGCTGGACGAGCTGTCGGCTCGTTCCGAAATGGTGCTGCTCATTGTTTCGCCTCCAAGCCTGCTGACGCCATGCTCGCTCGCGCTAGTCCGAAGTCCCCGGGGACAAACTGATATCCGTGTTCACCAAAGGAAACGTGATGCGCCATGGCTACTGGTAGTCACGTAGGTTCGGCACCCGAAAGCTCTATGGCCTGGGAAATATGACGGGCCTCATGGGCCTCCGGGAACCTCGGGCTGGTAACCGTGCAGCATTACCGGCTACTGTGCACCCGCTCGCGTAGGCGCGGCGTGCACTCACCGGGTGCCCCGCGCCGGCAGGTCCGCAGGCGGCGCGAGGCCCGGTAGGGTCGGCGCCAGCCACTAAGGCCGGGCAATCGGCGAGATGCCCGCTGCGTCTTGTGCATTTGGTCCATGCAGCCAACGCTGCGCCCCGCCGCGGCCGTCGTCATCTGAAGGACTACTTAGAGACTACGTATTTTCCGCCAGCAATCCTTTCTCGTGCGCCCAGGCGGCCAGCTGGGTGCGGGTGCGGAAACCCAGCTTGGTCAGGATGCGGTCCACGTGCACTTCGACCGTGCGGACCGACAGGCACAGCCGGGCGGCGATGTCGCGGTTGGTCAGCCCGCGGGCCGCCAGCACGGCGACCTCCGCCTCGCGGCGGGTCAGTGGTTGCCCCGGGCCGGTCCGCCACGCTTGCTCGGGCTCGTTGGTGAGCGCGTACTCCAGCGCCGCGGTCAGCGTCAGCTGCCGTCCCTCGGCCAGGAGTCTCGCCGCCGCCGACCCGGCTGCCTTGAACGACGGCGCCAGCCAGCTGTCCAGGTACGCCCGGTTCGGCTCCGGGAAGGCGGACTCATAGGCCTCCCGGTAGGCCTGCGCCGCACCGGCCAGCCGCAGCGCCATGCGGTGCTTGCCGGTCTTGGCGGCCAGCCCGGCGAAGCCGGTCAGGCCGATGGGGATGACGAAGCGATCACCCAGTCCGACCGAGGCGGGCAGTCCCTCCTCCAGGGCCGCCCGCGCCGCCTTCAGCTGCCCCAGGTCCACCCGGGCGACCCCAAGCAGTTGCAGCGCACGCGCGCGCAGTGAGGCGAAGCCCAGCTCCGCGCACAGGGCCGCGCATCGTTCGTGCAGCTCACAGGCGGCCGTCATGTTGAGTGTGAACTGGGCGTTCAGCGCCCGGTAGAACAGGGCCAGCGCGATCCCCGGGCGGTCTTCGGCCTCGGTCAGCAACGCGAACGCCTGATCGGGGTAGGGGGCCGCCTCGGCCACCTGGCCGCTGGCGAGCAGGCTGCGGCTGAGAAAGACCGCGGCCATACCCTCGCCGGCCTTGTCGTTCAGCCTGCGGCTCAGCTCGGTGCTCTCGCAGAGCAGGCGGTCGGCGTCCGGGTAGTCGCCTTGATCGATGGCGAGCCAGGCACCGCCGTTCAGCGCCCGGACACGCACCGTGTTCTCCTCGGGCGCGAGGCCGAGCAGCTCGCGTAGCCGCTGCCGCCCTTCGGTGTAATGACCACGCATGGACCAGAACAACGACATCGCGGCCGCCATGCGCAGCGCGGCAGGCGGATCCTCCTGGCGGTACCAGTCGATCGCCGCGCGAAGATTGTTGTGCTCAAGGTCGAGCCGGTCCAGCCAGTCCCGCTGGCCCCGCCCGGTCAGCGGGCGCCCGGCTGCCCCGGCCATGGACAGGAAGGCGGCCGCGTGAGCCCCGCGAAGGCGAGCGGCTTGTTCCGGCGTGCCGGCCAGGCGCTCGGCGGCGAACTCGCGGATCGTCTCCAGCATCAGGTAACGCGGCGTCCCGGCCGACCGCAGCTGCCGGAGCAAGCTCTGGTCCACCAGCTCCTGCAGGCCGTCCAGCACCGTGATGCCGGTGCCGGCCCGCGCGCACACGGACTCGACCACCTCCAGGCCGATACCGCCCCGGAAGACCGAGCAGGCCGCCAGCAGCTTCCTGGCCTCATCGCCGAGCAGGTCATAGCTCCACTCGATGGTGGCGCGCAAGGTCTGCTGGCGGTCCGGCAGGTCACGGCTCCCGCCGGTCAGCAGCCCCAGCGAATGCCCCAGCCGCTCCAGGATCGCCTCCGGCGACAGCAGCCTGACCCGCGCCGCAGCCAGCTCGATCGCCAGCGGCAAGCCATCCAGCCGGCACACGATCCGGGCGACCGTGGCGGCGTTCTGCCCGCCCACGGCGAAGCCCGGCACCACGGCCGCCGCCCGCTCGGCGAACAGCCGCACCGACTCACAGGCCACGGCCGGCCCGGCCGATGCCGCCGGGCTAGGGGCCTGCTGTGGGAGGGCCAGCGGAGGGACCGGGCATTCCTGCTCGCCCGAGACGCGCAGAGGCGAGCGGCTGCTCACCACGATCCGGAGATCGCGGGCGCCGCCCAGCAGCTCCGCCACCATCGAGGCGGCCGGCAGCAGGTGCTCGAAGTTGTCCAGGACGATCAGGAGCCTGCGATCCCGCAGGTGATGAACCAGATGCTCGGCCAGCGGCCGCCCCTTCGAATCCGGCAGCCCGATGCCCTGGGCGATCGACGGGAGAACCAGCCGGGGATCCCGGACCGGCGCCAGCCGGACGAAGTACACCCCATCGGGATAATCGCCCGCCACGCTCGCGGCGAGCTCGATGCACAGCCGCGTCTTGCCGCTGCCGCCCGGCCCGGTCAGCGTCAGCAGGCAGCTCCGTTCCAGGAGCAGCCGCGCGTCCGCCAGCTCCCGCTCCCTGCCGACGAAACTCGTCAGCGGCCGGGGCAGCCGGCCAGAACCGCCGGCGAGAACCCCCCAGGAGGGAGAACCCGGGCCGACGTGTCCGGGCGGCGCATCCGACATTGGTGATCAGCCCCGTAAAGCGCACCGGGTCCAAGGCGCAGCCCGGGCCCGCACGCATAGCATAATCAGGCGCGGCATGCGAAGCCCAGCTCAGGCCGGGCAGCCAAGATCATCCCACCCACCGGTCCCCAGACGACATCCGGCCTCCCCCAGCCCGGCCGCGTTCCCCATGCCGAGGCGATCCACCTACCATCCAGAGCACCTGACCGACCAGAAAATACACTGCCCAACGCGTCGGTTTCGGTACCCGCGCCAAGGCGGCCTGAGCGGCTAGCTGGCCCGTCTCAACAACACCAGGCCGCGCCAGGTCGATGCCTCGCAGTCCAGAGACCTCCAAGAGACCCTCGGCGACCAGTGCTCACCGATCAGCGACCGCACTCCCAGGTCCTCGCGCAGAATCGGCAGGGTCGACAGCAGTCACGCCAACAGATTTCGATGCGCGCTGCGCGCTCCCGGGGATGAGAATGGGGGTGCGCACGTTGCCCGCCGACGTCGGCTGGCCCTGGCTCTGTGAGACCGTCCAACAGATTGACGCTGGAGTCCTGCCCTTCGGGTGTCCCCCGGTTGCGTCGCGAACGCGAGTATCAGTGTCTTAGATCATTTCAGGACTCCGCGGGCGGCGTGCGTGCTCCTTATCCCCTCACGCAGAGAGCAGGCAGGCATGCAGGTCTTGTATGAGCGGTGCGCCGCGGTTGACGTGGGCAAGGACGTGATCGCCGTCGCGGTCCGGATGCCTGGCGACGGCCCGGATGGCCGGGCCACGGTCAAGCGGACGTTCAAGACGTTCTACGGGGTGCTGGCCGAGGCGGCCCAGTGGCTGACCTCGCTCGGCGTGACCCACGTGGCGATGGAGGCCACCGGGATCTACAGCATGCCCGTCTACCATGCCCTGATCGAGCACGGGGACTTCACCCAGGTGCTGGTATGCAACGCCGGGCACGTCAAGAACGTCCCGGGGCGCAAAACCGATCTGGCCGACGCCGACTGGCTGGTCCACCTGCTGGAATGCGGGCTGCTGGCGGGCAGCTTCATTCCCCCGGCCGAGATCAAGGCCGCCCGCGACGTCTTCCGCTATCGCACCAAGGTGGCCCAGCAGCGGGTCAGCGAGATCGCCCGGCTGGGCAACGTGCTGCAGGACGCCGGGATCAAGATCGACTCCGTCGCCTCCTCCATCGCCACCAAGTCCGGGCGGGCGATGATAGAGGCGCTGATCGACGGCGAGCGCCGCGGCCCGGTCCTGGCCGAGCTGGCCAGGGGCAAGATGCGATCCAAGATCCCGGACCTGTCCATGGCGCTGGAAGGCCGCTTCGGCGACCACCACGCCCTGATGTGCCGCCTGCACCTGGACCACATCGACCACCTCGAGGCGATGATCACCCGGCTGGACGCCCAGATCGAGGCGATGATGGCCCCCTTTCAGCCCCAGCGGGACCTGCTCGCCACCGCCCCCGGGATCGGCCAGCTCGCCGCCGCCGGGGTGATCGCCGAGATCACCGCCAGCCCCGCAGAGTTCTTCGCCACCGCCGCCCACCTGGCCTCCTGAACCGGGGTATGCCCCGGCAACCACGAATCCGCCGGCAAACGCCGCTCCGGCAAGCGCCGCAAGGGCAACGAGCACCTGCAGTCCCTGCTAGTCGAATGCGCCTGGTCCGCGGTCCGCCACGACGGCTACCTCAAGTCCCTCTACCACCGGCACGTCATGAAATGGGGCGGCTACCGCAGCCCCGCCGCGAAGAAAAAAGGCCATCATCGTCGTCGCCCACGCCCTGATCGTCATCATCTGGCACATCCTGGCCACCGGAAAGCCCTACCACGAACTCGGGCCCGGCTACTTCACCACCCGCCTGGACCCCGAACGCGAAACCCGCCGCCTGATCGCCAAGCTCGAAGCCCTCGGCCACACCGTCACCCTGCAACCAGCCGCCGCCTGACCCGAGCCCCGCGAACCCGGCTCCGCTAACGCTCCGCCGGGTGCTGCCGCCTGCCCAGCTAAGGACTATTCACGTATCAGGGTTAGTCACGCTCCGTGGCAGATCACTCTGGACAAGCTTGCGTGTGAGAACGGGACGTTGCCCTGTCACCGCCGGGGTCCCTGGCGAGGTAGTGAGCTGGTGGCCGCAGGAGTTGAACGTGAGGCGCCCGTGCGCATCGCCTGCGGGGCCGGCAGGCGGCAGGCCGTTATTACCGGCGGACTGGGACCGGGAGCCGCCGCACAGGGTGCGGCAACATGGTGCGGATGGAGGTGGCGGATACGGCGGTGGGGCACCTCGGGACGAGATCGTGGCCACCACGGTCGGTGTCCCGGTCAGGCGGCTGCTCATCTTGGTCACGGGCACCCGCTACCAGGACCAGCTGGACGAGATCAGCTACCGGATCAGGGCACTGGACCCGGACCTCATGTCCGATGAGCGGTTCGATGAGCAGGTGCGCAGGCTGCGTGCCGGACGGGACCGGCTCAAGGCCCTGCCCGCCGAGCCCGGGCGGCGGGACTCGCTGCCCGCCGGGGACATGTACGCTGGCATCTACCAAGCGCTCCCCGTGGCCGAGCGCGGCGCGTGGCTGACCTCGCACGGGTTCGTGGTCCACGCGACGAGGAAACAGGTCAGCGTGGTCTACGGAGAGGTGCGAGGGACAGCTCGCCTCGGGTGACCGTCGTCTGCTCGGGGATGAAGGCCCAGCCTTTCCAGGTCGCGGTGAATACCTCCCCGCAGGATGGGCAGGCTTGGCTGCTGGTCTCCTGGCCCGGGATCCACGCGCCCTCGAACCTGCTGCCGCAGCCGGGGCAGTCCAGCGGGGAGTGCAGCGTGATCCTCATCCCGGGACGGTCATCTTCCCTCCCGGCCGGCCGGAGGCCGGCGTGGCAGCGGCTGCCGTAACCGGCTGGCTTATCATCCAGTTTCCGGTTTCCGCTGCGGTACTGATCCCTTGGCATGCATGATGTGAAGGCTAGTTATTGGCGGACTGGCGGCAAATCACCGTGCGCCAACGTCTGCCTACGCGGACCGTACTGATTATCACTGGATCACACTGGGCATAACTGTGCCTCACTTTCTATCACTGAATTGCACCGTGAATTTCTCTGTGAGCGAACACCTAAATCCGGGATACTTCCCGGCTGGTGTTGTCTGGGCATTCGCTGAAGGCACCACCCGGCTGGTCCCTGCCCGGTCGTGCCGGCCTGGCTCTCGTGCCACTGTGGCCACACCGGGGCACTGAAATCTGCTGCTGGCCTGCGGTCCAGCGTGGCCGGCCCTCCCCGGCAGCGACCTGAAGCTTTTCTGCCGCAACAGTTTCAATTCGCTTACGGCGCGCTCCGGTGACGGTCGGCCCAGCGGCGAGGAGAAGGAATGCGCGGCCATCAGCCAGCACCTATTACCTTGGGTGAGGGTGGCCGTCAGGGCCGCGAAGCAAGATGTAGGGCTAATACCCCTTTTACGTCTGGACCGGGCGCGGTCCTGACATACCCTGGCAGCAGAGCATGGCCACAAGGAAAGCCTCCGCTAAGGAATTCGGCGGGTGGCAAAACAAAGGTGGCCGGGAATTCGGCGGGGCAAGCGGGGAGCATCAGCAATGGCAGGAACCATCAGCGGCGGCAGCCCGGCCGGCCCTGGCGGGCAGAGCAGGCGGCGGGCACGGCAGCCGGTCCCGCGCACCCGGACGGTGGAATTCACCCTGAACGACCAGGAGTACGCCCTCCTGGCGGAGGCGGCCCGGCAGGCGGGGATGGCCCGGCGAGCCTACGTCGCGACGGTCGTGCTGGACGGCGCCGCGAACGGCATCACAACCAGCGGCCAGGACCCGCTGGAGCTGATCCTGATCGAGCTGATGCGTGCGGCTGGGCTGATCCGCCGCATCACCACCAACTTGAACCAGGCAGCCGCCAAGCTGACCGCAACCGGGCAGCCTGCCGGAGAGCTGCCCCGCTGGGCGGCCGAGAGCAAGGGTCGCGCCGACCACATCGACGCCGTAGCCGACGCGGTACGCAAAGCCTGCGGTGACGGGTCACGGCGACGACGGTGATCGGGAAGATCAGCACCCCGCGCGGGGAACGCGTCCAGCCGTTGCTGTACTACCTGTTCGGCCCCGGACGCCAGGAGGTTCATACCGATCCTCACATCGTCGCTGGCTGGCGTCACCCTGCTGACCTGGAACCTCCTCTGCGGGCCGACGGCACGCGGGACTTCACCAAGTTGGCGGGCCTGCTGCTTCAGCCGCAGGCCGCGCTTGGCAAGCGGGCTTACCCGCGGCCGGTATGGCACTGCGCGATGCGCGCGGCACCCGAAGACCGGATGCTGAGCGATGATGAGTGGGCCGCCATCGCGCATGACGTGATGGACCGCACCGGGCTGTCACCGTACGGGCAGGAAGACGAAGCTGTCCGCTGGGTCGCCGTCCGGCACGGCGATGACCACATTCACATTGTCGCGATGCTGGCCCGCCAGGACGGCCGCAAGCCCGGCCTGCCGTGGGAACGGTACAAGGTCCGCGCCGCCTGCCTGGCCGCCGAGCAGCGCTACGGTCTGCGGTCCACCGCCCCCGCCGACCGCACCGCGGCCCGTCGCCCCACCCGTGCGGAGAACGAGAAGGCCGCCCGCCGCGGCCTGGGCGAGGCCCCGCGGATCACACTGCTGCGTCAGGTCACCACCGCCGCCGCGTCTGCGAACGACGAGGAGGAGTTCTTCGCCTGCCTCGGCCAGGCCGGGGTGCTGGTACGCAAGCGGTTCAGCGTCAAGAATACCGCTGAGGTGACTGGGTACTCGGTCGCGCTGCCCGGCGACACCGCCAAGGACGGCGGCCTGGTCTGGTATGGCGGCGGGAAACTCGCGGCAGACCTGACCTGGCCCAAACTGCGGCAGCGGTGGACACCAGACCGGGCCACGCCCGGCCGCCTGCGCCCGGACCTGACGGCCGAGGAACGCAACGCGATCTGGGAGCACGCCACCAGGACCGCCGCCGACGCCACCGCGCAGATCCGCACCATGACCGGGACGGACCCGGCTGCCGCCGCCGACGCCGCCTGGGCTACCTCCGATACCTTTCACGTGGCCGCCGCCATGCTCGGCAGCCGCATCCTGCGCCAGGCCGCCGACGCCTACGACCGCGCCGCGCGTTCACCCTACGGTCGTATCCCGCCGCCGTCCTCGGTTGGGAACCGGCTCCGGCAGGCCGCCCGGCTGATATCCGCGTTCGCCTACCTCACCCAGGACCAGTCGATGGCCCCGATCCTGCTCATCACCAAGCTGGCCGCGCTCGCCGAAGCCGTCGCCGAACTCCGCCAATCCCAGCAGCACGCCGCCCAGGCCGCCGCCGCACTACGCGCCGCTGAGCGGCTCTACGCCGCCACCCGCCCGGCACCGCCACCCCGCCCAGCGCCACGCGCCAGCACCGCCGCCCAGCTCGCCGGGCTGTCCTTCCCCGCACCAGCCCGGCCCGCCGCACGACCACCCGCACCCGCACAGCCCGGCCCTGATCCGGACGGCCCCCGGCCACCACGCAGGCCATCACCGCCACGGCCACGCCGCCCCAACCCCTGATCGCGCCGCCCGAACCACCGGATGGACTTCAGCGGCGTCAGTGCGACATCTGAAGCAACCTCAGCCCAGCCCGCTTTCCCAGCAGCCTCCGCTGGTAACTGACCGACATTGATCCTCATAGCTCGTTGCTGCGAACGCACAGAGTGCGAGGGCTTGACGGCCTAGCTCAACGGAGCGACGCTGTGCGCAAGAAAGCGCAACTCTTCGAGCTAGGGAGTAACTCATGGTGCTAGTGTTTGTCGGCATCGATCCGGACACTGGCGGGGACAACTGCCCGGCCGTCTTCATCGACGAGGAAACAGGCGACTTCCTGCTCCAGGGCTGGACAGTCACCGACCCGGGCACGCTCGCGGAAGTGGAAAGGTCCAGCCCGATCGCGGACAACGAGTCGGTGGTGAGGCTCCCCGCCCGGATGCGGGCGATTCTCCAGGAGGCGGTTAATGGCCGCAGTGCCACCATTCAGCGAGCTGATCGCGGCGACGACCAGGACCGCTGTGCATCTGGAGACGCGGGACGCATACACGCCTGACGACCCCTTGTACCTGGGCTGGCTCGAAGGCAAGCCCGTCCCGGAACCGGCGCTGCCGGACTGGTATGAGCTTGTCCGTGCTCAGGTCGCCAGGGGAATCAGGTTCCGCCGTGCCCGGATCGTATCCGAGCCGCTGTCACCGTTCGTGCGGTTCGAGCACGGGATGACGTCAGGGATGAACATCGCGGCCGGGGAGGACGTCCGCTGGCTGCCGCGAAGACTGACACCCGGCCTGTGCGTGCCCCTGTGCGACTTCTGGGTGTTCGATGACCGGCTCGTCCGGTTCGGGTATTTCGCAGGTGACGGCGCGTTCCTGGAGCATGAGCTGTCAGACGATCCGGAAGTGGTGAGAACGTGCGCCGAGGCGTTCGAGGCCGTCTGGCTGCGCGCTATCCCTCATGCGGACTACCGGCCAGCCTGACCGTAACCTCATCAGGCAATGGCCATCTCTCCGTCGTCATCCGTCCAGCGGGCCAGGCAAGACCTTGCCGACAGGCTGCGCGATCTGCGTCTTGACGCTGGGCTGACTGCCCGCGCCCTGTCTGGTGCGGCAGGCTGGCATGAGGCGAAGACCAGCCGGATTGAATCCGCCAGGCAGGCACCAAGCGAGAACGACCTTCGCGACTGGTGTCAGGTGTGCGGGGTGCCGGACCATGCCGTCGACCTGATCGCTGCATCCCGCGCGGCCGATTCCATGTACACCGAGTGGCGGCGCATGCACCGGACCGGGCTGCGCCGCGAGCAGGTCGCCCGCCGTTCACTGTACGAGCGGACGCAACTGTTCAAGGTCTACGTCTCAACGGTAATGCCGGGCCTGATTCAGACACCCGCCTACGCGAACGCGCTGATGTCCGCCATCACCGCATTTCAGGGCACGCCAGACGATGTTGAAGCGGCCGTCCGGGCACGGATGGAACGTAACCGCGTGCTGCGCAGCCTGAATCACCAGTTCGTGATGCTGCTGGAAGAGTCCGTCCTGCGATACCGGATCGGGGATGCGGAAGTCATGGCCGGACAGCTCGGCCACGTCCTCAACCTCATCCCGCTGCCCAACGTCCGGCTTGGCATCATCCCATTCTCTGCGAGCCAGCGGGACATGTGGACGCTTGAGGCGTTCACCGCGTTCGATGACGCTCGCGTCCATGTCGAGCTTCTATCGGCTCAGGTGACCGTGACGGCACCCGGAGAAGTGGTGATCTACCTGCGGGCATTTGAGCGGCTGACGGCGCTTGCCGTCTACGGTGCCGAGGCCCGCACCCTCATCAGCGACGCGATCAGCGCCTTGGGCTAATTACCTCGCAAGTGAACGCAAGTACTCTTCCCTGCTCACGGCACTA
>Ga0310037_10001123_pt1 | contig 15107 bp, 14 predicted proteins | sample Sb_taG_11_FD_200239 | JGI IMG/M metagenome (GOLD analysis project Ga0310037, IMG submission 200239) | Peat soil microbial communities from Weissenstadt, Germany - Sb_50d_3_AS metaG (v2) (version 2) | ecosystem: Environmental > Terrestrial > Soil > Wetlands > Peat | place: Germany: Weissenstadt...
GCCCGTTGCGCGAGCGCAAGCCGCCGTGGTTCAGGGTGCCTGCGCCCGGCGGCGAGCGCTACCGCGAACTCACTGAGCTGATCCGCTCGGAGAACCTGCACACCGTCTGCCAGGAGGCCGCCTGCCCGAACGTCGGCGAGTGCTGGGAGCGCGGCACCGCCACGTTCATGATCCTCGGCGACACCTGCACACGCCGCTGCGGGTTCTGCAACGTCAAGACCGGCAAGCCCACCTGGAACGACCCGCTCGAGCCCGCCCGCGTCGCGCGCTCGATCGCGCGCATGGGCCTGCGCCACGCGGTCATCACCTCGGTCGATCGCGACGACCTCCCCGACAAGGGCGCCTGCGCGTTCGTCGGCGTCATCCGCCAGGTCCGCCGTCAGGCCCCCGGCTGCCAGATCGAGGTCCTCACGCCCGACTTCCAGGGGCAGGAGATGCCGCTCGCGAAGGTCCTCGCCGAGCGCCCCGACGTCTTCAACCACAACGTCGAGGTCGTCCCCCGCCTGTACCCGCTGGCGCGACGCGGCTCGGAGTTTCAGCGCTCCTGCCGCGTGCTGAGCCTGGCCTCAGAGCTCGGCGAAGGCGAGGTCGTGACCAAGTCCGGGCTGATGGTCGGGCTCGGGGAGACCCACGACGAGATGGTGGACACGTTTGGCGCGCTGCGCGATCACGGCGTGCAGGTGCTCACGATCGGGCAGTACCTGCGCCCCTCCGAGCGCCACCTCCCCGTCGTGCGCTACTGGCACCCCGACGAGTTCGCCGCGTTGGAGCTCGCCGCGTACGAGCTCGGCTTTCACCACGTCGCCGCCGGCCCGCTCGTGCGCTCCTCCTACCACGCCGACCAGCACGTGGGATGGGCGGGCAAGCCAACCCTCGCCGGAGCAGGTCCGCTCGCCGCGCGTGGGTAGGCTCACGCGATCTTCCCTGTGACGACAGACCTCCGGCGGGATCGCTTCCCGGCATGACCCGCCTGCTCGTCCTCGCCCTCGCGCTGCTGTTCATCGCCGGGTTCGCGTTCCTGACCTTCAGCACGGTGTCCAGGGAAGGGGTTACCCTGCTTGGCACGATCTCGATCTTCGTGCTCGTGCTACTCACGGTCGGGATCGTCGGCGCGCTGCTGAACCCCCCGCGACGATGAGCGTCTCCCCGTTCATGACCCCCGATCAGAGCCGGCGGCGGCGTGAGTCCGCCCGCCAGCGCCGGCGGGCGCGGCGGCGCTCGATCGCCGCCGGAATCGTGGCGCTTGCGATCGTCGCAGCGCTCGTGGTGATGGCGCTCGCCAGGACAGGCGGCGCCCACGGCTCGGCCTCGGCCTCCACTCACCGCGCACATCGGGGCACGCACGCAACCGCAGCCGCCGCGATCGCGGCCCCCTCCCGCTCTCCGATCGGCCTGCCCCTCGGCACCCCCCCGCTGACGCTCACCGGCCTTCAGACGCCGCAGCTGGATCCCGTGCACATCGCCTTCCACTCGCCGCCACGCGCGGGGCTGCTGTTCAATCTCAGCACCGGCCAGGTTCTGTGGCAGCGCAACGCGCTGACGCGCCTACCGGTCGCAAGCCTGACCAAGATGATGACGGCCCTGATCGCCGTCGAATCGGCCCCGCCGGACGCACGGGTGCTCGTGACTCGCCAGGCGATCGACGAGGGCGGCTCGAAGGTCGGCGTATTCCCGCTCGGCAGACACGTGCGCCTGGAGAGCATGCTCTACGGCCTGATGCTTCCGTCGGGCAACGACGCGGCAATGGCGCTCGCCCAGTACGTCGCCGGCAACGCCAAGAGCTTCGTCGCGCGCATGAACGCCGAGGCGGCCAAGCTCGGGATGGGCTGCACGCGCTACTCCTCGCCCTCCGGCTTCTACGACGCCGGCAACTTCTCCTGTGCCGCAGACCTCGCCGAGCTCGCCCACGTCGACCTCGCCCAGCCGCGGATCGCGCGGATCGCGCACACCTACTCGGCGGTGCTGCCATTCCCGATCAAGGGCGGCAAGCTCTACCTCTACAACAACAACCCGCTGCTGATCTACCACTACCCAGGAACAACCGGGCTGAAGACCGGCTACACGCTGGCGGCCGGCCGGTGCCTGGTCGCGACCGCCGAGCGCCACGGCGTCCGCCTGGGCGTCGTCGTGCTCAACTCGCTCGCTCCGGGCACCCAGGCGCGGCAGCTACTCGACCGCGGCTTCCAGGACGTCTATCACCTGCGCCGCGTGCCCGAGCCGCCGATCCCCGTTGGCGCCTGACGCTCGTAGCGACGGGCTCGCAGGCCGCTGCAGTCGCTTTGCGACGCGCTCGCGCGCGGTGGAGTACCGTTCTGAGTCACAGGGATTGACTGGCCAGTCAGCCAAACGAGCGACGTAAGGAGCAGCCGTGGATCTCGACGACACGCCGGAGCAGGCCGCATATCGCGCGCAGGTGCGCGGCTGGCTCGATCAGCACTCAGGCGAAGCGCCTGTACTCCATGGCCCGGGAGCGATCGAAGACGAGGACGAGATCATCGCCGCGCGGCGCGTCTGGCAGGGCAAGCTTGCGGAGGGCGGCCTCGCCGGTGTCACCTGGCCGAAGGAGTACGGCGGCCAGGGTCTCGGCCCGATCGAGCAGGTGATCTGCAACCAGGAGATCGCGCGAGCGAAAGTACCCGGCATCCTCGACGCAATCGGCGTGGGTATGCTCGGCCCGACGATCATCGCCCACGGCGAGGAGGACCAGAAGTCGCGCTACCTCGGCCCGATGCTGCACGGCGACGAGGTCTGGTGTCAGCTGTTCTCCGAGCCCGCCGCGGGCTCCGACCTAGCGGCGGTGCAAACGCGCGCGCGCCAGCAGGACGACGGCAGCTGGAAGCTATCCGGCCAGAAGGTGTGGACGACCAACGCCCAGTTCGCCTCCTACGGCCTGCTGCTCGCGCGCACCGACGCGGACATCCCCAAGCACAAGGGAATGACGATGTTCGTCGTGCCGATGGACGCGCCCGGCGTGACCGTGCGCGGCCTGCGCCAGATCTCCGGCGAGGCCGAGTTCAACGAGGTCTTCTTCGACGACGTCTCCCTCGACGCGGACGCGGTCGTCGGGGGCGCCGGCAACGGCTGGGGCACCGCCCTGACCACGCTGATGTTCGAGCGCGTCACGATCGGCCTCGGCGGCGAGGGGCTCGGCTACAACTCGATCCGCTTCGCCGGCGCCATCGCCCGCGACAAGCACGCTCGCCGCGACCCCGAGGTGCGCCACCAGCTCGGCGAGATCGCAAGCGAACTGCTGGCGGTCAGGTTCACCGGCTACCGCACGCTGACCGCGCTGCAGCGCGGTCAGATCCCCGGCCCGGAGGCGGGGCTGGCGAAGGTCACGATCGTCAACGGCGCGATCCGCGCGGGCGATCTGATCGCCGACGTGCAGGGGCCCGACGCGCTGGCGCAGGACAGCGAGTGGGCATACATGATCTCGTTCCTGCCCGGCCTGAAGTCCGCGGGCGGGACCGAAGAGATCCTGCGCAACACGATCGGCGAGCGCGTGCTCGGGCTGCCCCCGGAGCCACGATTGGACAAGGGCATCCCGTTCTCGGAGCTGCGCTCCAAGGAAGGGGCGGCGGCATAATGAACCTGGCACTCTCAGACGAGCAGGTGTTCCTGCGCGAGGCTGCCCGCGGGGCGCTCTCGCGCTTCAAAACCCTCGAAGCCGCCCGCGAGGCGCTCGACGGCAGCGGCGGCGCGCTGCCGGACCTGTGGCCAACCGCCTGCGAGGCCGGCTGGCCGGGCCTCCTGGTCGACGAGGCCCACGGCGGCGCCGGCCTGGACGTGTTCGACGCGATGCTCGTGCTCGGCGAGTGCGGCCGCGTGCTCGCCCGCGTACCGCTGCTCGGGCACCTGCCGGCGACCGCGATCCTGGGCGACTCCCCGAACGGCGCCTCCCTGCTCCAGAAGCTGGCAAGCGGTGAGCGGCGCGGTGCCTACCTGCCCGCGCAGCCGCCCAGCGACGTCCACGATGGCTGGAGCGTCGATCCGCGCGCCGGCCTGGCACGCCCGCCGGCGCCCACAGCCGTCGCTTCGAGCGACGGCACGGCGAAGGTCAGCGGCGAGCTGTCGTTCGTGCCCGACGCCCCCGGGGCGGATCTGCTCGTGGGCGTGGTCCTGCTCGACGGCGCGCCCGCCGGCGTCGCAATCGAGGCGGACAGCCCGGGCGTGAGCATCGAGGCGAGGACGCGCTATGACGCGACCCGCTCACTGGGGCACGTAACGTTGACCGACGCCCAGGCCACGGTCCTGGACGCACCGGAGGAGTCCCTTGCGGCGGCGTGGCATCTCGCCCAGGCGCTGATCGCGGCCGAGTCGCTCGGCAGCGTCGAGACCGCGCTGGACGTGTCGGTGGCCTACGCCAAGGAGCGCCACACCTTCGGGCGCGCGATCGGCTCATACCAGGCGGTCAAGCACTCCCTCACGGAGGTGCTGCGCCAGCTGGAGAACGGGCGCTCGCTGCTCTACTACGCGGGTTGGGCGCGCCACGGCGCGCCGGGCGAGTTCCCGCTCGCGGCCGGCGCCGCGCGCTCGGTGGCCGGGCGCGCGCTGGATCATGCCGCGCGCACGATGATCTCGGTGCACGGCGGCATCGGCGCGACCTGGGAGCACGACGCGCCGCTGTACTTCCGCCGCGCGCAACTCTCACGCCGCCTGCTCGGCGGCACCGGCGCCGCGACCGACCGGGTCGCGGGCGAGCTGATCGCGCAGGCGGACGCGGCGGCGGCCTAGCGTCTGCGCGCCCGGGCCGCAGTGGCCTTGGGCGGCGCCTTCGCTCGGGAGGCCGTTTCGGCGGCGATCAGCGCCGCGAGCACCGGCGCGCCATACGCGGCGTGCACCGCGTCGACCATCGCCGGTTCCAGACCGCAGTCGATGCAGAACCCGTGCTGTGACCAGCCGATCGCGCGCGCGAGCACCTGGTCGGCGTAGTCGACGCCAGCGGCGTCGTGGCCGTAGTAGTCATACGCCGCGTCCCACGCGCCTTCGCCGAGCGCGAGCGTGGCCCCGTCCGCGGACAGCAGGTGCGCGGCGGCCATGATCGCGTCGAAGTCGTCATAGATCGACGGGTGCCTGGCCGTCATGTGGTCATACGCCGCCGGACGCCTGCCGTAGATATAGGAGTCGCTGACCAGATCCCAGGTGGATCCGGATCCGGTGCCCCGCCCCCCATTCGTGACGTTGAACTGCATCGGCCCACCGCAGCAATGCGCGAAGTTCAGGCCGTGATACGTGCTCGGCGCCGTCGAGAACGCCGACTCCTGCTCGTGGATCGAGGCGATCAACAGCCAGTTGACGCCGAACGTGCTCTGCGCGACCGAGTAGATCGGGTAGAACCCTTCCATCCAGCGGGTCGACACGGGCGTCTGCAGCGGGTCTTCCAGGCGCGCGAGCGCCTGACGCTGCTGAGCGGGAGACGGTTGCGCGACGATCACCGCGCGCGCCGTCGCGGCACGCGCGGACGTGTCTGCCGACACGCCGGCGGAGGTTTGGCCAGGGACGGGCGTGGCGGCGGCCACCAGCACCGGCGGCGGGGCCGCCGAAGGGATCGATGTCGCGCGACCGACGAGCCCGGTGAGCACCGCGACCAGCACCGCTGCCCCCAGGACCGCGACGGCTCCCGCGAGCAGCCAGTGACCGCGCTCGGAGGGAGGTGTGGGGACGTGCTCGAAAGCGGGCGCGGGCGAACCGCCCGCGCGGAAGCGCAGGCGAGGACCCGGCGTGTTCATCCACTCACGCATAGCCACGATGCTCATCGGACGGTAGCGGCAAGCGTTAAAGGTGAGATGTGTCTCATGACGCTGTTAGCAACCGCTTAGGATCTGGTTCGATGGTCTTACGTGTGGGAAATCGTTCGAAAGCGCCGCGCGCAGCGATCATCTGCGCGCTGTTGGCCGTGCTCGCGGGGTGCGGGTCGAGCACGACCGGCGGCCTAAGCGCGGGTGTGAGCGCCGATCCCGCGGCGCAGACCGCGCTCAGCGCGTGCTCGACGGCGGTGCTCGACGCGCTGGGCCACATCGCCAAGCGCGTCTATCGCGAGGGGGTCTCCAGCGAACGTACGGGCGCGGCGCTGAGCTTCGTCGCGCACTCGATCCCGCTGCGCGAAGCGGTCGAACGCGACGACCCCCGGGCCGCGCGCGCGGCGGCGCAGGCGCTGCTGGCGACCGGGCACATGACGAACCTGAGGGTGGTACGCGACAACCAGACGCTCGCCGACGTCGGTGGGACCCATGCGCTCGCGCCGCTACACGGGAGCATCATCAGCGCGAGCGGCACTCCGATCGCGAGCTTCATCGCGAGCGTGTGGGCCGACAACGGGTTCGTCGCCGAGACGAACGGGATCACGCAGGGCGCGACCGCGTTGCGTAACGGCGGGCAGAGCATCGCCGGCTCGTTCGCGCTGCCCTCGGGTGAACCGCCGGCGCAGGGCACGATCACCATAAATAAGGTCGCCTACGGCTACACCTCATTTGCAGCCGAGGCGTATCCGACGGGCAACCGGCTGCGCGTGTACCTGCTCAGGTCGATCCCCTCGATCGCGCCCCTGTGCGGAGCAACGCCGACGGACACGCTCGTCAACACGCTCAGCCGTGTCGCGCGACTGATCTATGCCGGGGAGACCGGCGCCCGCGCGCGCGCGAAGGTGAGCCGCGTGCAGCACAACCAGCCGCTGCTGCACGCGGTCGCGGCGCGCGACCCGGTGGCAACCAGGGCGGCGATCGAAGGTCTACTCAACGAGCACATCGTGCGCCTGCGGGTCAGCGCCGCCGGCCGGCTGCTCTCAGATGTCGGCGGCCCGTACGTGCTTGGGCCGGTGCGCGCGCCGCTGCGCCTGAACGGCCGGCAGATCGGCAACATGGTGCTCTCGATCCAAGACGACGAGGGCTACAAGCGCCTCGCCGGGCGGCTGGCGGGGCTGGACGTGCTCATGTACATGAATCTGAATCCCGCCCACCCCACGCTGGTCAAGAACAGCCTCGGACCCTCGCCGGGGCCTGTCCCAGCGAGCGGCCTGTACCACTACCGCGGGCGCACGTTCGCAGTGTTCACGCTCCACGCCCAGGCGTTTCCCTCGGGTCCGCTGCGGATCGCGGTGCTGATCCCTATCCCGTACTCGTAAGCGTAAGCGAGGACTGCTTGGCGCGCAGCCCGTCCAGCAGCTGCGTGAACGAGTCGGAGAACTTTTCCACGCCCTCACGCTCGAGCGTGTCGGTGACGTCCTCGTAGCTGACGCCCGCCGCGGCGAGCTCGTCGAAGAGGGCGTGGGCCTCGTCGAGGTCCCGCGCCAGGCGCGGCTCGGGGTCGCCGTGGTCCTGGTAGGCGTCGATCGTCTGCTGGGGCATCGTGTTGACCGTGTCCGGGCCGATCAGCTCGTCGACGTACAGCGTGTCCGGGTAGGCCGGGTTCTTGGTGGAGGTGGAGGCCCACAACACGCGCTGGGGGGTTGCGCCCTTGTCGGCCAGGAACTCCCAGCGCGGCCCCGCGAACGTCTGCTTGTAATGCTCGTACGCGAGCTTCGCGTTGGCGATCGCCAGCCTGCCCTTGAGCTCGTTGTAGCGGTGGGCGGGATCCGATACTTCATCCAGGCGACGGTCGGCCTCGGTGTCGATCCGCGACACGAAGAAGCTCGCCACCGAGGCGACCTTGCGCGGATCCCCGCCGCCGGCGATGAGGCGCTCGATCCCACGGATGTAGGACTCGGCGACCTCGGCGTAGCGGCGCAGCGAGAAGATCAGCGTCACGTTGATCGAGCGGCCCTGCGCGATCACGTCCTCGATCGCCGCGAGCCCCGGCTTGGTCGCGGGGATCTTGACGAGCAGGTTCGGCCTGTCGACCGTCTCGTGCAGGTCGATCGCCTCGCGGAACGTCTGCAGCGTCTCATACGCCAGCGTCGGATCCACCTCCAGCGAGACATACCCGTCGCGCCCCTCCGTCGCGTCGAACACTCCCCTGAACAAATCGCACGCGTCCTTGATGTCGCGCACCGCCAGCGCCCAGAACGCGTCGCTCGCGTCGCGGCCGGCCAGCTCGCGCAGCTGCTCGTCGTAGGCGTCGCCTTCGGACATCGCCGCCTGGAAGATCGTCGGGTTCGACGTCGCGCCGACGACCGCATAGTCGTCGATCAGGCCCTGCAGGTGACCCCCGCGAATCGACGCGCGCGAGAGCGAGTCGATCCACACGCTCTGCCTGTACGCCGACAGTCGCTGCAGCGGTCCCTCCATCAGCGTGATCCCTCCTCTCCCAGCAACTCGCGCGCGCGCGCGGCGATGTTCTCTACGGTGAACCCGAGCTCGGCCAGCACGGTCGGCCCCGGGGCGCTCGCACCGAAACGGTCGATCCCGAGGATCCCGCCGCGATCGCCGACCCAGCGCCACCAGCTCAAGCTCACGCCCGGCTCCACAGCAAGGCGAGCGCCGACGGCCGGGGGCAGCACCTGCTCGCGGTACTCCCGCGACTGGGCTTCGAACAGCTCCATACACGGCATCGATACGACTCGCACCCGCGTCCCCTCCGCGGCCAGCAACTGCCCGGCCTGCAGCGTCAGGGGAACCTCCGCGCCGGTGGAGATCAGGATCAGCTCGGGCTCGTCCGCGGCCGTGGTGGAGGAGGAGTCGGAGGCCGAGGAGGAGATGGAAGTGGTGGTGGTGGAGGAGGAGGAGTCCCACAGCACGTACCCGCCCCGCTCGAGCTCGCTCGCCCGCCCGAGCCCCTCGCCATCGCGGTCGAGCACCGGGATGCCTTGCCGGGAGAGCAGCAGCGCCACCGGCCCATCCTCGCGCTCCAGCGCGACCCGCCACGCCTGCGCGGTCTCGTTCGCGTCCGCCGGGCGGATCACCCACAGCTTGGGAATCGCCCGCAGCGCCGCATAGTGCTCGACCGGCTGGTGCGTGGGCCCGTCCTCGCCGAGACCCACCGAGTCGTGCGTCCACACCCACACCACCGGCAGCTCCATCAGCGCCGACAGCCGCACGGAGGGGCGCATGTAGTCGGAGAACACCAAAAACGTCGAGCCATACGGCTTGACGATCCCGCCGTGCGCCGCGGCGCCGTTGACGATCGCGCCCATCGCGTGCTCGCGGATTCCGAACGGGACGTTACGCCCCGCGTGCGGGCGGGAGAACTCGCCGGCACCCTCGAACACGGTCTTGGTCGACTCGACCAGGTCCGCCGCCCCGCCGATCGTCGTCGGGGCGTATTGGGAGAACGCCGCCATCGTCTTCTGGCCGGCCGCACGTGTGGCGATCTGCTCGCCCGCCTTGAAGCTGGGCAGAACCTCGCGCCAGCCCTCGCGCAGACCGCTGCCGTTCCACGCCAGGTCCCAGTCGGCGGCCATCTCCGGGAAGAATTCGCGCCAGGTCTGGAAGCGTCCCTGCCACTCCTGCTGATCGGCGGCGCCCGACTCGTGCAGCGACATGTGCGCGTAGACCGACTCGTCGACCCAGAACGTGCGCTCGGGGTCGAAGCCCATCGCCTCCTTCGCCGCCCGCACCTCCTGCTCGCCGAGCGGCGCGCCGTGCGCCTTGGCCGTGTCGACCGCGTGCGGGGCGGGATAGGCGATGTGCGAGCGGATCGCGATGAACGAGGGTCGCTCCGCTTCCTCGCGCGCGGCGCTCAGCGCGGTGGTGAGCGCGTTCACGTCCTCGGAGTCCTCCACCCGCTGCACATGCCAGCCGTCGGCCTGCAGGCGCGCCGTGTGGTTCTCGCCATCGAAGCTGATCGCCGTCGTGCCGTCGATCGTGATGCGATTGTCGTCGTAGCAGACCACCAGCTTGCCCAGCCCGAAGTGCCCGGCGATCGACGCCGCCTCCTGGCTGATCCCCTCCATCATGTCGCCATCCGAGCAGATCACGTAGGTGTGATGGTCAATCACCTCGGCGGCGCCCGGCCGGTTGAAGCGCTCGGCCAGGAACCGCTCGGTGATCGCCATCCCGACGGCGTTGGCGAAGCCCTGGCCGAGCGGCCCGGTCGTGACCTCGACGCCGGGTGTCTGCCCGCGCTCGGGATGGCCCGGGCAGCGCGAGCCCCACTGACGGAACTGCCGCAGGTCCTCGAGACCCAGGTCAAAGCCACTCAGATGCAGCAGCGAGTACTGCAGCACGCACGCGTGCCCGGCGCTGAGCACGAACCGGTCGCGGTCTGGCCAGTGCGGGTCTTGCGGGTTGACGCGCAGGAAGCGCTCGAATAGGACATAGGCCAGCGGCGCCAGCGCCATCGCGGTTCCCGGGTGACCAGCGTTGGCCTTCTGGACGGCGTCCATCGACAGGCCGCGGATCGTGTCGATCGAGAGTCCCTCCAGCTCGGGCCGGCGCTCTGACTCGCGCTCCATCTCACTCTGCGCTGAGGACACCGCTCGATCCTAGAGGCTGCGCCGCTCCGACGCCGCCCCCAGGACCGCGGCCCCTGCCCGACGCGGAGAGGTGAGGTCAAACAGTGCGCCCGGCGGGAATCGAACCCGCGGCCTGCGGCTTGAAAGACCGCTGCTCTTTGGCTCCCCGAAGAGAACCGTTGACCACTGAGCTACGGGCGCGCGCGATGCTTCGTGGCCTAATCTAAGCATGTGAAGCGAATCCTGGTCGGCGCGCTCGTCATCGTCGTGATCGGCGCGGGCGCGACGCTGTTCGGCTGGAACATCGAAGCCTGGTTCAGGCACATCTGGGACACGATCACGACGATCCCGCTCGCCAGCCTGCTCGGGGCGATCGCGCTGATCACGCTGCAGACGAGCATGGTGGCCTACTCCTGGTACTCGATCCTGCGCTATGGATACCCACGCGGCGGCGTCCGCCTCATGCAGGTGCTCGCCTGCTACGCCGCCGCCGTCGCGCTGAACTGGGTGCTGCCCGCGAACCTCGGCACGCTGGCGCTGCTGCTGATGTTCACGACGATCATCGCCGGCGCCGCGTTCGCGGGCGTGCTGGCCGGCATGGTGGTGGAGAAGATCTTCTTCACGATCATCGGAACAGCGTGCTATCTGTACCTTTTCCTGACCGTCGGCGGCTCGTTCAACCTGCAGCTGGGGTTCGTCAGCGAACATCCGGTGGCCACCGCGATCCTGCTTGCGGGGATCGCGGTGCTGCTGTTCCTGGTCGCGCAGATGCTGCGCGAGCGGATCGCCAAATGGTGGGAGCAGGCGAAGGTTGGCGGGCAGATCCTCGTGCATCCCCGCGCGTTCCTGGGACGGGTCGTGCTCCCGCAGGCGATCAGCTGGGTGGCGGGTCTGGGCATCATCGCCGTGTTCCTGGGGGCGTATGACATCCCGGTCAGCTTCCACACGATCATGCGCGTGGTGGCGGGCAACTCGATCGCCAACATGACCGCGGTCACCCCGGGCGGCGCGGGAGTGACGCAGGCGTTCAACGTCGTCTCGCTGAAAGGCATCACCAGCGCGTCGAACGCGACCGCCTACTCCGTGGCCCAGCAGCTCGTGGTCACCGTCTGGAGCATCGTGCTGGCGATCGTCCTGCTCGTGCGGGCGTTCGGCTGGAGCGGCGGCAAAACGCTCGTCCAGCAGTCGTATACCGAAGCGCGCCAGAAGAGCGCCGAGCAGTCGGCCGCGCGCAAGGCCAGGCGGCAAGCCAAGCGCCATGGCGGCGCCCCCGCCGAGGCGCCCGCCGCCGACACCGAGGCCTAGCGCCGGCCCGACGGAGGCTCGGAGGTCCAGCCGGATCGGATCAGGTCAGGCCGACGATGCCATTGACGATCAGATACACGCCCGTCCCCACCGCGGCGACGATCGCCAGCGAGCGACCGTGGCTGGCGAACCACAGGTTGATGCGTTCCAGAGTGGACGCGGCGCGATCCGGGACGGCGAGCAGCATCAGCATCGGCAGCTCGACCATCCACAGCATGATCGCCACGACAACCACGAGCGACGCCAGCTCGCCGCTGGTCGACAGGTTGGCGTCGGCGATCGCCTTGACGGCGCCGATGTAGATCGGCGAGGGCAGCACATAAAGGATGACGCCGAGCACGAACGCCAGCCGGCGGCTCTCCAGGTAGCGCTCGATCTTGGACGACCCGCCGTCCGGCTTCGCCGCAGCGGCGATGGCGGGATCGGGCCGGCGGCGGTGCAGACGGACCGCCAGCAGGAAGAGCAGCGCCCCAAGCGCAAGATCGACCGCGGCGCCGGGCGTGATGTGGTGCGAGCCCGTCGCGCCCAGTTCAACCAAGGCATACAGGATCAGCGCGCCCACCCCATAGGTGACGAGCCCCGCCGCGACCACGAACGCGAACACGCGCGAACGCACCTCCGTCCCCCGCCCGAGCGCGATCACGGCCGCGACGGCCGGCGGGTAGATCGAGGCGGCGAACGCCAGCGCAAGGGCCTGGGTGGGCATGTCAGTCAGCCCCGGGTCGGCTCGGAGCCCCGCCGATCGCGTCGAACGCACGGCGGCGGCGGCGGAGCACCAGCTCGAAGCGCTCCCGCGCGCGCACCATCTTGGTGCCCTCAGGGGGATAGCGCCGGCGCGCCCACGGCGAGGAGGGCGCGGCCAGGCGAATCGCTCCGACGAGCGAAACCGGCGGGACGAACACGCCCGTCAGGCCCAGGATCGGCTTGCCCTTGAGGATCGTCACGACGCACAGCAGCACATCGATCGCAACCGCAACCGCGATCGAAGCGATGGCGGAGGACTGCTTGGCGAGGTCGAACGGGGCGACACCGAGCACGATCAGACCCCCCAGCAACGTCGCGACTACGACGGCGTCCAGCGACGCCCGCCCCTCCTCGGCCCAGTAGACGTCCTCGAGCCGGACCCACAGCGCGAACTCGTCCAGCGTCAGCCCCGCGCCCACGCCGAACAGACCCGCGAGCACGTCCAGCCACACGCCGCCGGGCGCGAGGGCGAAGTTCAAGAAGCCCGACAGCAGCACCAGTACGATCCCCCACACGAGGTGATGCAGGTGCAGCCCGCTGCTGGTCTTCACGCTGCCCGGCCACCAGCTCACGCGGGGGCTGCGGATCAGGCGGGCGCTCGTGCGGATAAACAGGAAAGAGAGCAGAAACATCCCCAGCAGCACGAACCCGGCTCGTTGGGCCGGTTCGTCGAGGAAGTGCCGAGATATTTCGAAGTGCAGTCCCATACGGGGCGCATCGATGGCCGAGTATAGGTAGCGCCGGTTATCAGGTACTTCGAATGGAGCTAGCGAGACTCGAACTCGCGACCTCCTGGGTGCGATCCAGGCGCTCTCCCAACTGAGCTATAGCCCCGTGCGCCCGCGCGATGGCCGGGCGGACAATGCAAGTGTAGTGGCGCGGTCGCCGCGCCGGTCCTCAGACCGACATGCGGCTCGGAAGACAGGCAGGCGAGGGGCGGCTGGCCCGGCGCAGTATGGTTTGCCGGCGCATGGGACTGCTCGATGACGCCATCCGCGAGCACCTGGAGCTCAAGCGCCTGCGAGGCGCCGATCCGGGGCTGGTCGCGCGCGAGGAGCACGAGGCCTTCGGGCCCGTTCACGGCGGCGAGCCGGCAGACGCCGGCGGCGATGTCGCGACTCACGACGCTGACCTCGGCGACGAGGACGTCCAGCCGGCCGACGGCGACGGCGATCTTGGGCAGGCATCCCAGGACGGCGGCGAGGTCCAGGCATTCTCGAACGTTGGGCAACAGGAGACCGCGGAGCTCGACATGCGAACCGTCCTGGACGAGGAGCCTGTCTTGCGCAACACCCCTCAGCAGGACTTCGACTTCGACAAGTAGTAGACCTCTCTCCCTCTACACTCGGAGGATCTGGGGCCTTAGCTCAGCTGGGAGAGCGCCTGCTTTGCAAGCAGGAGGTCACCGGTTCGATCCCGGTAGGCTCCATCAGGGGAATTGCCTGGAAACAGTGATCGTCCGAACACGACGGACATCCAGAGGCACACGGGCATTCCTGTCAGGAGTCTGGAGCGTGATCTCAGCCATCTCCGTGAAACTGCCCAGGTGGAGTTCGTTGGCTCGGCCAAGACCGGCTTCTACCGCCGTAAGCGAAGGAACACCGCCACATAGCGCCAACCACCGCCATACACCGCCACATACACGCGTTCAGACGAAGACGCCCTCGGACATTGCGTCTACCGTGTTCAGCACGCGTCGAGATCCTGCTTTGGCCTGTGGGTCGAACGACACGAAGGCGGAGAGGAAGCCGAAGTGCTCTAGAGCCCTCCGTTAGATGTCGCGATGATCGCGACCAGGATGCCCACCGGGACCACGTAGACGGCGAGCATCGCCAGCACCGCGAAAAACAACGCGCGGCCACGCGCGCGGCCTGAGCAGCGTAGCAACACATATGCGCAGACCAGCACAGAAACGAACACCGTGATCGTCAGCACCTGCATAGTCAAGCCGGGAGAGGAGTTGCCCTCGCCGGCGAGGGCAACCAAGGCGAGGAACGCAACCACGCACGCGCCGACGAAGGTCACCCCCAACAGCTTCAACCACACCACTCTGCTCGCCGGTTGTTTCAACTGCGCAAGGACTCTCGAGCGCTCACGACCCACCGCCTATACCGATCCTCGATCCATACGCATCGTATGTTGCAACAGCTCTTCCCGCCGGGCCACAATATGCACGTGAGCCCTCGAGCGCGTCCTGTACTCCTCTACGACGGGGACTGCGCGTTCTGCACGACATGTGCCCGCGTCCTCGAGAGGATCCGACCGGACGCAGAGATCCTCGCGTGGCAGCTCACCGACCTGGCCGCACTGGGAATAACCGAGGAGCAGGCAACCACCGCCGTGCAATTGGTTCAGACCGACGACACCGTCCATTCCGGACACGAGGCGATCGCCGCGACCCTGAGCACCGCCGGTCGTATCTATGAGATCGTCGGCCGCATGCTCCTGCTGCCCGGGATCTCGTGGATGGCGGCCAAGGTCTACGGGCTGGTCGCGCGCAACCGCCACCGGCTGCCCGGAAGCACGCCCGCATGCGCGAGTCCGCCCGTACGGGCAACAAGGGAACCCACGAAACCCGGCTGACTTATAGAAGTGTGCGGTTCGCGCGAAAGCAATTGCACCGAACAACTTGCTCGCTGCTGCTATGTGGCTGTACCGCGGGCACAGGACATTGTGGGGTAGAGTCAACCCGTACTAAAAGAAAAAACTTCTTCTCATCTTCTTTCTTCAC
>Ga0310037_10001124_pt1 | contig 15103 bp, 10 predicted proteins | sample Sb_taG_11_FD_200239 | JGI IMG/M metagenome (GOLD analysis project Ga0310037, IMG submission 200239) | Peat soil microbial communities from Weissenstadt, Germany - Sb_50d_3_AS metaG (v2) (version 2) | ecosystem: Environmental > Terrestrial > Soil > Wetlands > Peat | place: Germany: Weissenstadt...
CGAAGCAGGCCGCTCCGCTGAGGTCGCCTCAATCTTCGTGCCAGCTTGTGTTTCTGTGGCCATGGGATTAGCGGCCAAGCTATCAGAACTTCAACTTCAGGCCAAGCTGTATGTCGCGCGGGCTGGCGGCGCTTGTAATGACTCCCGCTGATTGCGTGTCGATAGTGGCACCGGGAAGGCCGAAGTTTGGATGATTGAATATGTTAAAGAACTCAGCCCGAAATTCAAGATTCAATTTCTCAGTGACCTGGTTCCGCTTAATCAGCGAGACGTCCCATTCCTGAATACCCGGCCCGGTCAGAATATTCCGGCCGGAATTTCCAAAGCGAGGCGTTCCGCTCGCCAGCGCCTGCGACAGTCCATCGGTATTGAAGCAGTTCACATTGAACCATTCGGCCACGGTTTGAGGACCGGCGCCATTGCAGGTACGGTCCGGCCTGGGGAAAAAGGAATTGGTATTGGAATAATCAAAGTTCGAGAGAACCGTATAGGGAAAGCCCGTCTGGAACGTAATGATTCCTGCAAGCTCCCATCCTCCGGCCAACGCATTGGTCGCGCCGCCCTGATTCAAAAACGACTGGCCTTTACCAAAGGGCAATTGCCAGATGGGACTCAAAACCAATCGCTGCTTAATACTGAAGTCAGCCGGGCCGTAGTTAGCTCTATGATTATTATCAGTTTGTGGCCCGTTCACGAAGTCTGAATCGCCGCCGTTCGTATCCAGCACTTTCGAAAATGTATAGGCGACTAACGCCTGGAGGCCGTGTGAAAATCTCTTGGTGACCTTACCTTCAAGGGCATTGTAATTTGAGTTGGCATCAAACGTGTCATATAGAAAGATGTTATAGTCGGGCCATGGCCGGCGGGACTGCAGCGGCGTAATTCCAGGCACGGCCTGATTGCCCCATTGATGAGCATTATCCATGTGGTAGCCTTCATTTCCAACATAGCCAACCTCCAGCGCCCAATCCTGTGCCAACTGTGACTGAACACTGAAGCTCCACTCAACCACCGTCGGCGTGTGGTAGAACGGAGGGGGCATCAATTGCGATCGCAGCTGAGATAGCGGAGGCGAAACGGCATTTCCAAACATCGTTTCTGTCGTCGTAGGCGCGCCGTTGGTGAGCGGCGGTGGACCGAAGGACGTGTTATACATCGGCGTTTGGGTGAAGACGGGATTGTTGTTAACGTATGAGCTGATCAGGTTGGAGATAGGTAAGTCATTAAACAGACCTGCCCCAGTGTGAATAATGATCTTGTCGGAATTTGTAGGCCGCCAGGAGATTCCCAGCCGCGGCGCAAAGCTCCCATGGCCCGGGCCGTAACTAAGTTCGTTGAGTTTGTTGCCAGTCAGTCCTAACTGCGTCCTCATTGCCGAACTCATGATCAGGCAGGTTCCGTTTGCATTCAGGAACAACGGGTTCGAGCATAGCGCATCGTTTTGGGTCGCGGGAAGAGGAGTTATCAGCAGCGCATCGCCTGGTGTGAAGTTATTTGCCAGTGGGTAAATCGTAGCAAGTTTGTCGTTCGCGTCGTGGATTTGCTTCCGATACTCCCATCGCAGCCCGGCCTCAATACTTAATCTTGAGTTTACTTTGATGTTGTCTTGGACAAATAGACTAAACCAGCCCCCGCCTTCCAGCTTGTTAATGAATGGATTCTTCGTAAAGAATCCGCTCGCCGGGTAACCTAGTTCCAGATCGGCTAAGTCGGAAACGGCACTTACTCCAGGTATCTCACCGAACAAGGACGAGTACTGCCCGTTAAAGGTAATTTGACCATTAACCTGTAGTGGGTCCTCTACGCCGGGTGTTTGCCAGAAGTTGAAGTCGCCACCCATGACGAACGTATGCTTGCCCACGATCTTGGTGACCGTATCTTCGAATTTCTCGATTCGATCATTCAAAACGTCGGGAAAATACCCGCCGTCTCCAACGCCAGCGAAGTTACTAAACAGAAACTGCGGATAGGCCTCTGCCTGCGGCGTTGGAGCGGCGAGGTTTTGAATACCAAAGCCGCCTAGTAGCCCGCTTTGCCGCGGGCAGCCCTGGCAATCGAGGTCCAGATAATCCCTCTGATAACCCATACGCAGATCGTTAATCAGGGTTGGGCTGAAGATCCGTGTCCACCCACCCACCAGGTTCTGACCTCGGAAGTGCTGGTAGTTATTGAAAGGATTGAAGTCGCCGGGGAAGAGTTGGTCGGTGTTACCAAAGAGGTATCGGGCAAACAACCGGTCTTTCTCGGACAGGTCTTCATCCACCCGCACGTCAAATTGATCGTCCGGACGCCGGAGCGGCGAGTCGTTCACAAAATTCGGATTCCCAACCCGATTCGGTGCCGGATACAGCGCGAGAACCTTTTGGGCCACTGAATCGATATTGGGAATTATGTTGCCCGGTACCGGTGTCCCGACGAGGACGGTGGAGGTCCCAGCACCTGGATTCGCCGGATTGACGGGGCATGTGAACAGGTGCTCAGAAGCTGGAAGGAACAATTGGCCAGTGTCAAAATTGAGATTGCCCGGAGCGGTGGATCCGCTGGAAGCACACAGATTCGCCGTTTGCCCAGTCAGGACAGAGCTGAAATTCCCTGATCTTTCAGCAGGTGTCGGAACGAAGCTACCGCCGCTTTGACCCTGAATCTGGCGAAGGCCTTCGTAGCTCCCGAAGAAGAACGTCTTGTTTTTCCGGATCGGACCGCCAACCGCCCCCCCGAATTGATTGCGGATGAATTCCGGCCGGTCCGTAGCGAAAAAGTTGCGCGCGTCCATGTCCCGATTTCGCAATAACTCCCACGCGGAGCCGTGGAAAGCATTGGTACCGGATTCGGTGATCAGATTCATCGTCGTACCGGAGGCGATCCCGTTCGCTGCATCGTAAGTGTTGTTCTCTATCTTGAATTCCTTCACCATTTCCGGAATCGGTTGCAGCGCGAATCCGCCGTTGTTCAAAGCCCTTGAGATCATGCCGTCGATCAGAATCAAGTTGGCTGAAGACCGTCCACCCGAGCCGCTATAGCTGTTGTCGTTAAATCCCGACCCATTTCCGGTTGCGGAGGTGAGCGATCGATTCGTCGTATCTACAGTGCCCGGCACTACCAGTGCAAGCGCGCCGGTACGGCGGAGGTTGAGCGGCAAATCCAGAATTGGCTGTTCGTCGACAACCGTGCCCATACTGGCGCTGCTGCTGTCCACTAAGGGGGCGGCGGCTTCTACGTTCACCGACTGTGTCACCTGACCCACTTGCAGCACGACATCCAGGCTCGCCTTCTGGTCCACGTTTAGAGAAATTCCGGATAAAATTCCAGTCGTGAAGCCTGCCTTTTCCACCGAAAGCCTATAGGTTCCCGGAGCCAGCGCGGGGAACAGATAGTCCCCAGACGCATCGGAAGTGGTGCGAGTCACCACTCCCGTACTGCTATTGGTCGCGGTCAGAGCCGCATCCGGAACCACGCCGCCGGCCGAGTCCTTCACCGTACCCGACAGCCGGGCCGTCACTTCTTGCGCTCGTGCGAACCAGACCGAAAACAACACGATCAACGCTAGCGCGCCACATCCTTGTCGAAAACCGCGACCCTTAAATTTCATGAGGTGCTCCCCTCCCTCGAATGTTACTGAGCGGCGCCAATGAACGGTTTGGATTAGCGATCATACTAGGGCAGCCAGAGCGTATTGTCAATCAAATTTGATGATGGGCTCGACAATTTGTCTAATAGGCTGAACGCGTATCCGCTCGCTTCGCCTGTGCGCCCAATCACTCGCTGGAAGATGCGATCTGGACCGGAATTAAACCCAATGCCTGGGAAATATCGGATGCGGTTTGTCGAACCAGTTGGCCGAAGTAGCTGAACTCTTCACTTGTGATCTGTGCCGTCGTGCCCGCCACGCTGATTGCAGCGATGACATTGCCGGAGTGGTCGAAAACTGGCGCGCCGACGCATCGGCAACCGATCTCGCCTTCCTCGTCCTCGATTGCATAGCCAGTATGTCTGATCTGCGTCATTTGCTGTTTCAGTTTGCGGATCGACGTGATCGTGTTTTCGTTGTTGCGGGTCAGACCCCGATCCCGCACCAGGCGCAGAAACTCGGCGTCCGGCAAATAAGCCAGAAGACACTTACCGACCGCCGAGCAGTGCAGTTCCAGGCGTTTGCCGACCCAGGTGGCCAATCGGACAAGTCCGGGCGGCTCAACCTTTTCGATCAGAACCGCTTCGTGGTCCTCGATGATCGCCATGTGCACCGTCAAACGTGAGCGCTGCATGAGCGGCTGCAGGAAACTTGCGGCTTTTTCCCGAAGTTCGATACCGCTGAGTGCCAGGTTGGCAAGCGAGAAAAGCTTGAGGCCGAACATGTATCGATGCGTTCTGTTGTTGCGAAGCAGGTAGCCGCGCCGCTCCAGCGTGACCAATAAGCAGTACGTCGAACTCTTGGGTAACCCCAGCCGCCGGCTGAGTTCGGGCAGAGTGAGGCCGGTTTTGGTCACGGACAACAGCTCGAGAATGGATAGTGCCCGCTCCACCGCCGGTGCGGATGGTGTTGCGTCGCCGCTCATTGACCACTCCCTTTCACCGGCCTGTTTTGCCGGATTGTAGCAGAAAAATGGCGCGCGGAAAACCAAGTCTACGGGAAAGTGTTCAGCATATTGGACCACTCCCTGCGAATGCGACGCATGGTGATTGTGCTGACTCGGGCACTGGCGTACGATATCCAATTCGCTTCCGATGATCAGATGGCGGAGCTAAGGAACGTAACGCAATTGCTCTCAGCGGTTCGCGGCCAGGCGGCGATGCTCCTGCTCGGCGTATCGGTTTTGGCTGGTGCGCAACAAGCCGGATCGCAGTGGGCGCTGAAACCCTATCGCGTGCTTCTGGTCGTTGAAAAGTGGGAGGATCCGGCAAGCCAAGTGATCACATCGGAGCGCGATTCGTTTCAACCGGTCGCTGCGCTGCTCAAAGCGTGGTCGGTTCCTTTCGAAATAGTGCGGCTCGATCAGCAAGCCCTCGGTGCCTCCCAACTGTTCGAGCGGACCGGAGCTATGCGTTATGGCGCCATCCTCTGGCTGGCAGATAGCGCATCGTATATAGGCAAGAACGTGACGGCGCTGGAGGAAGCCGCTCAAGGCGGAACCAGCGTACTCGTGCTCGGATCGAGATGCCAGGATCCGGCGCTCGAACGCGTCCTTGGATTGAAGTTCAAGGAACCGTACAGCTCCACAGACGCGCTGGAGACAGGGCCGCCACACTTCATTACGGAGGGACTGGCTCGGCAGAGAACGGCCTCCGGCGAGTTTGACTCGCGGCTTTGGATGGAGCCGCAAGGATCGCAGGTCCTGATCTCCCAGCAAACGCACCCGGTCCTAGCCGTGAGGCAGATCAACCCGGACACATCCGCCATTTGGATCGGGGTTCCCCATTTGCCTGACGTTACAGTCTCGCCCTATTGGAGAGCGTTGCTGTTTCGTTCTCTGATCTGGAGCCTGGGGTATTTGGTAACTCCTGACGCGGACTATTCCAATCGACTCATCCTCGCCTTGGACGACTGGGGCACCGCGGACAAGGGGTTTCTCTCCTATTGGCGGTATCCCACTCTGAGCGAGTCGGTGATCCGCGAGCACCTGATTGAGCCACTGGCAAAGCACAAAGCGGTCATGGCGGCGAACGTCATCACGGGCTACGTAGACCGCAAGTCAAAGCGGATTCTTGTTCCGTGGGCTCAGAAATTCACGGACCGTTATGGCGTACTCCAGGACTACAGCTCAACCAAGCAAGGCCTGTTGGCGGCTGTATCTGCCGGCGTCCTGGAGATTGAAAGCCACGGCTGGACGCACATGCAGCCGGATCTGGATTCTCCTCCCGGCCCGTGGTGGAACGCAGAACTGGACGGCGAGGCCAGCGCCATCGGCTGGTACGAAGAATTTTCGGATCGACGGCGCGGCAGCGAGGCTCCGGCGCTGGCGCAACTTTTTCACCTGAAGAGATCTCTCGAATATCTTCGGGAGGATTTTGGAGAACGGGCGTTGTCACTCAGAGCGGGAGGGGGCGCGTGGTCCCGATCTTACGTGAATCACACCGGAAGAATTGCGGCAGAAGCGGGGTATGGATTGTTTGAGGCAGGAACCGCGTTCAATTTCTATCTCGACCGCGATATAGTCCTCGACATGGCGGGCGCCATCGCCGGCGCCGGTCATAGCCATGAGCAGGCTCTGAACGCGCAGAGTTGGCCCACGCATCCCGATGGCCCGATTATGGTCACGGCGCACGACCGCGATATCGCGCTGCAGCCCGATTTTCTAGACAGGCTGTTCGAACAGTTGCCGCGAGGCTATGAAACGTTGAGTATGAACCAATATGTTGCCGTCTTGCATACCGGCATCGAGTCTCCGGCTGGCGGCGGGTGGCGCCTTGCGTTTCGCCTAAACGAACCGTACTGCGCCTATTTCAAGAAGCACTCGTCGTCTTGGCAGTTGTGGCTCGGTGGCAGATTGCGGCAGCAATTGCAGCGTGTGCCGCTCGTCGAGGTTTCGGTGGACCAAGCGCCTCCGTCCAGGTTGCAGACTAGCGAAGCGCTGCGGCAGCCGTTGATCATCGAGATTCCCGCCGGAGCGGAGGACCACGTGTGGAAGCTGAATCCGGCGAGATGACCGTGCGTCGGAAAGATTCGGAAAGTGTTCAGCCTATTGGATGGCGCGCGGTGAAGCTAGTATATCGTGATTGTGCCGTGTTTAACTGCTGGCTTAGGATAGCCAAATCGATGGTGCCGCTTCTCCTTTGCTTATTTATCCTGATGATGCCTTTGCAGGCCGCTCACAGACCGCTAGTGCCGCGGCCACAGCAGATTCAATACGGCAATGGAAAACTCGCGCTCAAGGGCATTGCGATTTCGCTCAGTTCGAATCCTGCACCAGAAGACCGCGTCGCGGCAGACGAACTGGCGTCCGCGCTGGCGGAAATCACCGCGGAGCGCGTGCCGGTTGTAAGTAGAACCGCGGCCCATGGCATCGCGTTCCACCGCACAGGCGCTGTGGATGCGTTGCCCGGTCCCGATGATCGTCCCGGGCCCGATTCCAGGGAATCGTACACATTGCGCGTTTCTAGTAGCAGCGCTGAAATTCGCGCGCCCTCTTCCGCCGGCCTATATTACGCTGTGCAGACCATTCGGCAGCTGGTGGAGGAAACCGCTGGAGAAAAATTCCTCCCAGAAGTGGAGATCCATGACTGGCCCGCCCTGGCGTACCGCGGTTTCATGATGGACATGAGCCATGGGCCGCTACCTACCGAAGAAGAAATAAAGCGGCAGCTCGATTTTCTGGCTCGCTGGAAAGCCAACCAATACTACTTCTATTCCGAAGCGAATATCGAGTTACGCGGCTACCCGCTCATCAATCTCGGAGCGCGCTACTCGCAGCCACAGATTCGCCGGATCATCGATTACGCTCGCGCGCGGCACATCGACGTCGTACCTTGCCTGGAGCTCTACGGCCACCTGCATGACGTTTTCCGCGTCGAGCGTTACGCGGATCTGAGTGCCCTGCCGCACGGCGGCGAAATCAATCCACGCAATCCACAACTGCAGGCGCTGCTGCATGACTGGGTGGAGCAACTGACTGCACTGTTTCCGAGCCCGTGGTTCCACGTCGGCATGGACGAGCCCTGGGAACTGGAGAAGGCCGGCAGCCAGGCCGCTGGTGGCGTGGAACCCGGAAAGTTGTACATCGAGCAGTTGAAGAGCATCACCACGCTGGTCCGGCAATTCGGCAAGCGTCCTATGTTCTGGGCCGACGTGAACAGCGGCGCCCGCATCTTCGCCCGGTATCCCGAGCTGTTTTCGCAGTTGCCCAAGGACGTGATTGCCGTTCCATGGCACTATCATGTCCAGCCGGACTACAGCGGTTTTGTGGCTCCGTTTGCACGGGAGAAAGTGCCGGAAGTGTTTGCCCCCGGCATTTGGTGCTGGGATGAAATTGCTCCCGACTTCTTCCGAACGTTCGAGAATATCGACGGGTTTCTGGCTGATGCGCGCAAGTACGGCACGATGGGCATGATCAACACCGGCTGGACGGATGCCTCGCAGGTACTCTACCGGACGGCGCTGCCAGGCATGGCCTACGGAGCCGCAGCGGCTTGGCAACAAGAGCCAATGAATCGTGCCCAATTTTTCGCCGAATATGCGGCGGCATTCTATTCTGCGCCGGTGGCGGCCGAAGTGGCTTCTGCCCTGGAAACTTTGGCGAAGGCGCAGCAGCTGGCCGAAACGGTGCTGGGAGCGGAAACGATTTTCCGGCTTTGGGACGATCCGCTGACGCAGGCGCGTTTGGAGCGCCTCGCCGCGCACCGCGAATCATTCCGAACCATCCGGCTTTTGGCGGAAGACGCCGAGGAGCATCTGGCGCACGCCTTAAGCCTGCACGAGGACACCTACTCTATTCCCAGCCTGCTTCTGAGTGCGCGAATGTTGGACTACGCCGGCATGAGGTACATTTACTCTCTCGAAATGGCCAGTTACTTCAACACGCTAGGAAGCCACCCCAGCCGCGCGGATGTTCAGTTTTATGTGGGATGGGAATCCAGCTCGCGCAATCACAGCCGCATCATGGACTTGATGGATGAGGTTTCAGACCTGCGCGAGGTGTACCGTTCGGCGTGGTTGAGTGAATACACGGACCACCGCCTGGGCAGTGTGATGGGCCGCTGGAATGCCGAATACGAATATTGGCGGCGCTTCGAGACCCGCCTGTGGGACGTGCTGCACAGTTTCAAAGATGGCGATACTCTGCCGGCGCTGGAAGAACTCCGGCCGCGCATGTAAGAGGTCCGCAAAAGAAAATGGCCGAACCCGTCACTGCGCCGCCCGAGGTCCACAGGCACGCCCCCATCCGGTGCTTTCTGGTTCTCGTGCTGGTGAACCTGATGTGGGCCTTTCAATTCTCCGGCGCGAAAATCGCCACCGAGCGCCTCGGACCAATCGCCGTTGCCTTGATTCCGCTGGCGCTCTCGACGGTTCTATTTGCGCCGCTGTTGCGCATAAGCCGGGGCAAGAAGCCGCGGCCACGGTGGACGCCGGTGGTTTGGCGGGACCTTCTGCTCGCCTCGACACTCGGCATTATTCCGGCGCAACTCGGCCTCACCTGGGGTGTGGAGCACTCGCTCGCAAGCAATGCCTCGGTGCTCACCCTGACCATTCCGGTCCTGACTGCCATGATGGCCGTCATGCTGCTCGGCGAAAGGATGACGGTTGTGCGCTGGCTCTCCTTCGCGCTTGCGATTGCCGGCGTGCTCATGGTTTCGGACATCGATTGGAAATCCGTATCGATCCTCAGGGGTACATATCTACTGGGAAATCTTCTGATTCTTGCCAGTTGCCTCGGCAGTGCGTTCTACAACACGTACACCAAGAAACTGCTGGCGACGTTTAACCCGGTCGAACTACTCGTGTACAGTTTTCTGGTGACTGACCTCGAGCTGGCAGTGTTGATGCTCGTTTTCGAACGCTCACCAATCGCAGCGTTTACGTCCCTGGGCCCCGGCGTTTGGGCGAGCTTGCTTACCATTGCTATTTTTAGCCTGAGCGTTTCGATGCTGCTGTACTTCTGGGTGATCGAGAAGATTGATGTGACGCAGGCATCGCTTTCTATTTACTTGTTACCGGTGTTCGGAGTCTTGCTCTCGACCGTGGTGGTGAGAGAACGGATCACGGCACAGCTGGTGTTCGGAGGCCTCCTGGTATTTGCCGGGACATTCTTGGTCACGGTGTACGAGGAGCGAAAGCGGATGCGCGAAGCGACTCCGTAGGTAAAGGATCAAGCATGTTAACGGCGAACGAGTTTCTTATAAACGGCATTGTTCCGATCATTCCGACGCCATTTACCGTCGAAGAACAAATCGATTGGCCTTCGCTGCGGCGGCTGGTGGATTTTGCCTGCGCCACCGGCGCTTGCGCCATGTGTTTGCCGGCGTACGCCAGCGAGTTCTATAAACTCTCCGAACGCGAGAGGTTGCGCCTGGTCGCGGAGACGGTGCAGCACGCCGCTGGCCGTATTCCTGTGTTCGCGCAGGTTAACTTTGTTTCCCTGACGCAAGCCGTGGAGACCGCGCGTGAAGCCCAGAAGTCCGGAGCGTCAGCCATTGCCGCCGCCGTGCCACGGATGCTGGCGTTTGGTGAACCCGATCTCTACCGCTACTTCGACCGGCTGCTCTCTTCGATAGAAATTCCCCTGCTCATTCAGGACGTGAACCCATCCGGGCCGACTGTTACCGCCCGCTTCGTCGCCGAGTTGCATCGGGCTCGGCCTCATTTTCGATGGATCAAGCTTGAGGAGCCCATGATGTCATCGAAGGTGAGCGCCATTTTGGAAGCCACGAACGGGGAAGTCGGCGTCCTCGAAGGCTGGGGCGGCATGTACATGTTGGACCTGATTCCTGCCGGCATCTGCGGAGTCATGCCGGGCCTCGCGATTTCCGATCTCCTGGTCAAAGTGTTTCAGCTGGCCACCACGGGCGACACGGCAGGCGCCTATAAGGTCCATGAAGCAGTTCTGCCGCAAATTGTTTTGAGCTTGCAGCATATGGAACTGTTCCACCATGCCGAAAAGCGCCTGTTGGTGGCTCGTGGCCTTCTGCACGAAGCTGTTGTCCGCCAGTTGACGCTCAAGTTGGATCGGCCTACCGAAGACCGCATCGCGTTTCTCAACCAGCAGATTCTCGCCTTACTCGACCGGCTCGAGCTTCCCCGCAACCCGCTTCTCCCGGCCATGGCGGGGCAGCTATGAAAGAGCAACGCGTACCAGCCGGTGTCGTCGGCCTCGGACTGATGGGCACCAGCATCGTGACTTGTCTGGTGGCCGCTGGCCATCCCGTCGTCGCGATCGACAAGGACGCCGCCCGCCGGCGCAAGCTGAAGCAGCGCGTTTCCGTATTGCTGCGCGACATGCGCCGCGAGAAGCTGTTATCCAAAGAGCCCGCTAGTGTGCTGAAGCATTTGAGCACTTCCGGTGATTTCGCCGCGCTCCGGGATTGCGGTCTCGTCATAGAATCGATTTTCGAGAACCTCAGTGACAAACGCGAAGTACTGCGGAAGATTGAAAACGCAGTTGCGCCCGGCGCGCTGATCGGAAGCAATACCTCGGCCTTGCCCGTAACGGAGCTGCAGCGCGGCGCGCGCCACCCCGAGCGCATTCTCGGTGTTCACTGGGGCGAACCCGCGCACATCCTGCGCTTTCTGGAGGTGATCTGCGGCGCAGAAACCGATCCGCAGAACGCTCAGAAGGTCATGCGGTTGGCCAGTCTATGGAAAAAAGAGCCGACTCTGGTCCGCCGCGACGTTCGCGGTTTCATTACCAACCGAATCATGTATGCGATGATGCGCGAGGCATTTTATCTGGTGGAGAATGGCTACGCAACTGTAGAAGATGTAGACCGCTCTGTGAGGAACGACATGGGGTATTGGATCACCATGGCGGGTCCGTTCCGCTACATGGATCTGACGGGGATTCCAGCCTACGCCGCCGTGATGCGCGACCTGTTACCCGACCTTTGCTGCGCCACGAACACGCCCAAACTCATGCAAGAGGTCGTGGCATCCGGTGCGCGAGGCATTTCCAACGCCAAGGGGTTTTATCCATACACGCCGGCTGAGGCGAAGCGTTGGGAAAAGCGCTTTCTCGATTTCAGTTATGAGATCCGCGCACTCGCGCTTAAATATGCGGAACGCCCAAAAAACTGAGGTCTGGCTGGCCGTTGCGCGCGCCCACTCGTATTCGCCACGTATTCCGAAACGGGCTGAAGTGGTTTGAGCCGAAAAGAGAGATTTATGTTGCTGCGCTCCCGACTTCTGATGTGCGTTCTTTGCTGCACAAACATGGCAGCGGCGCATTCTCCATTGCTGCCAAAGCCGCAAAAGATCCAGTATGGGCCGGGGCGGCTTCCGCTGGAGGGCTTACACATTCGACTGGACGGCGATGCCGTCGCCGAGGACCGCTTCGCGGCAAGCGAACTTGCGGCAATCCTGTCGGCCCGCTGCACAACTCCCATTCCAATCGCGAACATCCTTGATGGTCCTGGACCTTCGCTGGTCTTCAAGCGCACCGGACCCGTCGCCAGCCTTCCCGTGCCCGGTGAGCGCCCCGGACCCGACTCGCGCGAGTCGTACCGGCTCAAGATTACGCCGGTAGGCGGTGAAATCGAAGCAACCTCGTCGGCTGGCCTGTATTACGCGGTTCAAACTCTACGGCAACTGGTCGAAGGCGACGGCAGCAGCGCGGCGTTCCCTGAAGTCGAGATTCACGACTGGCCAACCGTCGCCTATCGCGGCACCATGATCGACATGAGCCACGGCCCTCTTCCAACAGAGGACGAAGTGAAGCGGCAGATCGATTTTCTCGCGCGCTGGAAAGCGAATCAGTACTACATCTACAGTGAAGGCGCCATCGAGCTGGATGGCTATCCGCTGCTGAACCCTGAAGGCCGCTTCTCAAAAGAGCAGATCCGGCGCGTCATTGCATACGGCCGCGAACGCCATGTGGATGTCATCCCGTTCCTCGAACTCTACGGGCATTTGCACGATTTGCTGCGCATCGAGCTTTACTCGACACTCGGTGCTTTCCCGCATTCCGTGGAGTTGGACCCGAACAACCCCAATGTGATGAGTTTGTTGTCAGACTGGGCCGGACAGATTGCGGACCTGTTCCCGAGCCCGTTCGTGCAGGTCGGTTTCGACGAGACTTGGCGCATCGAGGATGTCGCCAACAAGCGTGGCAATACCACGCCCGCTGAACTGTTTGCCGAACAGCTTGGCAACGTGGCGAAATTGTTCCAGCAGCGCGGAAAGACCGTGATGGCGTTTGCAGATGTCATGGTGAAGTATCCGGCGATTATCGACCGCCTGCCGCGCGGACTGATTCCTATCGCGTGGGCTTATGAGGCACAGCCGGATATTAGGAAGTGGCTGGATCCCCTCGTCGCCAAGCATCTCCCATACTTCATACAGTCCGGGGTCGCCAACTGGGAGCAAATTGCCATCAACTTCGACATGACCTTCGCCAACATCGACAACTTCCTGGCGGCGGGCCGGCGTTTGGGAGCGCTCGGCATGATCAACTCCGTTTGGACCGATAGCGCGCAATGTTTCCTGCGCCTGACATGGCCGGCCATGGCGTATGGCGCCGCCGCACCCTGGCAGTCCGCGCCGATGGATCGCGATGGCTTCTTTGGCCAATACACCACGTTGATGTACCCGAGCGCCGCGGCCGCGGAGGTGGCTGCGGCTCTCGAAGATCTCAACAAATCAGAGGTGGCCATCGAAAGGGTGTTCGGTGAATCGTCGATCCACGAAATGTGGGGTGATCCGTTTAGCGTGGCCAACTTGGAACGGACGGCAGGCCATCGGGATTATTTTCGTCAGACACGTCTTCTGGCCGAGAGAGCGCAGGCACATGTTTACCAGGCAATCAAAAATGGCGCTGATGCCGCCACGCTCCAAACTCTACTTGTTGCCGGACGCATGCTGGATTTCGCGGGATACAAGTTTCTGAACGCTGTCGAGGTCGCGGAACGCTGGAAGTCATTCGGCCCTTTCAACAGCGACCGGTACTGGAACGAGATCGAATCTGAGGTGGTGTACCAATCGCACGGCCGTTTCGCCGATATGATGGATCAGGCCACACAAATCGCAGAGGCATATCGGTCTGCGTGGCTCGCGGAGTACACGCCGTATCGCCTCGCGGCGGCCCTTGGCCGCTGGGACACCGAATATATTTACTGGCTGAGATTGCAAAATCGGTTTCGCACCGCTACCAGGGGGCTCAAGGAAGGAAGCAGTCTCCCACCTTTAGGGAGTGTAATTGGGATGCGATAGGTCGAACAACTACCCACATGCGCTGGATTCGTGAGTGCCTCGCAAAGGGATCAAATCCGTGTCCGGAGTAAGAGCGATCGTGCCGCCTAGGCGGCCGGGACTGAGACTTCGACACGCAATCCGCCGAGCGGAGATTCATCGAGCGAGATGGATCCGCCGTAGAGCTCCGCCAAGTCGCGCACGATCGCCAAGCCGAGCCCAGAACCAGTAGAAGCCTCGTCGAGCCGCACGCCTCGCTCTAACACCACGTTTCGCTGAGCAGGCAGTAGCCCTGGGTCCACTCCCAGCGGCGCGTTCATCTCATCGATGAGGGTTGGACTTCAGGGGATATCTCCCGCCAATCGCCGAAACGGCATGAGGCCCTGACGTACTCCGACGATTCCCCCTGCATTAGGACGCCGCCGACGAGGATCGCGATGACGCCTACGCGCTCCCCGAATGACTGGAAAAACACGCATGACCGCCAGCACGGAAACAACCGAAGTCGGTTTCTTTTAGGGGGATCAGATTCCGTTGACTGCAGTGTCAGCTCCTGCTTCGGGCGCTGAGGGATGAGTTCTTCCAGACCAAGCCTAAGGTACAAACCGTGGAATGCGGCCAACGTTCAGCTTCTTGCCCTGCGGCGCGGCGCACCCCAAACCGATGCCTTGACGAACGGCTCGATGCGGAATGGTCAAGTGACCTTCCGATGGCGGGATTCCGCAGATGGTAATCAACAAAAACTCATGACACTCGACGCGGTAGATTTCATCCACCGTTTTCTGCTCCATGTTCTGCCGTCCGGATTCGTGAAGATCCGGCACTTCGGTTTTCTGGTAAATCGCAATCGGCGGGAAGCTCTTCGGCTATGCTGTTCCTTCTTGCCGGTACCGCCGGACAGAGGTCCACTCTCCTGACCGAAACGCAGCGACGCGCCATCGAGCGGAAGTGCCCGTTTTGTCATACCGGCACGCAACACATCGTCGATCGGATTCCCGCCGGAGAACGGGGCGAGATGCGGCTAGTCGCCCGGGCGGATACATCGTGATCCCATTCCGTCAGCGCCTCATATGCAGATCGTCGGTAGAAGCACAGTTGGAGTGTGCCCGCATAAGGTTACGAGCGCGTAGACGTTGAACAAAAGGCTCTGGTGCAAGCTCAAGCCGACGGAGAAGATCGGTTAAGCTCCGCCTTGTAATTGATTGCGAATTGGGCTCAAGCTGCGAGTGCCGCGTTCCACAGTTCCGTCATCGTCGCATCGCACCCGCCGAGCTT
>Ga0310037_10001128_pt1 | contig 15082 bp, 17 predicted proteins | sample Sb_taG_11_FD_200239 | JGI IMG/M metagenome (GOLD analysis project Ga0310037, IMG submission 200239) | Peat soil microbial communities from Weissenstadt, Germany - Sb_50d_3_AS metaG (v2) (version 2) | ecosystem: Environmental > Terrestrial > Soil > Wetlands > Peat | place: Germany: Weissenstadt...
GAGGTCGATGTCCTTCATCGAGGCCACGCCCTCCTCGAGCACCAGGCAGCTCTCGACGAGCGCCTTGAGCGTGAAGCGGTCGACGAGCGCGGCGGCGTCGATGTCAGCTCTCGTGCTCACGCGCGCTCGGCTTCCGGCCTCGGCTGATCGCCCGGAGCACGAGCCATCCCGTGCTCATAGAAGCCCTTTCCGGTCTTGGCGCCGAGGTCGCCGGCGGCGACCAGGTCCTGCATCGGGCGGTGGACGAAGAACCGGTCGCCGTATGAGTCCCGCAGATGCTCGGCGACGTGCAGCACGGTGTCGAGCCCGAGCAGATCGGTCATGAAGAACGGCCCCATCGGCGCTGCCTTCGACTCGCCGACGATCCGGTCGAGCTCCTTGACGTCGATGCCCGTCTCCTCCTGGAAGCGCCACAGCTCGGACACGCTCGAGTTAAGGATCCGGTTGACCACGAACCCCGGCGCCTCGCTGCAGCGGATCGGCATCTTGCGGATCCGCTGTGCGAAGCTGATCGCCGCCTGGACGGTCTCGGGATCGGTGTCCTCGCCCTCGATCACCTCGATCAGGCGCGACGCGGTAGAGATGACGTGAAAGCCGACGACCTTGTCGGGCCGGCTCGTCGCATCGCCCATCTCGGTGATTGACAGCGACGAGGTGTTCGAGCTGAGGATCGCGTGGCCGGGAGTCACCTCGTCGAGCTCGGCGAAGACCGTCTGCTTGATCCCCATCCGCTCCGGGACCGCCTCGACCACGAAGTCGACGTCGCCAAACGCGGCGTAGTCGGTGGCGCCGGTGATCAGGGCCAGCTTGCGATCGCGCTCGGCAGCCTCCATCTTGCCGGCGTCGACCCGGCCCTGCCACAGTGAACGGGCATTCTCGAGGCCCGCGTCGACGGACTTCTGATCGACGTCCTTGAGCACCACGGGGATCTCGGCGCTGGCGATCGTCTGCGCGATCTCGCTGCCCATCGCGCCGGCGCCGACGACGGCGGCCTTGAAGACGAACATGGCCGCGAGGCTACCCGACGTCCGGCTGGCGCGTCGCTGCGAGTTCCGCCCCGAACCGCGCCAGCGTCGAGCGCAGCGAGCGCTCCTGCGCGCCCCGGATGAACAGCAGGTCCACCACCGGCGTGAACACCGACCGCTTGCGGACCTCGTACTCGAGCGCCAACGACACCCGGACTGCGTCCTGCGCCGGTGTGAACGCGACGCTCTGGCGACCGCGGATCGAGTCGTCCTCGACCTCGTTGGTCTGGCCCGCCAGCGGCTCGTACGCGACCACCCGCTCGAGCACGCTGCCCCGGCCGGCCGGCCCCGACTCCCAGGAAACCCTCGCCCCCACCGCCGGCCAGTCGCCGCTCACCTCGGTGACCTGCGACAGCCCGTCGACCCAGGACGGCCACCGGTCCGTGTCGTACCAGCGCTGCTCGGCCTCGTGGACGGTGGCGGGAAGGGTCTCCGAGACGGTGACGGTCCGCATCGGGCGCGATTATCGCTCGCCAAGCCGATCGCCGAGGAATACGCTGATGGCATGACCGAGACTCTCCCCGACAACGTCGAGCCCTACCACAACATCTCCTCGAAGGCATACGAGCACCCGGCCGACCGGGCTGCGACGGCGGCGCTCCAAGCCGTGCCGATGCTCGACACGGTCGTCCGCAAGCTGATCGAGTGGCGCTACGAGCGGGCGCTGCGCCAGTTCTACCTCGGCAACTCGGTGAAGGTCGGCGAGCACCAGCTGTCCGATCTGTGGGCCGGCCACGTCGGCATGTGCACGGTGCTCGACATGCCGTCGGTCTACGACCTCTACGTCACCTCCGGCGTGCCCGGCGGCGCCGCGGCGATCGGGTCCCAGAACCCGATGATCGTGTTCGACACGATGCTCCTCCAGAACCTGGGGCCGGGCGAGCAGCGGGTCGTGATCGCCCACGAGCTCGGCCACATCCTCTCCGACCACATGATCTATGTGACGGCGCTGAACATCCTGTTGAGCGTCGGCAACGGCCTTCCGTTCTTCCTCGGGATCCCGTTCCGGGCGGTCAAGGCGGTGCTGCTCGAGTGGTTCCGTGCCACCGAGCTCAGCTGCGACCGAGCCGCCACGCTCGCCGTCCGCGACCCGCAGATCGTGTGCCGCACGTTGATGGTGACCGCCGGCGGGATGCACGCCGACAAGCTCAACCTCGATGCGTTCATGACCCAGGCGATGGAGTACGAGAGCTGGGACGACCCCAGCGATCGCGTCCGGCGTTTCTTCAACGAGATCGGACAGACTCACACGTTCGCGGTCCGCCGCGTGTCCGAGGTGATGAAGTGGGTGCAGTCGGGCGACTACGACCGGATCGTCCGGGGCGAGTACCGCACCCGCGACCAGGAGTCAGACGTCCGCCAGGAGGCCAGCGAGGCGATGGAGTACTACGCCGAGCGGTTCCGGTCCTTCTTCCGCGAGGCCGGCGACAACGTCACCAACCTTGGCTCGCAGCTCGGCGACATGAGTCAGCAGGTGGCGGACTGGATCCGGTCGCGCGGTGGCGGTGGCCCCGGTGGTGGCTTCGGCGGCGGCGGCCCCGGCGGCGGCGGCGGCTCCGGCTCCGGCGGCGGGCCAGGCTCCGGCGACAGCGAGGGTTAGGCGCCAGCCTCTGAGGCTCCCCGAAAAGTGTGCATATACGCCACTTTTCGGGGATCGTCCTCACGCCACCGCCGACACGATCCACGTTGACGCCGGCGCGCGGATGCCCTCCGGCGTCTGAAACTCGGCGAGCCCGGCCCGTAATTCGGCGCGCACCTTGTCGTGGAGGTGGGCGGCGCGGTCGCCGGCGAGGCGCAGGATCTCACCACCGGGGCCCAGCGCCATGATGATCTCGATCGCCTGGTCGAGGTCGGTGCCGATCACGATCGGCAGATCGCACCGGTGCAGCTCGATCGCGCTGTAGCCGGCGTGCACGAGGACCTCGCTGGTCGTGTCCGCATCTGCCATCGAGAACGGCCCGGGGCCGCAGGTCGGCTCGTCGTACTCCTCGGGCCGCTCGACGATCGACTCGACGATCGTCTGGCCACGGTACAGCCAGTCGTTGTCAATTCGCCGGCGCCACACGACCATCACGAGCCTGCCGCCCGGGCGCAGCGCCTCGCGCACGTTGCGAAGCGCCACCACCGGATTGGCGAAGAACATCGTCCCGAACCGCGAGAACGCCATGTCGTAGGGCCCGTCGAGCGGATCGCTCTGCACGTCGACGACGGCGAAGCTGACTCGCCCGCGCCCCGCCTCCGCGGCCTCCCGGCGCGCGGTCTCGATGAACCGCGGCGCCGCGTCGACGCCGACGACGCTGCCGTCAGGGCCGACCAGCCCCGCCAGGCGCTGGGTGGTATCGCCGAAGCCGCAGCCGATGTCGAGCACCCGCTGCCCCGCTTCCGGCGGGAACAGGCGCAGCGCCACCTCGCCGTGGGCGCCCAGCCCGGTCGTCACGATCTCGCGAAATCGCACGAACCGCTCAAACAGCGGCCCGTCCCACGCCTCGATCGCCTCTGCGTTGGCGCCGGTCACCCGGCGGGTCTCGGTAGCGCCCATGACGGCCCCTCTCACTGCTGGTTGGTCCCGGAACTCCTCCCGCCAAGGAGAGCAGCAGGCGCCGGCGCTGTCAATGGGCTCGACCCCCCACTTCCCTGCCAACCGGCGCCGCCAACCCCTTGACAGCAAGACGTATCGCGATATATCGTTATATATCTAGTTCCGGCGAAAGGAGCCGACATGAGTAGAGAACGAGAGTGGTACGGGCGCCGGCGGCATTTCGGCGGCGACGTCATGTTCGGGCCGATGGGCCCTGGAGGAAAGTTCGGCGCGATGCCCGGCGGGCCGTTCGGCGGTGGCCGCGGACGCCGGCGCCGTGGCGACGTCCGCACGGCGTTGCTGCTGCTGCTGGCCGAGGAGCCCCGAAACGGCTATCAGTTGATGCAGGCGATCGAGGAGCTGAGCGGCGGCCGGTGGCGCCCGAGCCCCGGCGCCGTCTACCCGTCGCTCGCACAGCTCGAGGACGAGGGGCTGATCCGCGGCGTTGACCGCGACGGCACGAAGCTGTTCGAGGTGACCGACGCAGGCCGAGAGCATCTCGCCGCGCGCCACGATGCCGCACCGCCGTGGGCCGAGGAGGACGAGCCTTCCTCGTTCGGAGACATCAGAGCCCAGATCAAGCAGCTCCACATCGCCGTGATGCAGGTCGTCCACGCCGGCGACGAGGACCAGGTGGCACGAGCCAGCGCGACGCTCGCCGAAGCCCGTCGATCGCTCTACCGGATCCTCGCGGAGGAGACGGATGAGTGATCGCGTAATCTCGGTGTCATGACGGGTGCCAGCGACGGGAACGGCGTGGCCAGCGCGGCCGCGATCCAGGTACACGGCCTCGTGAAGCGCTTCGGCGAGATCGAGGCGGTGCGCGGAGTCGACTTCGAAGTCGCCTCCGGCGAGGTGTTCGGGTTCCTCGGTCCCAACGGCGCCGGCAAGACGACCACGATCAACATGCTCTGCACGCTGATGAAGCCGACCGAGGGTTGGGCGACCGTCGCTGGTCACGACGTCGCGAAAGAGCGCGACGACGTCCGGCGCAACATCGGACTCGTCTTCCAGGACCCGACGCTCGACAACTATCTGACGGCCCGGCAGAACCTGAGACTGCACGCCGAGCTCTACGGCCTGCAATCCGACCTCGTTGAGCCACGGATGCGCCAGGTGCTGCAGATGGTCGGCCTGTGGGAGCGCAAGGATTCCGCGGTGGGCACATTCTCAGGCGGCATGCGCCGCCGCTTGGAGATCGCCCGCGGCATGATGCACTCGCCGCGCGTCCTGTTCCTCGACGAGCCGACGATCGGGCTCGACCCGCAGACCCGTCGCTCGATCTGGGAGTACATCCGCGAGCTCAAGGAGCGGGAGGAGATCACGATCTTCATGACCACCCATTACATGGACGAGGCCGAGTGGTGCGACCGGATCGCGATCATGGACAACGGGGAGATCGTCGCGCTCGACTCCCCGGAGAAGCTCAAGGCGCAGATCGGCAAGGACCGGATCGCGATCCACACCGACAACAACGAGGCCGCGATCGCGGCCTTGGAGGAGCAGTTCGGGATCGAGGGACGAGTGGCCGAGGGCGCGGTCATCTTCGGCGTTCCCTCCGGCGAGGAGTTCGTTCCCAGGCTGTTCTCGGAGCTCGGCATCCCGATCAAGTCCGTCAGCGTCTCGCGGCCGACCCTCGACGACGTATTCATGTCCCACACGGGGACCACGATTCGCGACGCCGAGGAGGACCCGGCCAAGCACCGCAACCGCGTGATGGTCCAGATGATGGGCGGAGCGAGGCGATGAGTACAACTGCCGATCGCGGCCAACTCGTCGGCGCGCCGCAGCGCGCGGACACCGAGGTCGTCCGGGTCCACGTCCCGCCGCACAGCATCTACTCGGAGCTGCGTGCGATCAGGATCGTGTGGCGCCGGGACCTGATCCGGTTCGTCAACGACCGGATCAGGATCGCCGCCTCGTTGATCCAGCCGCTGCTGTTCCTGTTCGTGATGGGATCGGGGCTCGAGCACCTGACGAAAGCGAGCACCCACGGCATCAACCTGAAGACGTTCATCTACCCGGGGATCCTGTGCGTCGCGGTGATGTTCACCGCGATGTTCTCGGCCGCCTCGATCGTCTGGGACCGGGAGTTCGGGTTCCTGCGCGAGATGATGGTGGCGCCGGTTCGCCGCAGCTCGATCGTGATCGGGAAGTGCCTCGGCGGCGCCACCGTGGCGAGTACGCAGGGCGTGATCATGATCCTGCTCGCCCCGCTCGTCGGGGTCCCCTACTCGCCGGTGCTGATCGTCGGCATCTTCGTGCTCCAGCTGCTGCTCGCGTTTGCGATCACCGCGTTCGGCGTGATGATCGCCGTCCGCATCAAGCAGATGCAGTCGTTCTTCGGCGTGATGCAGATGATCATCATGCCGATGTTCTTCATCTCCGGAGCGCTGTTCTCGGTCGCGAGCCTGCCCGCCTGGCTGGCCATCCTCAATCGTCTCGACCCGCTGACCTACGCGGTCGATCCGATGCGCAAGCTGGTCTTCAACGACATCCACGTCTCGCCGGCGGCCCGACACGCCCTCGAGCCCGGCGTGACCTGGTTCGGCTGGCGTGTCCCCACCCTGCTCGAGGTCGGCGTGGTCGTGGTGCTGGGGCTGCTGATGCTCGGGATCGCGGTGTGGGAGTTCAGCACCAGCGAGTAGCGCCCCAGCCCATCAGGGAGTCGCCGGCGCCGGCACGGGCAGCGCCGGCGGGTGACGGAACGAGCGCGACAAGGTCGCCCCGACCGCAAGCAGCGCCGACCAGACGGTGAGGACCAGGATCGTGGTCGTCGAGCCCGCGCTCTGCAACAGCAGGCCGACCGCGAGCGGGCCGAGCCACCCGGCCGAGAACGAGATCAGGGTCGAGGCGGCCTGGACCCGGCCCTGGAGGCGGTCGGGGGCCGCCGCCACGCGATAGGAGACGACGATCGAGTTGGTCACCGGCGTGATCAGCTCGGCGGCACCCAGGATCACCCCGATCACGACCGCGCCGTGCGCGAGCAGCAGCCACGGGATCGAGAACGCGATCATCCAGTTCTCGCCGACGAGCACGGCGCGCGCTGACAGCCGGCGCTGGAGGTAGGGCGCCATCAGGGCCCCGAGCAGGCCCCCGCCAGCCGCGATCCCAAGCATGATCCCGACCAGGCTCGGCGTTGCGCCGTAGCCCTTGGCGAGCACGACGACGAGCAGGTACAGGCCGCTGAACACCGGGTTGCTGGCGGCGAACAGCAGCGCGCACAGGCGAAAGAACGGCCGCTGCCACAGCCAGCGAAGGCCCTCGCGGGCATCGCCAGGAGTGATCGCGCCGCGCGCCTGCTGGAAGTCGGCGGAGATCAGCAGCTTGCTGACGGTCGAGGCCCCATAAGAGATCGCGTCGGTCAGGAACGAAGGTGCTTGCGGTTCACGCGATCGGCGATGGCGCCCGCGGGCAGCGCGAGAACTGCGACAGGCAGGTTGCGGGCGAACCCGACGATCCCGGCCTTGGCCGGCGAGCCCGTGATCGCCAGCACCAGCAACGGGTAGGCGACCAGCGAGATTTGCGAACCCAGCGACGAGAGCGCCTGCCCGCTCCACAGCAGCATGAACTCCCGGTTACGCCGTAAGGGGACCGACGCCACGACGGACGAGCATAGGCCCGCCGGCGTTACTGCAACTCGCGGGCCAGGAAGTCGGCGGTCAGCTGCCACGCCCGCGCCGCCGGCTCGGGCCGGTGGAACATCGGCGCGTCGTGGTTGTCGAAGGCGTGTCCTCCGTCGGACTGGATGTGGCACTCCCACCCGGCCTGCTCCCGCGCCGCCGCGGCAACCCGCTCGGCATCGGCGAGCGGGATATATGGGTCCTCGCCCCCGAAGTGGAACAGCACCGGGCACCGGATCTGATCGCCACGAGCGAGCGCGTCGGAGATCCCGGAGCCGTAGTAGCAGACCGCGGCCGCGGGGTCGCCGGCGACCGCGACCCCGTAGGCCAGCATCCCGCCGAGGCAGAAGCCGAGCACCCCGACCTCGCGCCCGCCCACCTCAGGCATCGCCCGCAGCGAATGGAGCGCCGCGATCGAGTCCTCGACCGCGCCCGGCACGTCGAGGCGCTGGACGCTCTCGAGCGCGCGCTTGAGCCCGGCCTCATCGTGGTCGAGCTCGAGCCCCGGCGCGATCCGGCGGTAGAGGTCGGGGATGGCCATCGCGCTCACCGCGCGGGAGCCTAACCCAACAGGGGCGCCCCCAGCAGGGGCGCCCCCCATAGAACTCCTACGCCGTCGCCGGCGCGGGCTCCTCGACCCGCCGCGGCAGCAGCGTCTCGCGGGCGATCACCAGGCGCTGAATCTGCGCCGTGCCCTCGTAGAGCTGGAGGATCTTCGCGTCGCGCATCAGCTTCTCGACGGGGTAGTCCTTGATGAAGCCATAGCCACCGTAGACCTGGACGGCGTCGGTGGTGATCTCCATCGCGGCGTCGGCCGCGAAGCGCTTGGCGTGCGAGGACTCGAGCGTGTTGCGCTTGCCCTGGTCGAGCAGCACCGCTGAGTTCCAGGTCGCCAGGCGGGCCAGGTGCACCTTCGTGGCCATGTCGGCGATGATGAACTGGATCGCCTGGTGCATCGCGATCGGGACGCCGAACTGCACGCGCTCCTTGGAGTAGTCGATCGCGAACTCCATCGCGGCGCGGGCGACGCCGACGCCCATCGCGGCGACGCCGGGGCGCGTCCGGTCGAGCGTCATCATCGCGATCTTGAAGCCCTTGTTCTCCTCGCCGACGAGGTGGTCGAGGGGAATCTCGACCTCGGGGAACGTGATCGTCGCGGTGTTCGAGGCCCGCTGACCCATCTTGTCCTCGTGCTTGTCGACGACGACGCCGGCGTCCCGCGGGACGATGAAGCAGGAAATCCCTCGGTGACCGGCCTCCTTGTCGGTCTTCGCGTACACGGTGTAGTAGTTGGCGTACTCGCCGTTGGTGATGAAGCATTTGGAGCCGTTGATGACCCACTTGTCGCCCTTGCGGGTGGCGGTGGTCTTCATACCGGATACGTCCGAGCCGGCGTCCGGCTCGGTCAGACAGAAGGATGCGAGCAGTGGCGCCTCACTGAGACGGCCGAGGTACTCCTTCTTGAGCTCCTCGGATGCGGCCAGCGCGATCGGCGCCGTCGCCAGCCCGTTGCAGGTGAGCGACGTGGAGATCCCGGAGCAGCCCCACGCGAGCTCCTCCTCGATTAAGGCGCCGTCGAGGTAGCCGAGGCCGGGGCCCCCATACTCGGACTGAAGGTGGCCGTTCATGAGCCCAAGCTCCCAGGCCTTGTCGATGATGTCCTGCGGCCAGGTGCTGTCCTTGTCGTATTCCCACGCGACCGGGCGAATCTCCTTCTCTGCGAAATCGTGAGCCATCTCTCGCATGCTCTTCTGTTCGTCTGTGAGCGTGAAATCAACCACGGATTTCTCCTTCAAAGAGAGGTAGATTGACTAGTCAGTCAACGTATCTTTAGGGTACCCGATTCGGAGCCCGTGGCAAACCGCAGAAGTCCGCAACCCTGCTCGGGGTAACGGGCGGATTCCCTTCGGTCGGGGACCGCGATCCGATGCGCAACACTTAGGGTGTGCAGGCAGCGTTCGGCACCGTCCTGTGGATCGTGTGCGCGGTCGGAATCGTGTGCGCGCTCGCCGCGCTCGTGACCTCGCGCCAGACGTGGGACGAGTACGGCAAGAGCCGGCTGCTGCTCGATCGCGAGCTCGCCGGCGCCCCCCGGCCCGGATCCGCCTCGGCGCTGGTCGAACGCGACACGGAGATCCGGCAGATGCTCGAGGCGCGCAACGCCCGCCGGCTGCGCCGGGGCCAGCCGCCGCTCGACGTCGAGCTCGAGCTCCGGCGGCTGACCGCGCCACAGATCGACTCTGAGCTCCGCGCCGAGATCCGGGATCTCGTCGTGGCGCGAAACCACCGGCGCGCCCGCCAGGGCAAGCCGCCGCTGGACGTCGAGCGTGAGGTCGAGCGCCAGATCGCCGACCTCAGCGGCCTCTGAGCCACCGGACGGCTTTCCGGTGCAGTCCTGGGCCGCCAACCGGTAGGCTGACACTCGATGCCAGATCCACGCCGCTTTGAACTTGATGAGCTGGTCAACCGCCCGGGGAGCTACTTCAACCCCCAGACCGAAGTCCTCGTGATCGTCGACGACTCGCCCGAGATGGACGCCGAGATCTTCAACATGGAGGAGTACGAAGGCGCCGACTGGGTCCTGATCTCAGACGAGACGCCGGTCGACGAGAATCGGCGCGACGAGTTGCTCGAGCGCTTCCAGGTCCGCCATTCCACCGGCGGGCTGGCGAACGCCGGCGATGAGGACGCCGAGGACCTCGAGGAGGACGAGGAGGACGTCGGTCGGGAGTAGGTCGGGAGTAGGTCGCGGCCTACTGGCCGTTGATCAGCGAGGCGCACTGCTGCATCTTCGACACGTCATTGTGCGCGTTGATGATGCACTGGCTGTAGCGCTGGACGTTCTTGCTCGAGCTCGACGAACCCGTCGATCCCGTCGTCGAGGGGGCCGCCGTCGAGCCCGACGATGAGCTGCTCGACCCCGTCGAGGAGCCCAGTGCGCCGCCGGCGGCGCTGCTCACGCTGCCCTCGATCGCGGTCAGGAACGTCTTCAGCTTCGACTCGAACTCGGTGAACGGCCGCACCGTCGTCGGGGCGCTGATCGTCTGCGGCTGGTTGAGGTCGGCATAGCTCATCGTCAGCGCGATTCCGGCTGAACGGAGGCCGCCGAGCAGCGTCGAGACCTGCCCGGTGACCGGGAGCGTCAACCCGATCACCAGCTTCCGGACGGTCTTGTCGCTGTTGCCCGTCCACATGTCGAACGTCGGGTTCTGGACCTCGCTCGCGATCTGACTGCGCGTCGAGGGCGAGATGCTGGTCGGGATCTTGCTCGCGCCCGAGACGCCGACCGACGACGCCTTCTGCAGGAACGTGTCCAGGTCGGCGAGCAGTTGGGAGACATCAATCGTCGCGCGGATGTGCGTGGTGTCGGTCCCGGCGACGCTCTCCTGGCCGACCACCGACGGGTCGCTCAGCCAGTCCAACGGGTGGATGCCGAGCTTGCCGAGCGCTCCCGAGCCCGACCCGCCACTCGGCGAGGACGCCACCCCGGCGAAGCTCGACTCGAGCTTCTGGAACGTGGCGGCCGGGAGCTGGTAGCTGACGCCCTGCAGCGTGACGTATCCCGTGGTGCCGGTCGAGATCAGCCCGAGCGAGTCAGTCTTCCCCTCCGCGCTGAGGCTGACGTTGAAGTTCGATTTCGGCAGCTTGCCGGTGCCGAGGCTCTGGAACGGACCACCGAAGCTGAGGCTAATCGGGCCTTTGAGCGTGCTCGACCCGGACGGCGTCAACGTCAGCGAGAAGTTCAAATTGCCGCTGTTGACCGGGTGGGACCCGCTGAAGGTCTCCTTGAGCAGCGAGCTCGCCTGGCCCGAGTTGTTGCTGCTGCTCCCGCACGCCGCGACGACCAGCGAGACGAGCGCAACCGCGAGCACCACGCCGAGCGTGCGCATCCCCCTCATCCGGTCATCCATCTGCAATTTCCTCCTCAGCAAAAGCGCGGGAAACGGGTTGAATGTACCATCGCCTTCGTGCGTTGGCGCCTGTTCGGGCTCCTGGCAGGGATGGCCCTCATTCCAGCAAGCGCGGCAGCAGACCCGGTGGTGGTGCTCGGGCCCAGCGGGCACGCGACCGTGCGCAACGACCCGTTCCTGACGGTGCCGGCAATCACGCCTGCGCCATCTCCGAGCCCTCCCGCTCGGCCCGTTCGCGCGGGCGCGCCGTCGCCGCGGGCGACCGCCGCCAGCACACGGAAGGCCCCCCGGCGAAAGCCGAAGAAGACGGCCACAAGCGAGCTGGCGCGGCTGTACGGCGCCGGGGACATCACGCAGGCGCAGTACAACGGCTACAAGGCCGCCTGGAACTCCGCACTCGGCACCGAGCGCCGTCTTCGCGGCACCCGCAAGGCTCAACTCGCAGGCGTGACAGCGAACCTCCAGCAGATGGCCGCGGGCGGCTACCTCAACCCGTCGCGGCTGCCCGTCCTGTTTCTGACCCTGGCGCGAAACCAGCAGTACTGGAGGACGGGCCCGCTGCTCAGCTACGGCCAGCGGGTCGAGTTCAGCGGCTCGCGGCTGGTGTGGGAGTACTACCCCGGCCAGGGAATCGAGCTGACTGTGCTGGGGAGCTTCGGCGTCGCCGACGGCTTGTACACCGCGGGACGGTCGCATTACGCCGCACTCCAGGAATTGCTCGGCGAGCTGATTCCGCTGGCGGCGATGCGCGGCGGCAGCCTCACCTGGGAGTACTACTTCAAGTTCGACGGCGGCATCCCGCCGTGGACCAGCGCGATGTCGCAGGGGACGGCCATCGAGGCGCTGAGCCGTGGATACGAAGCGCTCCAGGAGGACACCAAGCTGCAGGACGTCGACTACCTGTCGATCGCCCATCAGGCGCTGGCGATCTTCACGCGGCGGCCGGAGCTGGGCGTCGGAGTGCCGACCGCGCGGGGAAGGCGGTTCGTGCAGTACTCGTTCGCCCCCGGGCCGGGCGTCGAGGTGATCAACGCGTTCCTCCAATCGCTGATCGGGCTCTACGACTACGCGCAGGCGAGCGGTGACCCCACGGCTCAGTCGTTGTTCGCCATCGGCAACGCCGAGGCCGAGTCCGAGGTGCCCCACTTCGACACCGGCGCCTGGTCGCTCTACCAGCCCGGCGAGGAGGACGATCTCAGCTACCACGAGCTGGTCACCGGCTTCCTTGCGCAGCTGTGCTCGCAGACCGGCGCGCCGGTCTACTGCACGACCGCTCAGCACTTCCAGACGTACACGAAGACGCCGCCGGCGCTGACGCTGCTGACGACCCATGCGCGGGCCCGCAAGCAGATCACGCTGAGCTTCCGTCTCTCGAAGATCTCGCACGTCGGGGTCGTGGTCCTGCGCGGCACCCAGACCGTTTTCTCGACCAGCGCCAGCTTCCCGTATGGAGTGCATGCGTTCGCGGTACCGGCGATCAGGCGCACGGGCCAGTACACGATCCACCTCGCCGCCACCGACCTCGCCGGAAACTTCGACCGGATCGTCGGCAGCGTTCAGATCACGCGCTGACGGTGGCGTTCGCGGTTTGCGCGCTTTGCGATCAGGCGCCTAGACTCGGCCTGCCATGAGGCCGCGCACGATCCTGTACACCGGCAAGGGCGGGGTCGGGAAGACCTCCGTGGCCGCCTGTACCGCCCGTCGCTGCGCGGCGCTCGGTCAGCGGACGCTGGTCATCTCGACCGACCCGGCTCACAGCCTCTCCGAATCGCTGGGCGTGGAGCTGTCGGCGGAGCCCCAGCAGGCGGATCCCCTCCTGTGGGGCCAGGAGGTCAACGCTCAGGAGGAGATGGAGCGCCACTGGTCGGGGGTCCAGGAGTGGCTGTCGGAGCTGTTCATGGAACGCGGCGTTGACCGGATCTCGGCCGAGGAGCTGACTGTCCCGCCGGGCATGGACGAGCTGTTCTCGCTGCTGCGCCTGCAGGCGCAGCACGACTCCGGGGAGTGGGAGACGATCGTCGTGGACTGCGCTCCCACCGGCGAGACGCTCCGGCTGCTGTCGTTCCCCGACGTCGCCCGGTGGTGGATCGAGAAGGTGTTCCCGATGGAGCGGCAGATCCTCGCCGCCGCCCGCCCGATCGCCCGCTCGCTACTGGACATCCAGCTGCCGAGCCAGGCCGTGTTCGGCGACATCCAGCGCCTCTCGCAGAACCTGATCGCGATGAACGAGATCCTCCGCGACCGCGAGCGGGCCACGATCCGCCTCGTGATGAACCCCGACAAGATGGTGATCGGCGAGGCGATGCGGACCTTCACCTACCTGAACCTGTACGGCTATCTCACCGATGCCGTGGTCGTCAATCGCATATTCCCTTCCGACGTGGGCGACTACTTCGCCGCGTGGCGCCAGGTCCAGGAGGACCATCTCGATCTCGTCCGCTCGGCCTTCGGTCCCGTGCCGGTCCTGTGCGCACCCTACTTCGAGCAGGAGGTCGTGGGGCACGAGATGCTCGATCGGCTGGCCGACGCGCTGTTCGGAGCGCAAGACGCAGCCGCGATCCTGCACACCGCGATCACCCAGGAGCTGCTTTTCTCCGACGACGGGGCGCGCCTGCGCCTCGCCCTGCCGTTCGCGCGCAAGGGCGATATCTCGCTCAAGAAGATCGGGCTCGAGCTGATCGTCGGAGTCGATGGCCAGCGACGGACGATCATGCTCCCCCCCGGGCTCGCCGCATTCCAGCCCACGGGCGCGACGTTCGAAGACGGCGCGCTCGAGGTGACGTTCAATGGAGCCTCAGGAACCGAACGGCCCGCATAATCCGAGCGCGTCCGAGGAGGCGCTGCGCCGGCTCGAGGAACGGCTGAGCCGCGCCTCGGAGGCGGCCGAGCGGCTAATCGCCGAAGCCGCCGGATCGGCCCAAGCCGCGGCGGCGGGAGCCGCATCAGCGTGGGCGGCGTCCGCTGGCGGGGGGACCGAGCCCGCGCCGAGCGATGAGGGCCCGCCGCCTGAGCCGCCCCCGGCCGGCTGGCAGACACCGCTCACCGAGGAGGCCAGTCGCAGCGGCGATCTCGAGCTGCTGATCCAGTTCTTCCAATCGGTGCGCGAGCTGATCCCGCCGGAGCTTCAGCGACGGCTCGCCGAGGCCGTGCGCGAACTGTTGCTCGCGATCCGGGCCCTGATCGACTGGTATCTCGAGCGCAGCGAGCAGCAGCGATCAGGCGGCAACGAGGTCCAGGACATCCCGATTCTGTAGCCGGGATGGCGCCGATCGCGGCCTACAATCGAGCCGTGGCCCGAACCTGGATGACGTCAGGGGCCGGTCGCCTCGTACGGGTGTGGCGCACGCTGCCGCACGACCGTCGGCTCGCCGCCTACGCCGCCCTCGGGCTGTTCCTGGCCCTGTTCCTGCCGTGGTATCAGGAGACCGTGATCGCCTCGGGCAAGGCGACGCACCTGCAGTCGGCCAGCGCCTCGATCACCGGCTGGGGCGCGTTCTCGTTCGTCGAGGCCGCGGTCCTGCTCGTCGCCGCCGGGGTGCTGACGCTGCTCTTCCAGCGCGCCGAGGGCCGGGCCTTCCACCTTCCCGGTGGCGATGGCTGGGTGATCATGGCCGCGGGGCTCTGGACGTGCCTGCTGATCGTCTGGCGGATCTTCGACAAGACGAGCACCAGCGTCCACGGTCCCGGCGCCACCACATCCGGGATCGAGTGGGGCATCTTCGTGGCGCTCGCCGTCGCCATCTTCCTCACCTACGCCGGCTCGCGGATCCGCGCCGCCCACCAGCCGGAGCCGCCGCTCCCCGGCGAGGGTGAGGGACCGGCGCCCGGCGCACCCCCGGCCGACCGACCACGCCGGGCGGCGCGTCGATCGTCGTCGAGTCGCCCGTCTGCGGGTCGCGGATCTGCGGCGGCGCCGGCGGACCATTCCGCCCGGCGCCAGGTCCG
>Ga0310037_10001129_pt1 | contig 15080 bp, 14 predicted proteins | sample Sb_taG_11_FD_200239 | JGI IMG/M metagenome (GOLD analysis project Ga0310037, IMG submission 200239) | Peat soil microbial communities from Weissenstadt, Germany - Sb_50d_3_AS metaG (v2) (version 2) | ecosystem: Environmental > Terrestrial > Soil > Wetlands > Peat | place: Germany: Weissenstadt...
AAGAGTCTGGAACGCGAAGGCATACAGAATCGTCTGGATGAGAAAAACGAACCATCTCAACAATCGCAATCTACTGACCAGCATCAGGGATCGGTTCAACCTCAAGATGGTAGCGATCAAGAAAGCCAACCAGGTTCAAGTAGCAGCCCTCCAGGACAATCTGGCGAGAGCAACGACGATCTCACGCCAGAGCAAAAACGTCAGATGCTGGAGATGATTGCGAAAAGGAAACAAGATTACCTTGATAAACTACCACAAGATATCCCTGGCCAGATAAAAGGGCTTTCTGAATACGACTTTATGGATGACGAGGCACGTGAAAAATTCAAAGAGCTGATGGATAGTTTGCAACAACAGATGATGCAGCAGTTTTTTCAAGGAATGCAGCAATCCTTGCAAAACATGACCCCTGAAGATATCGCCAAAATGCGTGAGATGATTCGCGACCTCAACAAAATGCTGCGTGATCGCCAGGAGGGTCGAGAACCAGACTTCGACTCGTTCATGCAGAAACATGGAGAATACTTCCCCGGTGTCAATTCGCTGGATGATCTGATCGAGCAGATGCAGCAGCAAATGGCGGCTATGCAAGGTATCATGGATAATCTTTCGCCTGAGCAGCGCCAGGAGCTACAGGATCTCATGGAACAGCTCATGGGGGATGATCGCATCCGTGTCGATATGATGGAACTGGCTATGAATCTCGAAGCTCTTGCTCCAATGGAGCAGATGCGTACTCGCTTTCCTTTTCGGGGCGATGAATCGCTACCGCTAAATGAAGCAATGCGTATGATGAATCGTTTGCAGCAAATGGAGGGTTTGGAAGATCAAATCCAGGAAGCGCGTCGTCTGGATAACCTTGAGGCAATCGATAGCGACAAGGTGAAAGACCTGCTTGGTGATGAGGAGTATCAGTCAGTCGAACAATTGAAAGAACTCATGAAGGTTCTTGAGGAAGCTGGTTATATCCAGAAAAAAGGTAATCGCTGGGAATTGACCGCGCGTGGCATTCGTAAAATTGGCCAGAAAGCTCTTCAGGACATTTTCAACAAACTGAAACGAGATGGATTTGGTCGACATGTAAGCCCATTTCGTGGAGTTGGTGGCGAGCGTACCGATGAAAGCAAGCCATATCAATTTGGTGATCCATTCCTTTTGGATCTGGAAAAAACACTCATGAATGCTTTGCATCGCCGTGGAACGGGCACCCCCGTAGAGCTCCAAAAAGACGATTTTGAGGTCTATCGTACCGAATTTACTACTCAGTCTTCAACCGTATTGATGATCGATTTGAGTATGAGCATGGTCTACAACGGCTGCCAACCAGCCGCGAAGAAGGTAGCAGTGGCTCTCGAAAGTTTGATTCGTTCGCAGTTCCCACGTGATAATCTGCACGTCGTAGGTTTCTCATTCGTTGCTCGCGAATACAAACCTGAAGAACTGGTAGAGATGGGACGCTATGATAACAGCACCGGCACAAATATGGCACATGGGCTCATGTTGGCACGCCAATTGTTAGCACGCCATCACGGTGTGAATAAACAGATCATCATGATCACAGATGGTGGTCCAACAGTTTGGTTTGAGGAGGGTGAATGGCAATTCGGCTATCCACCGAATCCCTTTGCCGAACAACAAACGTTGTTAGAGGTGCAGCGATGTACTCGCGAGGGGATCACCATTAATACCTTCATGCTGGAGGATGATCGTTGGATGGTGGCCTTTGTAAATCAACTCTCGTCGATCAATCACGGCCGTACCTTTTACGCTGATAAGAATAACCTGGGTGAATACCTGCTGATCGATTATCTGAACAGCAAGCGGAAGTATATCGCGTAGATGAGTGAGGTGAATCAGGACGGTGGAGAACCCCTCACCTCCATTTCAAGGAATTCAAGTGCTTGTGAAAAAAATGTAGGGGCGGGGTTTATCCCCGCCCGGGCAACTCTCGCCTTTCAGCCATTTCTTGAAGGCCTGCACAGTCTCGGCCTTGAATTAACTGAGAAACAGTCAAAGCAGTTCTTGCTATATCAACAAGAACTACTTGACTGGAATACGCGAGTAAATCTTACATCTATTACCAATCCCGAGGAAGTTATGATCAAACACTTTCTCGATTCTTTGTCTTTGCTGATGGCCTTTGATGCGCCGGAAGCTAGCTTGCTCGATATCGGAGCAGGCGCGGGCTTCCCTGGACTTCCCCTTAAGATTGTACGTCCCCAATGGCAATTGCTCCTCCTAGAGGCTACCGGTAAAAAAGTGGCATTTTTGCAGCATCTCATCGAGACGCTGCACTTTACTTCTGCTGCAGCTGTGCATGGACGAGCTGAAGAACTGGCGCACAAAGGCGATTACCGCACCACATTCGATGTGGTCACTGCGCGTGCCGTCGCATCTCTCCCTGCGCTACTTGAGTATGCTTCGCCGTTCTGTCGTCTGGGAGGGCTGCTTATTTTCCCCAAGAAAGGCGACTTGGCCGAAGAATTGGCTCGAGGTAAACGCGCCGCCTCTCAAGTGGGAGCGCACTTCAAAGCCGATACTGCTGTAACTCTGCCAGGCCTTGATGATGGTAGGAGGTTGCTGGTGTGGGAGCAGGTAAACAAGTGCCCTGAACAGTACCCTCGGAGTAGTGGGTTGATGGCGAAGAAGCCTCTTGGGCAGGTGTAGTTTTTCACCGTTGGAAACCTGGTTTAGCAAATAGAGCGATAAGTATGAATAAAGTTGTTGGTCAGAGGAGTTCAGCAATTCGCGCTCCTGCACGGGCTGCTCCGTCGTGTTCAACATCCCGATACACTACCCTCCGCCCAATCTCGTCGGCTATCGCAGCTGCGATGACTTCCGGAGTTGCCTGCTCGAAGTCCATACAGCGACCAGCCTTGTAGCGGTCAAGCCGGTGCCGCACATGGAAGTTCTGCTCGAAATGGTGTCGCAAGGGGAAGTATAAGAAAGGCCGCTTATTCGCCGTCAGTTCCATTGCCGTCGTCAGTCCACCCTGCACCACCGCCAGGTCGCAGACAGCCAGGTGCCGGTACAACTCGTAGACATAGGCGCGCACTTCGAGGCCTTCCACCGTGGGGAGCGACTGCGGGTCGATGCGCGGACCTGCCACGACGATCATGCGCAGTTCTGGCACGCGCCGCTTCGCCTCGGGGAACGCTGCCATGATTCGCCGTAGCAGATGGTAGCCCACACCAGAGCCGCCAACCGTGACAATACACACCTTTTCGTCTGAAGCATAGCCCAACTCTGCCCGGATCGCATCCCGGTCTGCAAAGGTTGCGGAATCGAAGCCCGTGATGTAACCGGCGAAGTCGTAATGCTGCTCTGTCCACGCCCGAATGGCGGGCAGCTCCGCTCCAAAGGTATCGGGAACGATGTCATCGGGGTTACCCACGAAGATCGCTCGATCCCGTATTCGGGGATATCGCTCGATGTGCTCGATCATCTCCGCATTGTAGTCGCTTGTTAGGAACGCCTCGTGCGCTCCACCATCGGGCATGGGCAGCTAGCCAACAAAGTCCGTCAGCCAGACGTAGGCGGCGCGTTTCTCTTCGGGGTTCTCATGCAGGAAGTAGTCCAGCTCCCAGGCCTCATCACCGATCCACAGGTCGTACGGCTCGTCGTTCACCACGTCGTGGAAGAGCATGTAGTTCGCGACGAGGATCTCGTCCATGCGCCGGTATGCCTGGAAGCAGTGCAGGTCGTGCTCTGCGGACTCGCTCTCGATGTGGCGGGACTCATTCGCCAGGTGCGCGCTGGCCGGGTGAATGCGCTCCCCACGGGCCTTGAGCACTTCAGTGACAGGATGCTGGGCCAGCCAGTCGATCTGGAGGTCAGGCTGCAAGCGGCGCAGCTCGTCAGCGATGGCGACGTCGCGCTGGGCGTGGCCAAGTCCGATGGGCGAGGAGATGTAGAGTGCACGCTTGCGACGGCTCCTGGCTCGCCGCCAGGTCAAAGTGGGCGCGGGTGTCGGCTTGATGAAGTCGCGCAGCAGCAGGTTGACCTTCACCGGATCGCGACATTCGGGGCCGTGCCCGCCACCCTCGATGGTCACCAGCGTCGCGCCTGTGAGCTCGGCCAGCCTGGCACCTATCTCGTGTGGAATGATGGCATCCTCATCGCCATGGATGACGAGCACCGGGCAACGCACACGGTCGATGAAGTCTTTGACGGTTTGTAAGTTCACAGTAAACGTAAACCCCGCATTCTGGGTTGCGGTCAGCACCTCAGGAGTGGTTTCAAGTCCCCAGCCTACCCCGTCCTCGATCTGCTTGGTAGAGTGCGGTTCAGTGAAGAGCTGCGCCATGAAGAATTCGAGAAAGCCCCGGTAGTCCTTGAGCCAGAAGTGGCTATTGTACTTTGCCCAGCCTTCGTCAGTATCCAGGACGTCATTGAACGTATACAACATGCGCAGAGGATTGCTCAGGCCGAGCGGGAGTGCCGGACCAACAAACACCGCTCCTGTGACCCGCTTGGGGTGCTCGGCAGCCAGGAGCAGCGCCCAAAACGCGCCCAACGAAACTGAGACGAGCACAGCCTGCCCTGTCGCGGTCGCATCCATCACTGCCAGCGCGTCCGCGGCAAACTCCCTGTCACTATAAGCCTCTGCGCTTTCAGGCCGGCTCGACCGGCCGTTGCCACGCCCATCGAAGGTAATGACCCGGCAGTGGCGCGCGAGGTACGGGATCTGTGCCTTCCAGCTACGTGAGTGAACAATGGACCACGTGGGGAGGAGGATAACCGTAGGATCGCCCTCTCCAAAGACTTCGTAAAAGATCTTGACGCCGTCGCGCTCGACAAAGCCCTCTTGATCGGGGTAGCGTGCTCTCATATGGTGTTTCCTCCTTAGAAGCGTGGGCTATTTTGTCTGCAATCAACCGTTTGTGAATACGTAGGTTCACTCATTCTCTCCTAGTATGCCTGAAAAAGCAGCAGAAGAGAACGGCAACTACTGGTCAAGTATGCATCAAGTATTATCATGCAGGTCGCAGAAATCGTTAGCTCGATGTAGGAGAATCTGATACAATAGCCTCAGTAATCGTTGTCAAGTGCCACCGCGACCTCCTCCAGTCGACGCAGGAATTGGCGGTCTCCGAGCTGCTCAAGCACGAGTCGGGCGTGCTCAAGCTGTGTCCAATCTCCTGTCCGTCTGGCCAGGACAATGCGCATGCGTGCTGCGGGTGCGATCAGGCCATGAGCTTCCGCCTCGTCGATGGCTTTGGTCAGCCGTACAATATCTGAGTTCGCCAGCGCTTCGGCGATCTCAACGAGCCGGATACACTGGTCGACCGGCAAGGAGGAGTACAAGGCGCGTAGTCGCGCAATGAGCTCTCGTGGGGCGTGTATCCCACGATCGGTCAAAAACATCAGCATAGGGAAGGTCCACTCGTCACTCGTCGGCTCAAAATCGAGGTACCGTGGGTCGTCCTCGCGGTAGGCAGCGAGCAAGGCACGAGCGTTGACCTGTTCACTGGAGAAGCACTGCTCCAGCACCGAAATAGCAACGTCAGCGCGAGCCGGGTCCTCCTGTGCCAGAGCAATATGGAGTAGGCAGACATAGCACCCTGCCAGATGCGTGTTTGCCCCAACGCCCTGCTGGATCTGTTCCCGGATGTCTTCAATCATGGGTATGAAATCAGTGATCTCGGACCAGCGCCCACTGAAGAAGAGCGCCCAGGTGGCAAGGGCAATTGCTGCGTCAAAATGCACCACCGGGTCGCCTGGTCGAAGTTGTGCTACGGCCTCGCGCACAATCTCGATACAGCGGGAATAGTTGTCTCGGTTGAAGAGGGTTGCCGCCATCAACTGCAGCTCATCAGCGCGTTCGGTCACAGGCAGGTCTGAGACGGCTAGTCGGCGTCGCGATGCCTCAAGCGCTTCATCATCGGCACCAATCCTGTATGAGAAGACAATGTATCCGTTCAGCGCCGCGCTTACGGAGACCCAATCGCCTCGCTCCTCAAAATGCGCTGCTGTCGCGAGAGCCACGGCCCGTCCTTTTTCCGCTTCTTGCATTGTGCTGTTCTCACGCCAGGCGAGTAACCTGATGCCAGCCAGGCTGACTTGCCAGAGTTCATCCTCGTCTCCCGCCGCCTCAGCGAGCCTTCGCGCTTCAGCCAACAGGCCATCCAGCTCCTCCTGGAGAGGCCGCGACTGAACGTCCCAGACGTTCCAGCGGGTACAGGCGATGAGCAACTTGCGGAGGAGCCTCGCCCCGACCAGGGGGTCCTGTCCCACTGTCCTGTGCCAGTAGTCTACTGCTTTGCGATAGCCGTCAACGGCGGTATGGCCCTGGAGCAGAGCATCGCCAATGCACCGGAACGGCTGACGAGCAGACCTGCTCGTTCGAGGGAGTAAATGACACGAGCGAGATCGATGGGCAACTCCAAAGGCACCGCAGATTGCTGCGAAAGCCTCACAGCCTCTTGGTAGTGGTAAGCGATCAGCTCGGTGAACTCGTCCAGCCTTTCAGCTGCGGTGCCTTCAAGCCATATTGCAATCCTACAATGCATGCGCACCCGTTCCGATCGGGAGAGCGTCCCGTAGGCAACATCACGAATGAGCGCATGCTGAAACGTGAAGGCCTCGCCTGAAGCCTGAACAACGAGATGACGTGTCATCAAGCCATCGAGTGCTCTGTCAATTTCAGTCGTGGCCAGGTCTTCCAAAACTGCTTGCAGCGTCGTAACACGGAATACCCTCCCGACGACTGAAGCCGCCTGCGCTACGGCCCGCTCCTTTGATGTAAGCAGGTCAAGACGGGCAAGTACCGCGGCATGCACAGTATCTGGCAGGATGCTGGTTGTGGCACTTTTCTCGTCCATCCCGCGCTCACCTATCCCGCGTACGAGTTCCAGGGCAAAGAAAGGATTTCCCCCTGAGCGCTCCACAACTCGCTCACGGAGTGCCTGATCCAGTCCCGTCGCCACGTGCTTGACCAGCTCCCGCGTCTGGGCCTCAGTGAGCGGTTGCAGCATCAGGGTGGTGAAGTTCTGCTGCCCACCACCCCAGGTGGGGCGGCGATCCAGTAACTCCGGTCGGCTCAGAACGAACATCAGGAGGGCTGCTTGCACGCGCGCGTGCAGAAGGTGCTCAACCATGTCGAGCAGGCTCTCGCTTGCCCAATGCAGGTCTTCAAACACCACAATACGCGGTGCCTGGCGTGCGAGAGTCTCGATGAGCAGGCGCCATGCAGCGAAGATACTCTCGCTGTCGGCGACCTCTTCCTGCTCAATACCCAGCGTGGTCAGCACGAAATCAGCCAGGCGTGCCGCATCTTCAGGCGCCTGTCCCCCGCGCACAAAGGCATCCACGATCTGCGTTTTGCCAATTTCTTCGCCCAACAGACCGGTCAGCAAGCCACGCAGGGGCCAGTAGGTCAGCGTCTGTCCGTAGGGCACGCAGCGTGCCACCGCAACCTGGAACCCCTCCTCCGGATCGAGATGAGCCAGAAACTCCTCAAACAGGCGTGTCTTGCCAATACCTGCTGGCGCCACAATGGAAAGCAAGTGTGGTCGCCGTTCTTCCAGCGTCCGCATCCGCAGCAGGTCTAGCTGCAGCACATCCTGCAGTCGACCTATCAGTGGTGGCCGATCAATGATCCGTATCGGTCGTGCCTGCGAGAGGGGCAACACAGGCAGAGGCTGGCGCTTGCCCTTGACCTCGATGAGACGCTGATCGCCAAAGAGGAAGGCGTTCCCGGCCGCAGTTGCTGTCCGCTCGCTGACGACGATCTCCCCTGGGCTGGCTACCTGCTGCAGCCGGGATGCCAGGTTCACCACATCCCCGGTGACCAGGAAATTGCCCCCGGTTGGGTCACTATTTGCCACAACCTCGCCCGTATTGACGCCCATATATAAAAGCAAGTGCTTCCCAAGGAGCGGATCAGTGGTAACAGCCTCGCGCAATGCCAGGGCGGCAGCAATCGCTCGCTCGGCATCTTCTCCAAGAGCGCGCGGCAGGCCGAAGACTGCCATGACTGCATCGCCAATGAACTTCTCCAGCGTGCCTCCATGATTGGCAATGATGCGACGTGCATGTGTGTAATAGCGGTCTATCAAGGCACGTATATCTTCGGGATCAAGTGTCTCACCCAGTGTCGTGGACTCTGTCACATCGGCAACGAGGATAGTCACGAGCCTGCGTTCTTCCACTATACGTGGCGTTTGAGAAGGTGGAGAGACAGTGTCCTTGCTATGCGGCACTGAATTGGCCGAGGAGAGGAGCACATGGCTTTCAACAATCACGTCCTGCAGCAATCCAAGCTCTCCAGCACTTTTGCCAAAGAGCGCGCAGAGTTCTTGTCTGAAGTGGGGAGTAGGGAACGTAATACCCCGCTCCCATCGACTCACGTTGAGAGAGGTAGTTCCGATCTGATCAGCGACCTCTAATTGGGACCAGCAGCGCCGTTCACGTTCCTGTTTCAACTGCCGATTCGGGATCGCCATAGCAGCCTTTTTCACCGCTGGCATCCTCCCTTCTGTCTCCCTACCTTCGACTACCCTCCTAAAATATTGACACGATGAAAACCCATTTCGCACATTCGCAGTAGTAGTTCACATATCTGCTGCACCGAACTGTTCGCATTACAGTAAAACATGAACCGCTATCGTTGATGTAAACAATTGCTGAGGCCATTGTATCAGATTCTCCTGCATCAGGGCAACGAATCCTGCGTGACAATACTTGACTACTCATTGACCAGTAGATGCCGTTCTCGCATTCAGCCTTTGTAGGGCATACTAGGAGGGGATGAGTGATCCCCTTTTTCACAAACGGTTGAAAAGATGCTAAATAGCCCATGCTTCTTATGAGAGAGGTGGAAAGGAACCACGAAGATGACCACACAACCAGCAATTGACACACACAAGACCGAGGCTTTTCTCGGAAAGGCCATCGGCGACGCTGACGGGATGACGACGACCATCTTTGCTGCCATCGGCGAGCGGCTCGGCCTTTTCAAGCATGATATGCAAAGCCTATGGTCCGCCAGAAAACCTGGTACTTGAGGACGTCGAGCCGCTCAAGCCCGGCCGAGGGCAGGTCGTGGTGAGCGTCAAAGCGTGTGGGGTCAACTTCCCCGATACGTTGATTATTCAAGGCCTCTATCAGTTCAAGCCGTCTCCGCCCTTTGCGCCGGGCGGCGAAATGGCGGGCATCGTCAAAGAGGTTGGCGCGTGCGTCGAACGAGTCAAGCCGGGAGACCGGGTGATTGCCTTCAGCGCCTTTGGCGGCTTTGCCCAAGAGATGCTGGCCGAGGCCGGCGCTCTGATTCCCATGCCCGCCGCGCTGGATTTCGACACCGCTGCGTCCTTTGTGATGACCTATGGCACCGACATCCACGCGCTGAAAGACCGCGCGCATCTCCGACCCGGCGAAACGCTGCTGGTGCTGGGCTGGCTCCAGGCGGGCAAACTCAAGCCGCACATCTCGTCCAGGTATCCGCTTGAACGCGCAGCGGACGCGCTGAATGATATCCTCCAGCGCAAGGCGACGGGGGAAACCGTTCTCGTTGTATAGGAAGTCATGCACCATGGGGAAGAAAAAAAGCAACACACCTGTTTTTGGAGCAAGACGCTGACAAGCGTCCATTCACAAAGAGGAGACAACATGGCAACGCAAACAGGCACGAAGAAGACCGCCATTGCTCGGGGGAGAACGCTCGCGCTCGTCTATGGCGCAGTCAGCTACCTGATCTTTCTTGTCACGGCTCTGTATGCAATCGGCTTTGTAGGGGATCTGATGGTTCCTAAAACGATTGACACTGGTCAATCAGTTCCCCTCATTCACGCGCTTCTCGTTGATGCACTTCTGCTTAGCCTCTTCGTTATCCAGCATGGCGTTATGGCTCGACCAGCCTTTAAGCGGTGGTGGACGACGATCATTCCACGTTCCATCGAGCGCAGCACCTTTGTGCTGTTCGCGAGTCTGCTTCTGCTGCTGCTCTATTGGCAATGGCTCCCCATACCGAGAGCGATCTGGGACGCCCAGCACACTGTCGCTGGGGGGCTCTTACAGGGCCTGTACTTCGTTGGCTGGCTGATCGTTTTTCTCTCCACCTTTCTAATCAATCACTTTGACCTGTTTGGACTGCTGCAGGTCTATGCGAACTGGCGGGCAAAAACGTACACGAGCCCCAGTTTCAAAACACCGACCCTCTACAAGCTCGTTCGCCATCCAATGATGCTAGGCTTACTCATTGCCTTCTGGGCCACGCCGCGCATGACCATCGGTCACCTCCTCTTCTCGCTGGCGACCACCGGCTACATCCTGGTCGGGATCCACCTGGAGGAACGCGATCTGCTGGCGGCCTATGGCGAAGCCTATCGACGCTATCAACAACGTGTGTCTATGCTCTTGCCCGTGCCGAAAAAACGGGTGATTCCAGGAGGAAAATCATGAGAAGCAACCAACCGGCGCAGAGTACCTTCGACAAGCACCACGCCGTCGTCATCGGCGGAGGTGTGGCCGGCTTGCTGGCCGCTCGTGTCCTCTCGGACCATTTTGCACACGTCACCATGATCGAGCGTGATCAATTGATCAACGATGCCGAGGCGCGCAAAGGGGTACCGCAGGGAAGACACGTGCATGCGCTGCTGGCGCGTGGAGCGATCATCATGGGGGAGTACTTTCCTGACCTTTTTCCCACTCTTGCCCGCAATGGCGCGATTCTCGTCAGCACGAGGGATGTGCGCTGGAACCAGCTCGGCCTCTGGATGGCGCCCGTCACAAGTCACGCTAAAACCTCGTTCCAGAGCCGCCCGTTCCTTGAGCAGCATGTGCGAGACCAGTTGGCTGCCCGGGACAATGTGCGCATCATCGATGCCTGCGAGGTTTCGCAGTTGTGCGTGCACAACGACCGCATCACTAGCGTCGTGTTGCGATACCGCACTGGAGAGCGGCACGAGGAAGCACTGTCCGCCGACCTCGTCGTAGATGCCAGTGGACGCGGTTCGCGCGCGCCGCAATGGCACAACTTGCTGGGGTATGGGCATGTGCGGGAAACCAGCGTCAAAATCGATATTGGATACGCCACGCGCATCTATCGCTGCCCTGCCCAACTTCCCGCCAACTGGAAGGCGCAATTCATCTATAGGAACCCCCCGACGGCAAACGCGGGGGAGTCATCTTGCCCATCCAAGGCGGCTTCTGGATGGTCACGCTGGCAGGCGCGCTGCGCGATTATCAACCGGACGACGAGGCTGGATTCCTGGAATTCGCTCGCAGCCTGGCTCAGCCGGACCTCTTTTCAAGAGCCTGTCACAAGGACCTGCTACAAGTGCGCAATTGGCGGCCCGTGCGGATATGAACGAACGCTATGCACGAGAATGGCTAGGCGCAATGGCAAGTGCTGGCTACATCGAGTATGACCCGGTCGGCCAAACCTTTACACTGCCACCTGAATATGTGCCTATCCTGGCACAGGAGAGCGGCCCGATCTTTTTGGGTGGACTGCAGCAAATGCTGTTGGGTATGGCCGGGCTTATTGATGCGCTTGTGCAGGCCTTCCAGCGAGGTGGAGGCGTGGCTCAGGCGAACTACGAGATGTGTTCCAACCCTCAATCCTCCCCGCAAACGCCAATGCGCAGACAGCCGGAGTGGCGGACCGAGTTCGCTTCCAACAACTGGACGCGTCGCATGGTCTGCCAGAGCAATACGATGTGATCACCACATTCGATGTGGTGCATGATGCTGCCGATCCACGTGGAATGTTGCAATCCATCCGTAAGGCGTTGCGTCCTGATGGCCGATACCTCTGCCTGGAGATCAGCGGCGCGGATACTGTTGAGGGGAATGTAGGTCCTTTGGGGACGTTGTTTTACGGTTTCAGCATCCTCTACTGCATGACCACCTCTTTGCACGACCACGGGGAGGGCCTGGGAACAGTGGGAATGCCGGAGTCAAAGGTACGTGAGCTGTGTAGCGAAGCTGGATTCAGCAGTATGCAGCGTGCACCTATAGAAAACCCATTCAATTCATTCTTTGTCGCCATACCATAACATGAACTGGCTCGTCAGTTGAACAGGAAGGAGAAGCGACGGATGACTGTCTTCGATCCTATGACGTACAAGAGGACAACGCGCGACCAGCGGCAAGCCGCAATTTAGTAAAGGAAGGAGGGAGAGGCGCCATGCACCCCTATAAAGAATTGAGCCTGCACATCGAGAGCGTCGAAGACGACATTGCCTGGGCCGTCAGGTCGGGGAACGTCTCGCTGGCCCGACAGTTCGCACAGGAGTTGAGAGCGCGCTTCTCCATCTACCGCGATGCCTGAGCAGATGCGGGATCGCCTGGGCGATTAGGTCTCAGAGATGGGAAACACTGCAAGAAAAAAGAAAGTGAGGGTTCCTCGTGTCCTGCTCTGGTTGCTGCCGTCTCCAACGCAGGTGGGCTGGGGATGCTCTCGGTCACCTGGCGAGATGATGCGACCATCCGGCAGATGATCCGCGAGACCCGGCAGCTCACGGATCATCCATTCGGCATCAATCTGGTCCTCCACTGGCCACCGGAAGAAAGGCTCAAGGCCTGTTTGGAGGAAGGCGTTCCCGTCGTGTCCTTGCCAGCCAGGAGGCGCAGGCGCATCCGCTGTACGTCCAAAAAGTGTTGCAAGCCGCAGAAACAGAGACGGTCTATTCGTCCGTCTTTGATAGTGGTTGGCCGAATGCATCACATCGTACCCTGCGTAACAGCACGATCACACACTGGGGAAGCCAGAGGATCTCCCCCCGGCGGAGCGCGTCAGGGTGAGGGAGAAGGGATTGCAAGCTGGGCGAATGGGACGCCCATCACGCTCTACAGCGCTGAGTTACCAGGGCCGGAAGTAACGGGAGAGGTCGAGGCAATGGCGCTCTATGCCGGGCAAAGTACCGGTCTGGTCTCACGTCTCCAGTCAGCACAGGACATAGTCAAGGAGATGGCGGACGAAGCAATCCGAACATTCCAGCAGTGTGTGCAAATCCTCCCGAAGGACAACGCTCTTGATCGTATGTCTGCTTCGTAGTGTGTGCCATCTCGACAGTATTTGTTACGAGTAGATTGAACGAATGTAGCACAAGTAAGGCTTGGTGACCCGCAAAGTATCAAGCTCTTCAGCTACCTAAGTTTTGCCCAAATTAACGGCAATATGCATAGGAGCCACCAGTTGGCTCAACGAGTTAAGAATCAAACGAGCCAGGTGCGCATCTTGATTGAGGACAATCTCAACGACCTGGCCAGCAGGATCAAGACAGAGAAAGCCGCTGACATGAAACACGTCCCGTACCATGCGCAAGATGCCATAGCGCTGCAAGGGAGCACCCGTCTGGGTTGGAGTCGCAGGAGTCTCAGAAGCCAGAGAGGTCTGAGCCGCGACCTGCGGTGCCGTCAGCCAGCCATGTGCCCAGACGACGACATTATGCGCCAGGGTACCCAACAGCATAACCATTTGTTGGGCTTGGTCAATCCCAGGCCACCTTTGCCGCCCTTGAAGCTAGTTTCGACGCCGCCCCCTCGCTGGTCATACAAGGCCAGCGTCGTCACCAGCATGGCGTGGTCATCAGTGGCCTCCTGCAAAGGCCGTCCCGCCACCTGCAGGATCTCCTGGGTGGACAGCGAGCAAATCAGCACCCCGACGCCCCATGTGCCGTTGGCTTTGAGACAGCGCACCGCCAGCCGACGCACCGGTCGTACAAAGGCCGTGGGCGGCTCAGTGACCCAGCCGAGCTGCCGCTCGGGCAGATGCGGATCGGTGATCCACTCCTGAACCGTCTTCGCCAACAGGCGCGCCTGTTGACCCGAACAGGCTTTGCCCAAGACCTGATAGCCTCGCATGAGCAACCAATTGAAATTGTCGACGCTGCCGCCTCCTGCATCGATGCGCACCAGGCAGCGTCGCCGCTTCTCCTCACTCAATTCCAAGGTACCCTCGGCGGCTTCCACCAACGACTGCAGCGCGCCCCCCAACTGACGGTTGCCCGCAAAGAGCCGATCTACGATCACTTCGTGGTAGCGCGACGCAAGCACCCGACCGAGTTGTCTTCCGCGCCGATTGCGCTCGGTGTTGGCAAAATAGCCTTTGGTGGCAAAGGCCGCCTTCTTGCCACAGGGCCAGCCGCTCATATCCACATCCAAGACTTGCCAGGTAGCGCGATAGTCGTGCTGATAGCCCTGGCTATGTTGGCGATAGATACAATCCACCGCGCGCTCCATTTGGGTCACATTCTCCGCCGTGCAGCTATCGAGCGTTTGCTGCACAACCGACTGCTCCGCACACTGCGCTCGTCCAAAGGCCAGGTGCAAGATCGGATCTGCTCGCAAGCGCGTGTTGATCTCAACCATGCCTTGTGCTCCTGCCAACAGCGCGATGAAGCCGTCATAGAGCTTGTTGGTGGGCGTATATTTCACCGTCTTGTGCGCAATGTGCACCTGTTGGTGAATGGGGTCAAACAAGTGCACGTGCTGCAACTTGAGTCCCAATGCTGCCAGACTTGCTGCTGGCGTATAATGCGATGTTCGCTTCGTGTTAGACTTGTTCATGGTGATGCTCCTCCTCATAGGTTTACTATCCCTATACTAGGTATGAAGCATCACCGCTCGTTTTGCAACCCCCTTTCACCGAGATGGATTCTGTCACTAATTTGGGCAAAACTTAGGTATATAAGTAGGAACAGCTATAATTTATTTTTCATAGGAGAAATGATTTATGCATCAATTCAACAACAGCAAGAAGACTTGGGTTGTTGTAGGATTGATAGCAGTCCTGGTTCTCGTTGGTTGTGGGGAAGCAGGCGGATCGACTAGCACAGCCCAGGGCACTCCCACAATACAGCCTACCGCTACACAGGACAACACAAACACCTCTTCGGCGGGAGATCCTCTACTGTTTGGGCCGCTCTCTGATTTCTATAAGAATTATGGGAACCCGTCTAGCACTAACTCTGCGTTTGGTTCTTCAACCTGGGAACTCAATCAGGGATCGGTGGAGTCACTCACCGCCTTAGTATTTTCTGATGTAGGCTACCACAACCAGGTGGAGGAACTCATCATCACCGTTGTGAGCGATACGAGCAGGTCTAGCATCATGAACGCTTGCTTGTATTATG
>Ga0310037_10001133_pt1 | contig 15050 bp, 15 predicted proteins | sample Sb_taG_11_FD_200239 | JGI IMG/M metagenome (GOLD analysis project Ga0310037, IMG submission 200239) | Peat soil microbial communities from Weissenstadt, Germany - Sb_50d_3_AS metaG (v2) (version 2) | ecosystem: Environmental > Terrestrial > Soil > Wetlands > Peat | place: Germany: Weissenstadt...
ATTTTCGTGGACGATCCGTCGTTCCCTTTCGGTTGGGCGAATGCACACTATTGCAGTTTGGTTACTACCGCGCGCGAGACGGCCGCCGCTGTGTCAACGGCGACAAACACTAAGCGTTGGATTCCGCGCAGTTGATGGCGCTACCCCGACCTGACCGTCGCGCCGCCGGAAGCGATCGCCGCCTTGGCCGGGGTACTTGGGATACTGGTAACAAACGCGTCACCAGCCGCAAACGAGCGGACGATCGAGACGGGTAAGGAGTCCCTCGGCTGATCGTCTCCGTCGGGGGGGCCACGTCCGGCCCGCGACGATCGGACTGTCTGGTCCCCTCTCGGCGCTTCACCTCGTAACCGGTGCCGAGGCGTCTCGTGCTGTCGCTTCATCTGCATCGTCCAAGCGAGCAGCGGCTGAGCCCTGGTGAACGTTGCCCGAGGTCGGGCCAACATCCGTGCCCACGGCGGCGGAAGGGAGTCGCCAACCGGCCGCGGTCAGATCGCCGGGACAGCGGCGGCCGAGGGTTACGGAGCAGTTGGCTTTGGCGTCGCCGGCCGACCCGACCCGCTCAGGCGAACTAGGTGATGCTCGACCTTGAATTGAACCTTTGGCGAGCTTCTGCGGCGCTCCCGGGTAGAAGCAGCCGCGGTCGGCGACGGGTGCTCGCATTGCTCAGTCTGCGCATTCGCGGGAACCGGCATCGACACCTGGCTGACTTGTCCGCCGGCCGTCCAGACCACGGCACTTGGCACCGGGCTAGTCGCATTCAACGGCAGGCGGGTGATGTAGACGTTGTTCCCGAATGGAAAGTTCACCTGACTCCCATCCGACATCGTCAGATAAACGTTGCTCGCGGCATCAGGCAGCAGCCACTCCACCTCCATTTGTCCGAGCGGCAGCGAAGGGGAACACAGGTCAACAGCCGAGGCACCGGCGGAATGGTCGGCGGGACTGCAAAACGACTCGTTCGCGTTGACCACGCAAATTCCGCCGCTGGCTGTGGGGACCACGTACGCGCTCTGGCCGTCGCTCGCGGTCACCCGTCGAGACTGCGCCAGCTCCGGAGACGCCGAGCTGTCCCAAGCCTGCAGCTGGTTGGCGAACAAACTCGGAAGGGAGTCTGTCGGGGTAGCTGGCCGGCTGAAAACTGCCAGCTGAGCGCCTCCAGCTTCAGGAGGTGTCGGCTGCGGCGGCGCCGACGATCCAAACGCGACTGCCGACACGCCGATCACGACCGCGGCTGCGACTCCAAGCGCGACGAGAGGAATCCTTTCCGCGGGTCTGATGCGTCGCAGCGGGCCTCTCATGCGCACACGTTCCCCGAGTATTCCTTACCAACCATGTACCACTCAACGCTGTAATCGTTGTCCGTATACATGCTGAGTGTGATTCCAGCTCCGTATTGGGAAAGATCGCACTGAGAGTCAGCCGGGCTCCAACCGCAGCGATGGCTCACGTTTGCGGCGTGATACCTAATGGTGGCCCGTTCACACACGTAAACTTGTCCGGTGGCGCCCTTCGCGTACGATTGATTATGAGTACCGATGCCTCCAACGTAGTAGTTGATGTACAGCGGGCACTCGGTATACGCGGGGGTCACTTCGTTGCAGTAGAAAATGGCCGCCGCAGTCGAGGGGCTGTAACCGCACCTGAGATCGCCGCGACGACGAGAAGCACGGCGAGGGCGACACTTGATGAAACGCCCAAAGCTCCGACTCCGCGTACGATCTTCGTCATCCACCGGCCTCCCTGAGCAGATTTCCCCTAATGAACAAGCTTAGCTCTCGGTAAGACGATGGTCAAACCTTGTCAAGGGGGGTTGATCCTCGCAGGGACGCGCTGGTGAGAGACCCGCGCTATTTCCGCGTGCAAGGATGCCAAGCGCGTCGCTGGCGAGACGATTGCCGGCCGGAGAAGCATCGGGCTGGCTGACCGCTACTTCCTCGCATGCGCCAGGGCGTGCCAACCTTCAGAAGAGGAGCAAGCAGCCCCGGGTCTCCCGTGATGACGATCGCGTGGTCGCCGAACCCCGTGACGGAGACGAGGATTGATCATCAACCGATTCGGAGCCAGCCCCCGACGCATACGATCAGACGATCCGACGCTACCCCATCTGACACGCAGCGCTCGTGTGCGGCTTGTACGCGTTTGTTACCAGCGCCCCTACTGGAAGTCGATCGCGCCGACGCCACATCGCCGAGGCGGGCGAGAGTTTGATGCCCTTTTGATGCCCTCTGGGCATTTCCGCCGCATTCGCATCCAGAGCGATTAACCAGCTTTTGCAGGACTTTCAATAGTCGGGGAGACAGGATTTGAACCTGCGACCGCCCGGCCCCCAGCCGGGTGCGCTACCAGACTGCGCCACTCCCCGTGGTGCGCCCCGATGATAACCCCCTGGACCTGCTCGAGCCGGCAGCCGGTCGCCGCGCCGGCGACCGGCGCTAGAGCGGGCGACGGGGGTCGAACCCGTTCCTAGAGCTTGGAAGGCTCCCATGCAACCGTTAACACCTCGCCCGCAGGCCTTCGGGCATGGTAGCCCGCGAGAGGGCGGTTGGTTAGAGCGGCCTGGGCAATCGGGTTAGACCGGTCCCGCCGATCGGTCAGGCGGCTCCGGACGCCGAGCCAGGCGGGTGCTGGCGAGCCGTCAGCCGCCGGGGCTGCCTTCCGACCGCGCCGCCGGCCGCTCCTCGGTCGGCACCTCGCCATCACGGGCGAGCCCCTCCGGCGGCCACGGGCCGGTCCAGTTGTCGGCCGCCCCGTCGAGCGTGACGACCGAGCCCGAGAACGATCGGCCGAGCGGCGAGGCCAGCAGCGCGACCAGCCAGCCGTACTCCTCGACCTCACCCAGGCGCTGGAGGGGAACCGTTTTCGCCGCGGTCCGCCACAGCTCCGCCGGATACTTCCGCAGCGACTCGGTGGCGAACCGCCCGATCGCAACCGCAGCCACGGCGACGCCGTCCGCCGCCCAGGACTCGGCGAGCTCCCGGCTCAGCGCCTCGACGGCCGCCCGCGCGGCGCCGGTGTGGGCCATCGCCGGCATACCGTGATGCGGCGACACGGTCACGTTCACGATCGTGCCGGATCCGGCCGGGCGCATGGCCAGCTCATAGGCCGCCTCGCACATGGCCAACGTGCCGCCGACGTTGAGCCGTTGCACGGCCCTCCATCCCTTGGTGGTGATGCCCTCGGCCGCGACGAAGTACTGGCCGCCGGCGTTGTTCAGCACGAAATCCAGGCGCCCGTGGCGCTCCAGCGAGGCACTAACGATCCCCTGCGCGCCATCGCGGTCGCGGATATCGCCTGCGACCCACGAGCACCGCTCGCCAATGTCCGCGACGGCCTCCTGGAGCACCTCCGGGCGCCGGCCGGCGATCACGACGGAGGCGCCGCAGCATGCCAGTTCGGTGGCGGCGGCCTTGCCGAGGTTCGTGCCGCCCCCCGTGACGAGTGCGACCTGACCTTCGAGCATGCCGTCGACGAACACCGACGAGCCCTCCACGGCCCTACTCTCCCAACACCTTGATCACCAGCCGCTTGGGCCGCCCGCCGTCGAACTCGCAGTAGAAGATCTGCTGCCACGGCCCGAGATCGAGCCGCCCATCGGTAACCGGCACGATCACCTGGTGGTGGACGAGCAGATTCTTCAGGTGTGCGTCGCCGTTGTCCTCGCCACCGCGGTGGTGGCGATAGTCGCCGGGGTTCGGGAGCAGCTCGCGAGCCACCTCGCCGTCGGGCTCGTGCCAGCTTGGCGGCGCGATCTTGTCCAGCCACTCCAGCGCATCCGCCTGAATCCCCGGCTCGTCGTCGTTGATCCAGACGCCGGCGGTGATGTGCATCGCCGAGACCAGCACCATCCCCTCGCTGATCCCGGAGTCGCTGACGGCGTCGGCGACGTCCTCGGTGATCCGGACGAACTCGCGTCGGCGGTCGGTGTTGAACGTGCGGTAAACAGTGTGGGAGGTCATCCGGCGCATCGTAGGGCGGCTCGCCACTTGGGGTCTAGACTCCTGCGCTGCATAGGGGAGTAGCTCAATTTGGCAGAGCACCGGTCTCCAAAACCGGGGGTTGCAGGTTCGAGTCCTGTCTCCCCTGTTCCGCATGATGGCGGGGCAGCCTCGGGGTGAGCGTCGCCCCCGGTGGCGGAAAAGGCCCAATCCATCGAGACGAAATGCGGGCGGAGGGACTCGAACCCCCAAGGACTTTCGCCCACCGGCACCTAAAGCCGGCGCGTCTGCCAATTTCGCCACGCCCGCGCTAACTGCAGCAATCCGGCGCGCCAGATTGTATGTTCCGCAACGTGGCGCCACAGAAGACGCTCCGGCCGGGCTATGTCGTCGTCTACCCGAATCGGGACAAGGCGTCGAGCAAGACCACGAAACTGATCGTGATCGTGCTGCTGATCATCTCCGTCGTCCTGATGCTGGCGATAACACTAGGAGGCTGGACCAAGCTCGAGGGGCTGAAGCCGGTCAACATCATCTGGTGCCTGATCTATCTGGTGATGGGCTACTACATCTGGCGCTGGAACCGCGGGCTGCTGCCGCTCGCCGCCGCGCTGGCAATCCTGCTGTTGATCCTTGCCGTGATCGCGGGGACCGGGTTAGCGGGCACGAGCTGGTTCGACCGTGCCCACGTGGGCTTTGCCGCCCCGCAGACGCCGTTCGGCGGCAAGGGGCTGAGCCCTGACACGCTGGGCACCCTGACCTTGATCCTGGCGCCGGTCCAGGTGCTCCTGATCATGTTCGCCATGCAGGGCTTCGCTCAGGGCTGGAACGTGGAGCAGGAGGTCCCGGCGGAGGAGGCCAGGCGCCGGGGCGGAAAGTCCTCAGCTCCCCCCGCAGAGCCCGCCACGGCCTAGTCAGCCTGGCGCCGGCCCTTTTGGCCCGAGCCCAGGCCCGCCGGCCCTCCCTGGCCCGAGTCCAGCCCGCCGGCCGTCCCGGCCGAGTCGCGCCGCCAACCGCGCCGTGCACGAGGTTGGCCGAGAAACACAAATATGGTTTGCGTGTAACGGCCAACCCCCCTCATCCCCCCGGGCGCCAGCGTTTGTTGCAAGAGCGAACAGCGTGGTGATTTTGCAACCGGCCGGCACGTGCCCCTATCGCCACGGTCAGGAGTGCGGCGGGTGGGATTCGAACCCACATGCCCGTAAGGACAGCGCCTTTTGAGGACGCCATGTATACCGTTCCATCACCGCCGCGATGGGCGCCCCAGTCTAAGACCTCGCCCCGGGCGTACCGCCGGGCGCAGCCACGCCGACGCCGGCCAAACCGCGACCGCGACCGCGCCGGCGCACAGACCGCCGGCGCACAGACCGCCGGCGCACAGACCGCCGGCGTCCCGCCCACCCGCGCCACCGCCTACTCCACCAACCGCGCCAGCTCGTCGATCAGCGCCGGCGGCGCCGTGAGGACTCCGGCCGCATCCTCCTCGGTCGCCGGCAGCTCCCGCACCTCGAGCCCGGCCCGCCGCGCGATCAGCGACCCGGCCGCCACGTCCCACCGGTGGACGCCGCGCTCGAAGTAGGCGTCGTAGCGGCCACAGGCACACCACGCGAGATCGACCGCAGCCGCGCCACCGCGGCGGATGTCCCGAACCCGCGGCAACACCCGGCTCACCACCGCCGCCTGGCGTGAGCGCACGCCGGCGTCGTAGCCAAATCCGGTGGCGACCAGCGCGGTCGCCAGCTCCAGACGTCCCGATCCTCGGATGTCAACGCCATTCAGCGATGCCACCCCCGACCGGGTCGCCGCGAACCATTCATCGCGGACAGGATCGAGCACGACGCCGACCAGCGCCTCCCCGGCGGCCTCACAGGCGACGCTGACCGCGAACACCGGAACTCCGAAGAGGAAGTTGACGGTCCCGTCGAGCGGGTCGACGACCCAGCGGAGCTCGCCGTCGCCCGTCGCCCCTCCCTCCTCCCCAAGGATCGAGTCCTCGGGCCGCCGGCGCGCCAGCACCGACCTGATCGCCCGCTCGGCCGCCACGTCGGCCTCTGACACCAGGTCGGTGGGGCTGCTCTTGGACTGAACGTCCGCGGGTCGCTCGCCGAACCGGGCCAGCAGCTCAGCTGCGGCGGCTCCAGCGGCCTCGCGAGCGATCTCGAGCAGCGCATCCTCGTCGGTGGAGCTCACCAACGCGGTTCTATCGGATCGCCGCCGACAGGCGCCTTGCGATCATCCCCGCCCATGCGCGCAGCCGACACCGCGACCACGCTCGCCTCGTTTGAGGGCCGTGGCGCCGGCACCGATGCCGAACGGCGCGCGGCGCGTTGGCTCGCGACCGAGCTCACAACGGCTCGAACCGCTGGAACCGCTGTCCGCATCGAGCCGTTCTGGTGCCGCCCGAACTGGGCGCTCACGCACACCTGGCACGTCCTGTTGGGACTCGTGGGCAGCCTCGTGTCGGTCAGCTCGCCGCGGATCGGGGGCGCGCTCGTGCTCGCGGCCGTGCTGTCCGTAATCGTCGACGAGCGGCTGGGGCTGTCCCCCGGCCGGCGGCTCACCTTCGAGCACGCGAGCCAGAACGTCGTGGCGATCACAAAGAGCTCCACCCAGGCGCCCGACCAACCTCCTGTCCACCTGATCATCACCGCCAACTACGACGCCGGCCGGACCGGTTTTGTCTATCGCGAGGACGTACGCCGGCCGTTCGCCCGCGCCACCGCCTCGCTCGGCCGCCTCGGCCCGCTGTGGCCCGGATGGCTCGGATGGATCACGGTCGCGCTGGCGCTGCTGCTTCTAACCGCAATCCTCCGCCTCGGCGGCGACCGGGGAACCGTCGTGGGCATTCTTCAGTTCGTGCCTACGGTCGCGCTCGTGCTCGCGCTGGCCTCGCTCGCCGAGATCGCGAGCTCCAAATACAGCCCGGGGGCGTCGGACAACGCTACCGGCGTGGCGGTGGCGGTGGCGCTCGCCGGCGCGCTCGCAGCGGCGCCTCCGCGCCGGATGACGGTGGAGGTCGTGCTCCAGGGAGCCGGCGACGGCTTCGGGATCGGGCTGCACAAGCATCTGCGAGCCCGCCGCGGGACCCTGACACGACGCAACACCGTCGTGCTCGGAATCGCGGCGTCCGGCGCCGGCCGGCCCCACTGGTGGCTGAGTGACGGCCAGCTCGTCCCATTGCGCTATTTCAGCGGCCTCGCTCAGCTGTGCGCCCAGATCGCACGCGAACAGCCAAATCCAACCGCCTCCCCCCATCGCGGCCGGGGTGGGGCGCCGGCGTTCCGCGCCACCTCGTCCCGCCTGCCCGCGATCGCCATCGGGTGCCTTGACGAAAAAGGCCTGCCCCCCCGGTCCCACCGCGCCACCGACACCGCCGAGGCGCTCGAAGCCCCAGCGCTCGACGCCACCGTTCAGTTCGGGTTGATGCTCGTAGACGCGATCGACGCGTTCCTGCGCGACCAGCCGTCAGGTCGGCGTAACCGGATTGCGCTTCGCCGGCCACTCCCGGTTCTTGCCGGCCGCGAGCGCGAACCGCCGGATCAGCTCGGCCCGTAGCTCCTCGGGCTGGATCACAGCGTCGACGACAAGCTCGGACGCGAGATGGAGGATGTCGATGTCCTGCGCGTACTCCTGGCGCAGCTCCTCCGTCCGCGCCGCCCGCTCGGACTCGTCTTCGATCGCCTGGAGCTGGTTGTAGTAGACGGCGTTGATCGCGGCGGACGGCCCCATCACCGCGATCGAGGCGCTCGGCAGGGCCAGGCAGCAGTCGGGATCGAAGGCGGGGCCGGCCATCGCGTACAGCCCGGCGCCGTACGCCTTGCGGACGATCACGGAAATCTTCGGCACGGTGGCTTCGGAGACCGCGCTGATCATCTTCGCGCCGTGGCGAATGATCCCCTCGCGCTCGACCTGGGTCCCAATCATGAACCCGGGCACGTCGGCGAGAAACAGCAACGGGATGTTGAACGCGTTGCAGGTCCAGATGAACCTGGCGCACTTGTCCGAGGAGTTGACGAACAGCACACCGCCCTTGACCTTCGGCTGGTTGGCCACGACGCCGACGACCCGGCCGTCGAGCCGCGCGTAGCCGACGATCACCTCCTTCGCCCAGCGAGCATGGATCTCCAACAACGAGTCGGCGTCAAGCAAGGCGTCGAGCAGCTCGCGCATGTCGAAGGGCTTGTTCTCGTCGGTCGGCACCAGCTCGCGAATGGGTCGGTCCGACGCGGGGGCAGCGGGCGGGGCATCGGGCGGCTCACCGACAAACGAACCGGGGAAATACGACAGGTAGCGGCGGGCGAACTCGATCCCTTCCTCATCACTCGAGACGAGCGCGTGGCCCACGCCGCTGCGGGACGTGTGCATCCGCGCACCGCCCATCTCCTCGAGCGTGACCTTCTCTCCGATCACCATCTCGGCCATCCGCGGCGAACCGAGATACATCGAAGCGTTCCCGTCGCGCATGATCACCACGTCGCAGAACGCCGGGATGTACGCGCCGCCGGCGGCGCTGGGGCCGAACAGCACGCACACCTGGGGCACGACCCCCGATAGGCGTACCTGGTTGAAGAAGATCCGGCCCGCGTGGCGCCGGCCCGGGAACATCTGCACCTGCTCGTTGATCCGGGCGCCGGCCGAGTCGACCAGGTACACGAGCGGCGTGCGCAGGGTCAGCGCCCGCTCCTGGATGCGCAGGATCTTCTCGACGGTCTTGGGCGCCCACGACCCGGCCTTGACCGTCGGATCATTGGCCATCACGGCGACGGGACGCCCGCCGATCGTGCCGAGCCCGGTGACCACGCCCTCGGCGCCGAGTCCGTCGCCCTCCCAGCTCGCGAGCAACCCGTCCTCGACGAACGACCCGCCATCGAGCAGCAGGTCGACGCGGTCGCGCACGGGCAGCTTGCCCTGCTCGGCAGCGCGTGAGCGGTGGCGCTCGGGCCCTCCGGTGCGCGCGCGAGCGGTCGCCGCCTCCACGGCATCGGTGTGATCGATATCGGTCATCGCTGGTCCTGGACCCTGAAGGGTACGGTCGGAGCGGCCTCCTGCTCTCCCGGGGGCGGCGGCAGCGGCTTGCGCGGCCTGAGCCCGATGGCGACCCCGGCGGCCCCGATCACCAGCAGAAACAGGGGCCAGCCGACAAGCGACCCGCGGCCGGGTACGTGGCGCCCAACGAGGAACGCGAAGCCCGCCAATACCGCAACTCCCAGGTACGCCGGCCCCGGTTCGCGGTCGACCGCCGCATACGCCACCAGCCCGAAGCCGGCCGCGAGCAGGTAGAGCTCCCAGCCGAACCCCGCGGTTGGAACCTCCCCGAAGAAAGACCCAACCCGAGAGAGGTTGAGCGCCGTGACGTCGAGCGGCACCGACACCAGCGTCAACGCCAGCACCAGGACCACAACCCCGCCGGCGTCGACGAGCGCCACGGCATGGCGACGGCGCGCGTCGCGCAGTCGCACGGCGCCCGCTGCGAACGCGAGCGACAGCACGACCAGCATCGCCTTGAACGTCCCTTCCCCTCGGGGCCGGAACAGCCAGCTGACGAACGCCTCGACGGCGATCGCCGCCGCCAGCGCGGCGATCAGCGTGCAGATCGCCGAGTTGGCCCGTCGCGCCAGCACCACCGCGACGACAGCGGCGATCCCGAACGTCCACCACACGGCGCCTGGCCCGGGCGGCCTGTGGGCTCCGACAACCTCCGCCAGCAACTGCAGCGCGACGATCAGCGGCAGCAGACCCGCCACCAGCAGGATCGAGTGGTAGGTCCTGGGCGTCTCTGATTCGAGCGGGGCCATCCATGCCATCGTCAGCAGCAGGACCGAGATCAGCGCCACGACCGCGAACCGGGGCCCCAGCGACCACTGGGTCATTCGCAGCTCGATCACAATCGCCGCCAGCGCCAGCGGCACCGCACCCGCGGCGATCACATCGCCACGGTGGGGATGTGGGCGCAGGAACTCCAGCACGGCGCGCAAGGCTATCCGTCAGTCCACTGCACTGGCCCTGCGGACAGCACGTGGCTGCCGAGCGGACGGCCCAGGACCTCCTGAGCCGACCGCGAGGCGGCGATCAGGCGCGGAAGGTCGATCGCCGTCTCGATCCCCATCTCATGGAGCATCGAGACCAGATCTTCGGTCGCGATGTTGCCGGTCGCTCCAGGTGGAACCGGACAGCCTCCCAGCTCGCCGAACGAGGACTCGAAGCTCTCAACCCCCGAATCGAGCGCGGCGAGCACGTTGGCGAGCCCCTGACCACGGGTGTTGTGGAAGTGCGCCGTCAGCTCGACCCCGGGGAGCTCGGCGGCGGCGGCGGCGAAGAACTCGCGGACTCCGAGCGGGTTGGCCATACCGGTCGTATCGCCGAAGCCGATCTCGGCCGCCCCGGCGCTGAGGAGCCGTGCGGCGATCTCGAACACCCGCTCCGGCGGTACGTGACCTTCGTAGGGGCACCCGAACGAGACCGAGATCACGCCTTCACAGCGCAGCCCTTCGGTCCGAGCCGAGGCGAACGTCCGCTCAAGCCCGGACAGCGACTCCTCGATCGAGCGCCCGACGTTCTTCTGGTTGTGGCTCTCCGACGCGGACAGGAAGCCGTTGATCTCCTGAAAGCGCGAGCGGTGCGCCAGCGCCCGCTCCAGCCCGCGCTCGTTCGGGATCAGGACGCTCACCGCCACCTCCGAAGGCAGGCGGACGGCCTCGAGCACCTGCTCGGCGTCCGCAAGCTGGGGGATCACGTCCGGCCGTACGAAGCTCGTGACCTCGATCCGCGAAAGGCCGCACGCCCCGAGCAGCTCGATTAAGCGGACCTTGTCCGCCGTCGGGATCACCTCGGGCTCGTTCTGGAAGCCGTCGCGGGGGCCGACCTCGCGGATCCGGACGCGGCGGGGAAGGGAGCTCATGCCCCTACTTATAGATGAGGCGGAGTCCCAGCATCTGCGCGACCGTCACGAACTTGTAGCCGCGAGCCCGGAGGGTCTCGATCTCCCGAGGCAGTGCCGCGACGGTCTGGTAGCGCGGGCCGCCGCCGAAGTGCTGGATCACGATCGCGCCGTTGTGGGCGTTGGCCACGACGTTGTCGTAGATCGCATTCACCCCTGGAAGCGACCAGTCCCGGGGATCGACATCCCACATGATCGTCACCAGGCCGAGCGAGCGTGCGAGCGAGACGAGCTCGGGGCTGATATCCCCATACGGGGGCCGCCACAGGCACGGCGTGAATCCGCCCGTCGCCTTGCGGATCGCATCGATCGCCTGCACGAGCTGGAATCGCTGCTGGCCGACCGGCAGCGCAGCCACGTCGGGGTGGCTCCAGCTGTGGTCGCCGATCATGTCCCCGTCGGCGAGCATCCGCCGCTCGAACTTGCCGCCGGGGTCATATGGAGCGATCTGCCTGCCGATCTCGAAGAACGTCCCCACCGCGTGCTCGCGCTCCAGCACGTCCAGGAAGGCCGAGGCGGGGGGCGTGTCCCACGGCCCGTCGTCGAACGTGAGGGCGATGTCATGGACCTTGGTCGACCCGCCGTACACGAGCGACGACCCACTCGCCTCGCAGCCAACCACCTGAGGAACATGGAGCTTGGCGAGCGCGGGCCTCGCGGGAAACACCGCCTTGCAGTCCTTCGAGGTTGCGTGACAGCGGGACGTGCTCAGGACCTGCCAGCGGATCGAGGTGTACGAGTTGCCGATGTCGTTCGGGTCAAAGCGAACGGTGATGCCGCTGCCCCCATCTCGTGAGATCGATGCCGAGATCGTCTGGCCGGGGCCTCGTCCGCGACGGGTCACATGCTGGTAGGTCAGCTCCGGCTTGCGCCGGCCCTGATCGACGCAGAGAACGCCCGAGACGCTCCCGTTGTGAACCCGCTCAACGAGCAGGCAGAGCGAGCGCCGCTGCTGCTTCAGCGAGGCCGCCGAGAACGGGCTCCCGAGCTCGGCCTTCCAGACGAGCTGCTGCGCCTGCTGGACCAGCGACGCCGAATCCACCGGGAACGGCGTCGAAGCGGGCCCACGCGCGCCGGCGTCCTCGACAGCGAGCGCTCCCACCGCCAACGCGCCCACCGCCAACGCGCCCACCGCCAACGCGCCCACCGCCAACGCGCCCACCGCGAACGCGACCGCCGCGAGCTTCATCCCTTATCCCCGCCGGCGGTGATCACCCGCCGCTCGTGCGTCCCGACGCCGACTGTCAGGCCGCCCTCCGCCACGACCTCGACGGCGAACCGCAGCTTGCGCCCGTCGACGATCTCATCGAGGCGAGAGCGGGCGGTACATCTGGTCCCCTTGGGTGCGCTGGCAACATGCTTGACGCACACCTCGAAGCCGACCGTCGCCTGTCCGGGCTCCAGCAGCGGGTAGACGAGCATCGACGAGGTGCGCTCCATCATCGCGATCATCGCCGGCGTGGAGAGCACCTCAATGCCCAGCGTTCCGCCTACATCGGTGAGCAATCGTCCATCGACCACGAATTCGTCGGTTCCTTCAATTCCCACCTCCAATGCGCTCCCCATTGCCGGCAGGACAGTACTAGCTGCGGCCCATAGACTCCCCCGCTCGTGAAGGACCCTGTCTGCATAGTCGGCGGTACCGGTGCGCTCGGATTCGGGCTTGCGCTTCGGCTCGGAAACGCGGGCGTGCCGATCGTGATCGGCTCGCGCGATCCGGGACGCGCACAGGAGGCGGCGGCCCGCGCCGTGGCGCAAGTCCCAGGCGCCGCGTTCGACGGGCTCGAGAACGCGCAGGCGGTGAGGAAGGCCGAGGTGGTGATCCTCAGCGTCCCGTTTCGCAACCAGTCGGAGACGATGACCAACCTCAAGAGCGCGCTGACCCCGGGCCAGGTGCTGGTCGATGCAACGGTCCCGCTCGCGGCCGCGATCAGCGGCAAGGCCACGCGGACGCTTGGGGTCTGGCAGGGGTCGGCCGCTGAGCAGGCGCAGGAGATGGCGCCGGACGGCGTCTGGGTCATCTCCGCCTTCCACACCGTCAGCGCCACGCTGCTCAGCGATCTCGACCACAAGCTCGACGAGGACGTGCTGATCTGCGGCGATCGCCGCGAGGATAAGGACCGCCTGGCCGAGATCGTGAAGCGGATCTCGGGCCTGCGCCCGGTCGACTGCGGTCCGCTCGAGATGGCTCGCATCGTCGAGCAGCTCACGGCCCTGATCATCTCGATCAACGTCCGCAATAAGGTCAGGGCAGGAATCAAGATCACGGGCCTGTGATGTCATTGGCCGGGCCGGTCGTCGTCCTCGCCGGCGGCACCGGCGGCGCGAAGCTCGCCCGCGGGATGCTCGACGTGGTCGGCCCGGACGAGCTGACCGTGATCGCCAACACGGGCGACGACATCGAGATATACGGCGCCTACGTCTCCCCCGACCCGGACCTTGTCACGTTCTGGCTCGCCGACCTGATCGACGATCGAGGCTGGGGGCTGGCCGGCGACACGTTCAACGTGATGGACGGGCTGCGGGCGCTGGGGGTCGAGGTGTGGTTCAACCTCGGCGACCGGGACCTCGCGATCGGGCTCGAGCGCGCCCGGGCGCTTCGCGCCGGGCAGCGCCTGACCGAAGCCCACGCGTCGATCGTAGAGGCGCTCGCCGTCCAGGCGCGGGTCCTGCCGATGTCCGACAGCCCGGTCCGCACGCGGGTGATGGCGAAGGGCCGGTGGTGGCCGTTTCAGGAGTTCATGATCAAGGGCCGCGGCGAGGGCCCGATCGAGCAGATCGAGATCCACGGGGCACGTTCGAGCGTCCCCTCGCCCGAGGTCCTGGACGCGATCGCGACCGCGCGGGCGATCGTGATCGGGCCGTCGAATCCGGTGATCTCGATCGGTCCGATCCTGGCGATCGGGCCGCTGCGCGCCGCGATCGCCAGCAGTCCGGCCCCGGTCGTGGCCGTCAGCCCGCTCGTCCGGGGCGAGGTCGTGAAAGGGCCCACGGCGGTGTTCATGGAGTACGCGGGCCTGCCGCCGAGGAGCTCCGGGATCGCGGCCGCGTACCGGGATCTGCTTGACGGTCTCGTCGCCGATCAGCGGACGAGCGAGCTGCCGGTGCTCGAGAGCGACGTGCTGATGGACAGCCCAGAGACCCGAGCGCGCGTGGCGAGGAACGCGCTGCAGTTCGCCCTCACGCTCGGATAGGTTTCCCGGGACAGATGCGAACGCTCGCGATCCTCCCGATCAAGAGCTTCGGCGAAGCAAAGCAGCGCCTGGCGCACGAGATGAGCACCGGCGGCCGGCGGGCACTCGCCGAGGCAATGTTCTCCGATGTGCTCGTGGCGCTGAGGCGCGCCGGCGCGGTCGACGGAGTGCTTGTCGTCACCGCCGACAGCGGCGCTCAGCAGATCGCCGGAGGCTACGGCGCGATGGTCCTCGACGATGAGGAGCAGGGCCACAACCCGGCAGCACGGCGGGGCATCCGCGCCGCGCTCGACTCCGGGGCCGACCGGGTGCTGCTCGTTCCCGGTGACTGCCCGATGATGGACCCGGCCCAGCTCGACGAGCTGATCGGTCGCGACGTGGACGAGCGCTCGGTGCTGATCGTCCCCGATCGTCATGGCACGGGAACCAACGCGCTGCTGATGACGCCTCCGGGCTCGGTGGCCCCCGCGTTCGGGCCGGGTAGCTGTCAGCGGCACGCGGCGAGCGCGCAGACCGAGGGGACAACTCCCGAGATAGTCGACGTCCCATCGCTGGCGCTCGACGTCGACACTCCCGAGGACCTCGATGCGCTGCGCGAGGGACTCGAGTCGACCCATGGTGGCGCGGCGCACACCCGCGGCATGATGCGCCAGCTGATGCGAAGCCAGATTTGATCGCCGCGGTCGCGCTCCAAGGACTCCCGGAGATCTCATCCGACGACGATCTCGCGGCTCTGATCCAAGCCGCCGCCCTGCAACCCGAGAACACAGAGCTTCACGACGGGGACGTGGTCGTGATCGCGCACAAGGCCGTCTCCAAGGCCGAGGGATGCGTTCGCAGGCTCGACGAGGTTCGGCCGTCCGCGAGGGCGCAGCAGCTCGCTGAAGAGCTCGACAAGGACCCCCGCCACGTCCAGGTCGTGCTCGACGAATCCAGCTCGGTGCTCCGTGCCACGCGCGGGGTCATGATCTGCGTCACCCA
>Ga0310037_10001136_pt1 | contig 14989 bp, 20 predicted proteins | sample Sb_taG_11_FD_200239 | JGI IMG/M metagenome (GOLD analysis project Ga0310037, IMG submission 200239) | Peat soil microbial communities from Weissenstadt, Germany - Sb_50d_3_AS metaG (v2) (version 2) | ecosystem: Environmental > Terrestrial > Soil > Wetlands > Peat | place: Germany: Weissenstadt...
AGACGCAGCCGACATTCGTGAGACCGTGCGCGAGCGCTACGCCGCCGCCGCCGTCCAGGTCACAACGACGGGCCCCGGAGTCGGCTGCTGCGCGCCGAGCGAGACCTTCGATGGCGGCAGCGAGGTCTTCGGCGCAGCGCTCTACGCGCTCGGCGACCGCGAGCAGCTACCCGACACCGCGACGCTCGCCTCCCTCGGCTGCGGCAACCCCACCGCCGTCGCCGAACTCCACGAAGGCGAGACGGTCCTCGACCTCGGCTCCGGCGGCGGGATCGACGTTCTGCTCTCGGCCAAGCGCGTTGGCCCGACGGGCAAGGCGCACGGCCTCGACATGACCGATGAGATGCTTGCTCTCGCCCGTGAGAACGCCAGGAAGGCCGGTGTCGAGAACGTCGAGTTCCACAAGGGCTACATCGAGGAGATTCCGCTGCCCGACGCGAGCGTCGACGTGGTGATCTCAAACTGCGTGATCAACCTGTCCGGCGACAAGCCCAAGGTGCTGCGCGAGGTCGCAAGAGTCCTACGTCCGGGCGGACGCTTCGCCGTGTCCGATGTGATCGCCGACGAGGACATGGACGACGCGACCCGCGCAGACATGCAGGCATACACGGGCTGCATCGCCGGAGCGCTCACCCACCGAGAGTTCACCCAGGCGCTCGCAGACGCGGGCCTGGTGGACGTCGAGATACACGAGACCCATCGCGTCCACCCACAGGCGGCCTCCGCGATCGTGCGCGCACGCAAGCCGGGCGCGGCGCCCGCGGCATGAGCGACACGACGCACGAGGTTCATCTGCACGATCCGCAGACGCTCTCGGCACGACCAAGTTCTCCGGCGCGCTAGCCCCGTAGCACGAACCTACTCGGTCCTCATACACCAACGCGGGGCATGGATGCCCGCGCCTCATCATCTTGGAGGTGTCATTCACGCGCGCGGATGCTGGCCGATCTTTGATCGGTCAAAAAAACACATGCTCAGCGACACGTCCACGACACGTGCTTTCACGGGAACAGCGCACGCGCCTGAGTCGTATGAGCGAGTCGTCCTAACGGCCGTTTACGCTGCTAGCAACTATTATAGCTCAATGCCTAGTATTCTTGCCAGGATCGGTTATAATGGGCGCATGCACTTTGGCAGGCCACTCGAGGCGCTGACCCCAACACTCGACGGCGACGTGCTCTCCGTCCTCGCGCGCACAGACACGGAGATGACCGGCCGTGAGATACAGCGCCTTGCAGGCCACGGCTCTCACCAGGGAATCCGCAACGCCGCCGATCGCCTCGCCGAGCAAGGCGTCGTGCTACGCCGCCCCGCAGGGAGCGCCAACCTCTACAAGCTCAACCGAGACCACGTCGCGGCGCCCTGGATCGAGGGACTGGCCGCCCTGCCCGAACAAGTCCTCGAGCGACTGCGAAGCGCCATCGGCGCATGGACGCAACCCCCGACCCTGGCCGTCTTGTTCGGGTCGGTGGCCACCGGACTCTCCACGCCAGCAAGCGACCTGGACCTGCTGATCGTAAGGCCCGCCGGATGCGATCCCGACGAGCCAACCTGGAGAGAGCAGATCTCCTCACTCGAAGAACAAGCCACCGCATGGACCGGCAACGACGCCCGGATCATCGAATACGACGAGGAGGACCTCGCTGGAGACGAGACCGAGCCACTACTGAGAGACGCGCTGCGAGACGGCATCGAGCTCCACGGCTCGCTCCGCACACTGCGCCGCCTCACACGAGTGGGAAGCGCACAGTGACACCAAAGCTCCACAAGTGCGATGAGGCCACAATCGCAGGTCGCCTTCGGAAGGCCGAGCAGTTCATGGAAGGTGCCGAGACTATCCGCGAGTTTGCCGGCGATGAAGGTGACATCGCAGACGCATACGTGACGCTATGTGTCCACGCCGGTATCGCCGCAGCCGACGTCATCTGCTGCATCGCACTCGGCGAGCACGTCCAAGGCGAGGACCACAACGAAGCAGTCGCCCACCTCTCAAAAGTACGCCCAGACGGCCAAGACCTCGGCAGCTCCCTGCGCACGCTACTCCGCATGAAGACACGCGCCGGATACAGCCACCAACAAATCAATACCAACGACCGTAAGCGAGCCGGGCGAGCAGCAGAACGACTGCTGCAAACCGCACGCCAACGCCGCATGTCCGCCTAACGGTATGGACTATGTCCTCATGCAAGGACCCACCACCAAGATCCGCAAGCCACCACCACGGTAGGCGCCACTGCCTAAATCAAGATCAACGGCAAAAAGGTCGCCGACGTCAAGGGCATCAAGCCCCTCAAAAAAGACCTCGTGACCCGGGCGACGCTGCTTATCGGCCTCAGCTTCGCTCTCGTTGGGATAGCCCAACTGTTGCCGAACATCTGAGAGACAATCAAAGACCTGACCAACCAGCGGTAGTATCATTGACCTGTGGTCATCGACACTTCACATAAGCCAGATCCGCATCCTGGGCCGGACGCAACGCGCGAGCCTGCCAAGGACCTGAAGATCACCCAGAACGTCGTGCCATCCGGCATGCAACTCATTCCGAAGCGCCTCGCGCACTACATAGCTCGGCGCCTCGTCCCCCTGAAGTAGCTGGGCACGCGCCCGGCCATGACGCGTAGATCCCTCCTGGCCGCTCCCGCGGCTCGCTTCGCGGGAGCGGCTAAAAGCAATAAATAGTCGGTCGACCTTTTGTAATAACCAGAGCAGGCTTGGGCTGTTGCCGGTTCTTTGATAACTGCTACGCCATTGATCAAGTGGTCGTTCAGGCTGAAGAGCCTACGCCGGTCTTGGGCATTCGGCCGAACGGGCCGACTTCGCGGCCTGATTCGTTCGGCCGAAGTCCAAGCCGGCTTCGACAGCTGGTTTTTTAGAAAAGCAGGTCGGAACTTCGGCCGGCAGAATCAGCGCGCGAAGTCGCGCCTGCCGGACGAAGTGTCGGAACCTGCGCAGGCTTGCCTTCCGACGATTGTAAGCGCTAGCCCAACCCCGCGAATCCAGCAGAGCAGGCTTGGACGTTCGCCGGCAGAATCAGCGCGCGAAGTCTTCTCTTGTAACAACCCAGCAAAGCAGGCGTGGACATCCGCCGATGGGATTGGATGCCCACCCGCCCGCGAAGTCGGCCCGTTCGGCGGACTGTCCACGACCTGCGTAGGCGCCTGCCGGCCGAACGTCCAAGACCTGCGAAGGTTCGCCCGGCTCAACACCCGCGCGCAGACGCGGGGCATGGAGGCCCCGCGCTCACGAACCCTCGACCTTGCTCAGGTATAGCTCAACCTTCGTAATAGCCGCAGGATCGGGTATACATGAGCAATGGCTTTCGATGCTTCCCAACCGCCGGCCCGTACTCTCTCATCCCGCGAGGCGGAGGTCGTCGCTTGGCTCGAGAGCGAGCGCCTTCGCAGCGTCTCATCTGACGAGATCGCAGAGCGCTTCGGATGGCCCCCGCAGACCGTCTGGCACACGGTCTCAAATCTGACTCGCAAGGGCTGGCTGACCCGTACCTCACGTGGACGTTACGAGACGGTCCTAGCCGACACCGGTGGCTGGGCCCTGCCGAATCCGTGGGCTGCCCTGGGGAGCACCGGGTTGCGCTACTACGTCGGCTTTCAATCTGCCGCCTACGAGCGGGGGCTCACGCCCGATCGCACAGGCGCTGTGCAGGCCTGCGTCCCGGCCGGCACCAATCGCCCCAAGGCATGGGCCAAGATACCCATCTCATTGATCTTCCTGCGCTCCTTCGCGCCGGTCGGCGTCGAGCAACTCGAGCTGCACGGCTTTCAGATAAAGGTCGCCCGGCCAGAGAAGATCCTCATCGACGGCGCCGGGCTGCCGGGACGAATCGGCGGCGTTCACGGGCTCGCACGCGTCCTGCACCGAGCGTACCCCAACCTCGATTGGGGCCTGCTCGTCGACCTTGGCCAACAGGCCGTCCGCGGGCACGCGGCACTCCGTCGCCTCGCCGCGCTGATGGAGATCCTCGACCTACAGATTCCCAAGGCATTCGCAAAGCACGCCCAGGCCCACCGCGGCGAGTCGCTGCTGTATCTCGGCAAGCGGCGCATCTTTGGAGCCCGCGGCACCCGCCTGGCCCGCTGGGCAGTGATCGACAACATCGGAGCGCCCGCCCTGCGCGAGGAGATCATCCGCTGATGATCCCCAACGCCATCATTCGTCAGTACGCCGTCGGGCAGCAAGTCGACGCTGAAGTCGCCGGGCAAGACGTCGTCCTTCACTACATGCTGGCGCTACTCAACGAGGCCGGCCTCATCGGCCGTGATGCAAAGAACACGCCCGGTCCGCTGCTCTTCAAGGGCGGAACCGCACTACGCAAGTGCGTCTTCGGAAGCACCGGGCGCTTCTCCGAAGACATCGATCTCGACGCAACGCACAAGAACGGCTTCGAGGCGCAAATAGAGGCCGAGCTCGAGCAACGCAGCCCCTACCACGAGATCACCTTTCGGATCGCCGGCTTCCGCTACTCCCAGGAAGAGAACTTCAGCGGCATGATCGCCTACGAGCATCCCCACGGCAGCGGAACATTCGAGCTGCAGATCAGCTACCGCCTGGACCCGATCCTCAACCCCCGAGACCTGACCCTCGCCGAGCAGCCCTACTTCACGCGTCTGGAGTGCGGCATCCCCACCCTCTACGGGCTGGACCCCTACGAGATGATCGGCGAGAAGATCATGGCCTGCAACCGCCGCCTCGGCGGCTCGGCGAAGGACATCTACGACCTCTACCTCTGGGCCGAAAGACCCTTCTCCGCAGCACTCGTACGCCGCCTCGCAGTGCTGAAGGCATGGACCGACAAACGCGCCAGCCCCCGCTACGACCCCGAGACGTTCCTGCGGGCGATTCAGCCCAAGAACTTCGCCTGGGCTGAGCTCCAGGGCTTGGTGCCGCGGCGCCTGCAAAAAGACCACGACCGCATCTGCACCACCGTCCGCGAACGATTCAGCTTCGTCACCAAATGCTCCGAAGCAGAACAAGCGCTGCTTGCTGACCAGACCGCGCACCGCGAGCACGCTCTCTTTCGTCAGCTCCGAGAAGAGGCCCGGCAGTGGGCAGACACCACCGGCCGCTGACCGATCTCCTCCCATCTTTGGCACATCACCACGGCTGTGAGCTAAGCACCCCCAGGTACGCGGGGCACGGAGGCCCCGCGCCCCACCACAACGGGAAGCACAAGTACCTGCGCGGATGCTGGCCGATCTTTGATCGGTCAAAAAACACGCGCTAAAACACACGACGCGGTTTCTAGTAGGCGCTCAACCGTCTTCAGCCATCGCGACGCTCTGAACCCCACGATGTGTCTCGCTGGGACCGTCGATCGTGGTCGCCGGCAGGATCACCGCACGCGCCTGCCCGGGATGGACGGCGAGGACGGTCGCGGCGAGGCCTACGACGAGCGCAGCCGTATGCCACCGGCGCGCCACGAGAGGGTGAGTCGGCACGGCTTCGAAGCTCATCGAGAGGGCCAAGATAACCCCCCGCGCACACGACCATCGAGACCCAACCCATGCGCGCCGAGGTCGCGGCCGTCCTATCAGCCGTTTACGCTTCTGCTATCAGCCATTTACGCAACGCTAAACAGCCACTTGCGCACCATAGGGCGGTATGACCATGCCTCTGTTCACGCGCCGCATCCGGCCGATCGTCGTGGGCGGGGGCAACGAGCTCACGAGCTTTGATCGATCTCCCTTATAGGACGCTCCTAAACGAGCATTGTCCGGCTAACAGTGCGGGAAATACCATTTTGCTCGCTTTAGCTTGGCCTCTTGCTATAATCGAGCAATAGCTTTAATGGTCACACTTACGCCCTCCGCCTCGGACACGATGCGATCGGCACTGAGCGCTCTGCCCGAAGTGACGGTCGTGGCAGCCCCAGCGAATGCGCTGATCTCTGAATCCGGTCCCGAACCGCTGAGCCTGCAGCGAGTCGGCCTGGGTCAAATCGAGCACCTGACTTCGACACCGGGGATTACGCGACTCATGCAGATCGACGGTGTCCTTGACGACGCCACCGCCGGACGACTCGAGGATTCTGCCATCGGCTACCTGGACAGCGCCGGGCGAGCCTGGCTGCCGGGCATGCGACGTACATCCCTCGAGCGTGACACGCGCAAGCGCGCCCGCTCGCTGCGGGGAGCCGGCTTGCGCGTCGCCCAGCTGCTGGCCGACGATCCACAAGAGCGCTGGACAGAGCGCGACCTGGCCGATCGAGCCAAGACGAGCACCAGCACCGCGCACAACCTCTTGGAGCGTCTCGAAGGCCAGGGACTGGTGCAACGTACGGGCCACACTCGCGGCACGATTCGTACCGTGCCGGACCCCGCCGCACTGCGACGCTGGCTCGCCCGCAACGGCCGGCCTTCCCGACTGCGGCGCCTGGCCTGCTGGGTACCAGATCCCCACCCCGAGCCAACCACGGACGATTTGCGAATCGTCCTCACAGGAGCAGCCGCGGCCGCCGAACTGGGCATGCCCGTGCTTACCGGCACACCGCGTACGCTGCTACGCGTCAAAACGCCACAGGGCACAGACCTCAATGACATCCCGTCGATGCTTCACGGCGTGCGCGACGAGGCCGGCGCCAACGCCGTGCTCATCGACGACCGCGACGGCCTCGGCTGGCGTGAGGCACAACGATCTTCCGCGGGAGCGCTCGTCGCTCCCCGGAGCCGAGTGATGCTCGACCTGTGGCTGGAACCGCGCGGCCAAGCCGCCGTCGACGCCTTCCTCGACCTCTGGGACCACACAGGCCACGCTGCCGCGCCGTCGCGATGAACGACGAGCGACACGCCCCCGACGCCCTGCTGATCGAGGCGGCCAGCCTGGTTCACCTGCTGGGAGGCGTCGGCTCCAAACACCTGATCGTCATCGGCGGACTGGTGCCTCCGCTGCTGGTTCCCACAGCCGCGACAGCACACGTCGGCAGCCGTGACATCGACTTTTGCCTCTCCGTCGCGCTGACGCAAGGAGTCACACGGGAGTACTACAAGTCGATCGAGGAGGCGATCGAGCCTTTCTTCGAACCCACCAAGCACAGCCGCTTCCGCTGGATCAAGCGATCTGACGCTCCCGGCCTACGAATCCTCGTCGACTTCCTGGCTCCAGAGGACCCCAGCGATTCCCTGGCCATCGACGGAGCCCGTCAACTGGACGAGGACACCGCAGGGGTAAACACCGGCCTGAAGCTGCGCCCATTCCCTGTGCGCTGCGGCAAGCTCATCGACCTCGATGCCGAGACCACCACATACGAGGACGTCGACTTGGTCTACAGGTGCGGGGTAAAAGCCCGAATCCACCTACGCCACGCCGGTCCCGTCGGCTTCCTGGCCGCCAAGGCCGAGGCACTGAACGGGCGCGACGACCCGAAGGACGGATATGACGTTGGATGGTGGTGCCTGCACGCCGCACCCAACGCCGACGCGGTCGCCGATCAGCTCACCAGACGACCGGGGTGGAGCCATCCCCTTGTGCCCGAGGCCATCGCGATGCTCAAGGACAGTTTCGCCAAGCGCGACTACCCAGGACCCAGCGGCTACGCAGCGGAGTCCCATCCCGACTCAGAGCCGGGAGATCAAGACTTCGAGACGGCACGCACCCAGGCTTTCGTCCGAGTCAACCAGGTGCTCGAGCGCCTCCAGGAAAGAATCGCCTGGACACCCGACGAACCGTACGCACATCACCACCCGACCGTACGCCTACCGCCGCCCGGATGGGATCGCCATCGTGCCGGCGACGTTACTCGGTCCCTGACCAATCAGTGTCAGAGACCCGGTACGTGCATCCCCCCCAAGTACGCGGGGCATGGAGGCCCCGCGCCCAACCACAACAGGAAGGACAGATACCTGCGCGGATGCTGGCCGATCTTTGATCGGTCCAAAAACCCCGCGCTAAAACACACAAAGCGGTTTTTATTAGACGCTCAATACTGTTCGTCTTGCAACACGTGCGTGACCCCGTCGACGCTCTTGAGGTAGACCAGTCCGCCGGTTCCGTCTTCGGCCATCGCGACGCCGCCGAAGCCGACGATTTCCTCGCTCGGACCGTCGATCGTGACGGCCGGCAGGATCACCGCACGCGCCGGTTGGACATGACCGGCGAGCCCGATCGCGGCGAGGGCGAGCAGGGGCACGCTCATGCGCCACCGGCGCGCCCGCGGGCATGGGGTGGGCACGGCTTCGACGCTCATCAAGAGGGCCAAGATACCCGCCGGAACCCCACTCCGAGCCAGTCAGAGGCCCGGCTTCACAGGATGGTTAGGAGTTGGTGTCGGGGGGCAGGTCACCACCCCGGCCTCTCGCCAGAGAGCTTTGGATTCCATCCGGAGTCGATGGGAACATATGTTCGATGCCGGCCCACCCATCAGTCATAGCCCGACGCTTGCCGCTCGCGACGTTGCGCGCCTTTCCCACACAGCTTGACCTGTTCACAGCAATCGCTGGGGGCGTGCCGTGGGCGGAATCGTTGGGGGAGCAGTCGCATGGATGCTGGACAAGGATCTCGCCCAAGGCGGCATTCTCGGCGGCGGGTTCGGCATGATCCTTGGAGCCATGCTCGCGATCCTGCAGGCAAGCGGCCTATACTCATAGCCATGCGTCACAGACTGCTCATCGGACTGATCACCACAATCAGCGTCGCGTTCCTCCTGGGATTCATCGCCTCGCGCGACATCTTCGGCGCACACGGATGGGCAATCGCCCTGATTATCGGAGCCGCCATCTGCGCCAGCGTCGTCGTAGCACTCGCCCCCCTGCGCCCTCGCCGCGCACACGACAGTCATCAACTGCATCCGCTCCGGCGCTGACCACGCTGGAAGACGGAGCAGGGACGCTCCGCCCCCACACGCCTTGGTCCATCACCCGCCGCGCGGACGCGACCCAATAAACACCAGCTCCGGTAGCGAGGACGAGCACGGGTATGAATACGCGCACGCGCCACCGGCGCGCCCGGAGAAGATGAGTCGGCCCGGCCGCGACGCTCATCAAGAGGGCCAAGATACCCGCCGCGAGACCGGCCGGAGGCAGTCCGAAACCCGGTTTCACAGGATGAGATCTCGGACGTGCGCCCGATCAGATCTCGGATGTTCATTTCGACCGGCCCCGCTGAGGCGGGTCCTCTCGGTCGAAATGAACATCCGAGATCCGCCGTGGCTCAGCACCCCCTGACGCGGGGCCACGGAGGCCCCGAGCCCACAACCTCGGTCCTCCCCATCAAGGCGCGCGGATGCGCACCAAAAAGACACGTCTACAAAAAGCGGGGCGAGAGAAGCGTCCCAAGCCGCGCTTAGCTTTCTTGGCATGCCGACGAAACCGATCACGCCGAGGTTCGCCGAGAGCCTGCGCCTGTTGGCCGCGAGCCAGCTGCAGACGCAGGTATCGCGCTCAGGCACGCTCGACGTCAGCGCGCTGGGTGTCGTGAGTGCATGTGCAGGCTTACCTTCCGATGGCTCTTTTATAACTGCTACGCCATTGAGCTCCACGGCTCACTGCGCACACTGCGCCGGCTCACACGAGCACGAAGCGCACAGTGACGGGAAGGCTCCACAAGTGCGACGAGGCAACCATCCAAGGACGCCTCCGGAAGGCCGAGCAGTTCATGGAAGGCGCCCACACCATCCGCGAGTTCGCCGACGACGAGGGTGACATCGGAGACGCATACGTGACGCTATGCGTGCACGCCGGCATCGCCGCGGCCGACGTCATCTGCTGCATCTCACTCGGCGAGCACGCCCAAGGCGAAGACCACAACGAAGCCGTCGCCCACCTCTCAAAAGTACGCCCAGACGGCCAAGACCTCGGCAACTCCCTGCGCACGCTGCTGCGCATGAAGACACGCGCCGGATACAGCCACCAACAAGTCAACACCAGCGAGCGCAAGCAGGCCACGCGAGCAGCGGAATGACTGCTACAAACCGCCCGCCAACGTCGCATCAACGGCTAACGCCACGAGCGTTCGGGGTTCCGAAGGCCAAGCAGAAAATGCCACAGCCCGTGGCACAAATTCCCCGAGGCCTACGCGGGGCATGGAGGCCCCGCGCCCACACCCTCGGTCCTCCCCCACCAAGGCGCGCGGATGCGCCCCAAAAGACACCCCTCTCCAGCTCCAAAGACGTGGTGGGCACGCAACATAAATCTGAGCCGTCGCCGGCGGCTTGGCAGCGCGGGCTCCTGAGCTTCGTCCCGACCGGCCCGAAGTCCTGGCCTACAGCTGAGGCGGGCGAGAGAACCGTCCTAAGCTCGGCTCACAATTGAGCAGTGCCCCGAGTCAGCGCCTTCTACGGCATCGTGATCACGATGTACTTCTACGACCACCAACCGCCCCACTTCCATGCGCAGTACGCCGAGCACCACGCGGTGATCGCGATTGAGGACCTGAGGGTGCTCGTTGGTGGACTGCCGCGCAGAGCACTCAAGCTCGTGACGGAGTGGGCGAGCATGCATCGCGAGGATCTCCAGGCCGACTGGGAGCTTGTGCATGGCGGAGATGTCCCCGAGCCGATCGACCCGTTGCCGTAAGATGGAGCGATGGTGTTCGTAACCGTGACATCGGTAGAGGTGCTTGGTCACTACCGGCTCCGGCTCGGCTTCAGCGACGGCAGCCGGCGAGACGTTGATCTCACCGGAGAGCTGCACGGCCCGGTTTTCGAGCCGCTGGCCGATCCGGACTTCTTCGCACAGGTGCGAGTAGACGACGAGCTTGGCACCGTGGTCTGGCCCAATGGCGCCGACCTCGACCCCCTCGTGCTGCACGGCGACTTCGAGCCGGCCTCCCGCCTAATCCGTCACTAGTCGGAGGCGAAAGCCTCGGTCTCCCGGTCAGCTACGTAAGGCTGACACGGACCCGTGGTCCACACACCACGCCCCGAACGCGGGGCATGGAGGCCCCGCGCCCACACCCATCCTCTCCCCCACCAGGGTGCGCGGATGCGACCCAAAAGACATTTATTACACAAGTTGTGAGCAGTTGCGCCAAATATGTCAATTTTGTCCCGTTTGCCTGGATGGGGTATGGCTGACTCGGTCGTCGTATCGTGGCTGGCATGGTGATCGGCGAAGCTGAGGGCAGTGGCTTCGATATAGCGTCGCTGGCGCCTAGGACCGGTCGCGGGGTATGGAGGCCCCGCGCCTACCAGCCTTGGCGGTTCCACCTACCAAGATCTGCGAAGGATTGCCTTCCTATGGCTCTTTTATAACTGCTACGCCATTGATCAAGTGATTGTTCAAGGTGAAGCCCTTGCCTTTTCTTTTAGCAAAGCAGGCCGGTACTTCAGCCGGCAGAATCAGCGCGCTTGTCGCGCCTGCCGGTTGAATGTGCCGGGACCTGCGTAGGATTGCCTTCCGACGGCTGTCATGGCGACTCGTTCTTTATTGAACAGCAGGCCCGACCCCCGGCCGGCTTTTCGTAATAAACAGAGCAGGCTTGGACTTCGGCCGAACCTTGTCCTAATAACTCAGAGCAGATCCTGGCCTGTATCCTCGACACTCCGATCAGCGAAGTGCGGGAGAACCCGCCTTACGGCGTCAAGTGCGTCGTCGACATTCAGGTTCGCGGAATCGGCGCGAAGGCCGACCGCGTCGCGACCGTCAGGACCGTCTGGATGTTCGACCACCCCGACGCCCCGCCGCGACTTGTAACCGCCATCCCGAAGTCCTAGACTGGAGCGATCATGTCCACCGTCAAGCAGGCAATCGGCGAAATCGATGTCGTCGCCTTCGAGCGACCGATCAAGAAGACCGATAAAGTCGGCAACTGGCCTACCGGAACAATCGGCGCCGTCGTCAGCGACTACGGCGAGCACAAGGAAGTCGAGATCGTAGGCGACGCCGGCGAAACCCTAGACCTGGTTGTAGTCCCCGTCGAGCAGCTCAAGCTCATCGAGAAGCACCACCACCACGCCTGACGCATAGCTCCCGCGTGGGCGCCCGTGGCTCGCTTAGCGAGAGCAGCGAAAAACAATAAATAGTCGGTCGACCTTTCGTAATAGACAGCTGCCTTGGACGTTGTCCCAATACTCAGAGCAGGCTTTGGACGTTCGCCGGCAGAATCAGCGCGCGAAGTCTTCTCTCTGTAACAACCCAGCAAAGCAGGCGTGGACATCCGCCGATGGGATTGGATGCCCACCCGCCCGCGAAGTCGGCCCGTTCGGCGGACTGTCCACGACCTGCGTAGGCGCCTGCCGGCCGAACGTCCAAGACCTGCGAAGGTTTTGGTCTCGCGTTTCGTGGGCGGATGGTCGTGGGCGGTCCAGGGGCCAGTCGAGGCTTGGGGTGTCCCGTTTTGCGGCTGCCGTCGGAGAGAGGGCAGTGGCCACCAAACCGATCACTCCGAGGCTCGCCGACCGGCTCTGCTCGCTGGCCGAGAGCCAGTTGCAGATGCAGACCGCCCGTTCGGCGGCGCTCGATACCGTCGCCATCGGCGTGATGGCGCTCGACGCCGCCTTCGTCGCGATCGTGCTGGCCGCCGGACACACCGACGTGCGAATCTTCGCGCTGTGTCTGCTCAGCCTGTCGCTGACGTTCGCCGCGGGCGTCCTGGCGCTGCCCGGCACACAGCGCACCGGCCCGTCGATCGCGCGCATGCGCCGCACCCGCACAGCGATGGACGGCGATGATCCCCGGTTCGCAGAACGGCTGCTCGACGGATTCGAGCACGACATACACACCAACGAGCAGACCGTCTCTCGCAAGGCCACCCTGTTCAACGCCGCACTTACGTTCGCGTCGTTGACCATCGTGATCGAGCTGGCTGCGAGGCTATGATGAGAGCCATGAAACACACCGAGCCCCCCACCACCACTGGAGCGCCGTCCAGCGCAGAGAGCACCGCCGACACCGAACCGATCGAGTCCCAGATGCTGCCCGGCATCGGCTTCGGCTGGCCATACTGGCTGTACCGCCACCTGCGCGCGCTGTTCAAACGCGCCACACCCACGCACTAAGCTCTCAGCTCTGCTGCGCCCCCAGGCGCTTTGCATGGCCGGGGTCTGTGGGCTTGCCGACCGAACGTTGTGCGATTCCGTTGGTTTCGGTCTCGCGTTTCCGTGGGCGGATGACACTGGCCCGGCGCGTCGCCGCGATCTGGTTCTATGGGTTCCTATCTCCTGCTCGACGCGTTCCGGGAAGACTGCGAGACGGCGATCGTCGTCTCCAACGACGCCGAGGAGAAGACGCCGATCGAGATCGCCAAGACCGAGCTGGGCGTCAGCGTCGGCGTGCTCAACCCGCATCCCCTCAAGCGACGCAGCTTCGATCTGCAACCAACCTTCTTCAAGCAGCCGGGGAGTCAAGACTCCACGCGGCCCATCCGTCCTCGGTGACGCGAGTCCGGATTTGCCTCACCGTTGGCGGTGGGTAGGGATCATTCCGGGGTTTGCAAGCAACGGGATAGCAGGCGCCGCTTCGTATAGAGCCTCGTCATTTTGCGTCGTATAATGACGAGGCTATGCCATTGCAGTCCGTTACCCGCCTCTACCGCCTGCCGGAGTCGAGCTTCTTCCTGTTCGGCCTGCGCGGCGTTGGCAAGAGCACGTGGATCCGCTCGCAGCTGCCCGACGCGCGGCGTTTCGATCTGCTCGACGAGACGCTGTATCAACGGCTGCTCGCCGATCCCGCGCCGTTCGCCGCCGAGCTGCGCACGCTGGCACCCGGAAGCTGGGTGGTCCTCGATGAGACACAGCGCCTGCCCGGGCTGCTCAACGAGGTCCACCGCTTCATCGAGGAGCGCCGGTTGCGCTTCGCGCTGCTCGGCTCCAGCGCACGCAAGCTCCGCGCCGCCGGCGTCAACCTGCTCGCGGGACGCGCACTGTGGCGGGAGATGTTCCCGCTCACCCCAGAGGAGCTCGGCTCCCAGCTCGACCTGGAGCGCACGCTTCGGATCGGCGCGCTGCCGCTGGTGCTCGCATCCCCGGAGCCGCAGGAAACCCTGCGCACCTACGTCCAGCTGTACCTGCGCGAGGAAATCAAGGGCGAGGCGCTCGTGCGAAACCTCCCCGGCTTCGCCCGCTTTTTGCCCGTCGCCGCCCTCTGCCACGGGCAGAGCATCAACGTCTCCGGTCTCGCCCGCGACGCCGGCGTGGCCCGCACCACCGTCGAGGGTTACATCCAGATCCTCGAAGACACGCTGCTCGCACGACGACTGCCCGCATACACCGCCCGCCTGCGCGTCCGCGAGCGCAAACACCCCAAGCTCTACTGGGTGGACCCCGGCGTCGCACGCGCCGCGAAGACGGTCCACGGGGTGGGTGGGCCACTCTATCCCGAGGAGCGCGGAGCGCTGCTGGAGGGCTACATCCACACCCTGCTCCTCACCTACATGGCCGAGCGCGAGCTGGCAGCGGAGATCAGCTACTGGTCCCCCGCCGGCTCGCGTCAGACCGAGGTCGACTTCCTGCTGAGCCGCAACAGCGAGCACTGCGCCCTGGAGATCAAGGCCACAACACGCGTCCAGTCACAGCACCTCACCGGGCTGCGCGCAATCGCCCCCCTACCCGGACTCAGACGGCGAGTGCTCGTGCACCAAGGCGAGCGGCCCGGCAGAACCGAGGACGGAATCGAGCTCTGGCCGATCGCCACCCTACTCGAGGCACTACAAACAAACAGCCTATGGCCATGACGATCTCCAGCCGTTATCACAGGCCCAGAGACACCGACGAGCCTGGTAGCGGCGGTCCCACTGCTAGAACAGCCTTTGCTGTGCCTTCTCTACCGCCGGAGCTTCTTGATCCGAAGACGGAGACGACAGTCGATGCGCTCTTGGACACGGTACGACACCTCCTAGAGGAAGAGAACTCGCGCGATCAGAGCTTCAACACGCGTGGTGTAGGTCTTGCCGGGTTCGTGGGGATCATCGTGTCACTGAACACCACCCTAGGTCACGATGCTCTCGCCGCGAACTGGGGCACTCCGTGGAAGGGCCTCGCGGTCGGCTTGTTCGCCGGTACGCTCGCGTCGCTCGTCGGTAGCGTGGTGGTCGTGGTCAT
>Ga0310037_10001138_pt1 | contig 14970 bp, 15 predicted proteins | sample Sb_taG_11_FD_200239 | JGI IMG/M metagenome (GOLD analysis project Ga0310037, IMG submission 200239) | Peat soil microbial communities from Weissenstadt, Germany - Sb_50d_3_AS metaG (v2) (version 2) | ecosystem: Environmental > Terrestrial > Soil > Wetlands > Peat | place: Germany: Weissenstadt...
GTGTTGGTGGACGCGATGGGGACAGTGGCTGAGGCCGAGGCTCTCGCGGATTGGGTCGCTCTGCACAACCGCAACTTGGAGACCATCTATATAACGCACGCCCATTTCGACCACTTCTACGGTCTGGGCATTCTGCTCGACCGTTTCCCAGGCGCTCGGGCGATAGCAACGGCCAACACGGTGAACGCCATGCAGTCGTCTTTCTCTCCCGTGGTGGAGCGGTTGGCCCGCCGGCTCTTTCCAGGGCAAGTGCCCACCAAATTGGTTCCACCTGAGCCCTATGAGCACGACACATTTACTCTTGAGGGCCACGAAATGCGCATCATCGAGCAGGGCCGCACCGATTGTCCCGATTCGACGTCTCTTTACGTTCCATCGATCGGCCTGATCGTCGCGGGCGACGTGGTGTACAACCAGTGCCGCATCTACGTCGGCGACACCACCCCCGAGAGCCGAAAGAATTGGATCGCGGCGCTAGACCGGTTAGCGGCGCTGGACCCGGCGATTGTTGTCGCCGGTCACAAAAAGCCTGGCGCGCCCGACGCTCCCTCGACGATCCAAGACACCAAGCGTTACCTGCAGGACTTCGATCGGTTGCAGAAAACCGCGACGTCCGACCAGGAGCTGTTCGATCAGATGACGGAGCTGTACCCGCATTGGGTAGCCAACCAGTCGTGGTTGATGTTCGGATTCCCGCAGCCATAACCCACATCAACCCTAAGACATGCCTTAGAGAAGCCCGTGCTTCTTTACCTCTCGACGCACATCGCAGCCGTGCGTACGACGATTGCTTATCCAGGTGAGGTCGTAGATCCAAACTAAAGCGCGGAAGCGGCAAAATTTCTGGGACGAGCTGTCGACTTCCGGCCCGGCCGTTCGTCTATCGGGTCAGGGCTGATGATTCAGGCCTGCAATACGGGTCACGGCTGATGATTCAGCTCTGCAATATATTAGTGAAGGCAGGGCAACCGCCCAAGGCGAAGACCGCTACAGGAGAATTGAGAAATCATGACGCAGATTTTGGTTGAAACAACGGCCAGATCTCGAAAATCCACTCTCATTCCGGGGGTCCCAACCATGCTGATTGCGAGAAGAACTGCAATTCTGTGCATTTCCTTGTCGTTGAGCCTGACGGCAGCAGCCCAGCACAAGCCTTCTCCGCTTCAACCCTATGTGAAGGAAAATGCACCGGTGCTGGTCCTGGAGCATGTGCGCCTTATCGACGGCACAGGCTCTGCGCCCCAGGAAGATATGCGCATCGACATCGCTGGCGGCAAGATCACAGCTGTCCAAGCCGCCGGTGCGCACACCCCTTATCCGCCCAACGCGCAGGTGCTGGAGATGACGGGAAAGACCGTGATCCCCGGCTTGGTCGGGATGCACGAACATCTCTTCTATCCCACGCCGCAGCAAGCCCAAGCTGGCGTGGCGTTCTATGGCGAGGCAGCGGACAGCGCTCCGCGTCTCTACCTGGCAGGTGGCGTGACGACGGCGCGGACTGCGGGCAGCGTCGAGCCGTACACCGACCTGGAACTGAAGCGAGAGATCGACGCAGGGTCGCTGCCCGGACCCAAGCTCGACGTGACCGGCCCCTACCTCGAGGGCAAAGGCCGCTTCGTGATCCAGATGCACATGCTTGCGGATGCGGACGACGCTGCGCGCACGGTGGATTATTGGGCCGCCGAGGGCGTGACCTCGTTCAAGGCATACAACTATCTCACGGCGGATGAGCTGAAGGCGGCCATCGACCACGCTCACGCCCACGGGCTCAAAATCACCGGGCATCTTTGCTCCATCGGATTCAGGCAGGCGGCCGCGCTGGGCATCGACAACCTGGAACATGGCCTGGCAGTGGATACCGAGTTCTTTCCGGGGAGGAAGCCGGACGAGTGTCCCGGTCTTCTTGCGAATTTGGCCTATCTCGAGAAAAGTGTGGAAGTGGAGGGACCTGAGGTGCGGGAGATGATCCGTGACCTGGTAGCGCACCATGTGGCCATCACGTCAACGCTGGCGGTGTTTGAGAGTCTCGGCTCGAATCGCCCGCCAATCGAGCGGGTGAGCGCGGCCCTCAAGACGCTCTCGCCGCAAGCCGCGAAGGAGTATCTGCTCGGCCGCGCTCAGGTGGCCGAGCAGGACTTAGGCGGGCCGATGCTGGGAAAAGAGATGAGATTTGAGCGCGAGTTTGTGGCCGCGGGCGGACTGCTGATGGCGGGATGCGATCCCACCGGCTACGGGGGCGTAGTGCCGGGCTTCGGCGACCAGCGCAACATTGAATTGCTGGTCGAGGCCGGCTTCTCATCGGTCGAAGCCATCCGCATTGCCACACTGAATGGGGCACTCTACATGGGCAGAGACGCGAGCATCGGATCGATTGCGCCGGGCAAGGCCGCCGATTTGGTGGTGTTGGGCGGCAACCCGGCCGAGAAGATTGAAAACATCGAGAAAGTTGAGCTGGTGTTCAAAGATGGCGTGGGTTTCGATGCTGCGAAACTGATTCGATCCGCCACCGAGCTGGTTGGCTTGCGGTGAGCACGCAGGAACCCGAGCGGCAATTCCTCCAGGACCGCATTCGGAAGCTGAAATAAATATTAGAAGAGCTGTCGATTTTCCGTCTCTCCAACGACAATAGCACGAGAGAACGATGAGCTACGGTTCCTGAGCGAACAGGAATCACGTCATCGGGAACAAACCACAGAAACCAAGGAGAAAAAGTCATGCCACAGTATCTGGTCGCTAATTACCTCCCCGACGACTTCGACCCGTCCACCGTAACCGAAGCGATGGTCGAACAGATCCACGCGCTCAACCGCGAACTGATTGCCGCCGGCATAAGGAAGTTCGCCTGCGGCATTTCCCCGCCCGGCAGCGCGAAGACGCTGCGGGTCCAGCCCGACGGCAAGGTGCTCGTCACCGACGGGCCATACACCGAGACCAAGGAGCACATGGGCGGATTTTGGATATTGGAATGCGCGGATATGGACGAGGCGCTCGCGTGGGCGCGCAAGGGTGCCATCTTCTCCGATGCGGTGGGAGAGGTGCGCGAGCTTCTTTTCTACCCGGCTCCGGAAGAAGATCCCGGCGGAAGCAAGTAAATATAGAAGTAGCGGCCCTGATAGGGCGTCCGCTCTACACTTAAGGAGAAGAAAATGCGCTTCATGATGATCATGTATCCGAAAATCTACGAAACCGCAAAAGCCGGCTTCGTGCCCAAGATGAGAGACATGGAGAAGATGGGTGCGTACAACGACGAGTTAGGGAAAGCCGGCGTGCTGCTCGCGCTTGACGGCCTGACACCGCCTGCGACGATGAGCGCGCGCGTTACCTTCAAAGACGGAAAATCGAAAGTTACCGACGGTCCGTTTACCGAAGCGAAGGAGGTGGTCGGCGGCTTCTGGATTATCCAGGTGAAGTCGCGCGAAGAGGCGCTCGAATGGGCCTCGCGCATCCCCGGACGGGATGACGAAATGGTCGAAGTCCGCCGGTTGTACGACATGACCGACTTCGATCCCGAGACCCAAAAGTATATCCAAGAGAGGTTTGGCGACGACTGGGCTGAGACGAAACCGCAGTAAAAAAACCCTCAGCACTTTTTCGATGTCGCGGCGACTCGAACGATGTCTATGTAGCCGCGACCGGAGAATTGAGAAGCAACCGCCCGGCCCGAAGACCGTCACTGGAAAAGGAGAAACCATGCCGCAGTATTTAGTCGCTATTCACCACCCCGACGATTTCGACCCGTCCGTCGAAACCGAAGCGACTATGGAGGAGATCCACGCGCTCAACCGCGAGATGATTGCGGCCGGTGCCAGGAAGTTCGTCGCCGGCCTGACCCCGGTCGGCAGCGCGAAGTCGCTGCGGGCGCAGCCCGGCGGCAAGGTCCTCATCACCGACGGGCCATATCTGGAGACCAAGGAGCACATCGCCGGTTTTTGGGTGCTGGAAGCCGCGGACTTGAACGAGGCGCTGGCGTGGGGACGCAAGGCCGTTATCGCCTGCCGTGCGCCGGTCGAAGTGCGCGCGATTCTTTTTATGCCGGCCCCAACACCGCCGTCGACGCCGGCCTGACGGGCGAAATCAGATAAGGACTCGAAGGGGGCGGCACATCCTTGACGACTATAAGGTGAACGATCCGGTGCGCAAGGCCTTCTAGACATTCATACATCAAGGGGAGCGGCGTAACCAAATGAGAAAGGTAATCTACGCAATCAACATCACCCTGGATGGCTGCTGCGATCACACTAAACAAATGGTCGATGAAGAAGTACTCGAACACCATGCGCTGCTCCTGCGAGATGCCGACCTACTCGTCTTTGGGCGCAAAACCTATCAGTTGATGGTTCCTTACTGGCCGGATGTCGCCAAAAATCCTTCTGAGACGAAAGCAGATATCGAATTTGCGAAAATGTTTGTCTCCAAAAACAAAATTGTTTTTTCACGATCATTAGAGAGCGCTGAAGATAAAAATACGAAAATTGTTCGTACGAACCTTCGCGACGAAATCCTTAAATTAAAACAGGAACAAGGCAAAAATATTTTGGCCGGTGGTGTGGACATTCCTTCACAACTTATCGAGCTTGGTCTTATTGATGAATATCGTTTTGTCGTGACGCCAATAATTGCAGGAGAAGGGAGACGGCTGTTGGAAGGTGTTAGCCTACAGCAGAAATTACAATTAAAACTTGTTGAGTCCAAGATTTTTCCATCAGGATGTGTTGCGCTTCGTTACTTGAAACAGTGACGGAAAAGCCTGCTACAGGTGCGCTGCTGGCTCCCCCCGCGGGGAGGAGAACGAGGAGAAGAACAATGAAATACATCTGTTTGGGCTATCTCGAGCCCGGCGCGTTCGGGCGCAAGAAGTCATGCCCTGACGAAAACGGAGGGAGGCTAGGATGAACGAGCTCACCAGACGTGATTTTGTTCGCGGCGGTTTGACCGCGGGAATTGGGATCGGCATTGCGCCTGAATTGCTGCGCTCCGCCGTCGCCCGGCAGGCGCCCGCGCCTGCAGCGGGGGCGGACCCTTATGCCATGGTCGATCCGGAGTTGCTTGACGCAATCAAGAAATTCCCCACTCCGACCTTCACGAGCGAAAATCTCGTTGAAGCACGCAAATGGCCGGGGGTGCCACCGCTGCCACCGCCGGCGCCGCAGCCATTTGAACGGCACATCCCCGGGCCATCGGGCGCGCCGGACTTGCGCCTGGTGATTGTCGATGCGGCCCCGGGCACGAAAGGGCGTCCTGCACTTCTGCACATTCATGGCGGCGGGTATGTCACCGGCTTCGCCGGACAATTCAATCCGTTTCTGCAAGCAGTGGCACAGAACTGCGGATGCCTGGTCGTTTCGGTCGACTATCGCCTCGCCCCGGAAACTCATTTCCCGGGATCGCTCGAAGATAATTACGCCGCGCTGCGCTGGCTTTACAAAAACGCTGACGAACTCGGCGTGGATCGCAAACGCATCGCCATAGGCGGAGAAAGCGCCGGCGGCAGCCATTCTGCGCTACTCGCCATTGCCGCGCGCGATCGCCGCGAAATTCCCATCCTATTTCAATTGCTGATATATCCGGCGCTCGACGATCGCACCGGCAGCACTCGCCAAGCTCCGCCGTATATCGGACAGTTCCTTTGGAACGCGGGCTCGAATCGTTTCGCCTGGACTTCTTTCCTCGGCGTCCCGGCCGGCTCGCCTACGGTTCCGGCAGGCGCGGTTCCTGCGCGCGTCGAAAATCTCGCCGGACTTCCTCCTGCATTCATCGGCGTCGGCGCGATCGATCTGTTTGTGGATGAAGATGTGGAATACGCCCGCCGCCTGATCAATGCCGGAGTTCCGACGGAACTCCATGTAATTCCGGGCGCGTATCACGGCTTCGACGTGCTAGTCCCCGACGCCGCAGTTTCGAAGCGATTCACGGAATCGTGGATGGTTGCCCTTCGGCGAGCTTTTGCCACCGGCTAGCCCGCGAAGTCTGATTTTGCTAGCGACAAGCAACTGCATCAATCGATGTGTTACACGGTCTCGAACGGAGGACCCAATGAAATACATCTGTTTGGGCTATCTCGAGCCCGGCAAATTCGAAAACATGTCCGAGAACGAGTGCAACACCGTTCTGGACGAGTGTTTTAGCTACAACGACGAATTGCGGAAGAACGGACATTTGCTCGCTGAGGAACCTCTTCAGCCCGCCAACACGGCGGTGACCGTGTGTTGGAAGAACGGAAAGGTTGCCGTGACAGACGGTCCGTACGCGGAAACGAAGGAGCAATTGGGTGGAATTCAGGTGCTCGAAGCGCGCGATCTGAATCACGCCATTCAGCTCATTTCCCAATGCCCAGGAGTGAAGTTGCAGTGCGGAACAATCGAGATACGTCCAGCGGCGGACATAAAAGAAATGATGAGGGAGAGCGAGCAGCGACGGCGAAAGCATACCTCGCAATGAGGGCGGCCACGAGGGAAAGAATAATCAATATCATGGTCAGGGGCTGGTAATCAGCATCTGTTTCCTTTACGGCTACCCAACGCCGCTCATCGCGCAATCTTTCCTCACAGCGCTTTTTACCACACGGGTCCCACTACATCGCGCAGCGCGTCAATTTTTCGGCGACACGCACCAATTCAGCCGGTCATGACTTGCATTTCGTACTTCGATGCGGTGAATGAACCGGTTTCCAATGCGGTTGTTCCTTATAAGTCCCCGCAGGGCTTACGGCATCGACGAGTCCCCCGCGGCCGATGGGCGTGATTCAGGCCTGTGCTTCTCGATCGCTTCGGTCATGCCGGCTTCCCACTTTTCGGTGCGGTCGTAACCGGATCCTTTCAGGCATATGACGCCCCGGGAATCGATGATCCAGTTTTGCGGGATTTCCTCGACCTTCAGCGTGTCGGTAACGTAGTTGTAAGCCGGCAACACGGTGAACGAGAAATGATGCTCTTTCATGAAAGGTTCGATAAGGCCCGGATTGTCATCCATGTTCAAGGTGATGAACTGAACGTCGGGGCTGTCCTTGTATTTCTCGATCAGTTTCTGCATGCGAGGCAACTCCTCGCGGCAGAAGTGTCACCAGACCGCCCAGAAGTTCAAGAATGTTAGCTTGCCCTTCAAGGACTCTAAGTTCCAAGTCTTACCGTTGAGGTCCGCAAGCTCGAAAGCCGGCAGAGGCTCGTTGGTAACTTGCCAGGTGAGCGAGGGAAGATCCGCAAGAGCGTCGGCGCGCCGGGCGTACCAAAGCTGCCAGCCTTCCGCCGTCCCGCCGAGGCTGGTCCAGACACGCTGCGCGTCATCGGCCAGTTCGTCCTTCACGCCGGCTTCGGGTTTCTGCTGCGCATCGAGCCGCGTGAGCAAAGCGTTTTCATAAAAAGCCATGGCATCGAGCTTGCGGGCACGCATCTCGGCCAAACGGCCCATGCGTCCCCAGTACGCAGCCAACTGGATGGAATAGAGTTTCTTGCGGTCCTGCTTGTCGCTGGCAAGAGAGTTCAGATCCTGGAGTCGCTGGTCGGTCTCCGAAAGCTTGGCGTTCGCCTTTTCAGTTTGCTTGAGTTGAAGAAAGGCGTCAGTCTGGTATCCGAGCGCGTCGAGACGTTGGTAATTCCGATAGAAGCCGATCTCGGCCACAAAATCCTTTGTAGCATCGACGTCGTAAAAGAACTCCTTGGCCTCAACTTCGAATTTCACCAGCCCCTTTTGCACCAGATCGACCACTCGCTCGGGCTGGAGATGCTTCTTTGAGAGGCTTTTTGCTATCGAGAAATAGTCGTCCGAGCTCGGACCGCGTGGGCCGGCATTCTTGACAGCGACTTTGAGACCCTCGTCCGCGGCTGCCTCGATGTCTGCCGGTGATGCGTCGACATGAACCATGGTGTCGAGTCGATCCCACCGGAGAAACGTCAGATTGGGACGCTCCTTGATCCAGGCACTGGTCTGGGCGAGGCGTTCCGTATAGTAAGCGTGCTTCGCGTCTGCAGGAGCATCTTCGCCCGGATAGTGATGGTCTTCGTCCCACTTCGACATAGACGAAAGCTCCCAGGGATCCGGAAAACGAGTTAAGCGCGTCTCCTTGGCCCAATCGGACTCTTTCTGATCGCTCGCGAGTTTATAGCCGTCCTCAAGCGTCCCGTACCACTTGCGGTCGTCTGCCAGATTGAGCGCGCGGATGCGATATAGATCCTGTACAACCTGCTTGCGCAATTGGTCGTATTCCGATGGAGGATGAGCCTTGAACTCGAGCGACCACAGAGTTCGGTAGGCTCCGATTGCATCGGAATCGGCGCGAGATTGGATCAGCACGCGAAGCCTTGAGGCGCTCCGTGCGATCAGTGCTTTGTCATCGACGGAAGAAAGCGCTTCGTAGCCTTCGAACGAAGCGGGGCACGCATCGAGGAGAGCTCTAACGTGAGCAAGGCTCTTCTCCTTATCGAGAAACACCGGAGCGGCATAGATCTGCGCCAGCGCGAGGTGCGGCCAGGGAAAGTTGGGATCTTTTTGGAGAGCGGCGTCAAAAAGCTTGATGGACTCGGTTGATTGTCTGCCCAGCAACGCGAGCCCATAGAGATAGTCCACGTGCGCGTCGTCCGGACTTTGCTCGTGGCGGGCTTTGTATTCGGCGATTGCCTTTTCTGATTCGAATTGACGAGCCATCGCGGTGATGTATCGCCGCTGGACGAAAACGTCGCTGGGGTAGCGCTGGAGCAGCCCTTGAATAGTGGTGAGCCGCTTCTCGCCGAATTCCCAGTCAGTGTCAGCCGGAGTTTGCGCGGGCAACGCGTCGAGAGCCGCCTTGACCGCCGGCGATGGCGCGCACGCCTCTCCTGTTTGCGCACGCAGCACACGCGGAGCCAGGGACAAGAACAGAATGATCGATAAACACAACTGCAAGAAACGGATCGGTCGGACGGTCGCGAAGCAGATTCGCATCACACCCTCCCTGGGTGGGAGGCCTCAGTACGCCCAAATTCTATTGCAGTAACGACCCAAATCAAACGAAAGAGAATTCGTCACGCTCGTGCAAACAATTTCTACGACCAGGAGGTCGGTGGATCAAATCCACTCGCCCCGGCCACTTCCAGTATCCTGCCGCGGATCGATTTCCGGTTTCCATGCTGGTTCGAGTTCGCGCCTGACTTTTCCGCGCCGCGGACCGTTTCTCCTCGCCCTGAATCTCCGAGTTCTCGAACTGCGATCACAGAACGTCCTATCGGAATTGAGGTCTGGCCCCGCTGCCCTTTCGAGCAGCGGAGCCAGTATCGGGCAAGTCAGGCAGGATGCGTCCCGGCCCGCGAGCCGGGGCGCGCCGTTTAGAGGAGATCGATGTAGGCGGGTGGCGCAGGCTTTTTCCGGAGGTTTGCCGTCGGGTGCCCCATCCTCGGTTTGTGAGGGTGGGGATTTCGGCCCCGCCTTTGACGCCTCTTCCCCTCCGGTTAGTTCTAGCCCATCCGTACCATTGACACCTCGTAAATATGATCTGACAATTATCACGCAGGTACTCGCAATTCCGGCGCGAGGGCGGCCCATCTAAGCTGCCCGCGTGTTTACCCTGATCCTGCGATGGCGGGAAGGGCGCCGGGCCAAATTATTTAGAGGAGCAAATGAAAATTCCCGGCACAAACGCCGGCAGCGGCAGCATTTCCCGTTTCGGGAACTACTCCGCGCCCTCAGCGTCTCTGCGGTGCGTCTTAGAGAAAGGCGAATAAAAGGCTAATCGCGTGCAAAATTATTAGAAAACGCCCTAAATTGAAGAAAACAAACGACGGAGCCGATTTCTAATCGCGTGAAAAACGATGTTTTTCGCCATCGAGAACGTAGGGGGGCGGGTTCACCACGCCCCCGGGTTGGCTGTGGGTTGTGGTTTGGCCTGTCCGGAAAAACCCGATCGCACACCGCGAGCAAAACGCTTCCGCGCACCTTTGAATTTTGTTTCGGTTAGAAAAAAAATCCGTCGTTTGTTTTGTTCGACTTACGGAAATTTTAATTGAACCCTTGTTTCGGTTAGAGCAAGTTCCGAAGCGAAGAAAATTCGAAGGCCGCGCAGAGTTCGCGCGTGGGGACGCCCACGGCGGGCGTCGCGGGAGGGCGAAATCGGCCGTCCCCTACAACGGCAAAACCAACGGCGTGGGCCGAAGGACTCACGCTGCCGAAGATACTTCTGAGCTTCCTGCGGCCGCTAACGCTCCTGCGCATTGAACGATTTCGCCGCAGGATTCTAGATAGGCGCGCAGCTCCATGCGGGCGCGGCGGAGCCGCGTTTTTACCGTGCTGACTGTTAAGCCCAGGGCCTTCGCCGTCTCGGAAGTCGAGAGTTCTTCGACGGTGCGCAGAACGAAAACATCGCGATAGAGCGGACGCAGGCTGGCGATCGCGGCGTTGAGAGCGCCGCGCAACTGGCGGCGCGTGAAGCTGGTCTCTGGATTTTCCGCCGGACGGCGTATCTGCAGCAGAGTGTTGCTCTCGACGGCGCTGTCGGCGATCTCGTCCAACGGAACGCGGCGGCTGTCGTTGCGTTTGCGCAGGTTCATCAGGCCTTCGTTGATGGCGATGCGCGAAATCCAGGTGGTGAAACGCGAGCGGCCCTCGAATTGGTCGAGGTGGCGATAGGCTTTGAGAAACGTTTCCTGCCGCGCGTCTTCGGCATCCTGGTGATTCCTGGTGACGCGCAAGGCGAGGCGATAGACGCGCTGGTTGCAGTGCTTCACCAGGCTATCGAATTCGACTCCCGCTTTATCGCTCGCCGGCGCTGCCGAGGATCCCTGCGGCCGCCCCCGCCGCCGGAGGCTGCCGGGCATCGCAGAGCCATGCAGATTCGTATTTCGGAAATTCGACCAGCAAGTCACCGCTTCACTCACTTTGCACCTCAGTTCCGGCGTCTCACCCCGGGCATGTAGCCCGGAGTGAGCGCTCGGTTTATGATTTGGCCCGCTGTGCCGCTGCCACGCGTGGGATCGGAAGCACTACGTTTTATGAGTGCCCTACTTTTTGACTTTTCTCCGGCCGGCCGGTGGCCGTATCCGCTGCACGCGAATCATCCTCGCGCGTTGCGCGGATCGACTCGGTCGAGTCGCCAAGATTCAGAGCCTTTACGAATTCCTCGGCCTGTTTCTGGGCCACTTCCTTGGCGATGCCGTAGCGCTCCTGAATCTTGCCAACGAGCTGATCGCGCTGCCCGCGAATCACATCGAGATCACTGTCGGTCAGTTTTCCCCACTTTTCTTTGACCTTTCCAGTCGCTTGCTTCCACTTCCCTTCCAGTTGGTCCCAGTTCATTTGTTCCTCCGAGGTTTGGTGTAGCCGTCGTTCGCACACTAGGTAACAGCATCATGCCGCGCGAGGAAATACCCGGAAACCCTTACGGAGCAGCCAATTACTAGGTATATGGGAACGGAGCCCAGGGCAATTGGGGTCAGCCTGGTTGACCCCACTAAGTCGACTTTTTTGACGCTTCAGGGTATCCAGCGGCGCCAGGCTGCCGCGGGGTCAGGCTTCGATGATCTGATTTCTAATGGCGTAGCGGACCAGCTCGCTGACGGAATGGCAATCGAGCCGGCGCATGATGTTCGCGCGGTGAGTCTCGGCGGTTTTCACGCTGATTCCGAGCTCCACCGCCACTTCCTTGCTGCTTTTTCCTTCCGCGAGGAGCTGTACAATCTCGCGCTGGCGCGGCGTCAGACGGCCCTTGCGCGTATTCACCTCGGCGGGCTCGAAATCGCGCTTCAGATAGCCGTCTAGCACCGTCTGCGCGACTTTTGCGGTGAAGAACGTCTTGTTGCGGCGCAGCGCTTCGAGTGCGGCGACGAGATCGCGGCCCGCGTCCGCTTTTAGCACGTATCCTCGGGCTCCCGCATCCAGCACTTCGCGAATCAGAGGATCCGAGTCGTGCACGGTCAAGACCAGGACCTTCGATTCCGGGCAGTCTTTCATGATCTGGCGTGTGGCCTCGAGACCGTTCATCGAAGGCATGCTGATATCCATCACCGTTAAATCAGGTTTCAATTCCTTCGTTTTTTCGACGGCTTCGCGGCCATCCGCGGCTTCGGCCGCGACCTTCCAACCCGGCTGCCCTTCAATTAACGAACAGATGCCCCTTCTGACAACTTCGTGGTCATCCGCAACCAGCACGCGCATTGCTTCCATCGTTCACCTCCAATGAAATGGGCGGGCCAACGAGTGTGCTCGCTGTGAACAGCACGGTCGTTGTTGGAGCTATTGACTATGGCTGCCGCTCGGGAACGCGGCGAGCTGCGAGGCTCGTGCAGCCGGAACGCTCGAACGTGAGATGGAATAGGCGGGCTGGGAGTTGAAAACCGCAAGGGCACGCTCTCTGGGTATCGCGTCCACGACTGTGACGATGCACACTGCGCGCCAATTTCGTGCGCCTGTGGAAAATTTTTCGGAATCGCCTCGATACAGGAGACTTACGAGCGAGAATGGCGCGAAAACTCCGGCAGACGGCATTAGGCAAGCGTCTGAATTTTTTACACGATGCTGGGTATGACAGTAGGGGTTACTAGGTAGGAGGTTCTACGTGCTAAGAGTCCTGGAGCGCTACTCAGTCAGAAATCAAATTATCGAGGCCCAGGTTGTGGACTGACTAGTGCCTGCCTCGTAGCGCCGGGGCTTTCGCCCCTTACCGCAACACGCGCCCGGGCGTACAGAAACATCCCGATAGCTACGCGCCGCGAATAAGTTCAATCTGCCGCAGAAGGCTAAGAGGCCCGCGGCTTGCGCCAGCGGGCACCGCGCTTCGCGAAGTACTGGGGAAGGGAGGAAAGTCATGGAGATGAAGCTAGCGATGGGAGTTGTGGCGATGGCTGCGATGGGCGTGATGGCGTCACCCGCAATCACCCACGCGCAGGACAATGCCAGCGACTCGACGCAGATGGTCACCGGCTGTCTGCAAAAAGGCTCGAACGCAAACACTTTCACGCTGACCGATGAAAACGGCAAGCTCTGGAATCTGCGTAGCAAGACGGTGCAACTCGGTCCGCACGTTGGCCATACGGTTACGATCAGCGGCACCATCCCCCAGAAATCCAAGGACGACAACAAAGCTGCCGGCGATTCTGCGCCACAGAATCGCCTGCGGGTTACAAACCTGAAGATGGTCAGCGAGAGCTGCGAGCAAAATAAGTAGCGCGGAGAGGATTCCACGAGTTGCGGCGAAAGCCGCCATCTGTGCCGGCTCGTGTAGGCCCGAACTTCAGAGTCCGCTGTCGTGCGCGTTCAGAGACGATGGGGCGGAGTGGAGCAAGGACCTACACGAGCCAGGCGCCATTTTGATGTTTGCGGTTGAATTCCGCGCGGCTCATGCCGCCACCGGCTTTGTTGAGATCGTGATTGTCCACGAGATCGATGGGACGCGGAAACTGTCGGATTGGGTCGCGCGGTGGTGAATGGCAGGCGGTGTAGTCGGCTTTACGCCGGGCGGGCGCAGCAAGCCGCGCCCCTACGACCGAGGAAGCTTGCATCGCAGGGAAGTCGGTAGCGCCAGCCACGCCTAAATCCCGGTTGCTCGGTAAGATTCTTCCACTAACAGTCTCCGAATCGGCTCAACGCCTGCGCAGAACTATGCGGGCGAGATGACGCCGGACATGTAGTGCCGCGAAGGTAGCGCAACTCTGGCATTGCATTGAGCGTCTAATGAGGTAGAGTACTCGCGACGAGTGGGACGATACCGGCGTCTCGCGCCACCGAGCCATTAGGAGGCTGCGATGAGCAAATATTCCTTCCGCAATTTTTCAATCCTTTCAGCGGCAACGTTGCTTTTCATTTTTGCGCCTGCGCCTGCGTTCGCGCAGCATGGCGGCGGCCATGGCGGCGGGGGCGGCGGGTCCCACGGCGGTGGCGGCGGTGGAGGATTCCACGGGGGTGGTGGCGGCGGATTTCACGGAGGCGGTAGCTCCCGCGGCGGTGGCAGTTTCCACGGTGGCGGCGGTTTCCGCGGCGGCTCGGGCGGTGGACGCTCGTTTGGCGGCGGACGATCAGGGGCGCCTAGTTTTCGCGGCGGCTCATCCGGCGGCTCGCGTGGAATGGCTTCGCGTCCGAGCGGTTCGTTTGGAAACGGCGGGGCGCGCTCCAACGGCTTCAATGGAATGAACGGAGGACGAGGTCGAGTTTCGCCCACTTCCGGCGCGCGGAATTATGGCGCAGCGGACGGGCAATGGCATTCGTTCGGCAATCGCGCGGGCGGCGCATCGCAATCCTTTGCAGGTAGAAATTTCGGCGGATCGCCCGGAGCTGGATTGGGGCGGGGTGCCGGTGCAGCGAATGGATCGTGGAATTCATTCGGCGGCGGGCGCGGCGCGGGCGCCGGAAGTTCGGGGAGTTTTCATTCGCTCGGATCCGCGAGCGGCTTGGGCCGCTCGGCTGGAGCCGGCAACGCGCGGATGAGTTCATTCAGCCGCGGATCGATCGGCTCGCGGTCGTCGGCGATTTCGCCTTCGCGGGCGATGTCGAATTTTGAGGGCAATCGCTTTGGCGGCTCGGCGTTGGGCCGGTCAGGATCCGGTGCTTCCTCGTTTGGCGGATCGCGATTCGGCGGCACGACTCTTGGCGGCCGCTTCGGGACCTTGCCATCTTCAGGTTCGCGGTTTGGTTCCGTCTCTCTTCTCGGGAATCGCTTCGGAGCGGGGCGGGGTGCAAGTGGATTCGGTTCCGCCGCGTGGGGGCTTGGCTCTGGCGGCCGCGGATTTGGCGGGCGTGGATTCGGCGACCGTGGCTTCGGTTTCCGCGGGCGTGGATTCGGGTTCGGCGGCGGATGCTGGGGCTGCGGATTTGGCTTTGGCTGGGGCGGATTCGGATGGGGCCTGGGGTTCGGTTGGGGCTGGGATCCCTGGCTATGGAATCCGTGGTGGCGATGGGGCGGCTTGTGGGCTCCTCCTTACTGGTATGAGCCGAATTGGGGCTGGCCCAGCTACGATTACTATGGGCCGTATGGCGGCGCGACTTATGGATCACCCTACGGTTACGGAGATTCCACCT
>Ga0310037_10001139_pt1 | contig 14965 bp, 13 predicted proteins | sample Sb_taG_11_FD_200239 | JGI IMG/M metagenome (GOLD analysis project Ga0310037, IMG submission 200239) | Peat soil microbial communities from Weissenstadt, Germany - Sb_50d_3_AS metaG (v2) (version 2) | ecosystem: Environmental > Terrestrial > Soil > Wetlands > Peat | place: Germany: Weissenstadt...
CACCGCCACATCGGCAAGGAGCGCTGCCCCATCGTCGATACCTGGTGGCAGACCGAGACCGGCGCCATCATGATCGCGCCCATTCCGGGCGTGACGCCGACCAAGCCCGGCTCCTGCACCAATCCGCTGCCGGGCATTTTCGCCGACATCGTCGACGACGAAGGCCGGTCGGTGACCGCGCCGGACGCCGGGGGGTACCTCGTGATCAAGCGGCCATGGCCGTCGATGCTGCGCACAATATGGGGCGACAACGCGCGCTATTTGAGAACCTATTGGGAGAAATTCCAGAACAGTTTCTATGTAGCAGGCGATTCCGCGCATCGCGATGCCGACGGCTATTTTTGGATCATGGGTCGCATCGACGATGTGCTCAATGTCGCCGGACACCGGCTCGGAACCATGGAAATCGAGTCCGCGCTGGCCGCGCACCCGCGCGTCGCCGAAGCGGCCGTGGTCGGCAAGCCGCACGAGATCAAGGGCGAGTCCGTGTTCGCCTACGTGGTGCTCAAGGGAGCGCGTCCGGGCCGCGCCGCCGCGCCGGCGCTCATCGAGGAGCTGCGCGCCTGGGTGTCATCGCAGTTGAGTCCCATCGCCAAACCGGACGAGATCCGGTTGGCCGACAATTTGCCGAAAACGCGTTCGGGTAAGATCATGCGTCGGCTGCTGCGCTCGATCGCCCGCGGCGAACAAATCACTCAGGACGTCTCGACCCTGGAAAATCCGGCGATTCTCGACCAACTGCGCGGCGCGCCCCATCCGGCCGCCAAGCCCGCGAAACCCGCGAAGGCCAAGGCCGCGGGCGCAAAGCCCGCGGCCCGCAAGAAAGCTCCGGTTCGCAAGAAGGTCGCGATGCGCCGGACCAACAAATCGGTCAAGCGAAAGCCGCGCGCCAAGAAGTAACCGACGGCCATGGGCATATTGATTCTCGGCCTCGCGATTTTTCTGGGGATGCATTCGCTCGTCATCATCTCGCCCGAACTGCGGACTCGAGCGGTGCAGAGATTCGGCGAAGGCGTCTGGAAAAGTCTGCATGGATTGATATCGCTGATCGGCCTCGCCTTGATCATTCAAGGCTTCGGCTTGGCGCGCCAAGCGCCCATCGCGCTGTATACGCCGCCGGGCTACCTGCGGCTCGCGGCATTTCTCTTCATGCTGCCGGTATTTCCGCTCATCATCGCGGCCTACTTGCCGGGGCGCATCAAGACGGCGATGAGATTTCCGCTGTTGGTCGCCGTCAAGTGTTGGGCATTCGCGCACTTGCTTGCCAACGGCGGGTTGGCCGACGTGCTGTTGTTCGGCGGCTTTTTGGCGTGGGCGGTGCTAGACCGCATATCGTTGAAGCGCCGGCCGCCGCTGGCGGTTCGCACGGTTCCAGCGGGCCCCTTGAACGATGTCATCGCGGTGCTGCTCGGCCTCGCCGTCTACGCGCTGTTCATCGGCTGGGTGCACCAGCGGTTGTTCGGTGTGTCGCCGCTTGGATAGATCGATTTCACCCACCTATGCCGATGTGGAGGCGGCCGCTCGGCGCCTTCACGGACACGCTCACCGTACACCGGTGTTGACGTCGCGAACCGTGGATGAGTCGTTGGGCGCCAGGGTGTTCTTCAAATGCGAGAACTTCCAGCGTACGGGCGCATTCAAGTTTCGCGGCGCCTTCAACGCGCTGTCGTGCCTCGATTCTGCCGCTCGCGCGCGGGGCGTGGTCGCTTTTTCCTCGGGCAATCATGCTCAGGCAGTGGCGCTTGCCGCGCGGATTCTCGGCATTCAGGCGATCATCGTCATGCCCGAGGATGCCCCGCCGTCGAAGATGCAGGCGACGCGCGGCTACGGCAGCCAAGTGGTGACTTACGATCGCTACCGAGAGAACCGCGAGGACATCGCGCAGCGGCTGGCGCAAGAACGCGGCGCCGCCGTCATCCCGCCTTACGATCATCCCGATGTCATCGCCGGGCAGGGTACGGCGGCAGCGGAACTCTTCGAGCACGTGGGCTCGCTCGATAGCCTGTTTGTGTGCTTGGGCGGCGGCGGATTGCTCAGCGGGTCGCTGCTGTCCGCCAAGCGCTTGACCCCGAGTTGCAAGGTATACGGTGTCGAACCCGCGTCGGGAAACGACGGGCAATTGTCGCTGCGGCACGGCTCGATCGTGCGCATCGAGGTGCCGAAGACGATCGCGGACGGTGCGCAAACTCAGTCCTTGGGGCGTCATACCTTCGAAATCATTCGGCGCGAAGTCACCGATATCCTGACTGTGAGCGACGCCGAGCTCATCGAGTGCATGCGCTTTTTCGCCACTCGTATGAAAATCGTGGTCGAGCCCACCGGGTGCTTGGGCTTCGCGGCAGTACGGGCGCAGGGCGAGGGGCTTAAGGGCCAACGGGTCGGCGTGGTCGTCAGCGGCGGCAACGTGGATGTCGCACAATACGCTGCACTGCTCGCGGCCTGAGGGAATTCATCGGCACCCTGTGGCTGGTGCTCGGCGGCTGCGGCAGTGCGGTGCTCGCGGCGGCCGCGCCGCTCGATGGCCTGCTCACGGGCCCTAGGCGCGCGCGCGCAATGCAGGCACACTTCCATCCGCCGCGGCGTGCGGCGCTCGTGTGACTGGGCGTGACTCTCAACAAGAAGATGACGCGGGCGTACTCCGCCTGGGCGCTGATGCGGGCGCGGCTCGCCGGCAGCGGCTATTGGCGCCCGCTGTGGAGCGGACGGAAGCTCAAGGACGCCTACGACGTGGTCGTGGTCGGGGCCGGAGGCCACGGACTCGCCACGGCCTTTCACCTGGCGCGCGACCACGGCATCGAGAGAGTCGCGGTACTCGAGAAGCGCCTGGTCGGATACGGCAACGTCGGGCGCAACACGACCATCGTGCGCTCGAATTACCTGCTGCCGGAGAACCACTATTTTTACGAGGACTCGCTGCGCCGCTACGAGACCCTGTCCAAGGATCTCAACTACAACGTGATGTACAGCCCGCGCGGCGTGGTCGATCTCGCGCTGTCGGACGACGATTTCCCGGCGCTTGCGCGACGCGGCAATGCCATGCTCCTTGCCGGCATCGACGTCGAGCTCATGGATCTCGCGGCTCTGGAGCGTTTCTGTCCTGAACTCGAGCCGCGCCGGCGGCGGCGCTTTCCGATTTTGGGCGCGCTGGTGCAGCGTCGCGGCGGGACGGTTCGCCATGACGCGGTCGCGTGGGGTTACGCGCGCGCCGCGAGCGCGCACGGCGTCGACATCATCGAGGATTGCGAAGTCACGGGGGTGCGCGCCAACGGCGGCATCGCGACGGGCGTCGAGACCAACCGCGGTTACGTGCGGGCGGAACGCATCGTGTTCGCGACGGCGGGGCACACCGGGATGATCGGCGCGATGCTCGGTGTGCCGCTGCCCATCGAGACTCATCTGCTGCAGGCCATGGTCTCCGAACCGGTGAAGCGCTTGCTGCACACGGTGCTGGTGTACGTCTCGCCGGGACACGGCGAGGTGTACATCTCCCAGTCCGACCGTGGCGGTCTCGTGATGGGCGGGCATCTCGACGGGTTCCCTTCCTACACGCGCGAAGGCCAGTGGGATCGGCTCGAGGACGTGGCGCAGGGGGCGGTCGAGCTATTGCCGCAGATCGGCGCAATCAAAATCCTGCGCCAATGGGCCGGCACCAACGACATGACGATGGACGGCAGCCCCATCATCGATCGCCTGCGCTACGACAATGTGTTCCTGAACGCAGGCTGGTGCTACGGCGGCTTCAAGACGATTCCGGCCTCGGGTGCGGCTTGCGCGACCTTGGTCGCCACCGGCAGTGCGCCCGATCTGATCAAGGCGTTTCGTCTGTCGCGATTCGCCACCGGGCACCTGCTCGATGAGCGCGGCGGCGGACCGTTCCCGGCGCGCCAATGACCCGGCTCCACTGCCCGTTCTGCGGCCCGCGCGAACTCCGGGAATTCGAGTTCTACAAGACGCTGCCTGCAGGCCCCGGCAGCGCCTTTGCGCGTACCTATGAGCGCGTCGACCGTCCCGAACTCTCGATCGAGCACTGGCAACACGTCGAAGGCTGCCGCGGCTGGCTGCTCGTGCATCGCAATCCTTCGACCGGTGCCGTGCTCGAGACGCGGCTGCTGGGAGGCGCTGCGGGCGGTGGTGCGCCATGAGCGGCAATATCCGCCGCGGCACGCGCGTAGGCTCGGGCGCAATCCGCTTCAGTTACGACGGCCGCGAGTACCGGGGCCAACCCGGCGACACCGCGGCTTCCGCGCTTCTGGCCGCCGGGGTGCGCTTCTTCGGCCGCAGCGTCAAATACCGCCGGCTGCGGGGCGTGCTCGCAGCCGGCCCTGAGGAGCCGAACGCCCTGCTCACGGTCGGTGCGCGTCCGGCCGTCATTCCGAACGTGTCGGCGCCGCAGCTCGCGATTCGCGACGGACTTGAGCTGCGCAGCCAGAATCGTTGGCCCACGCTCACGCGCGATGTGTCCTCCCTCCTGCAGGCGGGCGGCGGCTTGTTCGGCGCCGGGTTCTACTACAAGACCTTCATGTGGCCGAGCTGGCGTGCCTACGAAGCGCTCATTCGCCGGCTCGCCGGGCTCGGCGAGGCACCGCGCGCGTGCGAGCTACCGCCGGTCGCGGTCGAGCATCTCTCCTGCGACGTGCTGGTCGCCGGTGCGGGCGCGGCAGGGCTCGCGGCGGCTCGCGCGGCGGCCCGCGCGGGTGCGCGCGTCGTGCTGTGCGAGCGCGAGCCGGCCTGCGGCGGCGAGATCGAGTTCGAGGGCGGCCACATCGAGGGCCGGGATGCGCTGTCGTGGGTGGCGGCGACGCTCGCAGAACTCGCGGCGCGCGGCGCACGGCTGTTGACCGACACCGCCGTGGTCGGCGGCTCGGGAGGGCAGCTGGTGCTGCACGAGGAACCGGGGGGATTGCCGGGCGCGAGTACGCTGTATCGCGTACGGCCGCGTTCCTTCGTCATCGCCATGGGCGCGGTGGAGCGCCCGATAGCCTTCGTCGACAACGACCGGCCGGGCGTCATGCTGCTTGGCGCGGCCGAGCGTTACCTCGCACGTTACGGAGTGTCGGTCGGTCGCGAGCTCGTGCTTTTCGCCAATCATGATCGAGTCTACGCCGCCGCCGCGCGCCTCACCGCCGGGGGTATGCGGGTGCGTGCGATCGTCGATACGCGGACCTTGGCGGACGGCAACGCCGGTGGCGCGGCATCGCTGCGCGCCGAACTCGAGCGGCAGGGGACCCTGTGCCTCGCGGGTCACGCGGTGGTCGCCGTTGAGGGTGGCCGTGAGGTGCGCGCGGCCAGCGTGGCGCCCCTCATCGGCGCGGGCCCCGCGCGGCGTATCGCCTGCGATGCGCTGTTGCACAGCGGCGGATGGTCGCCTTGCGTGCAGGCTGGACTGCAGGAAGGCGGCGCGCGCGAGTACTCGCCCGGGCTCGGTGGCTTTCTGGCGGCGGCGCAGCCGCAGTGGCGGATTCTTTGCGGCGCCTCGAACGGCCACCTGGAATTGGGCGCCGCGCTCGCCGACGGCGAGGCAGGCGGCGAGCAGGCGGCCCGCCATGCGGGACTTGCGACCGGACGCGACGAGGCGCGCGGTGAAAATCGCGGCGACGGCGCTCCGGGGCTCGTGGCGTTCTGGCGATCGCCCGCCTCGCCCCATCTCGAGAAGCGGCAGTTCGTCGACCTGCAGAACGATGTGACCGTCGCGGATTTGCGCGCAGCGCTCGCCGAGGGCTTCGCCGATATCGAGCACGTCAAGCGCTACACCACCCTCGGTATCGGCACGGAGCAGGGCGCGACCAGCTCCGTGCTCGGCGCCGCCGTCTTGGCCGAATTAAAGGGCGAGACGCTCGGAACGGTGGGTACTTTCCGGTCACGCGCGCCTTATCGGCCGGTGGCCCTCAAATCGCTCGCGGGCCTGCGCGTCGGTGCGGCCTTTCGCATCGCGCGGCGCACTCCGCTCGACGATTGGCACGCCGCGAACGGCGGTGTGCTCGAATCGAGCGGTCTGTGGATGCGTCCGCGCTTTTACAGGTCGAACGGCGATGATGCCTTCACGGCCGGCGTAACCGAGGCGCGCCGGGTGCGCGCCTCGGGCGGGATCGCCGACGGCTCGACGCTCGGCAAGATCGAGATCGCGGGCCGCGATGCCGCGGGATTCCTCGACTCGATGTATTTGACGAAGGCCGGCACCATCAAGGTGGGGCGCAGCAAGTACCTGGTTAATCTGCGTGAGGACGGCATGGTGCTCGACGATGGCTTGGTGCTGCGCCTGGCGCCGGATCGCTTTCTCGCGACCACGAGCTCGGGTCACGCCCTGCACATGTTGTCCCATTTTGAGCACTACCGCGATACCGAGTGGAGCGGACGCGCCGTGACCCTCACCGACGTCACGGAGGCGTGGGGCGTGATCGCGGTGGCGGGCCCACAGAGCCGCGCTGCGCTCGAGAGCGTGCTCGGGCCGGATTGGGGCCGTATTCTCAAATCTCTCGCGCATATGGATTTTGCCGATGGGCGCTTCCAGGACCGCGACCTGCGCGTGCTGCGCGCGAGCTTTTCCGGCGAGCTCGCATATGAGCTGCACTGCCGGCCGAGTATCGCCGTGGCGCTGTGGCAGGCGCTCATCGCGGCAGGCCTGCCGCCCTATGGCTTGGACGCGCTCGATATTTTGAGGGTCGAGAAGGGATACCTGGTGAGCTCGGAGATCAATGGTGAGACCACGCCGCACGATCTCAACATGGACGGGCTTCTTAAGCTTAAGAACCCCTGTCTCGGGCGGGAACTGCTCGACCGGCCGGCATTTCAGGAGCCGTCGCGGCCGCGGCTCATCGGTGTCCGCGCCCGTGACGGCAGGGCCAAGATTCTGGCGGGCGCGCAACTCACCACCGAGGACGAACCCAAGCGTCCCGTCGGCTATGTCACTTCGGCCGTTTACAGTCCGGCGCTCGGCGAGTGGGTCGGACTCGCGCTGCTCGCGCGGCGGCTTGGGCTGGAGGCGCGCATCATGGCGCGCGATCCGCTGCGCGGCGGCGACACGCTCTTGCGCGTCGTCTCCCCGGTGCATGTCGATCCAACCGGCGAGCGGATGAAGTCATGAGCGTCGCCAGCGGCGCCAAGGGTTTTCGCTGCGTGCTCACGGCGCTGTCGGACGCGCGCATGGTGGAGTTCGCCGTCTTTGGTTCGAGCATGCCCAGCACGTTGTCGGCTTTAGGGACCGGCTCAACGACGCCGGGGAGTGTCCGGCGCGGTGCGGACGGTCGGCCCGCGACATTGTATTTCGCTCCGGCGCGCTGGCTCCTGCCGGCGCCCGACGCCGAGCTCGGTGCGTGGCTGGCGAGGGCGGTTGCGGCCGGAGCCGGCACGGCCGTCGAGGTCGAGGGCAAGTGGACGGCGATGGAACTTAAGGGTGTCGATGCCGCCAGGCTGCTGTCCTCGTCGCTCGACGTCGCCGCGGTGCTCGAGTCGCGCGAGTGCGCCGCCGTCGCGCTTTTCGATTGCCCTGCGGTGCTCGCGACAGCGGCGCAGGGCTACTTGATCTACGTGCAGTCGAGCTATGCCGCGGACTTTCGGGCGGCGGTGCTGCGTCTGTGCGATGAGACCCCCGCTTAACCGCGCAGCCTGAGACCCTTAGGATCGTAAGGCGGCTCAGCGAGGATCCTTGCGGTGCGCGGCTCGCCGACCACGTGCACGCTGAGGGGCACGGGTTTCTCGGCTATCGATCGATCAACATAGGCGAGGGCGAGGCTCTGCTTGACATGGTGACCATAGGCGCCGGAGGTAATGAATCCGACCCTTTGAGCCCCGATCGAGACCGGCTCGAAACCGGTGACATCGGCATCGAGCGCATCGATCGCGAGCAGCACGAGGCGCTGGCTCGGTCCGGCGGCGCGCTCGGCGAGCGCCGCGTCCCGGCCGATGAATTCGCCCTTGTCGAAGGCGATGAAGCGGTCGAGGCCCGACATGGCCGGCGTATAGGATTGGGCGAATTCGAGCGACCAGACGCCATAGCCCTTTTCGAGCCGCAGACTGTCCTGGGCGCGCATGCCGATCGGTTTCATGCCGAGTGGCGCACCGTGCTCGAGGAGCGCGTCCCACAGCGCGCGCTGCTGGCTGGCCGGCACATTGATTTCATAGCCAAGCTCGCCGGTGAGCGACAAGCGCGCGACCACGGCCTGCGTGAGCCCGATGTCGAGCGGCCGGCATCCGAGGAATGGCAATGACGCGTCGCTCACGTCCGCGCGGGTCAGGCGGGCGAGGATTTCGCGTGAGCGCGGGCCCGAGAGCGAGAAGCCGAGCCAACTTTCCGAGAGGTTCTCGATCCTAACGCCGGAGCTAGGCAGGTGGTCGTGGAACCAGCGCAGATGCCATTCTTGCAGGTAGTAGGAGCCCACCAGCCAGAACCGGTCATGTGCGAGGCAAGTGACGGTCAAATCGCCCATGAGCTTGCCCGAGGGCGACAGCATCGGCGCGAGCCGGAGTTTCTCGATGGGTGGCAGCCGATTGGCGAGGAGGCGATCTAGCCATTCAGCGGCTTTGGGCCCGGACACCGCGTAGCGGCCGTAGACGCCGGTGTCGAGAAGACCCGCGGCAGCGCGGGTCGCGGCGACCTCCGCCGCCACGATCGGGTATGCATTGGAGCGTCTGAGCGAAGGCTGTTCGATGAAATCCGGCTGGTGGGCAAAATATTGAGGGGCCTCCATGCCCCACACCACCCCAAAGACCGCCCCGGCAGCCTTCTGGGCATCGTAGCTCGGTGTCATCTTGAGCGGCCGCCCGGCGGGCAGCTCCTCGTTGGGATAGGCGATGACGAATCGGCGCGCGTAGAACTGCGCGGTCGTGTCCCGCAGGTACTTGTCGTTGCTCGCGAACGCACCATACCGGGCGACATCCATGCCGAAGATGTCCGCCCCCGGATCGCCCTCGACCATCCAGTTGGCGAGCACCAGGCCAATCGCGCCGCCCTGCGAGAAGCCGGACATGCAGCCGCAGGCGGCCCAGAAATTGCGCAGGCCCGGAACCGGGCCGACCAGCGGATTGCCATCCGGCGTAAAGGTGAATGCACCGTTCACCCACTTGCGGATTCCGACCTCTTGCAGCCTTGGGAAACGGGCGAAGCCTATGCTGAGTTCCTCCCCGATCCGCTCGATCTCCTCGGGAAGTAGTTCCATGCCGTAGTCCCACTCGGCGCCCTCGGTCTTCCAGTGCTTGGGATTGCGCTCGTAGACGCCGAGCAGCACGCCTTTGCGCTCCTGCTGCAGATAGGTGAACCCCTCGAGATCGGTCACGCACGGCATTTCATTTTTCCGCGCGATGAGTTCAGGCAGATCCTCGGTGATCAGGTAGTGGTGCTGCATCGGGGTGAGCGGCAGATCGATCCCGACCATGCGGCCGACGCGACGCGCCCACAGGCCGCCGGCGTTGACGACATGCTCGGCCGTTACCGTGCCGTGCTCGGTGTCGAGGCGCCAATGACCGTTGGGCTGCGCTGCGAGCGCGGTCACCCGGTTACGCAGCACGACATCTGCACCACGCTTCTTGGCCGCTCCCGCGAACGCATGCGTCGTGCCGTGCGGATCGAGTGCGCCCTCGTGCGGGTCGAACAGCCCGCCCAAAAGTCCCGTAGGGTCGACGATCGGGCAGTCGGCCACGATCTCCTCGGCGGTGGCGAGCCGGGCGCCGATCCCGAGGGTCTCGTATATCGCCGCCTCCGCCTTGAGCCATTCCCAGCGCGCCGGGGTGGTGGCAAGGCTGTAGCCGCCCGGCATGTGCATGCCGACGCTCTGGCCGCTTTCCTTTTCGATTTCGGCGTACAGCTTGATCGTGTATGACTGCAGTGCCGCGACGTTGGGATCGTCGTTGAGCACGTGAAAGCCCGCGGCGGCGTGCCACGTCGATCCGGCCGTGAGATCGGAGCGCTCGATCAGCGCAATGTCCGTCCAGCCGAGCCGGGCGAGGTGATAGAGTACGCTCGTGCCCACCACGCCGCCGCCGATGACCACCACCCGGTAATGATTCTTCAATTAAGGCCCCTTCCCACGGGCTGCGCGCGCCGCGCGAGCAGCCGCGGAAAGGCGCCGTTGCACAGCCCATTGACCCAATCCTCGCACAGCGCGATCGCCTCGCGCGCCTTGAAGGTCGTCGGGCTCAAGCTCAATTCGACCCACAAGCCATCGAGCAAGGCGGACAAGGCGATGGCCGCGGGCCGCAGCTTGAATTTAGGCGCTTCGCCGGAAATCGCGAGCTTTCCGAGCAACGATTCCAGGATCGACCTGTATTTGCCGTAGGTTCGATCGTGCACGGCGCGGATTTCGGGTGAATGCGCCACCATGCTCCAGAAGACCAGCCAAACGTTGAACAACTCAGGATCGAGGATTTCCGGGGCGAAAGAGGCGCGGAAAAACCCGCTCAACCGGGCGCGCGGCGACGCGGCCCTGTTTTCCGCTTGCGCCCGGATCGAGTCCTGCAATGAGAGAGCGAGGGTCTCATAGGCCACCGCCACCAAGCCTGACTTGCTTGGAAAATGGTGATTGATCAATCCGATGGATACGCCGGCCGCCGCACTGATGCGGCGCACCGATACGCCCGCGTGACCATAGCGTTTCAGGCAGCGCAGCGTCGCGTCGATGAGCGCCTCGCGGCGCACTTCCGGGGTGGCACGACGAAATTTGGGGACACGCCGTTTGTTTGCCATGAAAATCCCTTTTTGATTGCCAAACTGCAAGGCGAGCCCGCAGCGAGCGGCGGCCGCAAACGAAGGCGCAAAGCGGCGAGCGTAATTGATCGACCGTACAGTAGCAACATGAGCCGACGGCGCGCACCGCAATGGCGAGCGCAACGGCCGGCCGCTTGTCGGAGCCGGCGCAAGCGTCCGGGCAGGAGGGCTCAGGCCGGACGGTACGCCCGGAACTCGAGTCCGAGGGCGCTTGCCACGGCTTCGTGGGTCAAATGCCCGGCATGCACATTCAAACCGCGTGCTAGCCCCGCATCGTTGGCGATGGCCTGCTTCCAGCCATGATCGGCGAGCGCTTTCACGTACGGTAAGGTGGCGTTCGTCAACGCGAACGTTGACGTGCGCGGCACCGCTCCGGGCATATTGGTCACGCAGTAGTGCACTACGCCGTCCTGCACATAGGTCGGTTCGGCGTGGGTGGTCGGCCGGCTGGTTTCAAAGCAACCGCCTTGATCGATGGCGATGTCGACCAGCACCGCTCCGGGCTTCATGGTCTTGACCATGGCGCGGGTGACGAGCTTGGGCGCGGCGGCGCCGGCAATGAGCACTGCGCCGATGACGAGGTCCGCGTCGCGAACCAGCTCTTCAATCGCGTGCGCCGTGGAATACACCGTATTCAGCTGGCTGGCAAATATCGAGGAGAGCTCGCGCAGTCTCTTCACCGAGCGGTCCACGACGGTCACGTCGGCGCGCAGACCCACGGCCATTTCGGCCGCATGGGTGCCCGATACGCCGCCGCCCAGAATCACCACTTTGGCGGGCGGCACGCCGGGTACTCCGCCCAGCAATACCCCGAATCCGCCGTTGGCCTTCTGCAGGCAATTCGCACCCACCTGCACCGACATGCGGCCGGCTACCTCACTCATGGGTGTCAGCAGCGGCAGCGATCCGTCCGGCGCCGTCACGGTTTCATAGGCGATGGCCGTGGCTCCGGAGGCCTTGAGCGCCTCGGCTTGCTCGCGATCGGCGGCCAAGTGCAGGTAGGTGAACAGCGTTTGTCCGGAACGCAGCTGCTTGCATTCGGCGAGCTGCGGCTCCTTCACCTTCACGATGAGATCGGCTGCCGCGAAGACATCGGCCGCCCGCGGCGCGATGCTTGCGCCCGCCGCCTGGTAGTGCGAGTCGTCGAATCCGATGCCGCCGCCGGCGCCGCTTTGCACCAGCACTTGGTGCCCGGCATCGACGAGTTCGCGCACTCCCGCTGGGACCAGCCCGACTCGATACTCATGAATCTTGATCTCTTTGGGGACTCCGATTTTCATGACGTCGCTCCGGGCGTGGCGTAGAGGCTTGTCAGCGTACGCGCTCGGTGGGCCAGAAAATTGCAAATGCTCCTTCAAAAAGGATTCTCTATGGCAGAATATTGTTAATAATGTGCTCAATGCGCAATAAAAAGGCGCCTCGGCGATGGACATCGCGACCCTCGCGAGGCGATGGGAGGTGCCTGTGATCAAGCTGGACCGATACGATCGAGCCATCGTGCGTGCCTTGCAGCAGGACGGCAGGATGACCAACAGTCAGTTGTCGGAAACCGTGAATCTGTCCGAATCAGCTTGCCTGCGGCGCGTGCGTGCACTCGAGGAAGCGGGCTTCATCGAGGGTTACACCGCGCTGATCAATCAGCAAAAGGCCGGCTGTCCGGTGAACGTCTTCGTCAACATCACGCTGGAACGGCAAGAGCAGGCGCATCTGCACGCGTTCGAAGAGGCCGCCCGCAAGGTGCCCGAGGTCATGGAGTGCTATCTCATGTCGGGCGAATACGATTATTTGCTGCGGGTGGTGCTCGCCGATACGGCGGATTTCGAGCGCCTGCACAGCCAGCATCTCACGCGCCTGCCCAATGTGGCCCGGGTGCAGTCCAGCTTCGCCTTGCGTACCGTGCAAAAATCGCGGGAATTGCCGGTTCGCTGAGGCCCGACTCCGGCGGCGGCGTGGGCGGCAACGCGGCGCAGACGCTAGGTTGCCGGCTTCGGTTTCAAAACGAGCGCGAACGCCACATTGACCTCATCCGCCACCGATTTGGTGCTCTTCCAATCCCCTTGGCCGACGCCGAAATCCAGGCGCTTGAGCCTGGCGGTGCCCGAGAGTTTGGCGCCGCCGGCGTTCGCCGCGAATTGGAAATCAACGGGAACGTCCTTGGTGACTCCGCGCAGGGTGAGCGCGCCGACGGTGGTATAGCCCGACGCGGTCTTGGTGAAGCTGCGGGTCACGTAATGGGCGGTCGGAAAGTGCGCGACATCGAAGATGTCGGCGCCGCGCATGGTGCTGTCGCGATCGTCGTCCATCGTATCCAGCGAATTCAGGTCGATCTCGACATCGAAGCGCGCATCGGCCAACGTGTCCGGCGCAAAAACGACAACGGCAGTGAATTTATGGAAAACGCCCTTGAATTCGGCACCCCCCTGCACCCCCGAGAACTCCAGGCGGCTCGGGCCGGGATCCGCCACATAGCGGATCGCGGGGCCCGCGGCCCGTGGAGTAGTTCCGAGCAAGGCCGCGCACAGGCAGGCGGCCGCCAGCGCAGCGCGCCGCATCACGATTCGATTCATCACGAGCGCCTGGCCGATTTGACGAATGGCAACATGCGCAGCAACACGTCGTCCTTGTCCCAGAAATGGTGTTTGAGCGCGGCCAGTATATGGAACACGGCGATCGCGAGCAGCACGTCGCTCAACGCATGATGCGTCGTCTGCAGTAATTTGAACGCGCTTTGACTCCTGCCGATGAGATTCGGCCACGTGAACAGTCCAAACCAGCTGACCGAGTAATTCTTGGCGGATGACATCATCCAGCCGGTGAGCGGCATCGCGGACAAGAGTACATAGAACGCAATATGAGTGCTGCGCGCCGCCAGCCGCTCGCGCGACGTCATGGCGGGCGGCAACGCCGGCGGCGGATTATTGAGGCGCCACAGCAGCCGCAAAATCGTGAGCATCAACACGGTCATGCCGAAGCTCTTGTGCCGCGTGAGCAGATCCAGCTTGCGCGCGCCCACCGGCAAGTCGACCGCAAGGTGGGCGAGCGCGAATTGTGTGACGATCAGCGCGGCAATTACCCAGTGAAAGGCCTGGGCCACGGCGCCGTAGCGTGCCGGGATTTCCTGATTTGGCATCGAGCGGCTCCGAGTGCACACTGGCACGGGGCTCAAGTTTAGCAAGAGAACGAGAGGACGAGGCGCGGAACGTGTTGAAACCCTACGTTACGGCACTGCTCGTGTTGCTGTGCGCGGGATGCGGAGCGCCGGCATCGCGGCAATCCGCGCCGCACGGCGCGATCAACCCCGCGAGTCCGAAAGGGATCGCCGCTTCGACATATCGGATCGATGCCTCGCAGTCGGAGCTTCGTATCTTGGTCTATCGCGCCGGACCGATGGCGATGCTCGGCCACGATCACGTCATCATCAATCGCTCGCTCAGCGGATGGGTACGGTATGCCGGGACGGTCCCCGAAGCATCATTTGCGTTGACCGTCCCCGATGCCGGATTCGTCGTGGATGATGACGCCGCGCGCCGCGAGGAAGGCGCGGATTTTGCGGAAGAGACTCCGGAGGAGGCGAAATCAGGAACTATGCGCAACATGCAGAGTCCCGCGGTGCTCGACTCCGCGGAATTTCCCGAGATCACGGTCAGGAGTGTGACGGTTACGGGCGCTCCGGGCGCGTTCATGGCCACCGTTACGGTCAGCGTGGCCGGGCACGAATCGACGCTGGAAGTGCCGTTCACCTTGCAAATGTCTGCGGGCCGGCTCACCGCCAGCGGGGCACTGTGGGTGCGCCAATCCGCTCTCGGTTTGACTCCGCTCAGCGTGATGTTGGGCGCGCTGCGCGTACGGGACGACATGCGCATCAAATTCCGATTCGTCGCGGCGGCGCTTTGACCGCGGCCGCGACGCGATCCGGGGGCGGAGATTCAGGCGGCCGATTCCGTCAAGAGCAGGATGGTTGTTCCTTCGGGCGCCGTGATCATGGCGGCGGGCAGCTGCCGCAACGGCGGGGGCACTTGACCGGCCGGCAGGATGCCGGCCTTCGCCAGCCGGGCCAAGGTGCCACCGACATCGCCGGCGTCGAACAGCAGAGTGGGCCTCGGCATATGCGCGGGCTCATACAGGCCGATAGTGACCGAGTCGCTGGTGCAGGATACATGCGGAAGCCGCCCATCGAGCTCATCGATGCCGACAAACCCGAGTTTCTCCCAGAAGTCCTTGGCGAGAGCGCGCTGCGGCGCGGGTAGTCCAATCTCGAGGAAGTAGCCG
>Ga0310037_10001140_pt1 | contig 14959 bp, 14 predicted proteins | sample Sb_taG_11_FD_200239 | JGI IMG/M metagenome (GOLD analysis project Ga0310037, IMG submission 200239) | Peat soil microbial communities from Weissenstadt, Germany - Sb_50d_3_AS metaG (v2) (version 2) | ecosystem: Environmental > Terrestrial > Soil > Wetlands > Peat | place: Germany: Weissenstadt...
TCGCTGATCCAGTCCGCCTTGAACAGGTCCAGGTGGCCATCGACGCTCATGCGGCGTAGCCCGCCGCGAGCTGCACCTGAGCGCCACCGTCGGGCGGTCGCGCCCCGGTGGTCGCGGCGAGCCACTCCGTATATCCGATGCGCCGTGCATAGGAGCTCACTGCGCGTTGGTTGATTCCCTGATCGGTCATCGCGCGCAGCAGGCGGCCCAGCTCGCCGTAGTCAAACGGCGCGTCGCTGCGGCGCGTCTCGCGCAGCAGGTCTACCCATGCCTTCTCCGGGGTGGCGAGCGCGCCGCGCACGAGCGAGCGCGATCCGATGAGCGGCTGGCGACGGAGCAGCACAGTCCGCGGCATCGACGCTCCACGCAAGGCGCCTGGTCCGGCGGCGATCACCACGAAGCGGCGCTCGATCAGAGCCGCGGCCACCCCTTCGGCGTGAGGTGCGGGGCAGCACACGAGATGCGGGTACTCAAAGACGAACTGGTGAGCGAAGCCCACGAGCATGTCGTAGCCAGATAGGTGCGCGTCCGCATCCAAGCGCTCGATCACCCGCACGATCTCCTCGGCTTCCCCGGTAAGCGCACCTGCGCTCGCACGATCGCTGCTGTAGCGGTCGCGGCTCACACGGGAAACCGTGCCGGCCGCGACGAGGTCACTGAGCCTCCGATGCAGGGTACGCTCCGGCAGGCCAAGCTCAGAGCGCAACTCGGCGACGGACGCCGCACCGCCGTGACGTGCGGCGATCTCCCGCACAGCACGAGCGACACCCCCGGTATCTACATCCAAAGTTGGCAAGATCCTCAGAATATACCAAAATACTGCCCTTCCTGCCAACCGGTTTCGGCCCGAGGTCGCCAGCAGGATCGCAAATCACGCACCAAAAGGCTGGATGACCGGCGGGGCTGATCAAGGCTATGCGGAAGTGATCGACCACTACGCCTACGAGGGCCGCACCGGCAGCGACCCGGACACCGTGAAGTTCACGTTCAGCCACCAGGAGAATCGCGTCATCACCAGCGGCTGAATGGCTGGCGCCGCGCGCACCGACGCGGCGAGGACGCGGCCGTGGCACTGTGGTCGCGAGCCGGTGCTCGGCTGCTTCTACCTCGCCTCGACGGCGACGATCAGCGACTCGAGGTCCGCGAGCGCCTGCTCAGCGTCGGCGCGAGGCACGACGAGGCGCTGACCAAGCGCGAGGCCGCTGGTGGGCATTCGGTCGAGATAGCGCTGATCGACGTGGCCGTCTTTGTGCGTGAGGACGTGGCGCTGCTCGAACGTGCGCAGCAGGCGCGCCCAGACGTCGGCCGAAACCAGTGAGCTGAGCGCAAAGCCGGCGTGCTGGGCAAAGAGGTCGTTCGCGTCATGCAGCCGCTGGAAGACATTGCCCCCAGCAGCCTTGGCAACGGCCTCGGCGTTGGGTACGCGCTGCGACAACTCCTGCCGTGCATAGACCTCGAACTCGGTCACGACCGCCTTCACCGCGTTGGCGGCGAGCCTGTCGAAGACCCCGAGCGCACGCGAGTCCTCCCGCTGCTCGCCACTGAGCTGGTCCTCCAATGCGAGCGCCCGACGCTCCGACGCGAGCTCCTCGATCACCGTGGCTGCGGCGTCGCGAGGGCCACAGACATAGCAGAACGCGCTCGCCCCATAGACGGCCTGGTGGTTGCCGCAGGACCCGCACTCGATGGTCCGGCGCACGGCATCCTCGACATACGTCGGGAGCGCGCGCCTGGGCGGCCTCGACCCGCGCGTGTAGCTCATGGCCTTGGAGCCACGGAAGGCGCGGTCGAACATGTCGTCGAGTTGGGCGTGGACCAACTGCTCGGCGACGGCTTCGGCGCCAGCGGCGACCCGAGACCGCTGCTCCTCGGTCATGAACTCGCCGGTGTCGGTGCCGTACCCGCAGTACGGGCAATTGATGGGGTCGTCCGGCAAGGCCTCGTACTCGCTGATCATCACCTTGAAGAACCGCATGCATGCAGGGCACTCGCTCCGCTATACCCGTCCTCGCTCTCCGGCATCTCGACCTTCGCGCTAATGCGCGTGCCCTCCTTCCGCACGTCGCTGACGCCCTTAGGCATGCGCCTTGTCCAGTCCATGTAGACCAGTGAAGCAGATGCCTCAGGCCGCGCTGCTAGACGCGGCGGCGACGCGGCTCCGTCTGCGTCGTCGCGGTCCCGGCGATCTATCGCTTATACTGACTGTACGGGGCCATAGGCCTCGTGGCCACGATGCCGCAAGCCTCTGAGCAGCAGGCCCGGCGTCAGGATGGTTTGTAGTGACGTCACGAAGCTGCTCCGGCGATAGCGCAGCCCCGGAAGCCTTCCAACAGCGGCCGGGGTTTCGTCGCTCTAGGTTCCCGTCCCCGTCGTCGCCGGGGTTGGCGGCGAGCGTTCAGCACAAGCTGTTAGTTCCGCCTGGACGTAGCACGCCTCCAGATTCGTGCTTTGCTGCAAAAGGAGGCGTCGTCATTACGGGCGGGTGTGCTTTCGGATCGGACGATCAGCACTCGTCTCGATTCCAGCCCGCGAGACGCCCGCCGTGGCATCGCCGAGGCCGAAAGCGGGAGTCTGAGCCGCGCCCGACGAGACTCCTGGGTTTCGGTCGTCCAGATCAGCCGTCTGGATCGAAGCTCGGCGGACAGGGAGCAACGCGGCGGGGACATGGAATTAGAGTCGTGACGGGACGGTGTACGCTAGGCGGGGAGGCTGGCGGATTGACGCTCGCTTTGTTGGGCCGCAATGCTTGGCTGCGTCACGGAGGCGTAACGACACCACAGAAAGCGGGAGATCCAAGATGGCGATCGTGCAACGCGATGTCCAGATCAAAGCCTCGCCGCAGGAGACCATGGTGCTCCTGGACGATGCCAGTCGCTGGCCGGACTGGTATCCGGGCATGACGGATCTCGACATCACTGCTCCCTTCCCCGCAGTAGGGGGCAAGGTCGCGTTCAAGGTGAAGTCGGCGGGCATGTCTATGCTGATTACCGAGACGGTTCTCGACTACCAGCCGGGGAAGTTGCAGCTTTTCGAGATGGACGGCATGTTGTCGGGACGCGCTCGCTGGGAGCTCACCCCGGAGGGCGATGGAACACGCCTGACGACGACGTTCGACTATGCGCTGCCGGGCGGCGTCTTCGGCAAGATCGCTGATGCCCTCATCGTGAAACGCATGAATGCCAAGAGTCTCGAAGAAGCTCTCCGTAACTTCAAAGCGCTCGTCGAACAGCAGTAGCTGTCGCGTGACGGGGGCGACCGGTCTCTAGCCTGGGAGCCCTGGCGGGGCGGACGAGCGCGCGGTGCAAACCTCGCACCGGGGGGACGCCGCGGAGTTGGGTGTCGGAGCTGCGGACCCTCACTTCCGCGTCCGCGCGATGGCAGTCGCCCACGCTCGGCCACACGTGGTTCCTGCTCGGGACGACCAGCGGGCGCGTGTGCGGCAGCGTGAGGCGCTCTCCCTCCCTGGCCTCGAAGCAGCGGTCGTGCGGTTCAACAGCGGCCAGTGCGGTCCAACTGTGTCATAAGTCCAAGTAGTCTCGAGCGGCAACAGGAAGCACGTGCAGTTAGAGCAGTTATGTGGTATGGTGGTCGGGCTATGCCGAAGACGCTTCATTTCGACTCCACTACGCAGCGGGACGACATTCTCGATGGGGTCAAGCGCGCGCTCGAGGAGATGGATCTCGAGGATGGCCCCGTGTCGGTGTCGATCGTGGGGGAGTCGGAGACAATGTCGCCGCAGCAGGCCGCGGACTTCTTGGGCATCTCGCGCCAGCATATGACGCGGCTGCTCGACGCGGGCATGTTGCCGTTCACGCGTAAGCCGGGTTCGAAGCACAGGGTGATTCCCTCACGCGCCGTCGTTGAGCTTGCCGGCAGCCGCAAGGCGGCAAAGCAGCGGTTGGATAAGTTCGCGGCGACGATGAACGACGCCGGCGTCTTCGAGTAGTGCCGCCGAAGGCCGTCCTCGACACGAACGTCGTCTTCTCCCGCGTGTTGCACGAGCTGCTGGGTCGTGCCGCCACGACGGGCGACCTCCTGGCGTTCCTCTGGAGCGAGGAGCTCGTGGCGGAGACGATCCGGGTGTTGATGAAGGAGAAGCGTCTGGACCGCGAGCATGCGGAGCAGTGGGTTGGGCTGATGACAGATGCGTTTCCCGCCGGCCGCGTCGATGTCTCTCAGATCCCTTCTGACCTGGACCTGTCGACGTTGACGAGCGACAAGGATGACGAGCACATCTGCGCGTTGGCGGTCGCTGGCGGCGCGAATTACATTTTGACTTTCGATAAGAGCTTCGAGCTTGAAGTCTTGGGAGCGCTCGGTATCGAAGTGGTTGAGCCCGACGTGTTCCTGTCGGACGCGATCGATATAGACCCCGACCTGTTTCGTGAGATCCTCACTGAGCAGGCGGCGGCATGGGGAGGACGGACGATCGAAGAACTGATCGACGCGATCGAGCGAACCGATACCCCGGAGTTCGCCGCGAAGACGAGAAAGCTCTTCGGCGAACAAACGGAGAAGGGATGAGCATGACGCCGGCGCCGAATCGGCTACTGCTTCGCCATTGCTGGCCGCATGTTTTTGCTACACACGGCGGTGTTGTATTGGTGTAATAGGGACTCCTTTCCCCTATCCTCAGAAACCCGGTCCGGTGTATGGCCGGGTTTCTTTTCGCTCTGATCCATCTTCCCAAGCTCGTGTGAGAGCGTGCGTGCCTACTTCGTCGGCAATCGCCGTAGCTCGTCGGCAATCTGGTTTTGGTCGTGCACACAGAGAAGCTCTATTTCACGCCTACGACACCGTGCTTTGACACCCCGGCTCCCAGCGTGTCCAATGTGCCCAGTGACGCATACCACCACATCCCTGTCGGCCTGAAGCCCATCTAGTGAATCAAGGTTGAGCCTCTGTCCTCGCTCACTACCTATCCAGTGCACCTGAGCAGCGTCAAGCTCGAAGCGGGCACATAGAGACTCACTCAGCTCGGGACGAGGGCAACCTCCCACGATGGTGAGGCGCCGGCCACGAAGAAAACCCGCGACAGCGCTGTCTATCTCCTCGTCGAGATGCGCCAGCGGGGTGTCGATTAGATCCAGCATGTCGGGTGGCGGGGGATCAAACGCGACGGCGTCTGCTGGTGGAGCCCAATGGCTGCGATCGGTAGCGATCCCCAAGACGCCCATCATCCAAAGTGTGGCTGCATCGTGCCCGATGGCTTCTTCGACGAGGTCGCCCGATCGGTGATTTGGCATCAGGGTCGGTACAACGGCGATGGTCGGATGAGAGTCAGTCGGGAGTTGCACGCGAGCGAGAAGACCGTTTAGCGATCGGCGTGCAACCCGCTTGAGCGCTGTCGGACATCCCGGTGGATCATAATTCGGCCACCCGAGGTCGGCGAAGGTCGCGTGCACGAGGTCCAATGTGGTTGGCCCCAAGCGAACACGGTGGTCAGCACTCCAAGTGATCAGGCGCTGCCAAAACGCCACGCCGCGATCTGGATCGCTGGTGTCGGGCGGGAGCAGGATGGCGGGATCACAGAGCAGGATAAAGCTAGTCATGCGGAGTCAGGCGGAGTACCTTTCCGGACGCGCGACGATACGGCCTGGGCAAGTGCAACAGCATCGTCGTCAAGTGAATCAAAGAAATCTTCTGGCCACATATCGAAGTCGCCTAGCTCATCGAGCGAGAGTGCTTTGAACTCCGTATACTGACCAGCCCCGCGAGCATCGTCGACGGGCTGCTGCGAGGCGAAGAGAACGTTAACGTCATTAGGCGTTAGCGTACCTTGAGCGATTCGCACACGAAGGCGCGTCAGGAGGTACTCGCTATGTGTCTCGACGACGAGCCGAACATCGGGTCGCGCGAGGACGAAAAAGTCAGCCAAGCGAGACTGCACCTTGGGGTGTAGGTGCAGCTCGGGCTGCTCCATCAAGATGAGAGCGCCCCCCGGCGCTCCGAGCACTAAAGCGACGACGGGGAGAAGCTGACTCGCGCCCACCCCGATTGCGGTCGGATCGCGAAGATGACCAGCCACTTGAAGGCGAAGCTGGTGTCCAAGCTTGCCCATCGGCTCAACTTTGACCTCATCGGCGATACCAAGATAGTGACACCATTCCGTCACCGCAGTTGCGAGGTGGGCACGACGCGCTTTGCCCTCGGGCGGTCCGTACAATATCCACGCCGATGCATTGTCGAGCAGGTACGCGGCGGTGAACTCACCCTTCTCGCCGACCGGCAGGCCACCAACGGTGTGCCCTAGGGGATAGGCCACACGTGGATCATCGCGAAGCGGGCCTAGATAGGTTGTTGCCGCCGCAAGTCGTTGGGCCCGAGCGAGCGCCGCTGTGAGCTCGCCGACTATTCGACGGGGGCGCTCGGGCAGGTGGTCGGGTTGATGCAGGGCGCCAAAGCCGAGCGGACCAAAGCCGTGAACCATACCCATGGTCATGGCTATCGGCGCAGTCATCCAACCATCGGGCGCAATGAATTCACCAAAGCGACTGAAAACCAAGTCTAGTTCAGGGTCGGAAGAAGGTATTATCTCGTTGCCCTGGAAGCGGTCACGCAGCGTCATCAGCCGTGTTACTTCGTCCGGCTGGTCGTTTTGGCCCATAATTTGGCTGAGAATATTGAGACGTCCCGTTCCGGTTCGTTCGAGCATCGCGTACACTATCGTGGTTAGCGCCGAGGATGAAATGCGATACGCAAGGCGAATTGGGATCACACCGGAGACGACGACAAAGATGTCGGAGTCGGAGTCGGAGTCGGAGTCGGAGGAGGTCGCATCCGACGAATCGATCTTGACGAGGCCGAGTAGCTGCTCGTCAGGTAAAAGCTGAATACCTGCGGGCGGGTCGGTGCGGGCAACCTCGAGGAGGCACTCATCGTCTACCCAAAGCGACAACGCGGACGCGATGAGACCGGAGCGTCCGCTGGGGCTGTCGAGCGTAATGACCATGGCGTGTGTGGTGGCCACGCCTGCTTCGGATGGTTCATCGAGTGATTCGGCGCCGTAGCGGAACTCGAGAGTTACATTGTCGGCGTGATCGCGGACAACGTCGGAACCCTCTCCTAGACGGACGAGGTCTCCATTAATCACGACGGAAGGCTGGCCGAACGACTGCGCGTAAAACAGGAGAGCCTGCAGCAGCGACGACTTGCCGGAAGAGTTGGCGCCCGTGAGTACCGTCATCCGTCTTGGTGCCAACTGAGCCGAAGCGATCGACTTGAAGTTGTTGATGCCGAAGGTGATGTCGCCGATGTCTGCATACTGCTCTGGACTTGCGGGCGTGTCTGTCCTGCGAGCGGGACGGCGAGGGGGTGGCACTCGGCCACAATATCGAATCGGTACACAACGGACCGCCTCCCGACGCTTTCGAGCTACGTCAGCGAAAGCCAGAGCGCGCGGCTGCCAGGGCGCAGGAGCCGTGGCGGTTGGTCCTGATCAGCCCGCCGCACGCGTGTTATGACTTCGTCTGGCGTGAGAGGTGTTGAGCGCGGCCAGGAACAGGCTGTTGCGTGAGGGGGCACTGATCCCCGAAGAACAGGCGGAGATGCGCGCGCAGGTCAGGACGGGACTCGGCCCGAAGCGCTGCGGTCACGACGTGTTGGAGATCCTGATGTCGATCGACGCCGGCGCGATCAGGCGAGCGTGAAACCAGCTCCAGACCGCTGGCTTGCTGTTGGAGGCACCTGCGGGGATCGGTGCTCCCCTGGCTCTCGTGACATCCCGAGGCGACGCTACCATCGGCGTATGAATCGAGCTGAACGAAGGCGGCAGGAGCGGCTCTCAAAGCGCGCTCGGACAGGCGCAGCTTCGACGCCGAGGCCATCCCGAACGCCGCAGTCACGGAAATCGGACGGGCTAGCGTTCGGAGGCATGAGCCGGACGCCTCCTCCCGATGTCCGGCGAGCGCTCCGAACCGAGGTCGGTTTCGGCTGCCCGGTTGACGGCTGCGGCTCGCCCTATCTCACGTGGCACCACTTTGACCCGCCCTGGCGGGAGGGGCACAGTCACGAGGTCGACGGAATGATTGCACTGTGCCTGCAGTGCCACAAGGAGGCCGACGGCGGTGCCTTTACCGATAACCAACTACGTAAACTGAAGGCCAATCCATTTCTCAGGCGGATTGGCACGGGACCCGGCGGACGTTTTCATTGGAGGCGCGAGCAGCTCATTCTTGCGGCCGGTAACAGCCTATTTGTGCGCTGCCCTGTGTTCTTGGAGATCGGAGGTCGGCCGATCGTCTGGCTCAGTTCGGACGATGACGGAAACCAACTCCTGAACCTCGACATCTGGGACGAACGCGGACAGCTGGCAATGTCCATGCGGGACAACGACTGGCTCCTAGGCGCAGACCTCGACGACGTGGAGGCCCGACCCGGAGCTCGCTCGCTCGTTGTGCGAGCGCCAAGCCGAGGCTTCCGCGTGTCCATCGAGTTCGAGGCCGTCACGATCGAGGAGTTGACGGAGGGGCTACGCAAGCGTGAGGAGGAGGCTGCCGCCAGCTCGCGACGGCTCTACGAACACCAGCTCACCCAGCAGATCGCCGCAGGTGCCCCCGACTTCATGTGCCAGTCGTTCCGCGACCTGATCGACCGGTCGCACGAGCAAATCGACGTGCGGACAGGAGATCTCGCAAACGCAATCACCCGTGGCTGGTCCGGCGACGAGTTTGTACTCTGCAACTTCCTGGCGGACATCCCGTATCCCGTTCGGGTGCAGGTCGCGCCGTCGAAGATCACACTGCCGGGGAACAACACAATCGGCAGTATGACGGCCATCGACTGCGGCACGGCGATAGTACTCGGCTAGCTCCGGGGCGATTGCGGGCCGCGCGCCTGTCGGCGTAGCTTGGTCAGCGAACGCGCTGAGTGCTCGATCACGGCTCAATTGGTCATACGCGGTTAGTTCAGAGCCCTCCCCAACATGGCCAGCAGACCTACATTTTTCGACGCCGATCCACCGACATTTTTCAACGCCTATTGACATCCGCGAAGGCAGGCACGCGTTCAGCGTGGGCGTCGACGACTGCGTCTCATCCGTTGCGGAACTCTTGAGGGCGTAGCAAGCGACGACCGCTTCGCTGGCAAAGCAGGACCGATCGCCATCTGGTTCCAGATGCGCGACTCGCCAGATTCGGGGGATCGAGTCGACGGGCACTTCGCCTCATACCACTGTGGAGCCGGACCTTTGATCATCATCATCATCATCATCATCATCATCGGCGCCGCCGCCGAGGAGAGTCACGAAGGCCTGAACCGTGTCAGAGAGCGACAGTCCCCCGGCCGCAGAGACCGTGTGAAGTTCGGCTGCGATTCGCGGAGACTCGGTCGCTTGCAAACCGGCCAGGTGGAGAAGCGAATCGAAATCGCCGGCCAACCTGACGATGTCGGAAGCGTGCAAGGTTGAAAGCTTGCCCAGCTCTGGTGCGATCACTTCGATTTCGCTGATTGAGCGGTCCTGAGCAAGTATCCGGATCACTTCTGCGCGCGAAACCGCGTTCACGGCGCTCAGCTCGTTGAGCCCGTTCAAGCGGTCGAGAAGCTCACTCATCTCCTCTTGTGTGCAACCCCTGGCCGTCGCAGCTGAAGCGAGCGCGGTCTGGACGCTGTCCGCCAAGGAGATCGACCGAACAACGATGTTGCTACCGCTGGCGCCTGGCAGCAAGTCCCGCACCCCCGACTTCTCCTCTGCGACGCGCCGCTTCCGCCACGGACGCTCGGCGGCGGCATCGTTGAAATCTCCCATCGTGCGTTGGATGTCCTCCTCTGAGGTTGCGGTGGTCAGTCTCCACCGGAACTCGGGCTCAAACAGCTGAATCCGAGGCAAGCTGGCGTGGCACGAGCGAATCAAGGCCCGCCTTGCGGCTTTGAGAAGCGAAGGACGATCCTGCATCTGGCTCTTGAGCATCGAGAGGGCTGTCTGCCACGCCACAACCATCTGGACGAGATAAAAGTACGGAAGGAACGCGACAGTGAGTATCAGCGGAAGTAGGAACTCCCGCGCCCGGTCGGCACTGGCGAGTTGCCCTGCATGCTGCACCAGATAGACAATGGTCGGCGTGAGCGTTCCCACGAACAAAGCAGCACCGATTACCTTGAACGGCGCTCGCAGGATCGCGAACTCGGGTCTGCGGTCTGCGAAGCTGGTCAGCGTCACGAGAATGACGACGAACGGTACGAGAAGTAGTTCAACCGATAGCGGGAAGGTGTAGGCGTTCGAGACGAACTCGACGACGGCGGCAAAAGCGACCGTCCTCGTGGCCAGGCGTCGCAGCTCACCAACGCCGCCCATGCTGAACGTGCCAACGATCGCTGTGCCGACGAACCATGCGACTGTCGTCGGGATCATCGAGGCCCGCCAGTATCCGAACCAGGCTAGGCATATCGTTATCGCCGCCGCGAGCAGCGTGGTCGCAGCGAGCATGATGGCAACGAAGGGTTTAGTCGCGATCTTGACGCCGTCTATCACGACCACGCGCAGGCTCGGGATTGCGACCGCGATCCCAAGCGCGAGCACCACCCACACGAGCGCTGCTGTCTCGCGCGTGTTCAAGTCAGGAACTGTCCAGATCACACCGAGAAAGATCGGCCTCCCTCCGGCGGAATAGAGAGGGCGCCCGTAAGGTTTGGGTCGTTCGGCTGCGCTGAACCTGCGACCGAAGCTATCGAGATGACGGTCGTAGACCAAAGGCCTCGACGAGCGCCGGACGGGCCGCCAACACCATCTCCAGGTGGGTATCTGGCCACATCTCCAATTGAATGCGGTTGGTCAGATTGTGGTTCTCGATCCACGCCACGCCATCGGTACTGAATCGCCCTGTCGTAGCGATCACGACAACGTCGAATGGCGGGGTCGTCCACAACTGGGCTCTTGAAACTGCGCCGGAGGCGTCCGTGGAGCCTACCGGTCGCGCAGTCCAATGCTTGCACTGAACCATAAGTCGCGACCGTCGCGTACCCCCAAGCGAATCCGCCGCGACCCTATCGACGCTCAGGTCACGACCCCGGTCCGGGGCGCGCGTCTTCGTCAGCCACTGCGGGTTCTCATACCCGAACGCATCGCTGAGGACGTTGAACACCAGGCGCTCGAATCCCTCGTCGTCGAGCGCCGCCCATTCGAGAGCCGTCGTTACAGGGCCAGTTGGACGGCTCGCTGCCAAGTCGGCCAAGTCCGTAGTTATGACGGGAAGCGGCTCACGCTCGCTATACAGTTGACGTTCGAATACGGGCCGGACGGACGGCCAATCGAGGCTAACGATGTCTCGTAGATCGACGGGTTCCGCAAAGGAGAGATGGCGCAACAGATCACCGATGCGCCCACCGACGGCGGCGCCCTGCAGCAATCGACGGACCTCCGCAACGCTCATTCGCAGCCGTTCCCAGTCGAATCCTTCAGACCAGGCATCCATCTCATCGGTGTCCTCGGGCGGCTGCCCGAGAGGAATGAGCAGCTCATCGATTTCCTCGATGAGCTGCTGAAGTCTCTCGCCCACAAGGCGCCGACGTGTAGCCGAGAAGCGACGCTTGTACTCATCGATGTCGACGACAGGGGCGTCCATCGCCTGCCCGAGACTTATGAGGATCTCGGGCTCGCTGATCTCGGCTGCGTCGAGGCGGGCTCGTGCAATCGTTTCAAGCTCAAGCGGCTCCGCCGTGATACGGAATCCTCCGACCGGGGGGAGCGCCGTAGCGATATCGGAGAACGCTCCGCAGAGCTCGCGATACTGCCGAGCCTCCGGCGAGGATCCGAACTCGATCCCTTCAGGTACGAGCGACATCAGTTGATCGTGGACGGCGCCCAACCGCTCCAAGTTGGCCTCCACACGGTCAAACTGGCTCAATGCAGCGTCGAGATCCATGCGAGAAGGCTCGCAGATTCCAGGATCCGATCGCCCCCGCGGGCCCAATGCCCTCTTAGCTTAGGGGGTCACCTGCGGGTCCGATCTCTTCACGCGGACCGACGAGCAGGCCCGTGACCGCGAAGTAGTTTCTATTGCAGTGCTCGTGAAGTGGCTCGTCCTTCGGCGGCCGCGGTGGCGGCGGGGTGATCGGTGCCCCCGGAGTCGGCGGCAGAGGAGCAGCCATCGATCAGATCGCGGTGTGCCCGGGTGGAGTCGCATCCTTGAGTGATGGGTCGACCTCACGAGCCCGATGCCGCAGATCGGGATGAGCCAGAAAAGCGTCCACGAGCCCTCGCGACCCGCCGACGCAGGTCCAATCGTCGTCCCACAAGGTCGAGACAAGCCACGAGCGATCAGCCGGAAACATCAGATCCGGCAGGGGACTCTTCCAATGCTCATGCTCGCGCCAGACACTCGCCTGCTCCGGGCCAGCCTCGACCAGCACGTACCACGCGTCAGTGGGGCCTGGCCTCACCTTCTGCACGTCGTAGAAGACGATGTCCGCACCGCCCGTGTCGAGATAGCCAATCCACCAGGGCTGTGCCGGGGAATGCTCGCTGAGCACCGCAAGTACGCCGGCGTTGTGGCGGCCCGAATCCTCGAGCGGCGACGTTGAGAGGTGGTCACCGCTGCCGGGAAGCTCCAGGGTGGCGTAGGCCTCGAATATCGGAGGGATCGCAGACGTGATCGCGAACGAGACCTCGGTGTTCTCCCGGATCCAGGCGACCTCGTCTTCCCCACCGATGTGCCACGCGCGACCATCCCTGTTCCCCCAAACCTCCGCCTCACGATCATCCGTCATCGGCGGCAGTGTAGGGAGAAACCACCGATCGCGTCAGGCGGCGGTTCGCAGGCGCCGGCAGCGCCTATAGGGAGTCCTGTGCCGGTGTCCGTGAGGCCGCGGTGGCCCAGCGCCCGACACCACTGCTTCGCTATTGACGCGAGCATGTCGGCGAAAACCACCAAGACTGCTGCATGGGACGATTTCCGAGCACGCTGACTGAGGGTCGGCACACGCCCGCTTGCGCCGCGTTCTGTCGGGCCGGCCCGAGTCGATAGTCTTTGGCTCCGTCGTTGGCGTGAGGAGGACTCGTGGCGAGCGATAGTCCAGATGAGGTTGTATTCGCCGTGGCGGGGTCCACGGCCGACCCCGCCGAGCGGATTAGCTTGGCTGAGGCCGGCCTCAGCGAGCGTGAGCACCTCCAAGAGTGGGTGATCGCTCACCCCGAGATCGTCGGACCCGGGGTCATGATCGTGACGTTCGAGTTCGACCACTGGGCCTCGGCGTCCGGATCACAGAAGGATCGCCTCGATATCCTCGGACTTGGCGAAGATGGCCGGATCGTGGTCGCAGAGCTGAAGCGCGGGCAGGCGCCGGACACCGTTGACATGCAGGCCTTGAAGTACGCGGCGATGGCGAGCCGTTTTACCGCGCGACTCTTGGCCGAGTATCACGCGAAGTTCAGCCAGCGAAAGGTTCAGAACGCTCCTCAGACGGAGCCGCTCACCGAGGCGGAGGCTTTGTCCAAGCTTGAAACGCACTCGGAAGTTGGCCTACTGCCCGACCAGCTGATAAACCCACGAGTAGTTCTGCTCGCGGAGTCCTATCCCGCGACCGTGACCGCCACCGCGGTGTGGCTGAACGAGCGGGGAATCGATCTGACGCTCATGCGCTACCAGGCCTACCGCACCAGCGGCGAGCACATCGTTCTCACAGTGTCCCAGCTCTATCCGGTGCGCGAGGTCGCGGACTTCGAGGTGGCGCCGCACACCAGCAGGAAGGCTCAGCCCATAGTCTCCCTCCCCGAGATTTCGTGGAGCGAGGAGGATCTCGCCGAGCTCGCGGGCGTGGCGAACGCCACCCCACTCGCGATCGTGGACTTGTGCGCCCTCTCTCCGGGCACCTGGATCGGGGCGAACGACGTCTACACACGAGCGGGGGTAACGACGGCGAGCGGTACCGGGCAGCTCGGCGGGTTCGCGCTGACGGTGAAGTCCAGGTTCAAGCGCAGCAACCCGCCCTTCGAACGAGCGTGGTCACCCGATGGCACCAACCAGGCCGCCTATCGGATGGGCCCCGAGCTCTCGGCCGCGTGGTTACAGCTTCGCGGCGAGGACATCGGCCTCGTAAGCTACGACGAGGCCGCGCGGGAGTCCGGAGGTGATGCCATCGATGGTGACGGCCGGGCCAACGCAGCCGGGCAAGCGATGGCGTGAGCGCACACATGTGCGGTCGCTACACCAACACCGTCGGACCTGACGAGCTCGGCAAACAGATCGGGGATCAACCTGGAGTTGATCGAGACGAAGACGTTTGGCTCTAGCGTCGTTTACCTTCGCTACAGGCGCGTGTCGGACAGCCTGTAGGTGGTCGTCCCAATTGCTCACCTTGGCGCTTACTGTCAAGTAGCCGTCAAACTGTCATCTGGGTGTCAGCTCGCCAGTAGGCGCCGAAGCAGGGATGGCTTGCGCCGCTTGACCGGTATGGCGGATCGTTCTCGACGTGCACGACCGTTCTCTTTGTGGTGCAGCTCGTGGCAGTCATGGCAGAGAACGAGGATGTCAGTGACGAGCTCAGCGCCGAGACGCTCATAGGTGCGGTGGTGCACTTCCAGGCCGTCAGTGTGGGTCACGTCCAGCGAACAGGCGTTGCCGGCGCGCAGTAGCGCGGCCGCCCGAGTTCGCCTCCACTCTGGGGTCCTCAGGTATTGCTGATATGGCATTGTGCGAAGCTCGGCGAGCCGCTTTGCGCTGACGGCCTCGACGACAGGCTTCGCAGTCGCAGTGAGCGCTGACCCCGCGAGCTTCCAGGTGCTCCGCTCCGGGTTCTCGACCAGGCCGTCCCGCTTGAGATTGGTTGGCGTCCAGGATAGGTAGTAGTCGACGGGACGCGGGTACTGCCCGGCGGCGTTCTCAGGTGATGGTGCCGCCAGCTCACGCGAGGTAAAGCCACCGTGGGCTAGCGCCCACTCGTGAATCTGTTTGCGCTGGGCTTCGCCGCCAAGAGCTCGCAAGGCGTCGAGCGTCGCTGTGCGAGCCTTCTGGCGAAGCGCTCGCCG
>Ga0310037_10001144_pt1 | contig 14946 bp, 17 predicted proteins | sample Sb_taG_11_FD_200239 | JGI IMG/M metagenome (GOLD analysis project Ga0310037, IMG submission 200239) | Peat soil microbial communities from Weissenstadt, Germany - Sb_50d_3_AS metaG (v2) (version 2) | ecosystem: Environmental > Terrestrial > Soil > Wetlands > Peat | place: Germany: Weissenstadt...
CCGCCCGACAGCTGGCTCGGGTACCGCTTCGCCTGGCCGTCGAGGCGGACCAGCTCGAGCAGCTCGGCCACCTTCGCCGCGATCTCGGGCTTGGGGCGGCGCCGGACCTTCAGGCCGAAGGCGATGTTCTCCCACACGGTCATGTGGCGGAAGGCCGCATAGTGCTGGAAGCAGAACCCGACGCCCCGGTCCTTCGGGGCGAGGCCGGTGACGTCCTCGCCGTCGATCCGGACCTGGCCGGTGTCGGGCGTCTCCAGCCCCGCGATGACTCGGAGCAGGGTCGACTTTCCACAGCCGCTCGGCCCGAGCAGCGCGGTGAGCGAGCCGGACTCGATCTCTAGGGAGACGTCGTCGAGAGCGACGACGTCCGCGAACCTCTTGGTGACCGCGCGAACCTCGATAGCCACGACCGGCTTCCTTTCTCTCTCCCGGCCAGGCTGAGCACGCCGAGCACGGACAGTGCCAGCACGGCCAGGATGACCGCCCCCACCTCGGCCCCGACCGTGTCGAGGTTGCCCTCGAACAGGTAGCCGACGTAGAGGGTGAGCGTCTGGGTGTGCCCGACGACGTTGCCCGAGAGCACGCTCAGCGCGCCGAACTCCCCGAGCACCCGGGCGGTGGTGAGGGTGACCCCGTAGGCGAGCCCCCAGCGGATGGACGGGAGGGTGACCCGCCAGAAGATCTGCCACGGACTTGCTCCGAGCGTGGCGGCCGCCTGCTCCTGGTCGGTGCCGATCTCCTGGAGGACCGGGAGGACGGCCCGGGCCACATAAGGGATGGAGACGAACGCCGAGCCCATGACGATCCCCGGGATCGAGAAGATGACCTGGATGCCCCGGGCGGCCAACCAGCCGCCGAACCAGCCGGCCCGCCCGTAGACGAGGACGAGCGCAAGCCCGACCACCACCGGCGAGACGGCGACCGGCAGGTCGATCGCGGCGTCGAGCAGTCGTGCACCCGGGAAGCGGTGGCGGGCGAGGACGACGGCCGCGACCACCCCGAACACCGCGTTGAGCGGCACCGCGATGCCGGCGACCAAGAGGGTGAGGATCAGCGCGTGGAAGAAGCCGGCACTGGTCGCGCCGCTCGGGTTGGCGAGGTCGTGCCACGCCGTGCCGAGGCCGGGGGCGAAGGCCCGGTAGACGATGGAGCCGACCGGCACGATCACGAGGAGAGCCAGATAGGCCAGGACCGCGGTACGCAGGCCGAAGCGGCGCAGAAGGCGCCTCATCCGAACTCGGGCCGGGTCAGCCGACGGCGCAGGACGCCGCCGAGCAGCAGGACGACGAGGGACAGCGACAGCAGCGCCAGCGAGACCGCCGCCGCCTGGTTGTTCTGGCCGTTCTCGTAGAGCCCGAAGATCCGCAGGGATGCGACCTCGGTAGCGAACGGCCGGTCGCCCGAGATGAACACGAGGGAGCCGTACTCGCCCATCGCCCGGGCGAAGGCGAGCATGGCCCCGGAGAGCATCGCCGGCGCCAGGCTGGGCAGGACGATGCGCCGGAACACGGTGGGGGAGCGGGCCCCGAGCGAGGAGGCGGCGTCCTCGGCATCCCGCTCCAGCTCCGACAGCACCGGCTGCACCGCCCGCACCGAGAACGGGAGCGTCACGAAGGCGAGCGCGATCCACACCCCGAAACGGGTCCCGGCGGCGTCGAGATGGAACGGGCTGTTCGGTCCGTAAAGGGTGAGCAGCGTCAGGCCGGCGACGATCGTCGGGAGCGCGAAGGGGAGGTCGACCAGGGAGGCCACCACGCGTTTCCCGACGAACTGGTCGCGCACGAGGACCCAGGCGATCGCCGTGCCGGCGATCGTGTTCACCACGACCACGACCAGCGCGCTGAGCACGGTCAGCTTGAGCGCAGCCCAGGACTCGGGATCGCGCACCCCGGCCCAGAAGGCCGACCAGCCACCGTGGAAGGCGGCGACGCTGAGTGCCGCGAGCGGGATGAGGACGAGCAGGCTCAGGTAGACAACCGCGGTCCCGGGGGCGCCCACCCGGGCGGCCACCCGTCCCGCCGCGCGCCATCGGGGCGTCGTCGGCGCCCCGGTGACTGGAGGTGCTTCGAGCAGGGTCATCTCATCCGCTCGCGGTGCTCTGGCCGAGGCCCTCCTCGATCTTGGCCACGATCCCGGTGGTGGGGTCGAAGAAGGTCTTTTCCACCTTGGTCCAGCCGCCCAGGGAGGCGATGGTGAAGAGCTGCCGCGGGGTCGGGAAGGTGACGCTCGCCGCCGCCGCTGCGCCCGGGAGCACCGGGCGGTAGCCCTCGATGGCCCATAGCTCCTGTCCCTTCTTCGAGAGGAGGAAATTGACGAACGCCCGGGCTGCCGTGGGGTTCGCGGCCTGCGTGGTGACCGCGATCGGGTTCTCGATCAAGATGTCCTGGGGCGGGATCACGTACTGGATCGGATCGCCCTTGTTGATGGCCGCGATGGCGTCGTCCTCATAGTCCAAGACGACGTCGCCGGTCCCCGAGAGGAAGGTCGCGAGCGCGGCGCTGGCGCTCGAGGGCTGCGCCGCCGTGTGGGAGAGCAGCGCCTTCAGGTAGGCCTGCGCCTGGGCGGGGGTCCGGCCCAGCTTGCGCTCGGCCCCGTAGGCGGCGGCCAGGTTCCAGCGGGCCGAACCAGAACTGAACGGGTTCGGCGTCACCACCTGGACACCGGAGCGCACGAGGTCCTTCCAGCCGGTGATGTGCTTCGGGTTCCCCTTGCGGACGATGAACACGACGACCGAGTCGGTCACCATGCCGTGATCCGGGCCGACGGTGTCCCATTTCGCGGAGACGAGGCCCGCCTTCACGAGCTTCTCCATGTCCGGCTCGAGCGAGAAGTTCACGACGTCGGCGGCCTGGCCGTTGATGACGTTGGTGGCCTGGGTCCCCGAAGGCCCGTAGGAGCCAGCGACGGTGATCCCCGCCCCCGCCGGGTACTTGGAGAAGGCCACGTTGATCGCGGTGTACGCCGCCGCCGGCGTCGAATAGGCGACGAGGTTGATTGTCCCCTCAGCCGCACCGGCAGTGGGGACGCCGATGAGGGCGGCCAAGGCGCTGACCAGGAGCGCGGTCGGAAGGAGGGCGCCGACGATGCGGGGGAGTCGAGGCATTCGATGAATCTACTAAAATCAATCGAATCAATCAACTTTCCGTCGAACGTGACGGTCTGGGTGCGGCAGCGTGACGGTGCCAGCGGCCCCGAGTGCCGCACTTCGGGCCGCGGACATGGCGTCGCGGGCCACGGTGTCGTGCGGTCGCGGTGCCACACTGTGGCCGGTGAGCGACGAGCACGAGGGCGAGTCGCGGCGCACCCGGCTCTTCGAGGTCGCCGCGGCGCGGGGGATCCCGCTCGGCACGATCCTCACCACCGTGGCGGTGGTCGTCGTCGTCTACCTGGCCGGCCGCCTGGTCTACAAGCTGCGGGAGATCGTCCTCCTCTTCGTGGTGGCCGGCTTCATCGCCCTCTTGCTCAACCCCGCGGTGGTCGGCTTCCGACGGCTGGGGGTGAAGCGGCGCGGAGTGGCAGTGGCGATCGTCACCGCGCTCTTCCTCGTGGCCTTCGGCGGGCTCGTCTTCGCCTTCGGCTATCCGCTGGTCAACGGGCTGACCCACCTGGCCGGGAACCTGCCGAAGTACGTATCCCAGGCCGAGCACGGCAAGGGCTGGCTCGGCCACCTGGTGCTGAAGTACCACGTCAAGCACTGGGTGGAGACGAACCTGGCCCCCAAGCTGGCCACGTTCGCGAAGAGCCTGTCCAAGCCGGCCCTGTCGGTGGGGAAGGGGGCGCTGTCGCTCGTCATCGCCCTGCTCACGATCTTCATCCTCGTGCTCCTGCTCCTCCTCGAGGGCCACAAGATGCGCCGGGGCATCCTGCGGATGATGGAGCCGGCGCGGGCCGAGCGGACCAGCCGGATCGCGAGCGAGGTCAGCCGGTCGGTCACCGGCTACATGATCGGGAACTTCATCACCTCGCTCATCGCCGGCGTGGTGGTGTTCGTGACGCTCACCGTGCTCGGCGTGCCGTTCCCGCTCCTGTGGGGCCTCTGGGTCGCGCTCCTCGACTTCCTGCCGATGATCGGCGGCGCGCTCGCCGGGATCCCGACGGTCCTGTTCGCGTTCACCCACTCCGTCGCCGCCGGCATCGTGGTCCTGATCGTGTTCCTCTCCTACACCCAGATCGAGAACCACGTGCTGAACCCGATCGTCATGAGCAGGACCGTGAAGATCAACCCGCTCTTGGTGCTGGTTGCGATCCTGGTCGGCGCGAGCGTCGGCGATCTCGTCGGCGGCTTCTTCGGAGGGTTCGTGGGCACGCTGCTCGCCATCCCGCTCGCCGGCTCGATCCAGGTGATCGTGCGCGAGGTCTGGCAGGCCACGGCCCCCGACCCGGTGACCGTGCAGGCGGTCAAGCCGGTCCCCCCGCCTTCGTTGGGCCCCTGACCCCCGTGACCGACGACGCCGGCGGCGGCGGGTACCCGATCCTCGAGCACGACCCGTCGCGCGACGCCCTCATCGAGCCCCACCACGTCGCGGGCCCCCTCGAGGGGGACATGCGCGCGGCCGTGTTGTGCTTCTTCGCCGAGGTGGTCGAGGCCGCCTGTGGGGGAGGCCGGGCCGAGGTGCTGGTGTCGGTCGGGATGGAGGACCCGCGGCCGCTCTATCTCTACGACACGGGGGAACAGCGCCGCGTCGCGGTCCTGCACTGCGCGGTCGGGGCGCCGATGGCCGCCACCTTGATGGAGGAGCTGATCGCCCTCGGCTGCTCCTCGTTCGTCGCGTGTGGCGGCGCTGGGGCGATCGTCCCCGGGCTCGCCCTCGGCCACGTCGTGGTGCCCGACTCGGCGGTGCGCGACGAGGGCACCTCGTACCACTACCTCCCGCCGGCTCGGGAGGTGGCGGCCGACCCGGCCGACGTCCAGGCGGCGGTGGCGGTCCTCGAACGCCGCGGCGTCCCCCACACCGTCGGCAAGACCTGGACCACCGATGCCCCCTACCGGGAGACCGCGGCGCGCATCGCCCGGCGGCGGGCCGAAGGCTGCATCACCGTCGAGATGGAGACGGCGGCCTTCCTGGCGGTGGCCCGACACCGGGGGGTGCGGTTCGCGCAGTACCTCTACGCGGGGGACGACGTGAGCGGCGAGGCCTGGGACCACCGGTCCTGGCAGACCGCCTCGGTCCGGCGGTCCCTCTTCGACCTGGCGGTCGAGGCCAGCCTGGAGCTCTGAGCGGTGGCTCAGTCCGCCAGCGGGCGGACGGCGGCGACGTCGAGCTCGATCGTGACCTTCTCGGACACGAGCAGGCCGCCGGTGTCGAGGGCCATGTTCCAGCCGAGGTCCCAGTCGCGGCGGTTGACCGTGACCGAGCCCTCGAAACCGATCCGTCGGTTGCCCCAGGGGTCGTTGGTGGCCCCGGCCAGCTCGATGTCGAGGGTGACCGGGCGGGTCACTCCCCGGATGGTGAGGTCGCCGGTCAGCGCGTACCGGTCGTCGTCCTTCGCCTCGGCCGCGGTGCTGACGAAGCGGATCGTCGGAAACGCCTCGGCGTCGAAGAAGTCGCCGCTGCGCAGGTGGGCGTCGCGGTCGGGGTTGCCCGAGTCGATCGAGGCGACCTGCAGCGTGACGTCGGCGCTCGAGCGGGTGGGGTCCTCGGCGTCGAGGTGCAGCACGCCCTCGAACTCCTTGAACGCGCCCCGCACTTTGGTCACCATGGCGTGGCGGGCGACGAACCCCACCCGGCTGTGCGCTGGGTCCAGGGTGTAGTCGCCGGTGAGGGTCTCGAGGTCGGTGGTGGCGGTGGTCATGGGGTCCTCCTCAGAAAGATGCTTGCAGAAGCAAGTATAATCCCGGGCAGGAGAGAACGCAAGAGGAAAGGAAGGAGATGGCGCGAACGAAGGCGACGACGGGGGCGGGCGTGACCCCGCTCAGGCCCGACGAGGAGCGGGCGTGGAGGTCCCTGGCCAGGGCGTTCATCGTCGTGCCCCGGGTGCTCGAGGCCGAGCTCCAGGTCAGCCATGGCGTCAGCACGACCGAGTACTTCGTCCTGGTGAACCTCTCGGAGGCCCCCGACCGGGCGCTTCGGATGAGCGAGCTCGCCTCCCGCGGCGCCATGTCGCTGTCGGCGATCAGCCGGGTGGTCGACGGACTCGTCCGCCGGGGCCTGGTCGAGCGGGCCAAGTGCCCGTCGGACGGGCGGGGCCTCCTGGCCGTCCTGACCGACGAGGGGCTCGCCCTGCTCGAGGAGGCGTACCCCACCCATCTGGCCGGCGTGCGCGCGCACGTGATGGACCACCTGTCGGGTCTCGACCTCGACGCACTCGCCGACGCGGTGGCGCGGTTCGCCGGCGGATGTCCGCCGGGCGGGGAGTCCGAGGGGGCGGTCGGCTAGCCGGCCTGGTCCGGGTCCAGCTGGCCGAGCAGGCGCTCGACGAAGGCTGACTGCGCCGGCACCAGCTTGCGGACGGCGACCTCGGGTGGGAACCACTCGGCCCGGTCGACCTCGGGGAACTCCTGGCGCCGCCCCGAGCGCGGTGGCCATTCGGTCTCGAACGTGCCGCTCGTGATGGCGGTCTCGTCGAGGTCCCCCTCGACCGCCCACGCCCGGACCCGCTTGCCGCCGGACTGGACCACCTCGCCGAGGTCGGTCCACGGCCCGGTGGGCGGCGGGCTGCCGAGTTCCTCTTCGAACTCGCGCGCCGCGGTGTCGCGGTCCTCCCCCTCGTCGACCTCGCCCTTCGGGAGCGACCACGCGCCGTCGTCGCGCCGGGCCCAGAACGGCCCGCCGGGGTGCACGAGGAGGACCTGCACCGAGCCGCCGCCCCGCCGGAAGAGCAGGACCCCGGCGCTGCGTTTGGGCACCCGCTCACACTGCCATGGCCCGCGGCGGCGGTCCGAGGGGCGCGAGGGCGCCTGGGTAACATCGCCGCGAGGCGCGCTCGCGCCGGAGAGGCGGGACCGACGGTGGGCTCCTGGAAGGCGGCGTACGGCGACGGGGGCCTCTTCGACGGGCCGGTCGCCAACGAGGAGGCCAAGCGGGCGGCGGCCGCGCAGATGGCCAAGCGCCTCAAGCCCGGCGACGTCGTCGGAGCCGGGTCGGGTTCGACCAGCCTCCTCACGCTCGAGGCGCTGGTCGCCCGCGGACGCGACGAGGGCATCGGCTGGACGGCGGTCCCGACCTCGCTCGAGATCGAGCTGGCCTGCGCGGCGGCCGGGATCGTCACCGCCTCTCTCTCGGCGCTCCGCCCCGACTGGTCGTTCGACGGAGCCGACGAGGTGGACCCGGCGGGCAACCTGCTGAAGGGCCGCGGCGGCGCGTTGCTGCGGGAGAAGCTGGTGATGGCCGCCTCCCCCGAGCGCTACATCGTGGTCGACCCGAGCAAGCTGGTCGACCGGCTGGGGACCCGGTTCCCGGTCCCGGTCGAGGTGATCCCCGAGGCCGTGCGCCTGGTGGCGGATGCCCTGGCGGCGCGGGGGTATAGCGACATGGTGCTCCGCCACGGCCAGGGGAAGGACGGCCCGCTCCTCACCGAGCACGGCAACTACCTCCTCGACGTGAAGATGACCGACATCTCCGAGCGGACCGAGGCCGATCTGAAGTCGGTCCCCGGCGTGGTCGAGTCCGGCCTCTTCTACGGGTACCGCCCGAACGTGGTCGTCGCGGGATGAACGGCCCCTGAAGGTGCGGGCGATGCCGGGCCGCCCCGGCGCACCGGCCGGGGCCGAGGGGGCGAGTCCCGACCGGCCCTTCGTGCTGCACAAGTGGCGGGCCCCCGCCGTGCTGGCGATCGCCGGGGTGGCCTTCGCGGCCGGGTTCGGGCAGTTCGGGGCGGTCGCCGCGCTCGGGGATGTGGCCAAGACCTTCGGGCACGTCACCCACGGCGGCAGCCTGGCGGCCCGGGTCGGGCTGTCGGGGAGCACCATCGGGATCGGCCTCGCCGTCATCCGGCTCGCCTCGATGGGCGGGCTGCCGCTCGCCGGCCTGGCCGACCGGTGGGGCCGGCGGGCGACGGTGCTCGGATGGTGCGCCGGCGGCCTCTTCATCACCGCCGGCGCCGCGCTCAGCCCGAGCTACTGGTGGTTCGTCGCGATCTTCGCCCTCGGCCGGCCGATGCTCTCGGCCACCAACGCCCTCGCTCAGGTGAGCGCGGGCGAGCTCACCGCCTCCTCCGACCGGTCGAAGGCGGTCGCCCTCGTGGCGGCCGGCTACGCGGTCGGCGCCGGGGTGACCGCCATCGTCTACAGCCTCGGCCGCAACACCATCGGCTTCCGCGGGATCTTCGCCATGGCGGTGCTGCCCCTCCTTGCCCTGCCCCTCATCGCCCGCCGGGTGACCGAGCCCGACCGGTTCTCCCGCGAGACGCTGGCGGAGCGGGGCGAGCCGGTCTTCGGCCCCGTCGGCGCCCTCTACCGCCGCCGCCTCGGGCTCGTGTGCGTGGTCGCGTTCGCGGTGTCGGTGATCACCGGGCCGGCCAACAGCTTCGTGTTCGTCTACGCCCAGAACGTCCGCCACGTCTCGGGGGCGCTCACCGCCGCCATGGTGGTGATCGCCGCGCCCACCGGCCTGGCCGGGCTGCTGGCCGGCCGCTGGATGGCCGACCACCTCGGCCGCCGGCCGGCGGTCACCGTCGCCATGGGCGGCATCGCCGGCTTCGGGGTGCTCCTCTACTCGGGCTCGGTTCCGGCCCTCTTCGCCGGCTACGCGTTGGGCGCGCTCGCCGGCGGGGTGATCGCCCCGCCGCTCGGGTCGATGATCAACGAGGTCTTCCCGACCTCGGTCCGGGCCTCGGTGTCGGGCTGGTTCACCGCCGCCGGTGTGGTCGGGGCGGTGGTGGGTCTGGTGGTCTTCGGGGCGGTGGCCGACGTCCGGTTGAGCCTGGCGCCGGTCGTCACCTTCCTGCCGGTGCTGCCGGCCGCCGCGCTCCTGTTCGCCCTGCCCGAGTCGCGGGGGAAGGAGCCCGAGGAGCTGGCGGCCGGCTGACCGTCCCCCGTCCGTCGGGCCCGGCCGGGTCGGGCGCCGGCGCGGCGGTCAACGGGCGAAGAAGTGCCAGCCGAGCCAGGCCCATCCGAGCAGCACCAGGACGAACGCCGCTCCCTGGGCCTCGAGCCGCCGGGTCAGGACCGAGAGGCGGGCGAGCCGGCTGCCCCGCCGGTGGGTCGCGAGGGCGGTCCCGAGCACGGCCGCGCCGAGCAGCGCCCAGAGCGCGTCGGAGACCGCCTCGGCGCTCACCGTCGGGCCAGCGCCGCGCCGAGCGACAGCCACCCGGCGAACAGGACGCCCTTGGCGGCGCGCCACGTGGTGACCGAGTCGTACAGCGAGCTGAGGGTCGGGTGCTGCACCCGGGGCCCCAAGAAGAAGGACAAGAGCTCCCAGGCGACGAGCGCGACGGCGAGGACGAGCCACGGCCACCAACGCAAGGGCGGCTCCGCGGCGGGGGCCGGCCCCGCCGGCACCGGTCGTCGGCGGAACGCCGCCTCGAGCCAGATCACCGCGATCCCGAGCGCGGTGACGGCGTCGGCGGCCGCGGTGAACGGGTCGCTGAGCGCGGCCCAGGCGGCCAGGCCGCCGACCAGCGCGCCGCCCGCGCCGAGCGCCACGACGCGACGGGCCCGGTCGTGCACGGAGCTCAGCCCCCGGCCACCTTCAGGCGGGCCCAGACCGGCCGGTGGTCGGACCCCGACGTCGGCCAGACCGCGCCGGCCGTCACCTCGAGGCCCCGGACGAGGATGTGGTCGAGCTGGCTGTGCGGGCGCCACGCCGGCCAGGTCTTGCCCTTGACGGCGCGCCGCCACTGGCCCAAGAAGGCGTGGATCGGTGGTCCCCACAGGTTCATGTCGCCGGCCAGCAGCACCGGCTCCTCGCCGAACACCCCGTCGAGCATCCGGGCGACCGCCCGGAAGTGCAGCGCCGAGCCGTGCGACAGGTGCGACATGTGGGTCCCGGCCACGCCGACCTTCCGACCCCCGACCTCGACGTTGAGCGCCACCACCGCGCGGTTGGCCCGGTCGCGCCGGAGCCGGGGGAGGGGCAGGACCACGGTGTCGGACACCGGGAGGCGGCTCAGCACCGCGATGCCCCAGCTGCCCGGCTCGGCCTCGCGGTAGCGGACCGAGGCGAGCACCCGGGGGGGGAAGGGCCGCTCGCTGTCGAGGAAGAGGGCGTGGCTGACCGTCCGCCAGTCGAGGCTCCGCATCCAGCCCCCCGTCGCGCCGGAGTGAGGTCGCGCCCGGCGCCCCCCGGCCAGCCGGACCTCGGTGACCGCATAGCCGAGGGCGTCGCCGATCTCGTGGGCCTGGCTCACCCCGCCGGCCGGTTCCCAGTTCTCCTGGAGGACGAGGACGTCGGCGTCGATCGCCCGGCAGATGCCCAGCACGTCGTGCGGCCGGCCCCAGCCGTCGATCCCGGCGTGGGTGTTGAAGCTGGCGGCCACGAACTCCGCGTCGCCGTCCATGCGGGGCGAACCTACCGGGCGCGCCCGCCCCCGGACGGGCACGCCGCGCCGTGTGGTAGGGAAGCAGGGTGGTGGAGCGGGCCGAGCTGGTGCGTCTGGTGAGCGCCCACCCGCCGGCCGACGAGCGGGAGGACGTCGCGAAGCGTCGTTTCCTCGCCGAGCTCGAGCGCCTCGAGCGGCCCTGGGACCAGGACGCCGACCCGGTGCACGTCACCGCGTCGGCGGTGGTGGTGGGGCCCCGCGGGACCGTGCTCCACAAGCACCGCCGACTCGGCAAGTGGCTGCAGCCCGGTGGCCACCTGGAGGCCGGCGAGTCGCCCCCCGAGGCGGCCCGCCGCGAGGTCGCCGAGGAGACCGGCCTGGCGGCGGTGCACCCGGCCGGGGGCCCGCTCCTCCTGCGCCTCGACGTGCACCAGGCCGGGGCGGCGCTCGACCACACCCACCTCGACCTCTGCTACTACCTCTCGGGCCCCGACGCCGATCCGGCGCCCGGGGAGGGCGAGAGCCCCGACGCGCGCTGGTGGGACTGGGACGACGCGCGGGCGGTCGCCGACCCGCCGCTGCGCGGCGCACTCGACGCGGCCCGGGCGAGGGACGGGCGCGGGTGACCGACGCCGGGGCCGGAGGCGATGCCCCGTTGGCGGCGTTGCTCGAGGTCCAGGACCTCGACACCTCGATCGCCCAGCACGAGCACCGCAAGGCCGCGCTGCCCGAGCGCCACCAGCTCGAGGCGCTGGGCGCCCGGGCGTCGGCGATCCGGCGACGGGTGGCCGAGGTCACCGCGGCGCGCGACGAGCTGGCGACGCGGCTCGGGCACCTGGAGGAGCAGTCGGCGGCGGTGCACGCCCGCCGGGCCGCGCTCGAAGAGCGCCTCTACGCCGCCCGCGGCGCCGCCGGGCGCGACCTGCAGGCGATCGAGGGCGAGATCGCGCAGCTGGCCGCCCGGCTCCGCCAGCTGGAGGACGAGGAGCTCGTCGTCATGGAGGAGCAGGAGCCGCTCGACGCCGAGCTCCAGGGGCACGAGGCGGAGCTGGCCCAGATGTCCGGGGAGGCGGGCGGGCTGAGCCGCACGGTGGGCGAGCTCGACCGCACCATCGAAGCGGAGCTGGCCGAGCTCACCGGCCAGCGGGCCGCCGCCGCGGCGCGCCTGCCCGACGGGCTCGCCCGCCGTTACGAGGACCTGCGCGCCCGGCTCGGCGGGATCGGGGCCGCCCGCCTCGTCGGCGACCGCTGCGACGGCTGCCACCTCACCCTGCCGGCGGTCGAGGTCGACCGGATCCGCCACCTCCCGCCCGACGCGGTGGTGACCTGCGAGCAGTGCGGGCGGATCCTCGTCCGCCCGGCCGCCGGCTGAGCCGGCCGCGGCCGTGCTCGTCCTCCTGCGCCACGGCGAGTCGACCGCCAACGCGGCGGGCCTCCTCCTCGGCCGGACCGACGTCCCGCTCACCGAGAAGGGGGAGTCGCAGGCGGCCGCGCTGGCCGGGCTGCTCGGCCCGGTGACCCGGGTCGTGTCGAGCCCGCTCGGCCGCGCCCGGGCCACCGCCTCGGCCCTCGGGCTCGGGCGGCCGGTCGAGGTCGACGAGCGTTGGGTGGAGGTCGACTACGGGGTCCACGAGGGCCGCCCCCTCGGCGACGTGCCCGCCGAGGTGTGGCAGCGCTGGCGGTCCGATCCGGCCTACCGGCCCGAGGGCGGCGAGGCCCTCGCCGAGGTCGACGCCCGGGTGGCCGCCGCCTGCGAGGAGCTGTTCGCCCGCGACGGGGAGGGGGCGCGGGACCCGGCCGGCGACGTCGTGGTGGTGAGCCACGTGTCGCCGATCAAGGCGGCGGTCGCGTGGGCGCTCGGTTCCGGCGAGCAGTTGGCCTGGCGCCTCTACCTGGCGACCGGCTCGCTCACCCGGGTCGGCTGGGGCGCCCAGGGGCCGGTGCTGCACACCTACAACGCGCTCCCGTCGGTCCCCTCGTCCTGAGCGATCGCGGCGCCCACCCCAAAGCGCCGGCCGACCACCCGGCCGGCCTCGAGCTCGACCACCCGGCCGAAGTGCCGCGCCTCCTCTCGCCGGTGGGTGACCGCCAGCACGGCCCGCGCCCCCGGCGCCCGGACGAGGTCCTCGAGCATGCGGTCGGCGGTCTCGGGGTCGAGCCCGGCCCCGGGCTCGTCGAGCAGGAGCACCGGCCGACCGGCGAGGAGGGCGCGGGCGAGCGCCACCCGCCGGCGCTGGCCGCCCGACAGTCGGGCCCCGTGCTCGCCCACCGGCGTGTCCAGCCCGAGCGGGAGGCCGGCGACGAAGTCGCCGAGGCGCGCCGCGTCGAGCGCCTGGCGGCGGGCCGCCTCCGGCGCGTCCGGATCGGCCAGCGCCACGTTGTCGCCGATCGTGCCGGCGAAGAGCGGGGCGTCCTGGTCGACGAGCGCGAACAGCGCCCTCGTGTCGCGCTGGCGCATCGCCGCGGTGTCCACGCCGTCGGCCAGCACGCTGCCGGACTCGAGGGGCCAGAAGCGCAGCAGCGCGTGCAGGACCGTGGTCTTCCCCGAGCCGCTCGGGCCGACGAGCGCGGTGGCCGTGCCCGGGGCGAGGGCGAGGCTCACCCCGTCGAGGGCGAGGGGCCGGTCGGCGGCGTAGCGGAGGCGGGCGTCGTGCAGCCTGATCTCCACCCCGCCGGTCGGCGGCGCGACCGGGTCGTCGGGGTCGCGCACCGGCGCGGGCGTCTCGGCCAGGGAGAGGAGCCGGCGCCCGCCCGCCGCCACCTCGGCGAGGCCGGTCACCGCCCCGGCCAGCGCGGGAACCACCTCGAAGGCGCCCAGCGCGACCAGCGGCAGGACCGCGAGCATGATCGGCTCGAGCCGGTGTCCCCGCAGCGCCTCGACCGCCAGCACCAGCACCCCGGTCACCGCGACCGCCACGCCGATCCCGCTCAGCGCGGCGGTGGCCCCGGCGGCCCGGGCCCGGCGGCGGGCCGCGGCCCCGAGCACCGCGCCGCGACGCTCGATCCGGTCCAGATGCGCGCGGGCGGCCCCGAGGGCGAGCAGCTCGGGGGCGCCGTGGACCAGGTCGACCACGTCGGCGGCGAGCGCGCCCGCCTCCTCGTGCGCCGCGTCGCCCGGACGACCCCACCAGGCGAGGGCGGCGCCGCCGGCGAGGGCGACGCCGAGGGCGAGGCCGAGGACGAGCGCGGCCCCGGGCACGAGGACCCCCTCCACGACGACGGCGGTCGCGGCCACCACGAGCGCGCTGACGAGCGGCCCCAGCCCGCGCAGATAGAGGTCGGCCAGCCCGTCGACGTCGGCGACCGCCCGCCGGGTCAGGTCACCGGACCGCCAGGATCCGAGCGCGGCCGGCGACAACGGCTCGAGGCGGTCGAAGAGCCAGGTCCGCCAGCGGGCCAGGGCCAAGAATCCGGCGTCGTGCGCGCAGAGCCGCTCGGCGTAGCGCAGCGGGGCCCGCGCGAAGGCCACCACCTCGACCACCGCCAGCAGCCCGGCGATCGCGCCGAGCCCCGGCCGGGTGGCCGCCCGGTCCACCAGCGCGCCCGAGCCGGCGAGGAGCCCGATCGTCGCCCCCGAGGCCGCGACGCCGAGCCCGATGGCCGCCCCGAGGCGCCGCCACGGGGGCGGGCTCACCGCGACGAGCCGGCGGACGGTGGCCCGGGTGCTGAGACGGGGCCCGCTCACGCGCGGACCGCCGATCCGAGCACCACGACCTCGTCGGCGGCCACGACGTCGTCGGGGTGGTGGGCGGCGAGGAGCACCGTGCGCCCGGCCAGCCACCGGCCGAGGGTCTCGGCCAGCCGGTCCCGCGCGTCGGGGTCGAGGTGGCTCCCGACCTCGTCCAGCAGCACCAGGTCCCCGCCGTGCAGCACCGCCCGGGCGATGGCCACACGGTGGCGCTCGCCGGAGCTGAGGGTGGCGCCGCGTTCACCGAGCACGGTGTCGAGGCCGTCGGGCAGCCGGCGCGCCACCTCGCCGAGCCCGGCCACCGCCACCGCCGCATCGAGGGCGGCCGGGTCGGCCCCCGGGTTCGCCAACGCCAGGTTCTCGCGCAGGGTCCCGGAGAACACGTACGGCCGCTGGGGGACCCAGGCGACCCGGGCCCGCCAGGCCGCCGCGTCGAGCGACGCCAGGTCGGCACCGTCGACGAGGATGCGGCCGGCGCGGAGCGGGACCAGCGCGACGAGGGCGTGCAGGGCGGTGGACTTGCCGGATCCCGACGGCCCGACCAGCGCCACCCGCCGGCCCGGCTCGATCGCGAGCGTCAGCCCGTCGAGGGCCGGCGAGGCCCGGTCGGCATAGACGACGGTCGCCCCCTCGAACGAGACACCGACCGCGCCGACCCCGGGCGGGGCCGCGCCACCCGACGGTGTGCCCGACCCGCCGGCCACGACCGCGGCGATCCGTTCGCCGGCGGTGCGGCCGGCGGCGGCGGCGTGGAACTCGGCCGAGGCCCGGCGCAGCGGGAGGAACACCTCGGGGGAGACGAGCAGCACCGCGAGCGCGACGTACAGCGAGGTGTGGCC
>Ga0310037_10001148_pt1 | contig 14890 bp, 12 predicted proteins | sample Sb_taG_11_FD_200239 | JGI IMG/M metagenome (GOLD analysis project Ga0310037, IMG submission 200239) | Peat soil microbial communities from Weissenstadt, Germany - Sb_50d_3_AS metaG (v2) (version 2) | ecosystem: Environmental > Terrestrial > Soil > Wetlands > Peat | place: Germany: Weissenstadt...
CAGCTGAGCAGCGGTGGGCGGCTGAGACTTTGCCACGACCAGCCTCGACTGGCTAGCCTCTACGCCTTATGGCGGTCCGGATCACGCTCTACCTCGGCGACATCACCACCGATGCCGAGGCCGAGGCAATCGTCAACGCGGCGAACTCCAGCCTCTTGGGAGGCGGAGGGGTGGATGGCGCGATCCACAGGGCCGCTGGCCCGGAGCTCCTGCGGGAGTGCCGCGAGCTCGGTGGATGTGAGACCGGCCGGGCGAAGATCACCGGCGCCGGCAGGCTTTCGGCGGGTCATGTGATCCACGCGGTCGGACCAGTGTGGCGCGGCGGCAACGAGGGCGAGAGCGAGTTGCTCGCCTCCTGCTACATCGAGGCGATCGCGCTGGCCGCGGAGCATGATTGCCGCCGGGTTGCCCTCCCCGCGATCTCCACCGGCGTCTACGGCTATCCGATCGGGCTGGCCGCCGAGGTTGCGATCAGCGCGACCTCCAGGGCGTTGAGCGCGCACAGGTCAGTCCAGGAGGCCCGGTTCTGGCTGTACGACGAGATGGCATATGACGCCTTCTCGGCGGCTCTGACGAACCGTTCATCTCGGGGTTGACGACGCCTCGTCGGTGGCGCGGTAGCGACGCAGGCCCTGGATCAACGTCTGACCGGCCCGCTTCGCGGGACTGGGAGCGCTTCTGCATTCTGCTGGCATATGCTTGCGGTCCAAATCCCCGAGCAAGAGAGGTGATCGGATGGCTGTTGCGGTGCTCGTAGAGGTCGAGGGCACGGGGCTGGAGACCTATGACGCCGCGAATGCGGCGATGGGAGGGTTGTCCGAGAATCCCCCTGAGGGTCTGCTGGTTCACATGGCCGCGGCGCGAGAGAGCGAGGGCTACTTCGTCTTCAACGTCTTTGACTCATTGGCCGCCTGGGAGAGCTTTCGCGATGGACGCAGGGCCGCGGCCCTGCGTGAGGCGATGCCGGACGGAGTCCCGGCGCCGAAGATCTCGATCTGGGAGCTGCATTCGTTTGTGAGCTTCTGAACGGCGGCGCGATTGGATCCTGTCAGGATCGACGTGTGAGGAGTAGCCCGTAAGTTGCGCACGCAGGTAAGACGGCCACGGTTGCTCCTGCGCGAATGCGAGCACACATTGGGCATCGCCGCGGACGACCGCGTGTCGTCCAACGGACGAGCGAGGCGCGCTAGGTTCTCGGCTTCTGCAATTGTGCTCGGGAGCAGCAGTCCGCGGGAAACGCGAGACAGCTTCCGGTTGTGCCAGGTTGAGAGAGCCGACGACTACAGCTGAGGCCGCCCCAGAGTTCCAAGCGACGGTGGCAAGGACCAGCCGTATGCGATGATCGCCGCCCAGCCGGGCACCTACGAAGAGGAGACGTCATGAGCGACCAGACACACTCATCGCTGGGCGAGTTGCTGTACGAGTACACGCCGATGGTCACGCAGGTGGTGGAGTACGGCGCCTCGTTCGAGGCTATCGCCTCCCGGCAGTCACCGCCGCCCGCAGAGGGGGCGCGCGTTGACGTCTACTTCGAGGGACCAGTAACCGGCGCGAGGTTGAGCGGCTCGGTCAAGGGTGTCGACTACCTGAAACTACGCGCCGACGGCCGCTTCGAGCTCGACATCTACGCCGAGATCACCGCCGAGGACGGCAAGAAGATCGCCCTTGCCGCCGAAGGCGTTGCGCTGGGCAAGGCACCGGTTCTGCAGCTGCGGGAGAACGTGAAGCTGACGAGCTCACACCCCGAGCACGCCTGGGTCAACCAGATCCAGATCTGGGCCTCCGGGACGGTCGCAGGTACTATCGGCTGCTCAGCGACCGATCAAGACACCGTATCGAGCATCAGGTGTACCCTGGCGTTCGGTAAGAGTGAGACATTCACCAACCGAAGCGAATTATGAGCGCCACACTGCAATTCGACGAGGACGCCTCCCGGCGCGTAGAGAGGATCTACACCACGCCCGATGTCATCGAACAGCGCCAAACGATCCTTGGGGCACTCGCGCTCCAGCCCGGCGAGCGCGCGATCGACATCGGCTCGGGTCCTGGGCTGCTCGCGTGTGAAATGGCCGTTGCCGTCGGGAGGAGCGGGCGGATCTGCGGGGTGGACGTCAGCGAGAGCATGCTTGCCCTCGCCAGGGCGCGCAGACCACCAGCCGGCAGCGGCCCGATCGAGTACCAAGAAGCTGGTGCGCACACGCTCCCCTATGCGGAGGAGAGCTTCGACGTCGCGGTCTGCACACAGGTCTATGAGTACGTCGATGATGTTCCCGCCGCGCTGGCGGAGCTGGGGCGGGTGCTGCGCCCGGGAGGCCGGGCGCTCGTGCTCGACACCGACTGGGACTCGATCGTATGGGCTTCGAGTGACAACGAGCGCATGGACCGGGTGCTCGCCGCGTGGGAGGAGCACCTCGTTGACCCTCACCTGCCGCGTACGCTCACACGGCTGCTGGGAGATGCTGGACTGGAAGTCACCGGCCGCCAAATCGTGCCGTTGTTCAACGCCGGCTATGACCCCAACACCTACAGCGCCGGAATGCTCGAGCTGATCTCCACGTTCGTACCCGGTCGGGGCGGCGTGAGCGAGGCGGAAGCCACAGCATGGGCAGACGACCTAACCGAACTCGGCCCCGACTACTTCCTCAGTCTCAACCGCTACCTTTTCCTGGCGCACAAGCCCACCTGACGACCGGGCTCCTAGCCGTCACCGAGGAGCAGGAGAATCGGGCAAGCGTCTGCGCAGACGCACAGCTCGCTTGCGCTCAGAACGAGCTCCGAGCGCGTCGGCCGAGGGCAGCGAGACGCCTGCTTACTTGGCGCATTGCGGAAGTCTCGGCGCTTCTGCGCGCGAGTGCCCGTGTTCGTCCAATCCGGTCATCTGCGCGGATAGCCTCGACACGCCCGCTTTCGGATGCCAGGAGGCGCGGTGCCTCCCTGCCGCGCCTTCCGCAAACCTGAACGATGCCTTGCTCCCGCGGGCCCTTACACGACGCCTCGTGCTGCCCAAGCCTGGGCGCGGAGCACAAACGGCGCCGCCGGCAGCGCGTCGCGGCAGCGTTCGCGCAGCTGCGCTTGTCGCCTCGCGTCGAGGGCAGCCGTGTAGCTGCCGGCCGGCCCCACGCCAAGGGTGAACGGCTCCCACCAATCGTCAAAGCTCGGATGCTCGACGCTGACTATCAAGGCTGACTCCTCGATCTCGCGCAGCCCGGCGCCGTCAAACAGCCGCGGAAGCTCGCCCTCGCGAGCACCGGCAAGCTGCGACTCATCCTCGACCTCGGGGTCGAGTTCGCGCGCCGCATCCCAGAACAGACTGAGCGGGCCCTGACCGCCAGCGTGGTCCCACACGCATGCCGCCACGACACCGCCCGGGCGAGTGACGCGCACCATTTCACTGAGCCCCTCCGTGGGATCTTTCATGAAGTGAACGACGAGTTGCGCGAGAACTCCGTCGAATGCCTGGTCCGCAAAAGGCAACTGCTCCGCCGAGCCAAGTCGCACGTCGACGCCGGGGTGACGATCTCGGGCCGCCGAGACGAACGACTCGGAAGGATCAACAGCCGAAACGAAGTCCGCTCGCAACCGCCTTACCAGCTCGGTAGTGAGAGCGCCTGGACCGCAGCCGACGTCGAGCGCTCGCTGACCAGCCGCGATCGTCGCGAAATCGGCAAGCTGTGGGGCCAGCAGCACCGAGTAACGGCCCATGAAGCGGTCGTACGCATCAGCCGCAGCGAGGAAGCTCACTGAGCGAATCTAGCGCTTTCCGTCGAGGCAGTGACGCGACTGTCGTGCCGCTCGTGCAACTTGCCGGCTTGGGTCGCGGCCTCCCCTCCGCCGACAAAGCGGGCACGGGGATCACGCCCGCGCCCGCGCTCGCCTTGGACGACTCTCGATAGCGCCGACCGAGGATCGGCGGGCACCCGCTTGCGCAGGGCAAAGCGAAGCTGTCGCTCGCGTCGCCGCGTCTCAGGCTCGGTGCTTGGCCTAACGGAGAGTGCGCGGCGTGACCGTGGTCGAGCCCCGCACCGACGAACGGGAGAAGCTGACGCAGCTCATGGATCTGCGCTTACGCAGCGCATCGAACGGGCGCTGGTCTCGCCGACTGAACCGATGCCGTCCTTCATGCGTCTCCCGCATGAGCGCTTCAGGGCACTCGTTGCGTGTCTCACGCTGCTTGTCGGTGAGGAGCTCGGGTGTCCTGGTCAGGCTGTGCCGACGGCGACGTTTGTGCTCATCGGCATCCGCAGCGAGCCGTCGGCGGTTGCATGCGGCGCAAGTCGCTCGGCGACCTCATCGGAGACGGCCTGCTGGGAGTGATTAGGCGCGGCGGTGAACACCGGCGCGATTGGGCTGGCGGCGATATAGCGGGGGGCGAACTCAGGGTGCGATGCCCACGTGCACTCGATCGTTTCGTCGATGACCGTAACCTCGCGGAAGCCTGCGTCAGACATCAGTTGGGCCAGGGTGGCGCTGTCGCCGAGGGTGAACGGTGAGTGCATCATCTGTGCAGCCTCGGTGCTGACGTGCCGCCCGAGCGCGTCGGCGATCGTGCTGAACGGCGGCTCGATGTCCTTCCAGGTCGCAATCGCAACGCGTCCGCCGGGCTTCAGCACGCGTCGCATCTCGGCGAGCGCCCCTGCGCGGTCAGGGAAGAACTGCAAGCCCTGCTGACACAGAACGACGTCGAAATCCTCAGCGTCGAAGGGCAGGACCGTGGCGTCCGCCTGGGCGTAGTCGATCGGCGCGGCGTTCTCCTCCGCCGGATGTGAGCGCGCGATCGCGACCGTCGGCTCTCCGAGATCCACACCCGCCACCGATCCGCCCGGACCCGCAAGGATCGCTGCTGCACGCGAGACGACACCGGTGCCGCAGGCGACGTCGAGCACACGCGAACCCGGCCGCACACACCCATGCTCCACGACCCGCTTCGCGAACGGCGCGAACATCGCCGGCACAAGAAACTCCTGGTAGATCGCCGGTGCGCTCCCAATTTGAATACCCCAGTCCATCGAGGCCATCAGCCGCCTGCTCTCATGCGATGAGCGCACCGCAAGGCGCGTTCAGAGGAGTGTCGATGACCGTGACCATCGAGTCGGAGCCTACAAGAAAACAAGCTTTCACCTTGTGGGATGTTTAGCTGATCGCGCGCGGGCCGGGTGTTTGCACGGTTAGCAGGTGGCGTGAGAGGAACTCCATCTGGTCCGCCACCACACGCTCGAAACCCTCACCCAGGAAACCGCCGAAATGATCGATCGGGTAGGTGCCGAGCTCGCCACGCGGCGCACGTTCGGCGGTCCGTTCGGCAGCTTTACGCTGAACCACGTGATCCTCTTCGCCAATACTGACGAATAACGGGCATAACACACGGCGTGCGACCCGAACCGCTCGGAAGCTGGTGGCCCCCGCAAAGGAAAGTGGCAAGTACTCGTTGCGCCAGAGGGAGTGATCGCCACGGATGGCGTCGAAACCGGGGAGCGCCTCGGGCTGGCTGAACCAGGCTATGGAGCCCAGCGGCCCCGCAACCGGAATGTGAACCCGCTGTCTGCCAAACATGTTGCGCAAAATAGCGACGTTCACCGCGTGCAAAGTGCGCATCGGCATGCTCCGCAGGAGCGCGATCGTGTCCGTCGCCGGGCACAGGGCGATAACGGCAGCGATCCTATGGTCAGCAGCCGCCGTGTAAATAGCGAGACCGCCGCCGCTCGAGAAGCCCCACACAGCCACGGCATCAGCGTCGATACCCTCGAGCCCTCGCGCGAATGACACGGCCGCCCGGAAGTCGGCGCGTTGGCGGTTTGTGTCGATGACCTGCCTCGGCTCGCCGCCGCTCCCGCCGAGGTGGCGGAAGTCGAAGGTGAGTGCCGTGATCCCTACGCCCGCGAACCGCTCCGCAAACGCCGGCAGACCATCATCGCGCGTAAGGCTGAAACCATTAGCCATAACGACGCACGGCGTGGCCTCCCCGGGCGCGACGTCCGGCCGGTAGACCCGGGCCGCGCAGTCCACGCCCTCAGAGCGGAACGTCATCTCCTCAACTCCCACCGCCGCGCCCACAATCACTCATCCACCACAGGGCGCCGGCGAGTCCTGACCAGAAGATCCCACCTCATGATGGCGGGATGTTCTGGTTGAGGTGGAACAGGTTGGTCGGGTCGTAGCGGTCCTTGAGCGCGCGAAGCCGGGCGAACTTCTCGGTCCCGTAGGCCGCCTTGACCCGATCCTCGCCCTCGGAGGAGAGGAAGTTGATGTAGGCGCCGCCGGTCAGCGACGGCTCGATCTCGGCATAGAACCGCTGCGCCCAATCGATGTGGGTCTCCAGCCCGCCCGGCTCGTGGGTCGTGGCGATCGCGTTGAGCACGAACGGCGCCTGGCGCTCGCCGTGGGCAGTCTCGTCCTCGCCGACACGGGCGATCGCGCCGCCGAAGTGCTGGATGTGGATCTCCGAGGACGGGGAGGTTGCGTTCTGATGGAAGCGGGCCATCGTCTCGATCGCGTGGTCGTCGAGCTCGCGGAAGTAGCCCGCCTTCATGTAGGCCTGGGTGCCCTTCGGCCAGAGCGCGTCGAACAGGCTCTGCATCTGCACGTAGGGCATCGGGCCGACCAGATCGGCGACCGGGTCGCCGAGATCGCGGATCGGCTGCAGCACCTTCATCCCCTCCTCGGGATCGCCGGAGTAGCACCCGGCCAGGGCGATGAGCTTCTTGCCGTGCCAATCCTCCGGGAGGAACGGGGCGGGTGGAGCGGTGATCAGATTGACCAGGGTGCTCAGCTCATCGGGCAGGTCACGTGTGAACTCCCGGTAGAAGCGCATCACCTCCACGGCGCGGTCGCCCGGATACCAGACTGGGCCGGCGGCCACGGTCGGGCCGACCGGGTGCAGGTCGAACTCGAAGGAGGTGACGACGCCGAAGTTGCCTCCCCCGCCGCGCAAGCCCCAGAAGAGGTCGGGGTTCTCCGTCGCGCTCGCGGTGAGGATCTGGCCGTCGGCGGTGATGACTTCGGCCGAGCGCAGGTTGTCGCAGGCCAGGCCGTGCTTGCGCATCAGCCAGCCGATCCCGCCGCCCAGCGTGAAGCCGGCGACGCCGGTGGTCGTGACCAGGCCCCCGGTGGTGGCGAGGCCGTGCTTTTGGGTGACGGCGTCGAGCTCCCCCCAGGTGACGCCGCCCTCGGCCCTGGCGGTGCGAGCGCTCACATCCACCGTAATGCCCTTCATCGGCGAGAGGTCGATGACGATGCCGTTGTCGCAGGTCGAGAAGCCGGGAATGCTGTGGCTGCCGCCGCGCACGGCGACGTCGAGCCCCTCGCTGCGCGCGAAGCCGATTGCGTGGCGCACGTCGGAGGAATCGGAGCAGCGGGCGATCACCGCCGGGCGGGCGTCATGGGCGCCATTCCAGATCGAGCGCGCCTCGTCGTAGGCGTCGTCGCCGGGCCGGATCAGCTCTCCGTGCAGTCCGTCCTCGAACTCCTTCAGCGTTGCCGCTCCAAGCACCCCTTGCGTAGCCATGCCGGCCTCCTTCTCAGTTCGGTTGTTTGACGTCGCGCCTCCACGACGCTCAGCGAGGCTACGGGCCGCCTCTTAGCGACGACTTTGCAATGTCTTAAGGGCTGTTCTAGGTCGGGTTACCCGGCTAGTCTCCCCGCCGCGACTCCCGGCCCGCGCTCGACTTCACGGCAGTAGGCCATGCCGGCGCCGCCGCCGCGCAACTCGAACTGCCGGATCGCCCGGTCGAGCCAGCGGCGCGCCGTCGCCTCTTGGCCGTCCTCGGCGGACATCGCGGCGAGCACGGCCAATACCCAACCCTCCTGAGGGGTGGACTGGATACCCTCGAGCACCGAGACCGCGTCCTGCAGATGCGCGCGGGCCCCCAACCGATCGCCGGCGACCAGCGCCACGCTGGCCAGGCTGAGCTCGGCGGCACTGAGGCCGATCATGTCGTCGTTCTCGGCGAACCAGTCACGGCTCTGCTCCGCGGCGGCCCGGGCGCCTGCCGGATCGCCTGAGCGAGCGAGTAGCACCGCCAGGCATCCGAGCGTGATCCCGATGCCGCGCCGGTCGCCGACCTCCTGGCGGAGAGCGAGGCTGCGGCCAAGTAGCTCCCGGCCGCGCTCGAAGTCGCCGCTTGAGCGGGCGAGGTTGCCGAGTGCGCCCAGCGCGTAGGCTTCCCCCTGCACGTCGGCGAGTGCCTGGAAGCGCGCGAGGCTCTCCTCGATCAACTCACCCGCCCGGTCAAAGTCGCCCTCGATCCGGTCGACGGCGGCCAGGTTGCCCAGGATGTAGGCAACCGCCGCTTCGCCACCGACCCGGCGCCCGACGATCGCCGTGTCCTCCTGCAGGAGCAATGGGTAGCCGTTCTCGGACTCGACCGAAAAGACCGCGTAGCTCAGCGGCCACAGTGCCGGGCGCTCATCGGCGAGGAGCTCTCCGGCCCACTTCAGCGCCAGCTCGAACTGCTTGCGCGCCTGCGGATATTCACAACGGAACCAGGCCGCGATGCCGCGCGTGTGCGCCGCCCATGCCGGCGGCCGGGCCGCGGGGAGATCGTCCACCTGAAGCGTCTCGTGCTCGCAGAGTAGCGTCTCGATGTCCGCCGGGCCGCTGACGATCGTGCTATAGGCCGCCAATACCTCGACCGCGTCGAACATTCCCGCGTGGTCACCCAGCTCGCCGAAGATCGCAACGCTTTCGGCGCCGAACTCGCGGAGGCGCCCAGGGACGCCGCGCCGCATGCCCACGAGGCAGGCGGCGAGCAGGGCACGGGCACGATCCGCGGTGTGCTCCGGCGCCACCGTGAGGGACGCGGCGAGCCAGCGAGACCCCTCGGCGAGGTACCCGCGCATCAGCCAGAAACGCCAGAGGGAGACGGTGAGGCGCAGGGCGAGTTGAGGATCGTCTGCCAGGGCCGAGGCGAGAGCGGCGCGGAGGTTGTCGCGCTCCAGATCCAGCCGCCGGAGCCGGTCCCTCGTCGGGAGGTCGCCGGCGGGCGTCGGATCGCTCTCGGCGAGCTCGACGTACCAATCGCGATGGCGGCGCTCGAATACCTCCCGCTCGCCATCCTCCTCGAGCCGCTCCGCGGCGTACTGGCGCACGGTCTCCAGCAAACGGTAGCGGCGATCGCCGGGGCCCTCCTCGACGTGGACGAGCGACTTGTCGATCAGGCGGCCGAGAAGAGCGACCACCTCCTGGCGCTGCAGCGGATCCTCGGCGCAGATGTCCTCGGCCGCCTCCAGGCCGAAGCTGCCGGCGAACACCGCGAGGCGCCGCAGGAGGATCTGCTCGTCGGGCTCGAGCAGGTCGAAGCTCCAGGCGAGCGTCGCCCGCAAGGTCTGCTGTCGGGTCATCGCCGTGCGGCTCCCCCCCGACAGCAGGTCGAGCGAGTCGTCGAGACGCTCGACAATCTGTGCGGGGGTGAGCACGCTGACCCGGGCGGCGGCGAGCTCGATCGCGAGGGGCATCCCGTCGAGGCGGTGGCAGAGGGACGAGATCGCGATCGCGTTCTCGTCGTCCAACTCGAAGCCGGGGTCGGCCTGGCCCGCGCGGACCGTGAAGAGGCGAACAGACTCCGCCTCGGGGTCTGACGGAGAGCGCTCGCCCAGCTTCGGCAGGGAGAGCGAGGGGACCCGCCAGGTCACCTCGCCGGGAATACGGAGCGGCTCGCGGCTGGTCGCCAGCACGGTCAGCCGGGGGCAGTGGCCGAGCAGCGCCTGGACGAGGTGGGCGACCGGCTCGATCAGGTGCTCGCAGTTGTCGAGGAGCAGCAGCAGCCGGCGATCGCCGATGTGGCCGGCGAGGGCGACCTCCGGAGCGCGGTCGGAGGCAAGCTGTGTGTCCAGGGCCTGGGCGACCGCGGGCCCCAGCAGCTCGGGCTCGCCAAGCGCCGCCAGCTCCACCGGCCAGACGCCGTCGGCGAAATCGCCGAGGAGCTGCCCGGCCAGCTCCAGAGCGAGCCTCGTCTTGCCGCAGCCACCCGCCCCGGTCAGCGTCAAAAGCCTCGAGCCAGCCAGCAGCGTCGCGGCCTCGGCCAGCTCGCGCTCGCGGCCGATGAAGCTGGTCAGCTGCCGCGGGAGGGCGAGGCCCTGGCTGCTCGCCCCGTCCGCCGCGGGGCGCGCCTCCAGCCCGGTCAGCTCGGCCTCCAGGCCAAGGCGAAGCTCGTCGAGGGAGTCGCGCCGCTCCCGGCTCCAGTCCTCGTAGCGATCGGCCGGCAGCAGCTCGGCGTCGAAGCCCTCAAGCGCCGCCCGGTAGGCGCCGGGCTCGCCCCGCTCGCGCGCCGCCGCAGCCAGTTGTTCAAACGTGATCGCGTCGATCTGGACCGGGTCCTCAGGACCGAGCAGGATCAGTTCTTCGCGCAGCTCCAGGTAGCGGCTGCCCTCGAGGCCGATCGAGTCCAGCGCGCGCCGAGCCGCGAAGATCGCCTGGTGCAGGTTGTTGCGGGCGGAGTCCGGGTCTCGACCGGGCCAGAGCAGCTCGGCGGCCTGCTCAGCGTGCAGGCGTCGCTCCGGCGCCAGCGCCAGCAGCTTGATCAGCGTCTTCGCCTTGCGCAGCCGCCAGACGTGGTCGGCAACTGTGTCCTCCCCCAGAGCGACCGAGAACTCTCCGAGGAGGCTGATGCACAACACCTCATCGCCCATCGATGTGTCTTTCGTACCGGGACTCGCCACCGCATAAGAAAACCACTCCGAAGCGCCGCCGGCGTCCTGATCACGCGGATGCTCCGGCCCCGGACGTGAGGTGCTCGATCACCGGACGGAACTGCTCTGTCGGTGAGAAGTCGACGTACTCAGAGTCCTCAAGCGCCTCCGGGGCGTGGCCAGGAGCCCAGTAGAACGCCTCGCCGGCGGCGAAGTCCTGGTGCCCGTCCAGTGTGTGCATCCGCACGCGGCCCTTGATCATGTACCCCCAGTGGGGGCAGGGGCACAGATCGTTCGGCAGGCCCTTGGTGGCGGGGCGCAGGTCGGCTCCGGCAGGCAGCCGCACGAACCCGACAGAGAGACCGTCCTCGTCGCGTAAGCGGACCTCGACGCCGTTGTCCTCGATCACGACTGGCACGTCCTCACGTGGGATGGATCGCATGGTGTGTCCTCCTTCTGGTTAGTTGAGTAGCTCGGCAATGTGTTGGGCGGCCAGGCGAGCGCCGCCGGCCTCTACGTCGCGGCAGTGCACGTCGCGCCCGATTTCCTGCGCGATCGCTTGGGCGATTTGCTCGGGTGGGGAGTCGTCGTAGTCCATGCGCCGCCCGGCGCCGTAGCGTTCGAGGCGGTGGCGGACGTGGAAGTTCTGCTCGAAGTGGTGGCGTAGCGGGAAGTAGAGGAACGGCCGCTTGTTCGCGGTCAGCTCCATCGAGGTGGTCAGACCGCCCTGCACGACCGCGAGGTCGCAGGCGGCGAGGTGGCGGTAGAGGTTGTGCACATAGGGAACGACCTCCAGGCCGGCATGGGAAGGTAGCGACTTGGGGTCGATGCGCGGGCCGGCGACGACGATCATGCGCAGCTCCGGGACGCGCTCCTTGGCCTGCGGGAACGCAGCGATGACCCGCCGCAGCAGATCTGCGCCAACGCCTGACCCGCCGACCGTGACGATGCACACCTGCTCGTCGTCGGCGTAGCCGAGCTCGTCGCGCAGCTTAGTGCGATCACCGAGGTCGGCCGGATCGAAGCCGGTCACGTAGCCGGTGAAGTCGAAGTTGCGTTCGGTCCAGTCGCGGATCATCGGCAGCTCTGGTCCGAGGCGCTCTGGAACGATGTCCTCAGGGTTGCCTACGAACAGGGCCAGATCGCGGACCTCGGGGTGCTGGGAGATGTGGTCGACCATGTCCGCGTTGTAGTCGGCCGTCAGGAAGCTCTCCCGCTTGCCCCCGTCGTCCATCGGCAGGAAACCGACGAAGTCGGTCAGCCACGCGAACGGGACGCGCTTCTCCCTGGGGTTCTCATGCAGGTAGTAGTCGAGCTCCCACGCCTCGTCCCCGATCCACAGGTCGTAGCGATCCTCGCGCACGACGTCGTGAAAGAGCATGAAGTTCGCGGCGAGGATCTCGTCCATCCGCCGCAGCGCGTGGAAGCAGTGCAGGTCGTGCTCGGCCGACTCCGACTCGATGTGCGTGGACTCGTTCGCCAGGTGAGCGCTGGCGGGGTGGATGCGCTCGCCCTCCGCCTCGAGCACCCGGGTGACTGGATCCTGGGCGAGCCAGTCAATCTGCAGATCGGGGTGCAGGCGGCGCAGCTCCCGGGCGATCGCGACATCACGCTGGGAGTGACCGAGCCCAATCGGCGAGGAGATAAACAGCGCCCGAGGACGCCCGTCGGGTCGGTAGACGGTCGGGTCGCGTGGCGTCCGCGGCCGTCCGAAGGCGTCCTCGGCGAGGTCCCGCAGCGCCAAGTTGAACCCGACGGGCTTGCGGGCGTGCAAGAAGTGGCCAGCGCCCTTGACCGTCTCGAGCTTGCCACCGCTGAGGCGGGCCAGCGCCCGGGCGTCCTGTGGCGGTGTGACCTTGTCACGGTCGCCGGAGACCACGAGCACCGGACAGTCCAGGTTCTGTGCCAGCCCGCGCAGGGTGCGTCGACCGCGGATGAACTCACCGTGCGACAGTGAGGCGGTCAGCGTCTCGGGATCCGTGTCGAGCGCCCATCCCACCCCGTCCTCGATGGCCTTGGTCGAGTGCGGCTCCGGAAGGCTGCGAGAGACGAACCACTCCGCGGACTTGCGGTAATCCTGGCGCCAATGGGCCCCGCTCATGTGCCCCCACCAGACGGGCTTGGGCAGGTGAACGGCTTGGGAGAAGGAGAGCGTCAGCGGGTGAGTCAGGACCGACTGGTGCGAAAGGGTGTAGGGGAACACTGGGCCGATGAACACAGCACCGGCCACGCGCTCGGGCGCGAGCCGTGCCAGCTCAAGCTGGTATTGGGCGCCCGTTGAGAGGCTCACCATCACCGCTCGCTCGGTGACGGTCGCGTCCATCACCGCCAGGCAATCCTGGGCGAACTCCTTGGGTGCGTAGCGCTTCGGGTCGCGGCAGCGGTCAGAGCGCCCGTTGCCGAGACCGTCCATCGTGAGCACGCGGAAGTGGCGTGCGAGGTAGGGGATCTGCATCTTCCAATGGCGGGAGTGAAACAGCGACCACGTCGGGAGCAGGAAGATCGTCTGCTCGCCCTCGCCCTCGCCGTAGACCTCGTAGAAGAGACGTTGGCCGTCGCGCTCGACGAACCCCTCGGTGTCGGGGTAGCCGGCGCGGCTCTGCTCCGGCGCACTGCTCGGTGTCTCTGTGTCGAGCGGTGGCGGTCCTGTTTTCGTACCGGTTGTCATGTTTCGTCCCTTTCCTAGAGCAGCTCGGCGATGCGCCGGGCGGCGTTGGCGGCGCCGTCGGTCTCGACGTCGCGGTAGTCGACCTCACGGCCGATCTCCTGCGCGATCGCCACGGCTATCTGTTCGGGTGGGGAGTCGTCGTAGTCCATGCGGCGGCCGGCCCGGTAGCGTTCCAGGCGATGGCGGACGTGAAAGTTCTGCTCGAAGTGGTGGCGCAGAGGGAAGTAGATGAAGGGCCGCTTGTTCGCGGTCAGCTCCATCGTCGTCGTGAGGCCTCCCTGCACCACCGCGAGGTCGCAGGCGGCGAGGTGGCAGTAGAGGTTGTGCACGTAGGGGACCACCTCCAGGCCGTTGATCAGCGCCTGCCCACCCAGCGAATCGGGGTCGATGCGGGGGCCGGCGACGACGATCATGCGCAGCTCCGGGATCCGCTCTTTGGCCTGCGGGAATGCGGCGATCACCCGTCGCAGCAGGCTGGCGCCAACGCCTGAGCCACCGACGGTCACGATGCACACCTGCTCGTCGTTCGCGTAGCCCATCTCGGCGCGCAGCTTGGCGCGATCGCTCAGGTCCGCGGGGTCAAAGCCGGTGATGTAGCCGGTGAAGTCATAGTTGCGTTCGGCCCAGTCGCGGATCATCGGCAGCCCGGGCCCGAAGCGCTCGGGGACGATGTCATCGGGGTTGCCCACGAACAGGGAGAGGTCGCGGACCTCGGGGTGCTCGGCGATGTGTTCGATCCTCTGGGCGTTGAAGTCGGCGGTCAGGAAGCTTTCCCGCGCGTCCCCATCGTCCATCGGCAGGAACCCGACGAAATCGCTCAACCACACGTACGGCACACGCTTCTCGCGCGGGTTCTCGTGCAGGTAGTAGTCGAGCTCCCACGCCTCATCCCCGATCCACAGGTCATAGCGGTCCTCGCGCACGACATCGTGGAAGACCATGAAGTTCGCGGCGAGGATCTCGTCCATACGGCGTATGGCATGGAAGGCGTGCAGGTCGTGCTCGGCGGACTCCGACTCGATGTGCTTGGACTCGTTGGCCAAATGAGCGCTAGCGGGGTGGATTCGCTCGCCCTCGGCCTCCAGCACTCGTGTTACTGGGTCCTGGGCGAGCCAGTCGATCTGCAGATCTGGCGCGAGTTTGCGCAGCTCACGGGCGATCGCAACGTCGCGCTGGGCGTGGCCGAGGCCGATCGGCGAGGAGACGAACAGGGCACGGGGCCGGCCGTCGGGTCGGTAGACGGTGGGATCGCGCGGCGTGCGAGGCCGCCCGAAGGCGTCCTCGGAGAACTCGCGCAGCGCCAGGTTTGCCTGGACCGGCTTGCGCGCGTGCGACAGGTGCCCGGAGCCACGGACGACCTCCAGCCTGGCGTCGGTGAAGCGAGCCAGAGCGCGGCCGTCGCGGAACGGCGCGATCTTGTCGTTGTCGCCGTGGATGACCATCACCGGGCAGTCGAGCCCCAGCGCCAACTCACGCAGGGCCGAGCGGCCGCGGTGGATGTCGCCCCCAGCCGCGGCGATCAACGTCGCCGGGTCGGTTTCCAGGCCCCAGCCGATCCCGTCCTCGATCGCCTTGCTCGAGTGCGGCTCCGGAACGCAG
>Ga0310037_10001150_pt1 | contig 14864 bp, 13 predicted proteins | sample Sb_taG_11_FD_200239 | JGI IMG/M metagenome (GOLD analysis project Ga0310037, IMG submission 200239) | Peat soil microbial communities from Weissenstadt, Germany - Sb_50d_3_AS metaG (v2) (version 2) | ecosystem: Environmental > Terrestrial > Soil > Wetlands > Peat | place: Germany: Weissenstadt...
CGTCGGTAGCCAATGCAGATCCAGATCGAGAGGCTGGCCGCCAAGCCGGCCATATATTCCGGTTTCGCGGCCAGGCTCAGTCCGGTCGAGCATGACGGCGCGCCCCGCAAAATGGCGTTGCATCCAGCTGAGCACGTGGCGCTCAGTCGCCCGGCGCGAACCTTCGCGGGACGATGCGGGCGACGATCGCCGCGACGACCGTGACCAGGTAGATCTGCCCGAGCAGCGCCTCAGTGACCGACAGCGTGTGCCCGAAGTTGGTACGCGCCGTGTAGTCACCATAGCCGAGTGTCGCGAGCGTGACGAAGCTGAAGTAGATCGACCGCGCGGACGTCGCCAAGGCACCGTTGGCGAAGAAAGGAGAGCTGGCGAGGTTCTGGATCGCGGTGTAGATGAACGCGAAGAACATGCCGACGAGCAGGTAGAGGCAGAGGACTCCCGCGACCACTGGGATGGTCACCGTCCCGGTCTGCCGAAGGTTGCGGAAAACGCCGATCACGACCACCGGAGGGGCCACACCGACAAGCAGGGCGTTCGCCAGCGCGGCAATGGCAGCGACCGAGTGACCCCTGCCAGCCAATGACGCGATGACCACGCCGACCACGATGACGAAGTTGACCGCACCGGCTGCGAGCAGGCGCCGCCGCGTTGTCTCCGCCGCGTACAGCGCAAGCATCAGTGACACGGCTACGAGGACTGTCCCGATGACGCGCTGCGGATTGCCCGGCTGCACAATGCCCTGGAAGAAGAACGTCGCAGCCAGCGCCAGCAGCAGCACTCCATAGCGCTGCCGAGAGTCCTTCACACCGCTGTAATTCGCCGTCTGCAATCTCGTCTCCTCTCGCAGCGCAACTGCGCCTCGACGGGCGTTCGACGGCTAACGCATCAGCAGGTGTCCCGCGGGGGAAGGTCGTCAGGCACCGCGGTCAAGTCGACGAACTCGCTGGCGAAATCCTGGAAGGTGAATGCCACCTCGCCCGCTCCGGGATTGCAGAAGCAACCGGTGCGAAGCGAGATGTTGTGTCTGCTGGCGATACGGTCGACATAGCGCTCGTCGACGACGTCGCCGTCAGGGTGCAGGAAGTTGAACGCGATCGTCGCGCCCCGTCGGTCCCATGATCGAGGGCCGTAGATCGTCGCTGCCGCCGATCCGTCGCTGTGTCTGAGCGTGCCGAGTAGTTCGAGCAGCCGGTCTCCGAGCGCCGCGACCCGGGTGTGGATCGTCTCGATGTCGATGCGGGTGAGGAGCCGCAGACCGATCTCGACGGCGGGCAGGTTGAGGTAGTTGACCGTGCCGTCCTCGAAGTGTGCAGCGCCGGGAGCTGACTGGTAGTACTGACGCTGCACGAACGCGGCGACGATCGTGCCGCCGGAGAACCACGGTCGCTCAAGCTTGGCGAGCGTCTCGCGCCGGGCGATCAGGCAGCCCACGCCAGTCGGCCAGCCGAACATCTTGTAGAAGGAGATCGCGACGAAGTCCGGATGCCACAAGCTGAGGTCGAGCCGGTTCGTCGGCACATGGGCGGCGGCATCAAGCAGCACGTCCCAGCCGTGCGAATGGGCCTGCTCGATCCACTCCAGCGGGTGCTGGACACCGGAGAAGTTCGACTGAGCCGGGTACGCGAGCAGGTTGTGGTGATCCCCAGGCGTGTCCGTCAGGTAGCGTGCCAGCAGCTCCTCTTCGACGCGCAGCTCCGGCGCGACGCTTGGCACGTATGTGGTGTGCGCTCCGCGGGCGCGCGCGAACTCGCGGATCCCATTGACCGAGTTGTGGTTGTCGAAGGTGAGCAGGAATCGGTCCCCCGGATGGAACGGATAGGCCTCGCCGACCAGCCGCAGCGCGCCGCTTGCGTTCGGGGTGAAGATCGTCACGTAGTCCTCAGGCGAGGCGTTGAAGAACTCCAGAACGTATGCCCGCGCGTGCTCGAGGAGCTCGCTGCTGGCAGACGACGACAGACTGATCGAGTGCGGGTTGCCGAACACGCCGCGCTCGAGCAGCTGCATGTGCTCGCGTAGCTGGGAGACGCCGTACAGGCCGCCCCCGGTGTAATCCATATACACGTGGCCCGTCCGGTCAAGCCGCGCGAACTCTGTCCGGCGCAGCTCGTCCAGGCTCGTCGTATCGGCGTAAACGCTCACGGTGAGAGCGTCGTGCTCCGGTGCCCCGAGGTCATCGTGGCAAAGCCCGCGCGTTGCCTGCGTGAAACCCGAACCCTGCTCTCGCCCGCCCGGTCGATTAGACGCCGCAGCGGTGCGCGGCATGCCCATCGGAAAGGCAGCAGCGGCTCGTCGGGTTTGTCCGGAGGTTGGCACCAAGCCGGTCTGCCAAGGTCTGGGCGCTACTCAGCCTGCCTTAGGAGCCTCGGCGTGAAAACGGCTGTCAGACTTGGAGCGCCGGCCAATCGTCCGGCACCGATGTCTCGGATCAATGTCAGAGGCGACCGGCTCTACGCCGGCGACGACGCGTGGCGGGCCTGGGGTATGAACTGGGGCCTCGGCGACCACTCGCCGGTTCTTGCATACCTGGACATGCCGACCCCAGCCGGTCTTGCGTTGCTGGCCGCGGAGCTTCAGATCGCTCGCCGGCTAGGCGCCAACAGCATGAGGATCCCAGTCGAGCTCGGAGAAGTGATGCGTACCCCGACCAGCGCGCGCCAGGGCGCACTGGTGGCCCTGCAACGACTCCTTGCCGTCGCCGAGCGCAACCGCGTCTACCTCGACATCGCCGGCAACCTCGTCTGGCGCCCAGACCTGGCACCCCCGTGGTATGAACGGCTTTCCGAAACGTCGCGGTGGCGGGTGCAGGCCAACTTTTGGAGTGCCGTGGCGCATGCGCTTGCCGGCTCGCCCGCCGTGCTGTGCTACGAGCTCACCTCAGAGCCAGTGATCAGCGCTCTCCCCGACCACTATGCGGGGTACATCGGTGACTGGAGCTTCGTTCAGAACATCGCCACCACGGGTGAGCAAGATGCCGGCGCCGCGGCGCGGGCGTGGACGCAGAGGCTCGCTGCCGCGGTCCGAAGCCACGACGACCGGCCCGTGACGATCGGCCTACTGCCGTCCATGCACGACGGCTTTGCTCCGGCAAACGTCGCCGACCTGCTGGACATGCTCACCCTCCACGAATACCCCCTGACGGGGAAAGCGGCCGCGTCCGTGGCGGTCGTCAGGAACTTTGCTGCCTTCGAAAAGCCGGTTCTGCTCGGTGAGACCTTTCCGCTCAGGGCTGATCTCGCCACGGAACGGGCGTTCCTGCTTGGCGCGCGTCCATACCTGGTGGGTGCCTTCGAGTTCTTCAACGGGCGCGATCCCAACCACATGAAGGTCTCCAGCATCAACGATGCGCTCTACCAGGGCGGTCTGCGCCAGTTCATCTCCCTGCGCCCGGAGCTGCTCACAGCACAGTAGGTGGGCGGCTCGGTGGTTTGGGCTAGTCGTGGCAGATGTCGACCCTGTTCGCCGCCGTGATCCGCACCACTTCGCGAGGATCGACCAGCACCGAGTGGCGGTGATTGCCGGCTTGGTACAGGATCCGCTCCTGCTCCACCAGCCTACGATCGATCACCTCTGCGGCCGGCACCATCGGCCCGAACGGCGAGACGGCGCCAACCTCAAGCGATGGGAAGTCCCGAGCGATCGCGTGCTCGGCGGCGCCTGGCTCGCCGCCGGCGCCCAGGACCAGCCCGATCCTCATGGTGGCGTGCTCGGTGCCCGGCTTTGCCGGTACGGTCTACCTGTCGCCGTCTGGGCGGCTCAGCGACTTGCCGGCGCTGTCGATCACCTTGCGGATGAAGTCGTACTGCGTGTGGACCAGCCGGTCGGCCATCTCCATCGCGGAGTCGACGATCTCCTGGCGCTTCGACGGTCCTTCGCCGTGCGCGGGTAGCGCCTGGTCGACGGTGTCGACGAACTCCCGTACCGCGTCGATCGCAGCCCGTTGACCCTTCTCAACCGAGTCGAGGACTTCATCGGACAGTTTCGTGGTCCGGTCGATCGCGCTCGTGGGACGGGCCGCGGCCGGCTTGCGAGCCGTCGGGGCCTTTGCTGACTGTCTGTGTTTGGTGACTGTCTGGGCCATTGTGGCCTCCATTCGTGGCGTGGACTGCTTCACCTCGACCCTAGGCCGGGCGCGCGACCGCTCCATCCGTAGCCCCGTGTCGACCGCATCCGTAGAAGCCGCGGGGCAGCGCCAGCGGGGATCGCTAGGGGCGCGGCCTGCCAAGCCCGACCTTCGTCAGCTTTCCCGACGCGGCGCTCGCGCAACACGTCCGCCCACGGCCTGGAACGCGTCCCCGGACCGGCCCCCCGACGCCGCGCGCTGACTCCGAGGGCACGCTCTGACACCTTCATTTTGGCCCGATAGCAAAGTGTTTTTCGGAGAGTTCAGCCCCACCAAGCGGTTCGCGGAGCCGCGTCGCCGAACGCGTCACGGTCGGCCCGGTGGCCAAAGGTCTCGTCGACACGGAGGCCCGGCCTATCGGGCTGCCCTACTTCCGGACCTTGACCCGCCAGTCGCGCGTAATCGAGCCGATGCTCGTGTGGACCACGGCTTGGACGTCCAGCGGGACGCCGATCGCATCAGGCCTCATCGTCATCGGCCTCGCGTACGCGGGCGAAGGGGTCCGCGGCGCCAGCTGGCCAGCCATGGAGTCGATAGCCGAACGTTCTGCGCCCGCCCGGGTCCGTACAGCTGACCCGGTCGATCGCGTATCCGGCGAGCTGAAGATCGTACATCGCCTGGGCCGGCGCCTTGATACCGCGCTCCCGCAGCGCCGCGATCGTCACGGAGCCGGCCCGATCGCCCTGCAGCAGCGCCAGTGCACGCGCCAGCTCGCGATCCCCCTCGCTGTGCGGCTGGACGTGGTCGGTGCTCGTCGGGGTGACGCTGGCGGCCATCAGTTCACACTGAGCGATGCTTTCGGGAGCTGGACGCCACTCGGCACGGTCCCGGTAGCACGCAAGGGGTGGCTGCGGCGATAGGCGGCGATCGCCCGGCGGAAGACACGCTCGTACCCCTCGACCGTCACCGACACGTCGTAACGCTCCGCGACGCTCGCACGACAGCGCTCCGGGTCGATCGATGCAAGGCGCTCGACTGCCCCAGCCATCTCCGCCTCGTCGGCAACCAGCATGCCGTTCTCACCGTCGGTCACGATCTCGGCCGCGGCGCCTTCCGGGAACGCGATCACGGGGGTGCCGCACGCGAGCGCCTCGACCATCACCATCCCGAACGGCTCGCGCCAGCGGACCGGCATCAGCAGCGCTGCCGCATTCGCGAACAGCTCCTGTAGGGCCGTGCCGCCAAGCTCGCCGACGTAGCGCACCGTGCGTCCGTCGATATGAGGCTCGATGCGCTCGCAGAAGTACTCGTGCTGACCGGTCTGCACCGGCCCGGCAAGCACCAGCGACCGGCCAGCCATGTGCGCCGCCTCGATCGCGTGGTGCGCCCCTTTCACTGGGTCGATCCGCCCGACCCACAACAGGTAGTCCTGCTTGTTGAGAACCAGCGGCCAGCGGTCAACTACGATCGGGTTCGGCACGACGTCGACCACCCTGACGTCTGCGGGGGCACTCGCAACCTGCGAGCGGCTGATCGACACCAGCCGCGCCTTGTGCCCATGACGTTGATAGAAGTGGTTGGTCGTCTCATCGAACGGGCCGTGCACCGTATGGACCACCGGGGCGCTCACACGGTCGGCCATCGCTAGCGCGGTGAAGCCAGAGTGGTCATGCACGACATCGAACGCCTCCCCCAGCTCGGCGGCGAGGTCGATCTCGTCCCAAGTGCACGCTACATGGTCTGACTCGTACAACGACGAACCGATCTCGTCCGGATGCGGGGCCTCAAGCGGCGATCTCACCCGTGCCGCGGAGCGCGACCCTGGCGCCGCGAACAACGTCACCTCATGGCCGCGCGCGAGGAGTGCCTCGCACAGCAGATCGACGACCGCCTCGACCCCGCCATATGCCGGCGGTGGCACCGGGATCCACGGTGGCGCCTGCACGGCGATCCGCAACGGGTCGATGCCAGCCTCAGCAGCCGGCACCAACCGCAGCGCCATCCGGGAGACGCCGATCCTGGAGCTCGAATCGAGGACGCTCCCGGGGCTCATCGCGACCTGCCAGGGATCGGCGCGGTCACGCCTCGCTGCCCGGCATCCGGCACCGAACCCTTCGTAGATAGCTCCGCCGCCGGCAGCGTCGAGGAGAACAACTTGACCGGCGTCCGCGCAGGGGCCATGCACCGCGGGCAGTACTCGACCGTCAGCCAGCTGCCCTTCGGTCTGATACTCAACCCGCAACGCGGGCAGTTCAGGGACGCCGACGCGCGATCGATCATCGCATCTTCCGAGCGGTTCGAGCAGCTCGAGGGGTCTTGGTCAGATCCTCGTGCAGCTGCTCGAGATCGCGCTGCAGCGCCTTGCTCATCTTCTTCAGGTCGCGTCGCACGGTTGCGCGTGTCGTCGCGTTTGGCTTCGTCTTGGTTGCAGGCACAGCTGCCCCCTGTCATGTCGGCGTTTGCTAGGGGTACGTCCAAGCTATGCGACCGATCAGCCGTTGCGGAGAGCCGTTTTCCCGTGCATGCCATGTGGTCAACCACGGACGAGGCCGCGTGAGCGCGGACGGTCGAGCTGACAACACGGCGCCCGGGTGGGGTCGACGCCCGCTCCACGGGACTCGGCGTTAGCGAGCGAGGCTGCTTCCGCCCCTTCGTCGCCGTCGATGAACTCGCGGTGAAGCACGCGCTGGTAGGCGTCGCACACCACCAGCTCGCAGGGGTGCCGGCGGGCCGCGCACAGATATGCAACACGTCTGGCTTCGTCGAGCGTCTCGCAGATGACGTGGTCGCGCTCGCCAGGCAGCGCGATCTCCCAGCCTCCAAGACGGTTGAGGTCCACGCGCACCGTCAAGGCGCTCATTGACCCACCTCGCATAGACGCCTTGCTGCTACGCGCCTTCTTCGCGTGACGCTGGCCGGTCCGTGCGCTTCCGATTCCGTGCGCTCACCCATGGAGCCGGACCTACGGCCCACGGCAGGCGCGCGATCTCTCACATCGCCACGATCTCGATGCTCCAGGCGCCGGGTCTGACGCATCGAGTCTGGGTGGCTCGTCGGCCGCGTGCCCAGACGCAAGCACGCGGCCAACGAGGCCTTCTGCCGGGAGAGAGAGCGGCAGAGGGCGGCGACCCGGACCGCGAGCCTCGAGCGGCTGGCACCGACTCGCGTCATGACTCTTCGTTAAGCGAGTGCGGGTGGCTGGCGGTCGCGGTCACGAGACATGTTGTGTTCATGCGGGCATCCGTTCTCTCGGGCTGCCCGAACCCGCGTCGGTCATCGCGAGCCATGCGTCACGCTTTCGGATGCGTTTCCGAGCACTGGCGGAGCCCTGCGCCGCTCGGGCACGCTGGCGTCGTCCCGTCCTCGACAGGCGTGAACCGATCTCGGACGACAGGCTGGGACACGCCAACGAGTCTGGTCCGCCACGCAACGGTACGCAAGAGCCCAGAGGGCTAGTGTGTACTGATCGATCGACATGTCCCTGCCGGGCCACAAGCCAACGGAGAAGACGTGATGCCAGTGAAGAGGCACGACGACCGTGCGCTCTCCCGCACCAAGGCGCGGACCGAGACCAGACCGAATCGGATCGCGGAGCCGGTAGACGGCATCCGCGCGATCCTCGATGCCCTACCTGCACTGGTCAGCTACTGGGACCTGCGTATGCGGAACCGCGTTGCCAACCGTGCTTTCGCCGAGTTCTTAGAACTAACGCCCGAGAAGATCCACGGCCGACGCGCGAGCGAGCTGCTCGGACCGGACCTGTACAAGCTGAACCGCGAATACATCGAGCGAGCACTCGCGGGCGAACCACAGGTGTTTGACCGGACGATCATCGGCCCGAGCGGCGAGCCACGTCATATCCAGGTGTCATGCACTCCGGATGTCGTCGACGGGAAGGTCCGGGGCCTGGTCGCGCTCGGGACCGACATCACCGCGCTACGAGCAGCTGAGCAGGCGCACGACGGCGCTGAGGCCAGGTTCCGAGACGTGGTCGAAGCGGGCCCGGACGCGATCGTGGTCGTGGACGCCGAGGGCGAGATCATGCTCGTCAACGCCCAAACCGAGAAGCTGTTCGGGTACGCGCGCGGCGAGCTGCTGGGCGAGAGCGTCGACATGCTGGTGCCTGACCGGTTTCGTGAACGTCACGGCGATCATCGCTCCGGCTACCGCACGGACCCTCGCCCCCGGGCGATGGGCGTAGGGCTCGAGCTGTTTGCACGGCGCAAGGACAACAGCGAGTTTCCGGTCGAGATCTCACTCAGCCCGCTGGACTCCGAAGATGGGCCGCTGGTGCTGAGCGCAATCCGCGATGTCACGGACCGCAAGAGGGTCGAGGACGAGCTGCGCCGCAGCCGCGCACAGCTCGCAGAGGCCGAGCGAATCGCGCGGATGGGAAGCTGGGAATGGGACATCACAAACGACCAGGCCACATGGTCAGAAGGCCTATTCCGGATCTACGGGCTCACCCCCAGCCAGTTCGACCCAAGCGCCGAGGGCGGCCGCAAACGCGTCTACCCCGAGGACCGCGAGCTCGTCAGACAGACCCTCGAGCGCGCGATCGCTGATCGATCGTCGTTCACGCTCGAATACCGCGCGATGCGTCCCGACGGCAGAGTCCACACGCTCCGCGGCCACGGCGAAGTCGTAGTCGACGACAGCGGAAAACCGGTCCGTCTCGTCGGGATCGTGCAAGACATCACCGAAGTCAAGCTCGCCCAGGAAGCACTCCAGAGCACCTCGGCCGATCTAGAGCGCCGCGCCAACGAGCTACAACAGCTCGCACTTCGCACCGCAGCCCAGCCGGCGGCCATCCCCCACGCACCGCTCACCTCACGACAGCTCGAGATCCTCCGGCTCATCGCCCAGGGCCTCAGCAACGCGAAGATCGCCGAACAGCTCTTCGTCACCGAAGGCACGATCAAATGGCACGTCAGACAGATCCTCGCCAAGACGAACTCAACCAACCGCGCAGAAGCCGTCGCCCGCGTGCTGGGTGTGCCGCCATAGCAGCCTCACTCGTGTCGGCGGAAACAGGAATGCCACCGGCGCCAAGCTCGTCGACCTCCCCGAGCGAGCTCAGAGCTTGTAGCCCATTTCTCGCAGCAGCTGCTTGCGGGCCATGACGTCTGACTCGGTCTCAACGCCGAGCGGCGGCTCGCCGTCCACGACACCGAGGATCCCACGTCCAGCCGTCGTCTCGGCGACGATCACATGGACGGGATTGGCGGTGGCGCAATAGATCCGGCAGACCTCCGGCACGAGCTTGACCTGGTTCAGAACGTTGACGGGAAACCCGTCCCGAAGGAACGCGATGAACGAGTGCCCAGCGCCGATAGCCAGTGCGTTGCGGGTTGCGAGCTCGACAAGCTCGGGGTCGTTCCCGGACCGGCGCACGAGCCTCGGGCCCGACGCTTCGCAGAACGCGATCCCGAAACGCAGCTGCGGGACCGCCCCAGCCATCGCTTCGTGCAGATCTTCGACCGTCTTGATGAAGTGGGCCTGCCCAAGGATCACGTTCAGGTCGTCAGGCTTGTCCACCGCCACCGTGTGCAGCTCGAGCTTGCCAGCGCGCTCCGCCATCGGGCCTATCGGGCTTCCCAGGCTCGATCAGACTGGACGGCGGTCACGACCGTCACCGGGACCCCGAGCCGCTCGACATGGGCAGGCAGGTCGAGCCTCAGCCAGTGCGAGACGCGATGAGGCAGCGTCGAGACGATCACCTCATCGAACGGCGAGCTCTCGAATGCCGACTTGACGGCGATGAACGGATCGGTGTCGCCCACCATCGCCTCGACCGGGGCGCCGGCCGCCTCCTCCAGCAACGGCAAAGCCAGCTCGATCACCTTCGCCGCCTCCTCGGTCTCAGGGTCCCAATACGGGCGCGGCACCAGCAACACGAACGAGCACGGGCCCAGCTTCGCACGCACGCGCACGTGCTCGAGCAGCTTCGGCGTCGCCGCCGTGCGGTGCGCCACCACGAGAATCCGCGTGGGCGGGCTCATCGCGACCGATGCTCCCATCAGCCGGGCGCCAACGCAACAGCCCTACGCGCGGACCGCTGATGGGGGGAACTACCGATGCCGACCGGCGACCCGGCAGGCACGATCACAGAGCCGATACCTGCTCGCGCTCGCCTGCTTCCCGCTGATCGTCTGGGGATCGGACGAGCTCTGGCGTTGGCGCGCACGCGCCTCGGAGCGAGCCCAGGCCCGGCGAGCCGGTGGTCGAGTGATGACCCGAGCATCGGGGGGACTAGCATCGTCAGAGGAGATGGATGCTTCCGAGATTCACGCGCACAAGATCACGGCGCCGTCAGGGTCTTCTTCTTGCACGCACCTACGGCGATGTGGCGTGCCCGTGAACGGATCGCGTCAGGAGGTTTGGAGTGCAGCCCCACGCCTCACGAGATCGGCGCGGTCGCTAGCCGTTTCCGCGAGGTCGCGAGGCTGGTGCCTTGAACTCGGGCGCGAGCCGGGGCGGAGGCGCGGGTGTGGACTTGGGACCTGAAGGGTCTCGCGGACCGATGCGTCGCCCACAGGGCTGATCGGGCCACAAGGTTCTGATGACATCGGCTGGAGAACCCGAGGTCCAAGTCGGCCCGGCTCTCCCCCGTACCGATAGCGAGGCCGTACCGCCGGCGCGCGATCTCGAGAGCGCGCCCGATGTGCCGGCGGAAGCGCGCGAGGAACTGCTAGCGCTCAAGTCCGGCGCTGTGTTCGTGTGCGCGCGGCCTGATGGGGATATCCGTCCCGCTCGCGCGTCGGGCGAGGGTCTCTACGCACAGGACACCCGCCATCTTTCCGAGCTGCGCCTCACCCTCGGTGGGGCACGGCCGGTGCTGCTGTCTTCGGTGATGGAGTCAGGGCATCACGCGGTGATCAATGCCACCAATCCCGGATTGCGTGCTGACGGCGATGTGATGGTGCCGCAGGAGACGCTGAATGTCCGCCGCACGGTGCTGATCGCGGATCGGTTGTTCTACGGGGTTCGGGTGCGCAGCTTCCGACCGGACCCGGTCGCGACGACCGTCGAGGTCTCGCTGGCGGCGGATTTCGCCGACGTGTTCGAGGTCCGTGGAGTGGAACGCCGCACGAGCGGGCGGCTCTTGCCGCCGACCCGCGACGGTGATCGTTTGCGTTTCAGCTATCTGGCACGGGACGATCAGCGTCGGGAAACGCTGATCGAGCTCAAACCCGCACCGGCCCGGGTGATCATCGACCGGGGACGGGTGCACGTGGCCTGGGAGATGGAGCTCGGCACGGGTGAGGCGTTCTCGCTGCTGATCACGGTGCTCCCAGCGCGCGATGGGCGCCGGCGGGCCGGGCCGACGCCCGAGCGGAGCGCCGCGCGACTCGATGCCGCCCACGCCGGCTGGGTCGGTGCGTGCGCTGCGATCACGACGGACAACGAGCTGTTCGATCGTCTGATCGAGGCTTCCGTCCGTGATCTGCACGCGCTGATGATGCCGGTCGGGAGCGATCAGCTGCCAGCCGCCGGGATTCCCTGGTACGTAGCGCCGTTCGGCCGCGACTCGCTGCTGAGCGCTTGTGAGTCGCTGATGATCAATCCCGAGGTTGCGCGGGGAACGCTGCTCGTACTCGCCGGGTTGCAGGCCCATGAGGACGAGGCATGGCGCGACGCCGAGCCGGGCAAGATCCTGCACGAGCTCCGGACTGGCGAGCTCGCCCGAACCGGGCACATCCCGCACACGCCCTACTACGGCACGGTCGACGCAACGCCGCTATTCCTGATGGTCGCCGGCGGCTACTACCGCTGGACACTCGACCTCGACACGATGCGCCAACTGCGACCGGCGCTCGACGCGGCGCTGGCCTGGATCGATGAGTGGGGCGACCGCGACGGCGACGGGTTCATCGAGTACGAGCGCCGCGCACCGGCGGGCCTGGTCAACCATGGCTGGAAGGACTCGCACGACTCCATCGTGCACGCCGACGGATCGCTCGCGAAGGGGCCGATCGCCCTCGTCGAGGTGCAGGGGTATGTGTATGAGGCGAAGCTGCGGATCGCCGATGTGTACGACGCGCTCGGGGACTCGCCGCGGGCAGACCGGTTGCGGGCCGAGGCGAGCGAGCTGCGAGCGGCGTTCAACGAGGCGTTCTGGGATCCCGACGAGGGGTTCTTCGCGCTCGCACTCGAAGGGCGCAAGGCGCAGGTCCGCAGCGTGACCTCCAACCCGGCGCACTGCCTGTACTGCGGGATCGTCGACGACAACAAGGCTGCCCTGGTCGCGGAGCGGCTGATGGCGCCCGACATGTTTTCCGGCTGGGGGATCAGGACCCTGTCGGGCAGCTCACCGGCATACAACCCGATGAGCTACCACAACGGCTCAGTCTGGCCGCACGACAACGCGATCGCGGCGGCCGGTCTCAAGCGCTACGGGTTCGATGCCGCGACCAACCGGATCGCCGCCGGGCTGTTCGATGTCGCGTCAGGCGCGCGCGACTTCCGCCTGCCCGAGCTGTTCTGCGGCTTTCAGCGCGACGGATCGCGAGCGATCGTGGCCTACCCCGTCGCGTGCATCCCACAGGCGTGGGCGGCGACCGCGCCGTTCATGCTGCTTCAGGCGATGCTTGGCATCTCCGCGCACGCACCGCAGAACCGGCTGACAGTCGACCGGCCGCGCCTAGCGGAGTGGCTCGGAGGCGTCGAGATCCACGGCATTCGCGTTGGCGGCTCGAAGGTAAGCCTCGCGTTCCGCGAGACCGGAACGGGCAGCACTGGGTTCTCGCTGCTGGACCAGCAGGGCGACGTGCGCGTCACGATGTCGACATGACCTCGGCGGAGGGCGCGCCGAGCACGTACCCGGCGCTGCCCCCGGTGCTCGCGCGGCGCTTCGAGGCGATCATCTTCGATTGGGACGGCACCGCGGTACCCGACCGCCAGGCCGACGCCACCCGGATGCGCCGCCTCGTCGAGGACGCCTGCGCAGCGGGGCTCGAGCTGGCGGTCGTGAGCGGCACGCGCGTGGGCAACGTCGATGCCCAGCTAGCCGCGCGTCCGGTCGGTCCCGGGGGGCTGGTGCTGGCGCTCAACCGCGGCTCGGAGGTGTTTCGCGTCGATCGCGAGGGGCCGCAGCTGGTTTTCCGGCGGACGGCGAGCGCTGAGGAGGACGCGGCACTGTCGCGTGCAGCGCAGCTGACGGTTGAGCGATTGGCGATGCGTGGGCTCGTCGCTCGGATCGTGTCCGAGCGGCTCAACCGCCGCAAGATCGACCTGATCCCCGAGCCCGGCTGGACGCACCCACCGAAGGCGCGGATTGGCGAGTTGCTCACCGCCGTGCAGGCCCGCCTCGCCGCGGCGGGCATCGCCGGGCTGACCGAGGCGGTAGAGATCGCGCGCGGCGCCGCGACCGATGCCGGCTTGGCCGAGCCGCGGGTGACCAGCGACGCCAAGCATGTCGAGATCGGTCTCACCGACAAGGCCGATTCGGCCCGGTGGATCATGCGCCACTTGTGGCGCAGCGGCATCGGACCCGGCCAGGTGCTGATCGCGGGCGACGAGGTTGGCCCGCTCGGCGGCCTGGCGGGGAGCGACTCGAACCTGCTAGTCGATGCCGCGCACGGCGCGACGGCGGTCTCGGTCGGGGTCGAGCCGAGCGGCGTTCCGGCCGGCGTCGTGGCCCTCGGCGGAGGCCCTGACCTGTTCGCGGCCATGCTCGAGGACCAGATCGCGCGCCGCCGGCGCGGCGAGCTGCCGATCGTCGAGCTCGACCCGGCTTGGATGCTTGTGGTCGACGGCGTCGATCCGCTGCTCGAGCGCTTCCACGAATCGCTGTTCACGCTGTCCGACGGGCTGCTCGGGACGCGCGGCAGCGTGATCGCGGAGCATCCGAGCGGCGACCCCGCGGTACTGATGTCCAGCGTGTACACGAGAACAGGCGCGGAGGCTCACCTTCTGGCCGCGCCGCGCTGGAACACGATCACTCCCGACCATCCCTCGCCGCGTTCGGTCCGTCGCGTACTCGATCTGCACGCCGGCGTGCTCCAACAACAGCTGCAATCGGAGACCGGACAGATCGACGCGCTGCTGCTCTCCTCGCTCGCGCGACCAGCGACCGCTGCGTTCCGGGTCAGGGACAGCAGCACAGGCAAGCACCTGTTCCGGCCACTCACTCCGCCACCCGGACCCACGCTCGAGGAGGGACAGACGGACGGGGCCATGTGGATGCGCGTCAGGGGGCGGCCGGGGTCGATCGTCACGGCGGCGCGCGATCAACGGACCGGCACCGCCGGCGGCCGGGTGCTCGACCGCGTTGCAGCCTATGAAGGCGCCGCTCGAGGCCCAGCCGACGAATGCGCGGCCCTCGATCGCCTCCAATGCGCCCGACGGCTCGGATTCGACGGTCTGCTCGCCGAGCATCGCCGAGCCTGGGCGTCACGCTGGGAGGATGCCGACGTACTGATCGACGGCGATCCGGAGCTGCAGTTGGCCGTCAGGTTCGCGATCTTCCACCTGCTCGCGAGCGCGCCGGACCACGGCGAGGCAGCGGTCGGGGCCCGGGGGCTGAGCGGCAGCGCCTACCGGGGGCACGTGTTCTGGGACACCGACGTGTACGTACTGCCGATGCTTGCCGCGACCCACCCACGCGGTGCGCGGGCAATGCTCGAGTACCGCGTCCGGCGGCTGCCCGCGGCGATGCGCGCCGCACGTGCCCAGGAACGCGTCGGTGCTCGCTTCCCCTGGGAGTCCGCCTGGTCAGGTCAGGATGTCACGCCGGATCACGCGCGTGACCGGAACGGCGAACTCGTGCCGATCCTCACCGGCCCGCTCGAGGAGCACATCG
>Ga0310037_10001151_pt1 | contig 14861 bp, 13 predicted proteins | sample Sb_taG_11_FD_200239 | JGI IMG/M metagenome (GOLD analysis project Ga0310037, IMG submission 200239) | Peat soil microbial communities from Weissenstadt, Germany - Sb_50d_3_AS metaG (v2) (version 2) | ecosystem: Environmental > Terrestrial > Soil > Wetlands > Peat | place: Germany: Weissenstadt...
ATTGTTTGTCGAGTCGTATGACGAGTAAGGGCAACACGCAAGTGGGTTTCTTCGTGAGTGGGCCGAGGCGTCGGGTGGTGTCGCCAAAAAAATGGGGGGGAACCTCCGTGTTCCGCCCCGAGTGTCATGTCGGGCCGCGAAGGTCTGATCAGAAGCTCTCTTCGCGGCGGTCGTCCTGGATCTTGCGGTAGATCCAGGAATGGGCGAGGTCGGCGATCTTGCCGAGGAGGAGCAGGTCATCCTTCCCGAAGGAGGCTGACTGCTTCCACTCGCCCTTCTTGGTCACTTCGCCCTGGCCGTTCGTCTCGTCGTTCTCCTTCCAGAGCCGATCGAAAGTGACGTTGTAGACGATGGCTCCACTCTCGAGACGATTGGCCCAGATATTGGCCCTGACATTTCTGACGCGAAACACCTTCACCGGTCGGTCCTTTGCGGGCGGACTCGCATTGCCGCGACCCTTCCCGCTTCGCTGGGTAGGCATGGCTGCCTCCTCTTCCTCAAGGTCCTGTGTGGATCAAGAACGTACCGAGAGCGGGGTGGCGTGACGCGCGGTAAAACCTTTGCGACACCACCGATGCTCTCGGCCTGGCGCCGGGCCAGGTCGAGAGCCGGGGTGAGTCTTCTACTCCGGGCAGATTGTCAGCAACTGATCGAGAGAGGATTAGCCGATCTGGCGGGCGAAGTCACGAACGAGGTGGAGAGGATCCTTGGGAGGCTGGAGGCCAGGTGAGGGGAGACCCCACGGCGCCGCAGGTTGACGGGGTCGCGGTGGTTCGCCATGATCCGGTCCGCCTGGTGAAGCGGAGGTGGGCAACGCTGGAAGGAAGCAGTGCCCCGCATCAGCCGAGCACGTAGCGGCCAGCACGTACCCGCAGGCCTTTACCTGGGAAGGGCCGCGCCTGGAGTGCGGGCATCGACCCGGACAAAAGGGGATGGACCCAACAGTCGTCATGGGGCAACTGTTGGGTCTACCCCGAAAGGTGACGGGGAGCATCGATCATAAGCTCCAAATTGCCGCTTCTGTTCCGTTGCACCTCGCATCCCAAGAAGGCTTAGCGTGCAATTTTTCACCAACTTACCTTTCCGGGGCGTTAGGCAAAAAACCCCACGATGGGGGCGTTGAACCGGTAACGAGGGGCGTGTAGTGCGACCAACTGGTATCTTACTGTTTGGACTGGCGGCCGGAGCGGCTTTTTTTGGCTATGGTCTCTGGGGGTTGTACACCGGACGCATAAGTTCCAAGTCCTATGAGGTCGTGAATGGCGTTCGTCAGTATTACAAAATTTATGACCGACGCCATTCGCCTGGCATGTTCTGGTCTTGCGTCTTAGGTTACTTGGGGATCGGAGCGATGCTGTTTCTTGCTGCGCTGTTCTTACTCTTTTCGCATCACTTAAGGCAATGTTCATGACCGGCCGCCGGAGACTTCGAAGCACTTATCTTCCCCTCTGTCCCCGTTGGCCTAGACCCACCAGTGTCACTGTTGGGTGTCTCACCCGCTGGTGGTGCTATGTGCATGTACTGCTAATCGATGCCTCGCAAGATTTGTGCCTTGGTGCTTTTCTTCGTCGCGCGCAATGGGAACCCAAAGTATTGGGGACACGCGTACGCAGAAGGCCTGGATCGACCGAAGCTACGGGCGTGACTTCAATATTGTTGGACTTAAGCTGCCTGCGAGAACGTCTGTACGAGAGGGTCAGGAAGCGTTGGAGGGCTGTGAGCAGAGGAGATTGGGGTGCTGCGGATGGAAGAAATGGGTGCGAGCGTGCCCACGAGCTGCATCGTAGCCGAGTGACAGCGTGGACAGACGCGGCTATGGGATTTGAGGGGGGTTTCTTTAGGCGCGGGTAAGACTCCGAAGGCTCCGCGGAATAGTTCGAGGGCTTTGGCTTTGCTGCCGCGTGAGAGGAATCCGTAGTACCTGATGCGGACGAAGGCCTTGGGAAGGACATGCAGCAGGAAACGCGAGAGAAAAGTCGAGGCTGAGAGACGCATGACTTTGCTGACGCCGCCCTGCCGATAGTCGCGGTACGTGAAGCTGACACGGCCATGTTCGTCGAGGGACAGCAGCCGTGAGTTGGAGATGGCAACGCGCTGGGTATAGCGCGCGAGGTACTTTAAGACGACGGTCGGTCCACAAAACGGGGGCTTGCTTCGGACAACCCAGCGTGCGGCGGTTGCTTCGTTGAGCAGCTGCTCGAACTCGTGCTCATTGGCGAGCATGGCGAGGTCGCCCTCCAGGCTGAGCTTGCCCTCACGATAGGCGCGCTTCAAGAGTGCCACGAACTTGCCGCAAAAGACCCGGCTCAAGACCTTGTCGGAGAGCAGATACCGCTTGTGGAAGCGCCGCGGGCTACCGTCCTCGCTGTCGATGCCGCATCCCGGAATAAGCACGTGCAGATGCGGATGAGCTGTGAGGGTCTGTCCCCAGGTGTGGAGCAGGGTGATGAATCCGAGCTTGGCGTGAAGCTTACGTTCTCCGACCTGGAGGAGCGTGCGGGAGACTGCCTGAAAGAGCATGTTATACATCAGGCGTTGGTTGTGGAGCACGAGCGCGTGAAACTGGTGCGGGAGCGTGAAAACCGTATGGAAGTACGAGTTATGTGTTGCAGCACATAACTCCTACTATGCACAGACAGAAGCTATGTTGAGTTCGTCCAGCTGGACCCTCGCAAGGAAGGGGCTTCCGACCGATTAACTGCACATAGCTTCCAGTATGGTCAGGCTACAGAGATGTCAGCCAGTCCAGGAGCCCCTTGTCCTTCTGCCAGGGAGGGATCGCCAGGGTTGGCGACTTAATGCTGGCCTTGTCCAAGGCCCGTCGCTTCATGTCGAGGTCGGCCCGGGCGTAGATCTCGGTGCTTTTGAGGTCGGCATGTCCCAGAAAGTCCCGGATCACCACCAGCGGGTTGTCCGACTGCAACAGGTGCATCGCCTTGCTGTGACGGAAGGTATGGGGACTGACCTTCGGGAGCGGCACGGAAGGCTGCGTGACACAAGCCCGCTCCCTGTATTTCTCCACCAGGTAGCGGATGCCAGAGCGCGACAGACGCCCACCGTATCGGTTCGGGAACAGGGGCGCGTCCAACCGCTCGGAGCCGATCAGATCCTGCTCGCGCATGTAATCGCGCAGCAACTCCACCGTACTTTTCATCAGCGGCACCACACGCGTCTTTCGCCCTTTCCCTGTGATCCGGACCTGGGCCGGGCTTTCCAGGCGCACGTCGCGCACCGACAGGTCGATCAGCTCTTGCACGCGTGACCCCGTGTCGTAGAGCAGGCTCAGGAGGACGGCGTCGCGTCGCCCCGCACGCCGGGCAAGGTCCGGCTGGCGGAGGATCGCGGCCAAACTCTCCGGCGACAAGTATTCCACGGTCGGAGGCGCATGACGCTGGAGGGGGATTGCCAGGATCCTTTGGCAGCGGAGGAGGAACCCTGGCTCCTCCGTCTGCAGGTACCGGAAGAAGGCGTGGATGGCCGTGAGCCGCAGGTTGCGGGTACGCGCCTTACACTGCCGCTCCTTTTCCAGATGATCCAGGAACTCCAGCACCAGCGGTGGGTCGATCTGCTCCAAGCCCAAGCGATCCGGAGCCAACTGCCGGACGTCGCGACAGTAGCGGAGCAAGAGCACGAAGGCATCCCGATAGGACTTGATCGTGTTCGGGCTGACATTCCGCTGGGCCGGCAGATAGCGGGTCAAGAATGCCGTGAGGTGCGTGGCGAAGTCGGTCGGGCTCATGGAGTGGGCCTCCTCGGAATGATGTGGCCAAAGGCGGATTCCGATCGGGCGCTGAGATCGGGGAACAACTCGGCGGTCAGCCGCAGGTAGAGTTGGGTCTCGGTGACACTCCGATGCCCCAGGTAGGTGGCCAGTACCGGCAGCAGGGCGTTGAGGTCGGCTCCCTCGCGATACCACCGGGCGAGGCGGTGCACTGCAAAGGTATGACGCAGATCGTGGAGCCGGGGACCATGTCCTCGCCCTCCGTGGGAGATCCGACATCGCCAGAGGAGTTGGCGGAAGGCGTGGTAGATCGTCTGACGATGGTAAGTTCCCCCTTTCGGGGTGGGAAAGAAGGGGGCCTCGGAGGGGTGGACGCCCAAGGGTTCCGCATAGCGCCGTAGGTATTGGCAGAGCGACGGCGTCAGGGGAACGAGGCGATCCTTGCGGACACGGCAAGGATTCCTTCTAAAAATTCACTCATCTCCCGTAACCTGCTGAATGATCGAGGATTGCCATCTGTCGGGATGCTGTGCACTAAACCCTGCTGATTTTCGAGCATCGAGGTCGAGTCGTTCCGATGGGTTGGTGGGTGGCTTGGCGGCGTGCTCCAATCTGTAGTATTGTACACGCATGTCCCCTCCATTGCGTGTCGCAATCTACGCCCGTGTGTCTACCAGCGACCAGAACCCGGAGGCGCAACTCATAGCGTTGCGGGACTTTGCGGCACGTCGTGGCTTTGTCATCCATCGCGAGTATGTGGATCGGGTCAGTGGGGAGATCACGCGGCGTCGGCGCCGCGCTCCCGAGTTTGAGAGGCTCATGGCCGACGCCCGATGTCGGCATTTCGACTGCGTGCTGGTCTGGAAGTACGATCGATTCACGCGTTCCCTAGGTGCCCTGATCACGGCCCTCGCCGAGTTCAACGCACTCGGCATCGATTTCATCAGCCACACGCAGAGCATTGATACGACCACCGCTATGGGCCGGCTGTTTTTCCACGTCATCGGCTCCTTTGCGGAATTCGAGCGCGAGATCATTGTGGAGCGCGTGCGGGCCGGACTCGCCAACGCGCGAGCCAAAGGCAAACGCCTCGGACGGCCCGTGGCTGATCCGTCGGCCGGAGCGCGCATCGCGGCGCTGAGGCGTGATGGGTTGAGCCTGAGACAAATAGCGGCTCGCGAGGGGCTGTCTCCCTCTGGCGTGCGGAAGATCCTGAAGCGCGCCGAGGTTGCGGCCGAGGTCTCGTAAGGGTGTATGGCCGTCATCTCCGATACTGCGTATCCGCGCCTCACGTCCAGCCCCAGCAACGCGGAACTCGATGCGTTCACGCCCAGCGAAGATGAGATCTCCTTTGCCTTGCGCAACACGCGGCAGCCCGGCCCGCGGCTGGCGCTTTTGATCTACCTGAAGACATTCCAGCGGCTCGGATACTTCGTCCCGATCGCCGACGTTCCGGAAGTGATTACCACCCATATCGCCGAAGCGGCCCGAGTGACCAGCGTTGCGGCTGGAGTTGCGGATTATGATGATACGACTTACCGCACGCGCCTGATGAAGCTGGTGCGCGACTTTGCGGGCGTGTCAGGCTACGATCGCACAGCCCGCGGCGTTGCCGCACGGGCAAGCATGATGGCGGCGCGCACCCGCGACGACTTGGCCGACCTCGTCAACGTGGCCATCGAAGAGTTAGTACGGCAGCGCTATGAGCTTCCCACGTTCGGCACCTTGATGAGGATCGCCCGCGCCGCGCGTGCCTTGGTCAATCGCGGCTATTACCGCCAGGTCGCGGCAGCTATGCCGCCCGCGGCGCGAGAGCGCTTGCAGGCTCTCCTCGTAGTACCGAAAGGAGCCTCGCGTTCAACCTGGGACCAGGTGAAAACGCCGCCCCTGCGGCCGTCTTCGAAGCACCTACGCGAGTTCCTCCGGCATTTGACCTGGCTGCGCTCGCAAACTGTCGATGAAGTCTTCACCGACGTTCCCGATCAGAAAGTCCATCAGTTCGCCGCGGAAGCCTTCACGCTCAACGCAGCCGATCTTTTCCGCGTGAGCGAATCTAAACGGATTACCCTTATCGCAGCGTTGCTCCGACGGCAAACGGCTCAGGCGCTCGATGATGTTGCAAACATGTTTGTGCGTCTCGTCCAACAGATGCACAACAAGGCGAAGACCGAGCTGGACGAGCATCGCGACCGTAACGTCGAGGAGACCGATGCATTGATCGCGATCCTGCGCGAGGCGACAGTTGCTTGCCATGAAGACACTGATCGGGAAGCACGCCTTACGGCAGTTGAGAAAATACTGCTACCCGATGCTGATAACATCGTGCGTAGATGCGACGCCCATGCCGCGTTGGCCGGCAATAACTACTTACCGTTTCTGTCGCGCTTCTACCGGGACAAGCGCTCGGTTTTCGTGCATGTCCTTGAACACCTCGCGCCCGTCTCTACCTCCCAGGATCGTTCCGTGGAGGAAGCGATCACCTTCCTGTTGACGCATCACGCGCACTGCCAGACGAAGATCAGGATCGCCAGCGAAGAGAAGCAGGATGGCAAGCTCGTTACCCGGCGTGCGCTCAATCTCTCCTTCGTCGGCGAAAAGTGGTGGCCTCTCGTGGCCGGCCAGTCGGCGCGCGAGCCGGAGCCAGTCGAGGTCAGCCGCCGCTATTTTGAGATGTGCCTATTCACGCAGGTGGTCAACGAGCTCAAGTCCGGCGATCTTTGCATTCCCGGCAGCGACGAATATGGCGACTACCGCAGGCAGCTTGTGTCATGGGAAGAGTACCAACGCGACGTGGCAACCTACACCGAGCAAGCCGGCTTGCCGGCCGACTCAAAGGCACTCATCGCCGCTCTAAAGAACGAACTTGCGGAGACGGCGGCTGCGGTTGACAAAGCCTTTCCCGACAACGAGCACGTCGAGATCGTCAGCGGCGAGCCGTCACTGAAACGCTTGCGCGCCAAGGAAAAGAAGGGTGCCGAACGCTTGGCGAGGCTGCTCAACGAGCGTCTGAAGCCGATCGGCATCGTGGAGGCGCTGGCCGAGACAGAGCACTGGCTCAATTGGACCCGCTTCTTCGGTCTGCCCTCCGGCTTCGAGAGCAAAATCGACAGTCCGCGTGAGCGCTACCTTTCCACGACTTTCTGCTACGGTTGTGGCCTTGGACCGACCCAAACCGCCCGTTCTCTGAAGGGCCTCGATCGCCGCCAGGTCGCTTTCGTCAATCAGCGCCACATCACCGAGGAGAAACTCGACGACGCCATCACCCACGTGATCGACGCTTACGCCGCTGCCGACCTGCATCGGCACTGGGGGACGGGGAGATCGGCCTCAGCCGACGGCACGAAATGGGACCTGCATCCCCAGAGCCTGATGACGGACTATCACATCCACTACGGCGGCTATGGCGGTATCGGTTTCTATCTCGTCTCTGACACCTACATCGCGCTGTTCTCCCGCTTCAGCGCCTGTGGTGCCTATGAAGGCCATAGCATCCTCGACTTTGTCGGAGAGAACCGCTCCGTGATCCAGCCCGATACGGTGCATTCCGACACGCACGGGCAAAGCGCTCCCATCTTCGGCCTCGCGCATCTTCTGGGCATCAAGCTCATGCCCCGCATCCGCAACTGGAAGGATCTGCACCTCTATCGCCCTGACCCGTCGGTGCGGTACAGCCATATCGATGAGCTGTTCACCGCCACTCCCATCGACTGGGAACTGATCGAGGCTCATCTCCCCGACATGCTGCGCGTCGTGCTCTCGATCAGAGCCGGACGGTTGCTGCCCTCCGCCATTCTACGCCGCTTGGCGACCTACAGCCGCAAGAACCGGCTATACTTCGCGTTCCGCGAACTCGGCCGGGTGATACGCACCATCTTCCTCCTCCGCTATCTCGATTCGATCGAGTTGCGTCGGACGATCAACGCAGCCACCAACAAGAGCGAGCATTTCAATCTTTACAGCCAATGGATATCGTTTGGCGCAAGCGGACTTGTCATCGCGTTGCCACGCGATGAGCAGCGCAAGATGATCAAGTACACTCACCTGGTTGCCAATCTGATGATCTTCCACACCATCGTGGGCATGATGAAAGCACTCGACGTTGTCCGAACAGACGGTCTCGGCGACTCGATCACCGACGAAGCACTGGCCGGTCTGAGCCCATACCTGACGGAGCATATCAACCGATTCGGCAGCTACGTGCTGGATTTCACCCAGCACCCGGAGCCGCTCCCGTTTCTCATCCCACTGCCGCGAGCTCGCCGCACGCCTCAGGTCGCATCCCCAGTAACTCCTGCACTCGCAAAGGCCGAGGTGTGATTCCGGCCATCGACTTAGCGCACACCCATCAATTCTTGATTATTCAGCATGTTGCGGGAGATGAGTGACTTTTTGGAAGGAATCCTTGCCGCAGTCCTACAGTGGCCTCGACCTGGCGCGCCATGCCGAGGATCATGGGGTAGACCCAACTGGCGCCAGGAAAGCCTGGGACGGCGGGATGTGCGGGAGGCGAGTCCTTTAGTGCTCTCCTACTTGGACAGGGGCGCACGGTCTTCGGAATGGGCTCCGGAGGAGCTTGCGTTTATCGGACTTCCACCGGAGAACTTCGCCACTACTTTGATATCAGACAAGGTTCGCCCTTCGCCAGGAACTGCCTCGATCATTATCAGGCCCGCAGGCAATCGTTTGCTTGATTCAAAGATATAGGGCTGTTTGGCAGCGTTGGTGGGGTCGCTAAAGCTGTACTTGTACAAAGTCGTCACGCAAGTTTGAGGCACCTCCCAAATTACAAGCGGTTTGATTGTAATCACTGCGGGCTTATTGACGGTATGAGCCTCCGTACGTTCGCCGATTATCGCTGAATCCACCAGAAGCCTGACCCTGCTATCCTTCTGAAGCGCGGTGGCGTTTGGCCTGTCGCCGAATACGTCGCTGAAGCCCACTCGGGGCGCGACGTGTTTTTCCTCGCGGCAGCCGGCAAGAAAAGAGGTTGCAGCCAGGGTGAGAGCGCCGAGAAACCTCCCAGCCCCGGAAAGTTGACGTTCTCCATCAATTCTATCCGCTCTTACATCGCTCTCTGAAGATTGCTGATACCTCAGCATAACTCACCTCACCACTCAAACATTCGCAGAATGCCCTGCTCATCCTCGGCTACCGGCTCATGTTCTGCCGATTCGGTTTCTTAATCAAATACGTTTCGTGACTCCGCTGTCGGTTCGCGCCGTCCAAGACATCGGCCTGCCACCAGCTACTTTGCCCCAGGTGACGCGAATGTGGGGTTTAGGCCCACTCGCAAAGGCCGAGGTGTGATTCCAGCCACCGACTTAGTGCACACCCATCAATTCCTGCCTTAAGTCACGTCGCGCAAATACCTGTGAATAACCTCCAAGGCCACAATTAAGAGTGGCACAATAATGGTGGAGGAGCGATGGGTGCCGGATATGGCTGTGGACCTGAGGATGAAATAAGGGAAACCGAATTACTCGACTCGCAGATCACCCCCGATGTGCAGGAGGAGTCAGCGGTTTTCAGAGGCTCATGGGCGCCCAAGCATGCTCGGTTGGCCGTTCTTCCTGTTCAATCCGTCGAGTTTGGGAATGCCGAGCAGCTATCAGGCTGTTTCATCACAGATGAGCGCTTCAATGCCTTTTTCTATCCTGCCGAGGGCACGAGAGAACTGTTCGGATTTCGCCAGCCCCATGAAGCCAGCGACAGCCTCAACGAGAGAGGCTTTGTCCACACAATTAGAACCGATAATGAAACGACAGATCGACGACGCTTCTCGGTGGAAACCACCTTAGTGGACCGAAATGGGAGAGAGACAAATACTATCAGCAGCGCAGCAGGATATAGGATTGATATGTGGCGCTCTGGGGAGCCCAACGCCAACCATACGGTAATCCTTTTTTCAGCGCGGAACAGAGAAATGGCTGAATTGGTGCACAAGACAGTTGCCCTTGCGTTTGCCGAAGGTCACGATACGGCGAGTGCTCGAGCCCTTCTCCGCGAGCTCTTTCGGACACATGACATATTCGCGGTTGCCCAAGGAGACAAGCACGGGCAGCCGGGGGTGGGGAAAGGTGGTTGGCCCCATTATGTTGCAGTATAGGAGTCGGTAACGGTGCTCCCACCGCGCATGGCAAGGCCCCCGAAGACACTCTAGGGAGGAACGAAATGACGATCAGGGGTACTTCCCACTCCCGCGAGCACGCCGCGCGCCTCAGGTCGGCACCTCCCCGGTGGCCCCAGCGCTTGCGGATGTCGTGGCGTGAGGTCCGGGCATCGAATTAGTGCACACCCATCAATTCATGATTATTCAGCATGTTACGCGAGATGAGTGAATTTTTGGAAGGAATCCTTGCCGTAGTCCCTTGCGGTTCTTCCCCTCGCGAACGACCAAGATCCCCGAGATCAGGTCGACCTCGCCGACGCGCAGGGCCACGACCTCGCCGATGCGCGGACCGCAGCCATACAGGACACGGAAGATCGCCGGCAGGACACGATGCCGCAGAGGAGAGCGTGGGTCGGCCGTGATGGCGTCCGCCGCTTCCAGGAGCCTCCGGATCTCGTCGTGCCCGAAGATATGCGGGACGAAGGGGGACGGACTCTTGGCCGTCAGGCGGGCGTCCGGGATGTAGGCCGGACAATCGTGCCGGAGGAGGAAGGTAGCCAGGCGGCGGACCAGACCGATCCGTGTCCGCTGGGTTCTGGGACTTTCGTTCGGGTCCTTCGCGATCCAGTACTCGACCAGCGTCCTGGGTAGCGCGGCAGTCTCCAATCCGTGTTCATGAAGGAATCGATCCAGGCGCTGCAGCGACTCGCTTTCCGTCGAGTACTTGTACCCGCAGGCTTGTTTCTCGGCGATGAACTCTTTGATCCACGGTGCCAGGGCGCTCTGGAAGGTGAACGTACGCGTGCGGCTAGTCATGGAGCACCTCCGGGTTCAGCGCGGCACGGCGCAAAGCTTCAATGTCGACCTTGGCGTAGATCTGAGTCGTCTGCAGCGAGAGGTGCCCCAAGATCCCCGCGATGGTCTCCAGCGGGGTCCCGACCTCCAGCAAGCGCGTGGCTACCGTATGACGAAGCGAGTGCAGCCCCTTCCTTGACTGGGCGGGCAACACTATCCCCGCCCGCTGGCGGTAGAAGGTCAGGATGTGATGGAGGTTGTCAGTGTTGCTGAACGGCTCGACCGGGGCCTTCAGCCGCAAGAAGACCTCGCGGTGGTGGGTGACGGGACGTCCGTGCTGGAGGTAGTTGATCAGGGCTCCTCCCACCTCCTCACCGAGGGGCAAGACCAATGGCACCCCCGTCTTCGCCTGTGTCATCTCGATGCGGTCCTCTCGCCAGTGCAGGTGCTCCAGGCGCAAGCCGACGATGTCACTGACGCGCAAGCCGAGGCGACACGCCAGCAAGAGGATGGCGTAGTCCCGCTTCCCCTTGGGGGAGCCGCGGTCGACGGCCGAGAGCAGGGCCTCTACATGCGCGCCGCTCCAGACGGAAGGGAGATGTCCATCCCGGGTCACCCGGACCCGAGGGACATGAGGGCTGAGATCTTCCGTGAGCAACCCTTGCATGCACAGGAATCTCAGAAAGGACCGCAGGTCGGACACGATCACAGCAAGCGTCTTGGGCCGGAGATGTACCTGTGAACGCAGGAAGTCCGAGGGGTGTGCGGCTTGAAGCCCAGCCGGGTCATTCACCTGGTGGGATTCCAGAAAGTGGAGGAACCGAGTGAGGTGGCGTGTCCGGCAGCGCAGGGTGCCCGGCGCGCAGCGGAGGTGGTTCCTGGAGAACGCCAGGTACGCGTCCAGCAGAGTCTGGAGAGGAGCCGCAAGGTTCACCTTCTGCGTGGTGCGGCATCGGCGCTGGTAAGAGCCGTGCAGATTGAACTCGACCAGGATCCGCATCACGGCCCGGATCAGGCGTTGTCGCGAAGTTAGCCCGACCGGGGCAGGCTCCGTAAAGATACCGCGGCTGGCGAGGAATCGCGCGACCAACGGCTCGGAGAGCGCCTCGTTAGCCGTAGAGGAACGAGTGAAACTCAGAAAGTCACGCCAGACTCCGCGACAGAGCCGCAGGTACTTGGGGCTGTAACCCAGTCGCTGCATGTCCTGCAAGGTATCGCGGACAAGTTGGTCGAGATGAGACGCCGCGCCGGAAAGGATGTCGAGTTCCATGATGAGCCTCCGAATATGAGAGTCGGGGCGTCCCCAGCGGTTGCCTCAGATACTCATCGTGGGAAACTATGAAAAGTTTCTCGATGGAGAGGACTGAACATGCGAGGACTTGTGGCGCGGGCTCAACATAGCTTCTGTCTGTGCATAGTAGGAGACCGGCAAGAGCTCGTCGGTGCGTTGTTCGACCCACTGCGCGGCTTTGCTGCCCTGGCACTTTGGACAGTGCCGGTCGCGGCAAGAGTTGTAGGAGTTCTCCTCGTAGTCGCAGCCCTCGCAGCGATAGACGTGTCCGCCGAGCTCGGCGGTGCGGCAGCGCAGGATATCGCGCAGTACCTTGCGCTGCATCAGGGTAAGAGGGTGTGTGCGCGCGAACTCTTCGCCGTGCAACCGTACGATGTCAGCCACTTCAAGAGCGTGACGAGCCATGCCTCACTCCTCGCCGAGCTGATCGAGTGGGCTGACGACGTCGCGAAACATGACGTTGGAGACGTGCGTATAGACAAGCGTCGTCTGAAGGTGTGAGTGCCCCAGGAGCTCCTGGATCTTCCATATATCCGTGCCTTGTTCGAGGAGTCTCGCTCCGAACCCATGCCTCAAGGAATGCGGGGTGATTTTCTTTGTGATGCCGGCTTTGTTCGCCGCGGCGCGGCAAGCCTTGCCGAGCGTCCCAGGGCTGATATGAGAGCTCTGGTTCTTTGATGGAAAGAGCCAGTCGGTTGGCTGATAGCGCCGCCAGTAGTCGCGCAGCGCGGCGAGCAGCGCCGGTGAGAGAAGGGCGAGCCGCTCCTTGTCGCCCTTGCCGTGTCGGACGCGAATATGCATCTCCTTGGAGTTGATGTCGGCGACCTTGAGACTCACGCATTCCAGGAGGCGCAGTCCGGAGCCGTAGAGGATCTGGAATGCGGTGAGGTTACGAAGATTGCGGGTGCACGCGAAGAGCCGCTGCACTTCGTCGACGGTAGGCACATCGGGGATCGTCTTCGGCGAACGGGGATAAGGGATGCGCCCCCTGAGCCACTCTCGGTCGAGCGTCTCGGTGTATAAGAAACGCAGCGCCGCGACCGCCTGCTTGTACTGGCTGCTGCCGAAGCGTCCTTTGTCGTGCAGGTAGCGCAGGTACTGCCGGATCTCCGGCTCTCCGAGGAGCTCCGGCGACTTGCCGAAATATTGAGCGAATTGGCGGACATGCCAGATGTACTTCGCCTCTGTCGAGAGAGCGTAGTTACGGAGTCGCAAATCCTCTCGCATTCTTTCGCGAAGTGCGGTAGTTCGTGTAGCTCTCATTGGTGCCTCCTTGCGCATGTAGACGTTTGTTCGACAAAGCAGCCGCTACACCAAGCAAGGAGGCACTTTCGTCTGTTTTCCTCAGATCTATGAGACCAAAATTCGCAGGGGTCAGGCGGGGGGTTGGCCTAGGCGACAAAAAAGAACTTACATAGATGCCGGCCCGCTAGCCCCTTTAGGGGCGCACGCGGAGGGGCAGACGCTGCCAGTCTCGACGACGTTCCAACGTAAGCCGATGCCGCAGCCACCCGGCACATGCGCTTAGCCTAGGTATGGCTCCTCAGCGCAGATCGTGATCTCGCACGGGGTACTCGCCGCCGTCAGGCGGCTTGAGTCCAACCGATTCGTTACCGCATTCCCTGACGTTGGTTTCTCTCCGCCCTCCACGGCAGCGGAACCGGTCGGGACGCTCGGGTCATGAAGAAGTCGAGGGGCAGGAGATCCGCTTTGGCGACGTTGCACTCCTGGCAGGCGAGGACGTAGAGGGGCACCTTCAAAAGAACCGTTCGACCGCCCCAACAAAGTCAAAGACGGGCCTCTCCCACCCCAGGTGCTCGTCCATTTCCCATTCGATATCGATGAGGGGCGTGGCGACCGTTCTTGGGGCGTTGGGTCGGATGCGTATGGCGGGGGATGAAGAGCGGGCAGCCGCAGTAGGGACATTGCTGGCCCTGCTGCTGGAGCAAGCACCACCTGAGCCGGATCCGGCGGCGCGCCTGGTGCCGGCGTCTGTGCATCGCGGGTCTCTGTTGGTCCCCCTGGTGGTGAGCGGTGCACCATACCAGGGTCCGATCATCTGCGCCTTGACAAGTTTGGTGATGGTGAACGGTGCACCGCGCCGATAGCACTCTTGTGGCCCCACGCGCGGTGCACGGTGCACCTCCGGGGCTGGGGAGACGCGAAACACCGTGCCTGTGCTGACTATCCTGAACCAGAAGGGGGGCGTCGGCAAGACGTCCACCTGCCATCACTTGGGCGGTACACTGGCCCTGCTGGGCCAGCGTGTCCTGCTCGTGGATAACGACCCCCAAGCGAGCTTGACGCAAGGCCTTTTCGGGCCGTCCGCGGCTCGGAGCCTAGACCCTGCGACCACGGTCGCCGCGGTACTGGCTGGTGAGCTAATCGAGCCGTCCCGGGTAATTCGACCCAGCGGAATCTCCGGCGTGGACTTGCTGCCTGCCAGCGGCCGAGCCGCCAGCTACAACGTGCCCGATCCTCACTTGACCGACTGGGATGCCCAAGTCGCACTGCGGGACTTCTTGGCTGAGCTGGGGGATAATTACGATCTGGTCCTCATTGACTGCCCACCGAATTTACATCTGTGCTCCTGGGCCGCCTTGGTCGCCAGCGATTACGTGTTGGTGCCCCTCCAGCCGGAGGATTACGGAGCCCAAGGCATCGCTGATGTCCAGGCCAGTATCTCTCGAGTCCAGTCCGGGCCGAACCCGGGCTTAAAGCTACTCGGTTTCCTGATCACCATGCGATCGGCACGGCGCACCGTGCACCAGCTCTTCGAGGAAAACCTGCGGTCGCTGTATGGCGAGGCAGTGTTCACTGCCACGGTGCCGGAAGCCCCCGAGTTCCCGGAAGCGATTATGAAACGGCTGCCGATCGCGGCCTACAAGCCACGAGGGGCTGCTGCCAAGTCGATACGCGCCTTAGCCGACGAGTTACTGAAACGG
>Ga0310037_10001152_pt1 | contig 14847 bp, 20 predicted proteins | sample Sb_taG_11_FD_200239 | JGI IMG/M metagenome (GOLD analysis project Ga0310037, IMG submission 200239) | Peat soil microbial communities from Weissenstadt, Germany - Sb_50d_3_AS metaG (v2) (version 2) | ecosystem: Environmental > Terrestrial > Soil > Wetlands > Peat | place: Germany: Weissenstadt...
GCCCATCGCACTGGCCGGGGCCGACGTGATCACCATCCTGCTCTACCTCAACCTGGCGCGCTGGCTACTCCGCTGACCCGTAACCGCCCGCAAAAAAAATCCTTTGTGCCAACCGAAGGCTTGCCCTGGTCTCGGTGTCAGACTTGGTTTTTGGTTTCCGGCTCGATCCGTGCCATGATCTGCTGGAGTTCATCGGCCAGTTGGGGACGGGCTCGCACTAGCCATCACGTGATAGATGGGCCCTCAAATTGGATGCGAAGTCGTCTAGACATTTCCCCAGTAGAGCTCATTGAAGCGAGGGACTAAAAAAAACCAAAAACCAAGTCTGACACCCCCTCCCCGCTCCAAGTCTGACACCCCCTCCCCGCTGTTACCAGCGCAGCCGCGAGCGAGCGTAGCTGGTGATAGCGGGCGTCCATGACCATGCTGCGCAAACGGTAGCCCGGCCGTCCCCTCCGTGCCCCGAACTGAACCCGGCGGCTTGCCGTCATCACGATTGACGGCACTTGACTTTCATCGGTACATCTTATCTGCCCCGGTCGATTCCGGGCCGAGATCTATCGCGACGACCTGAACGCCGCGGCCCGCCTCGCCCGAAGCACGGAGAATGTTGCCACCGTGGAAGTTCTCCGAGCCCCGCTCTCGGCGTCGGGCGGCCTCCTGGTTCGCCTCTCACCGGCGAACGACGTCCCCAGGCGACGGGACGGTAATCGATGATCTGACTCACTTGGCATGGCGAAGAAACGAACGAAGTGCGGCAATCTGCCGGCCAAGACGACATCCAAGGATGCGAGTCCGGTCAAACTGCTGGCGGACATCCGCGAGTTGATCGAGTCGACACGAACGGGAGTCGCCCAAGCCGCCAACTCGGCTTTGGTGATCCTGTGTTGGCAGGTAGCAAGCCGAATCCAGATGAACGTGCGTCACAACAGGCGGGCCGGTCACGGGGAGAAGATTCTGCCGACACTTTGTGCCTCACATCTGCGGAACCGGTTGCTTGTTCACTCCAGGCAGCGTGATAATAGAAGTGGAATCGGGTCGTGGTCCTCGATGGACGCAAAGGTTCCACACGCTGGGTCGGTGGAGAATTATGGAAATGAAGCCCCATTCCAAGCTCATTTACTGGGCAAGCGTACATATCGCACTGCTGCATGTGGCCTTGGCGTCTCAGCTCCAAGCCCAAAGTCAGCGACCGGCCCACCACCCGTCTGAGATGAACAAGAAATTCACGGCCCCCGAGCTGGACATTCAGGAGTTCGTGAAGCGATTCGAGGACGAGTCGCGGGATATCTATGCTCAGCGTAAAACCATCGTCGACGCCGTCCACCCGCAACTCGGTGATGCCGTGGCCGATCTTGGTGCTGGCACCGGCCTGTTCACCCACCTGTTCGCCGAACGGGTAGGGCCGAAGGGCAAGGTCTACGCCGTCGATATTGGGCCGGCCTTCCTCAAGCACATTGCCAAGCAGGCTAATCGGCTGGGACAGGAGCGAGTGGTCAAGACCGTGCTCGGAACACAAGACTCGACCAACCTGCTTCCCGGGTCGGTTGACGTCGTGTTCATCTGCGATACCTACCACCACTTCGAACATCCACAGAAGATGCTCGACTCGGTCCACGGCGGCCTTCGTCCCGGCGGTCGGTTAATCCTCGTCGATTTCGACCTCCGCAAGGACAGCAGCGAGTTCATCAAGCAGCGCGCCCGTGCTCCCAAGGAGGTTTACTTCCGGGAAATCGTTGATGCGGGCTTTGAACGGATCGAGACGAAGGATGCGCCCAAGTTGAAAGAGAACTTCTACGCAGAATTCCGTCGTGTCGAACGCACCCCAGTAATCCCAGTTGCTCCGGGCAAGGGCAACAGGAGGAAACGATGAAGCGATGGACATTGACCGCGTCAGGACTCGGGATGATTCTGGTGGCAATCGTGGCGACCATTGCGGCCCAGGAGCCACGTAGGAGCCCAGACCGGGCACCGCAAGGTGACGACCGGCCGCAGAGGAAGGGCATGATGGGCGGCATGATGATGGGCGGCATGCCGATGCAAGGCATGATGCCGATGATGATGGAGATGCATCAGCGGCACGCGGCGATGGAGAGTCAGTGGGAGGCAACCAACGATGGTGTCTTCGTCCTCCGGCCCGGCCAACTACTCAAGTACGACAGCGACCTGAAGCTCATCAAGTCCGTGGACCTGCCGGGAGCGCCCATGCCCATGATGCAACCCCTCGGCGGTGGAGATGATGCGGCTGGCATGCCGAAGATGAAGATGGACCCAGGCAGAATGCGGCAGATGATGGCCCGGATGCACGGCGGTCTACCGTCGCGCCTCGACGTGACGCGGGACGCCATCTTCGTTTCCCGGGGCGGCAGCCTGTTGAAGTTCAGCCGTGACCTGGAACTCCAGAAGAAGATCGATTTGCCCGAAGTCAGGCCCACGATGTGCCCGATGTGCGGCCAAATGATGGGAGACCGTATGCGGGGGGGGCCCGCAGAGTAGGAATCCGTCGAGGCGACGTCGGGGATTACTGTCTCTCATCGATCGTCTCCGCCTGGTGGGCTGCGTCGGGCTCCTCTTCGAATCTCGCCCGCCCTGCCAGCGGCTTTCGAAGCGACAGATTGCTTGAGACGTCCTTGACATGGAACGAATGATCGTCCATAGTAGAAGTACGATGAGTGTTGAATCCTTGTCCGAGACCGGCGACTGTGCATCTTCTGGGGTCGGGGACGCTGCTGAGCGTTCGGCCAGTACTGGGGGACAGGATCAGGGTCTTGCTACCCTGGCCAAGGCACTAGGGCACCCAGCCCGTGTCCAGATTGTCCGGTTCCTCCTGGCGAAGGATTCTTGTATGTGCGGTGACATCGTCGAGCATCTGCCGCTAGCCCAATCGACCGTGTCGCAGCACCTGAAGATACTTAAGGAATCTGGGCTCATTCGCGGCACCATCGACGGGCCGCGGGTCTGCTACTGTGTGGAGCCCAAGGCGCTCAAGCGCTTGAAGGAATTGGTGGCCGGTTTGTAGAGGCGTTTTTTTGCGCCAAACAATCGGCAATCGACGATAAACGAAATAATAGGAGATACCCCATGACCAAACTCGCTGTCTACGATCCCCCGATGTGCTGCTCCACAGGTGTTTGTGGACCCAGCGTGGACCCCATCCTGCCTCGTTTCTCGGCGGACCTCGACTGGCTCAAGCGTCAAGGCGTTGAGGTTGAGCGTCATAACCTGGCTCAACAGCCGGCCGCTTTTGCCTCGAATCCGCTCGTCACGGGAGCCCTTCGGACGCACGGCAACGATTGTCTGCCACTGGTGCTGGTTGATGGGCAGGTAGTCTCCCGTGGCACCTATCCTGATCGCGCGGAACTTGCTCGGCTGGTCGGTCTCGAAGCACCAGCTTCGGAGAGAAGCCCGGTGAAAGGCACCAGTTCCTCCTGTTGTTTGTCTCCAGGGGTTGTCGTGATCGGTGGCTCCAAGACCCGTTCGTCTGGTGGATGCTGTTAACTTAGAGGCATTGTGATGGTCATTCGAAATCCTGTTACCAAAAACCTATTTTTTACCGGCAAGGGTGGCGTCGGTAAGACCTCGATAGCGAGTGCCACGGCGGTTGGACTCGCAGATGAAGGCAAGCAAGTGCTTCTGGTGAGTACCGACCCGGCCTCGAATCTCGACGAGGTTTTCGGTGTCGAGCTGGGGATGCGCCCAACGCCAATTCCCGGCGTCCCTGGCCTCTTTGCGATGAACATCGACCCGGAAGCCGCAGCCCTGGCCTATCGCGAGCGGATGGTCGGTCCCTATCGGGGCATTCTCCCGGACGCCTCTGTGCGGAGCATGGAGGAGCAGTTCTCAGGGGCGTGCACGATTGAGATTGCCGCGTTCGATGAGTTCTCTCGCATCATGGGGGACGAATCAGCGACGGCGGAGTTTGACCACGTCATCTTCGACACCGCTCCTACTGGACATACACTTCGCCTGCTTCAGCTTCCCGCTGCTTGGACCGTGTTCTTCAAGAACAGCGTGGGTGGAAACTCCTGCCTGGGTCCCCTCTCGGGTCTCGCGGCTCAACGGAAGCTCTATGAGTCAGCGCTCGAAGCGCTCTCGAACCCTGAAACAACAACCCTTGTGCTCGTGAGCCGAGCTGAGAGGACTGCCCTTCGTGAAGCGGAACGGACCAGGCGGGAGCTTGGGGAGTTGGGCATTCGGAATCAACGAATCGTTTTGAATGGTCTCTTTACCGCGATCGAGCCATCCGACCCGGTTGCTGTTGCTCTGGAGAGTTGCGGCCGAGCTGCTCTCGCGGAACTTCCCGCAGGGATCGCCTCTCTCCCGCGTGTCGAAGTTCCCCTTCTGCCCTTTGGGCTCCTCGGCATTCCAGCACTCCGGGCACTCAATAACCCGGCACTGGTGAGCCTGCATCCCTCGATGGCGCACACTCAGGAGGAGTTTGATTCGCTTCCTTCTTCCCTGGACTCACTCATCCCGGAGATGGCTCGTGCGGGCCATGGGGTGATTCTGACCATGGGCAAAGGCGGCGTGGGAAAGACCACGATTGCCACAACGATCGCCCTGACACTCGCGAAGCTCGGGCACAAGGTTCATCTCTCAACCACGGACCCCGCGGCCCATCTCGATCTCACACTTGGAGAACGGACCCGGAACCTCTCGGTCAGTTGCATCGATCCTGTGGCTGAGACCCGTGACTACACGGCGGAAGTGATGGCGACAGCCGGGCGTGATCTTGATGAGCAGGGCAAAGCTCTCCTCGAAGAGGACCTCCGCTCGCCGTGCACGGAAGAAATCGCCGTGTTTCGGGCGTTTGCTCGCGTTGTTGACAGGGGGAGGGATGGCTTCGTGGTGCTTGATACAGCTCCAACGGGGCACACGCTGCTGCTCCTCGATGCCACGGAAGCCTATCACCGTGATGTGCTTCGGAACCTGAGTGCCATGCCGGAGTCGGTCCGGGAGTTGCTGCCGAGGCTCTGCGACCCCCGATTCTCGCGAGTGCTCATCGTGACACTCCCGGAGGCGACCCCGGTGCATGAGGCCGCCTCGCTCCAGCGTGACCTGATGCGGGCCGGAATCATTCCCTTCGCCTGGGTGATCAATCAGAGCCTGGCTCCGCTCTCGCTCAAGGACCCGATGCTCAAGGCCCGCCGCTTCCATGAGCGGCCGTTCATCCAGGAAGTGAGCGAGGAGTTCGCGCCTCGTACGGCCCTCGTTCCATGGCAGACGGACATCGCCCGGCAGGCGGGGACAGCCCTGCTCGAACACGAGTCCCTCGAATTCGTCGGAGCCACTGGATGAAGGAGACGACGATGAAGACGATCCAGGTGTTGGGAACCGGCTGCGCGAAGTGCACGAGGCTCGCGGCGAACGCAGAGCGGGCGGTCCGGGAATCGGGCATCGAGGGCCAGGTGGTGAAGGTTCGGGAAATCGCCGAGATGCTGGCCTTCGAAGCCGTCTCCGCCCTCCCGGCGTTGGCGGTCGACGGACGGGTGCGCTCCTGCGGTCGCGTGCTGAGCGTCCGTCAGATCAGGGAAATCCTTCGGTCGGCGCCTCCCTCCGAGCCGAAAACCACTTGTGGATCGTCAATCGACGATTTACGATAATTGAGTGGGGAACGATCGATGAGCAACCGATTTCATTCGTATGAAGCGGCGAACGCGGATCGTGGCCCGGGCTCGGCGGTCCTGGCGGGCGACGCGTCCTCCGACGCCGAGATGGCACGGCTCGCTAAGGCGCTCGGCCACCGGTCGAGAGTGCGAATCCTCCGGTGCCTTGCCGCGGATCGCTCGTGCACGTGCGGCGATCTGGTGACGCAGATCGCGCAAGCCCAGTCCACCGTGTCGCAGCACTTGAAGGTGTTGAAGGACGCTGGCCTCATCCAGGTCAAGATGGATCCGCCGCACACTTGCCATTGCGGCCTCAACGCGGCTGTGCTCCAGCGGTTCAAGCACCTGGTCGCTGATCTGTGAGCGTCTGGTCATAATTAATTATGTTAATTAGATGAAGTGTTCTTTTCGAGGAGGTTGGAGCATGACCCGGGCAATCGAACAGGCAGTCCAGGAGAAGTACGCGTCGCTCGCGATGAGCGGCCTCTCAAGCGACCTGGAGGGCGTTCGTGCCGTCGCGCAGGCCTTCGGGTACACGGTCGAGGAGCTCGAGGCGATTCCGGCCGAGGCGAACATGGGGGTTTCGTGCGGGAACCCGACCGCGTTTGCAAGCCTGAAGGTTGGGGAGACGGTGGTGGACCTGGGTTCCGGGGGTGGGCTCGACGTGTTCCTGGCGGCGCGGCGAGTGGGTCCAACCGGTCGGGTCATCGGGATCGACATGACGCCGGAGATGATCGAGCTGGCTCGCCGGAATGCCACGAAAGCGAAGGGACCCGACGGCAATCCCCTCACCAACGTGGAGTTCCACCAGGGCACGATTGACCGCATGCCATTGCCCGAGAACTCGGTGGACTGCGTGGTCTCCAACTGCGTGCTCAACCTGGTTCCGGACAAGCCCGCGGCTTTCCGGGAGATCGCCCGCGTACTCAAGCCGGGCGGACGGCTGGCGGCCAGTGACATCGCTTTGCTTCAACCCTTGCCTGACGAGGTCGCTGGCGACATCTTCGCCTACGTCGGCTGCATCGCAGGTGCTGTCCTGGTCCCGGACTATCGCCGCATGCTGGTGGCCTGCGGTTTTTCGCATGTTGAGGTCGTCCCGACCGCGGCTGATCTTGGCGCCTACGCCAAGATTGAGAATCAGGCCTCGTGTTGCAGCCCGGCCGGCTCGCCGAGCGGCGGATGCTGTGAGCCGGTGTCCTTGGCGAACACGCCCGAACTGCTGCAACGGATGGCCGACCTGCTGCAGCGCTACGACGTGAACCAGTACGCCGCCAGTGTGCGTGTCTACGCCGTGAAATGAGGGCGACGACCGGCCCGCGATGAGTGGGGGTCGCCGGGATTCGCCAAACGGCCATCGATGGAAGGTGGGAGGACATGCCGGAGCCACTGGAACAACTCGAGGTCGCCATCCTGGGAGGCGGGCCGGGGGGATACGTGGCGGCGCTCGAGGTCGCCCGGCGCGGGGCAAGCGTGGTCCTGGTCGAGAAAGAAAACCTCGGCGGAACCTGCCTGAACGTCGGCTGCATCCCGACCAAGGTGCTGACCACGTCGGCTGAGCTGCTGAGTCGGGCCCGCAGGGGCGCCGAATTCGGGCTGTCGATCCCGCAGGCCGACGTCGACCTGCCGGGGCTGATGGCCTGCAAGGAAAAGACTGTAGAGCAGTTGGTCGCCGGGGTGGAGCAGCTTCTCCGGGCACGGCGGGTGCGCATCGTTCGGGGCACCGGTCGCCTCGCGCGGCCTGGGCTACTCGACGTCGAACTCGGCGGCGGCCGTAGGGAGTCGATCGCGGCCCGGCACGTCGTGCTGGCCCCCGGCTCGGTTGCGGCGCGGCCGCCGATCGAGGGTCTCGACCTTCCCGGGGTGGTCTTCAGCACCGGGGCCCTCCAGATCGACCGCGTGCCGGAGCGATTCGCGGTGATCGGCGGCGGCGTCATCGGGATGGAGTTCGCCTGCATCTACGAGGCGCTGGGGAGCCGGGTCACGGTGCTGGAGGCGGCCCGGACGATCCTGCCCGCCGGGGTCGACGAGACGATCGCCCAGCGTCTGCAATCGCTGCTCCGGCGCCGGGGGATCGACATTCGAGTCGGGATCGATGTCAAAGCGATCGAGGCCACGAGCGACGGTCTCCGCGTCTTGACCCAGGGCCCTGACGGCGCCTTGGTCGTGGAGGCCGACCGGGTCCTCGTCGCCACCGGGCGCTGGCCCAACACCGACAACCTCGGTCTGGAGGAGTGCAGGTTGAGCCAGAGTGGTCGCTTCATCGCCGTCGATGACCGACTGGCGACCAGCCTGCCGGGCGTGTGGTCAATTGGTGACGCGGTCGGGGGCTGGATGCTGGCCCACAAGGCGATGGTCGAGGGCCGGATCGTGGCCGAGAACCTCACCGGAGGCAGCCGGCGAGTCGATCACCGCGCCGTCCCCAACGTTATCTTCACCCGGCCGGAGGTGGCGGGGGTCGGCCTGACCGAATCCGATGCTCGCGCAGCGGGGGCGGACGTGAAGGTGACCCAGTTCGCGTTTTCGGCCAACGCAAAGTCCCGCATCCTGGGCGAGCGTGATGGCGTCGTTCGCCTGGTCTGCGAGGCCGGCAGCGGACGAGTGCTGGGCGTCCACATGCTGGGCCCTCACGCCACGGACCTCATTGCCGAAGGGAGCCTGGCCGTGCAAGCCGGCGTCACGGCCGACGAACTGGCATGGACCACCCATGCCCATCCGACCCTGCCGGAAGCGATGCTCGAGGCCGCGCTCGGGTTCCGCGGGGCCGCCATCCACATGCATTCCCGGTGAGGTGAAGCTATGCCCGAGTACCTGGAAACGACGGTCGACAAGTTCATCTTCAAGGTGGCCACAGACCGGCTCTACACCACCGAGGGCGTCTGGATCCTCTGGGTCGAACCCGAGGGGAACGGACGGGTGAGGGTGGGCCTGACGGACTACCTGCAGCAGCACAGCGGCGACCTGACCTTTGCCAACGTCAAGCCGGTCGGGACAAGGCTGACGGCCGACGACGAGTTCGCCGAGATCGAGACGATCAAGACGACCCTGGTCGTCTACTCGCCGGTGGAGGGGGAGATCGTGGAGGTCAATCCGGCACTCGAGCTCACGCCGGAGCTCGTGAACCAAGAGCCCTACGACGGTGGCTGGCTGGCCGTGATCCGCGCCGCGAACTGGGAGGCCGACCGCGCCCGGCTGCTCGACCCGACGGCCTACCTGGCGGTTATGAAGGCCCGGGCCGAGGAGGAGCTGAACCAGTCATGAGCCGAACCACAACCTACCACACGACGGTTCGCTGGACCGGAGAGCACTGGGGCCACCTCGTCATGGGCAACGGGCCGGAGATGGACTTCTCGGCGCCGCCCGACGCGCACGGGCATGCCGGCGTCCTCACACCGGAGGATGCCTTCGTCGCGGCCGCCAATACCTGCGTGATGATGATGTTTATCTGGGCCGCCGAACGCTACCGGCTCAAGTTGCTCTCCTACGAGTGCCGCACCGAGGGCACCAAACTGATCGAGCTGGATCGCACCGAGATCTTTACCCGCCTGCATTTCCGGCCGGTGATTCGCGTCGGCGCGGAAGGAGCACCCGCCGAGGTCGTCGACGCCCGGGTGCGCAAGGCCCTCCAGTCGGCGCAGAAGTACAGCTTGGTGGCCAACTCGGTGAAATCCGAGATCGTCGTGGCCCCAGAAATCATCATCGAGACGTGAGTTTCTCCCGGGACGTTTCCCGGTCGTGCGGACTCTTTCTGCCGATCACGATGGAAAAGGACGAGACCATGACTATCCAGATCCTTGGTACGGGATGCAGCAAATGCAAGACGCTGTACGAGCTGGCGAACCGGGCGCTCCAGGAGACGGGGGTCGCTGCCAGTGTCGAGAAGGTCGAGGACATTCAGAAGATCCTGGAGTTCGACATCCTCATGACGCCGGGGCTCGCCATTGACGGCCAAGTGAAGACGGCCGGTCGCATTCCCGGCCTTGAAGAAATGAAGCGGCTGATCCTGGAGGCAAAGGCCGGCTAGCTCCGGTTGAACTTGGAAAGGGGCTCATCGTGAGTGGTCCATCGCATCCCGAACAGGTGTTGGTGATCCCGTGCAGCGGCATCGGCAAGGTGCACGGCCTGGTCAGCCGCGAGGCGACCTACAGCGCCCTGGAGGCACTGCCTGGACAGACCGAGACCGTGTGCCTGGCCCTGCTGGTCACGGGCGACCCCGAGATACGGCAGAAGGTACGGGAGCATCCCAGCATCACCGTGGACGGCTGCCCCAAGCTGTGCGCCCAGAAAAACGTCGAGCTGGCTGGCGGCACGATCGTACAGGCGGTGCGCGTGTACGACACACTCAAGAAGCATCGCGGCGTCAACTTCGGCACCGTCACCACCCTGAGCGAACAGGGCCTATCCGTGGCCGACGAGATCGGTGGAACGATCGCCACCGCAGCCCGCGACATCCTCGCATCGAGGGAGGGTCATCATGGCTGAGTCCACCAAGGTCGGGATCATCTCCTGCAGCGGCGAGGAGATCCCAGCCGGCACCGTTGCCCGACTCGCGACGCGACGGACCCTGGAGCTCTTGCGGCCCCAGTCCACAGTGACGCTCTGCTTGCCGCTGTTCCTGGCCGGCGAGGAGTCAGAGCGACGGTTCGCCCAGCAGCACCCGACCATCACGGTCGACGGCTGCGAAAAGCTCTGCGCCAAGCGCGGGACCGAGGCCTACAGCGGCCAGGTGGAGGCGTCACTGGTCGTCTCCGAGATCCTCGGCGATCGCCTGGCGGGCTGCCACCGCTCCCAGCGCCACCTGGACAAGCACGATGAGGAGGCCGTCTGGGTCGTCTCCGAGCGGATTGCCGCCGCCGTGGATGACCTGCTGCAGTCGGGACGCGCCACCCAGGAGCCGTCGGCCACCGACGCCGCACCCGCCGCGGGTGGCGTCTGCTCATGCGGGTCGGGTAAACCTGCCCCGGAGGGAGCCCTGCGAGTAAACGGCCGCGAAGTGGCGATCCCCGGCCTCCCGCTGATCTTCGAGCAACAGGCTCGGCGCGGGCTCGAGCCAGGTGACCCCTCCGGCGATCATCTACTGGCGGCCGTCCGCATCTACCACCCGATCTCGACCGAGGAGCAATCCTCCTATCGCGTGGCATTGGTCGGCGCCTACCAGTTGTTCCATCGGCGGAGAACCGCGGTCGATAGCAGGTCGTGATACGCGTGCCGCGGCCCAAAGGAGGCCGACCGGACGGTGCGATACGATGTGATGACCAATTATGGGGATCGAATGGATCCCGACGGAGTGTAAGACCGATGAACGTGAAAAGACCGCTGACGATCATCCTGCTGGTGTTCGTGGCTGCCAGCGCGGCTTCGATGGTCCTGAATGAGATCAGGCGGCAGCCCGCGAGCGCCACCCTTTGTCGTTCCGGCTGGGATTCGTCGTGCCCCTGTTTGAATGAGATCAGGCGGCAGCCCGCGAGCGCCACCCCTGGACGAGTGCAGACGTCCGGGGGTGACCCGGCCCGGAAGCTGATCGCCTACTATTTGCACGGCAAGATTCGCTGCGTCACATGCAACGACATCGAGCGCAGCGCGAAGGAGGCCGTCGAGGAGGGCTTTGGTCCCGAGTTGCAGGCCGGCCGCGTGGAATGGCGCGTGGTCAACTATGAGGAGCCGGGTAACGAGCACTACGCGACCGACTTCAAGCTCGTCGCGCCGTGCGTCGTGCTGGCGTCGATGCGCGACGGCCGCCAGGTCGCCTGGAAGACCCTGCCTGAGGTGTGGGAACTCGTCGGCGAGAAGCAGGACTTCCGTGCGTTCGTGCAGAAGAACCTCCGGGAGCAGCTCGAATTGGGGTCGCTGACCTTGAATACTTCCGCCTCCACGGCCAGATCCGTACCTGTGGACACCGCGGCCCCAGCGGTCACCGTGGGAGCGAAGCTTCCCCGTCTCCTGGACCTTGGCGCCGGGAAGTGCATCCCCTGCAAGATGATGGCTCCAGTGCTCGAGGAGCTGAAGCAGGCGTACCAGGGCCGGCTGGACGTCGTGTTCATCGACGTCTGGGAAGACTCCGCTCCGGCCGAGAAGTACGGTGTCTCCACCATCCCCACCCAGATCTTCCTCGACGCCAAAGGCAAGGAGCTTTTCCGTCACGAAGGCTTTTTCTCCAGGGAAGAGATCCTCGCCAAGTGGAAGGAGCTCGGCCTCGATCTCGGTACCGGCGGTCGGTCGTAGCCGCCGCGGCTCGAGCGGCAGCCGGTCGGTTCCTTGTTTCCCCTAATCGTCCCTGTTCAGGGAGGAGAGCATGATGACCTGCGCGACGCTATGGACGCGTCTTCCTCGGAGAAACGGGCCCTTCGAAGCGGCCCTCCTGGCTCTCGTGATCGCCGCCCCCGTGGTGGGCCGGGCGCTCGGTGACAGCCCGGGCTCATCCGCTGCCCCCCGGCCCGCCCGGCGTGTGGTTGCGGTCTATTTCCACCGCACGGTGCGCTGCCCGACCTGCCAGAAGGTCGGCGGTACGATCGACGAAGCGATCAAGACCGGCCTGGCGTCTGAGCTTCGCGAAGGCCGCCTGGAGTGGCGGATGAAGGACTTCCAGGATCCGAAGAACCAGCCCTACGTCTCCGCCTTCCGCATTACCGGGCCGACGCTGATCCTGATGGACGTGCGGGGTGACAAGGTCGTTGCCTGGAAGCCCGCCCCGCGATGCTGGACCCTGCTCGGCGATCGATCCGCGTTCTTTGCTTATGTTCAAGGCGAGATTCGCTCGCTCCTCACGTCGGCGCAGGCGGGTGCTCCGACCGTAGGCGTGCGGTAAATCCGTCACTCCAGGAGTATCGGATATGAACGATTACGCCGGAAGTGCCGCGACGGTGGGCATCGTCACAGCGGTCTGGTTCGGCCTCTTGACCTCGATCAGCCCGTGCCCGCTGGCCACCAACATCGCGGCGATCTCCTACATCGGCCGACGGGTCGGCAGCCCCCGGCAGGTTATCCTCTCCGGGGGGCTCTACACCCTGGGCCGCACGCTTGCCTGTGTCGTGCTGGGGGCGCTGCTCGTCGCGAGCGTGCTGTCCGTCCCGCAGCTCTCCATGTTCCTGCAGAATTACATGAACAAGCTACTCGGGCCGCTCCTGATCGTGGTGGCGATGTTCCTCCTGGACCTGATCCAGTTGAGAACCTCCGGGGGTGGCCTGAGCGAGGGGATGCGCAAGCGCGTGGACGCCCTGGGCCTCTGGGGCGCGCTGCCGCTGGGCGTGGTCTTCGCGCTGACGTTTTGCCCCGTGTCGGCGGCGCTCTTCTTCGGCAGCCTCATCCCGCTTGCCGTCGAGGAACAGTCGAGCCTATTGCTCCCTGGCCTTTACGGAGTCGGCACGGCGGTACCAGTGCTTGGCTTCGCGGTGCTGATCGCCGTGGGGGCACAGTCGGTCGGCAGGGCGTTCAACGTCCTGACGAAGTTCGAGAGATGGGCGCGCCTGATCACGGGCCTCGTGTTCCTTGTCGTGGGGATCTACTACGCTCTGAGGTTCGATTTCGATGTGATTTGACAGATCTGATGATGGAGGTCGTATGACGGCGGAACCCGCAACCCGTTCAACGCTCGAGCCCGTGCTGGCGGCTCACCTGGATACCCTGGCCGGCGACCTGGGATCTATCACCGAGCCACACCGATCGGCCGGTCGACAACTGGCCGGCTGGCTGGGCGCCCATCACCGGCCTGAGGTCGCGCTCCCGGTCGTGGTGGTCTGCACCGGCAACTCACGGCGGAGCATGCTGGGCGCGATGATGGGCAACGCGGCGGCGTCCGCGCTCGGCCTGCCCGAGGTCCGCTTCACGAGCGCGGGGACGGCCCCCAGCGCGTTCAACCCGCGCACCATCGCCGCGCTCCGTTCCATCGGGTTCGCGATCGAGCCGACGGGGGACGAGGCCCCGCGCGGGTCGGAGAACCTCACCAACCCACGCCACCGCGTCCGCTGGGGCAGCGGGGAGGGCCAGGAACTCGTCGAGTTCTCCAAGGCGCTCGGCGACCCGGCCCTCCCGCCCTGCGGCTTCATGGCCGTGATGGTCTGCGACGAGGCCGACGCCGGATGCCCGGTCGTCCCGGGTGCGGCCGCGCGGGTATCCATGCCGTTCCCGGACCCCAAGGCGGCGGACGGCACCCCCGAGGAGGCTGCCCGCTACGCCGCGACGCGTGACGCGTTCGGCCGGCTCATGCTGGCCGTGCTGGCAGAGGTTCGGAAAAGCGGGTGACGGGTTCGTGCTGCACTTGACTGGGAATCCAATCGCGGTATACTTTCGTTAATTCGCCATCTGACGAAACAACGCGATCCGTCAAGACGTCGGTCGTGTTCAGTTCCTCTGAATACTTCGTTGTGTGGCGACCGATAGAAGTTCAAAGAGCCGGACCTTCGCGATCCGGCCGTGGGATGATCCGGGTCGACACTCATTCGTCGTTGAGCGATCGCCCGGTGACGGGTCCCGTACTGGGAGGGCATGAGCGTGAAAAAGCTGGGCCTGATCGTGGGTCTCTTCGCGGTTTCGGCGGTCGGTCTCGCTCTGGCCGCGAGCCAGGGCATGAAAACGCTGGCGGGCCAACCCGGGGCACCCGGGCCGCTGACCGGTTCCGGGGGTACAACCCCAGACAACCAACCCGCGGCGAAGTCGCCTCTGTCCGGCACGGGCAGGGGCATGGCTGCGATCGAGCAGGCCGCCCAGGCCAAGAAGTATCTGTTCGCGTTCTTTTGGAAGGAGGAGGACGAACAGACCACCGCGATGAGAAAGGTGTTCGATGCCGCGACGAGGAAGGCGGCCGACCGTGCCGAGTCGATCGCCTTGAAGGTGACGAGCCCGGAGGAGAAAGCGGTCGTCGAGAAGTACACGCTCGACCGCGCCCCGATGCCCCTCGTGCTGGCGATCGCGCCCAACGGGGCAATTACGGGGGCGTTCCCCACCCGGTTCGAGGAGAAGGACCTCCTCGACGCGTTCGCGAGCCCCCGCACGGCCCAATGCATGAAGTCGCTCCAGGAGAAGAAGCTCGTGCTCCTGTGCGTGCAGAACGCCACCACGAAGTCGAACGACGCGGCCATGCAGGCGGTGCGCGAGTTCAAGGCAGACGCCCGGTTCAGTCCCGCCACGGAAATTGTCGTTCTCGACCCTGCCGACAAGGCGGAGTTGAAATTCCTTGCCGACCTGAAGGTCGACCCCAAGACCCCTCAGGCCGTCACCGCGTTCCTGGTTCCGCCGGGTTCCGCGATCG